>Ga0184637_10002365_pt1 | contig 12160 bp, 10 predicted proteins | sample PLM3_127_b2_FD_133143 | JGI IMG/M metagenome (GOLD analysis project Ga0184637, IMG submission 133143) | Groundwater sediment microbial communities from an aquifer in East River, Colorado, USA - PLM3_127_b2 | ecosystem: Environmental > Terrestrial > Soil > Riparian zone | place: USA: East River...
CGGATAGATGCACCACGCATCGCCCGTGCGGTGGTGGGTCGCGTGACGGATCCGGTAGAGCGTCGGATCCCGCATGTTGATGTTGGGCGACGCCATGTCGATCTTGGCGCGGAGGACGTAGGCGCCGTCCGGAAACTCTCCCGCCCGCATCCGCCTGAACAGATCGAGGTTCTCCGCGACGTCGCGCTCACGATAAGGGCTGTTCCGGCCGGGTTCGGTGAGCGTGCCGCGGTAGTCGCGAGTCTCATCGGCCGACAGGCTGTCGACGTACGCCTTGCCGTCTCGAATCAGCTGTTCCGCATACTGGTACAGCGTTTCGAAATAGTCCGAGGCGTAAAACATCCGATCGCCCCAGTCGAAGCCGAGCCAGCGAACGTCCTACTCAATCGCTTCGACGTACTCGACGTCCTCCTTCGTGGGATTGGTGTCGTCGAACCGGAGGTTGCAGACGCCGCCGAAGTCGGCAGCGACGCCGAAGTTCAGGCAGATGGACTTGGCATGGCCGATGTGCAGGTAGCCGTTCGGCTCAGGTGGGAAGCGCGTGTGCACGCGCCCACCGTGCTTGCCGGTACGCTGGTCCTCCGCGACGATGTCGCGGATGAAGTCGGTGGAGGCCGGCGCCGCGGTGGTGCCGACGGTGGGGTCCATCTTGTGATTATTTCAAATCCCAACTCCCAAATCCCAAATCCCAACGCCCAAAATCCAAAAAAGGTTGGGGTTTGGGGTTTGGGGTTTGGGATTTGCGTGGTCAGGTGAGATCCGGCTCTCCCGTCGTGGCCCCCTCGGGCAGTCCCATCAGGCCCACCTGCTTCAGGACCCGCGGCACCGTATCGATCGGTTCGGCGGGCGGCAGCTCCTCGGCGGTCGTCACTTTCAGTTCCTTCAGGCGCCTCGCGCTGACGAGCACACGCGATTCGAACGACCCCGCGGCCTCGTTATACGCCTGGACGGCGCCGTCCAGCCGCTTGCGCACGTCGTCGAAACGATCCGCAAACGTGGCGAGCCGTTCGTAGAACTCCCTGCCCAGCTGCGCCACTTCGCGGTAGTTCTCGGTGAGCGCTTCCTGCCGCCACGAGTGCGCCACCGTGGTCAACAGCGCGATGAGCGTGATCGGGCTGGCCAGGAGCACGCGCTGCCGGAGACCGTGCTCGATGAGCCCGAGGTCGTGCTGCAACGCGGCGCTGAAGAGCGTCTCGCCCGGCAGAAACATGACGACCATCTCGGGCGAGTCGCCGAGCGGCTCCCAGTACGCTTTCCCTCCGAGCTTGTCCATGTGGTCGCGCACCTGTCGCGAGTGCGCCTGCATCCGGGCGATGCGGGTGTCCTCGTCGGCGGCGTCCTGCGCGTCGAGGAACGCCTCGAGCGGTGTCTTGGCGTCGACGACGATCTGCTTGCCGCCAGGCAGGTGCACGATGAGGTCGGGGCGCAGGCGCCCGTTGTCGCCGGCGAGCGCCGGCTGTTCGTCGAAGTCGCAGCGCTGCAGCATGCCCGAGATCTCCACGACGCGCCGGAGCTGCATCTCTCCCCACCGCCCGCGAACGGCGGGCGTGCGCAGGGCGCGCGACAGCGTGGTGGTGGTGGACCCAAGCGCCGCCACCTGTTCGGTGAGCCGGGCATACGCCGACACACGATCGCGCTCCGCTTCGGTCAGCCGCAGATCCACCTTCTTGAGCGTCTCGGCGATCGGCTGCTGAAAGCCCGCGAACGAGATCTTCGCGAGGTCGAGAAACGCGGCGCGGTTGTCCTTCAGCGCTTCCGCGGCCAGCGACTGGAAGGCGTCGCGCAGCTTCTGGTCCGCCTTGTCGAGGAGCGCCCCCGTGGCGCCGAGCGCCTGCTTCTGGCGCGCGACTTCCTCGGTCAACCACTTGTTGTCCTGTTTCGACGCGGCCAGCTCCGCGGCCATCTGCCCCCGCGATTCCGCCAGCTGCCGGCGCGCGCGCGACCGCACGAGCACGGTCGCGAGGACTGCACCAATCGCCGCGGCCATCGCGGGGAAGATCAATTCCATATCAACTAGTCGGTAGTTGGTAGTCGGTAGTTGGTAGTGGGTCGTCGGTAGCTGGCAGGCAGAAGGTTGGTGCCGGTTGGGCTACCAACCACCGCCAACGACGGGCTACCAACTACCAACGACCAGCTAGGAGCGATGGAAGTGTAGCACCCGCAGCCGGTGATAACATGACTCGGTTGAGGATCCTGACGCTCTTCCTGGTCTCGTGCCTCGGCGTCAGCGCCTGCGGGACTGATGCTCCGCCTCCTTCGGTTCCTGGCCAGGACGTCTTGCTCACCCCTGACACCACACTCATCCGCGGCCTGGTCGCGCAGCGCACGACGCTCGAGGCGACGCTTCGCGACTACGGTCTCGCTGCCAATGTCGTCGGCACGGTGATCGAGGCGGCAGAGACGGTCTTCGACCCGCGGCGCCTCCGATCCGCGCAACCATTTCTGCTCGAACGAACCCTGGAAGGGGCCCTCCGCCATTTCGAGTACGAGATCGATGCCGATTCCTATTTGCGCGTGACGCCGGTCGCGCTCGGTGTGGACGCGCTCCGTGCCGAAGTGCTGCCGATCCCGAAGACGCTGGAGCATGCTGTCGTGGCGGGAGCCATCGACGAAGCCATGCCCTCGTTGTTTCAGGCCATGGAGGCGACGGGAGAGACCGCGGAATTGGCCATCGCGCTGGCACAGATCTTCGCCGGGGAGATCGACTTCAATACCGAGCTGCAGCCAGGCGACCGCTTCGCGCTGGCGTTCGAACGGTTTGTCCGCGAGGATCGCGCGTTCACGTACGGATCGATCGCGGCCGCGGAATTCGACAACGACGGCCGCCGCGTCCGTGCCGTGCGCTTCACGCCGCCGGGCGGACAGGCGGACTATTTCGACGAGCAGGGGCGCTCGCTGCGCCGCTTCTTCCTGCGGTCGCCATTGAAGTTCGACCCGCGCATCACCTCACGGTATTCGCTGCGGCGTCTCCATCCCGTGCTGGAGACCACGCGTGCGCACCGCGGTGTCGACTACGGGGCGCCCACCGGCGCGCCGGTCGTGGCGGTGGCCGGCGGGACGGTCGTGTCGGCGACTTCCGACAATGTGAATGGCCGGATGGTGCGGCTGCGGCACGCGAGCGGATACGACTCCTATTACCTGCACCTCTCCGCCTTTGCGCGAGGCGTCCGGCGCGGGGTGCGCGTGGATCAGGGCCAGACGATCGGGCTGGTCGGATCAACCGGACTGGCCACCGGGCCGCATCTCCACTACGGGCTGCAGAAGAACGGCACGTGGGTCGATCCGCTTCGCGAACATCGCAGCATGCCGCCCGGCGATCCAGTGCCCGCCGCCGCAATGGAGGCCTTCCGGGCCACCCGGGATGAGGCACTGGCGCAGATGGCCGCCGCGGTGCGCCCTGTCGAGCAAGCGCCGGTTGTCAGCGCCGCGCAGTAACAGGGCGGGCGTTCGCGGTATCCTTCGGTGACCCTGATGATGCTGTCCCTGAAGTCCCGCGTCCCTTACTTCCGCGAGCGCTCATTCGGCCTCTCGGTGGGCGGGGTGCTCGTGCTGATCGCGGCCGTGCTGCTGTGGCGCGGCCGCGAGCGGTACGCCGAAGTGGCCGGTGCGGTCGGCGCGGTGCTCATCATCGTGGGCTGGATGAAGCCGTCGCTGCTCAAGTGGCCCAGCGCGGCCTGGTGGCGCCTGGCGTTGATCCTCGCATACGTCAACTCCCGCATCATCCTGACGCTCGCGTTTGTCCTGCTCCTAACCCCCATCGGACTGATCTGGCGGGCGATTGGCCGCGACCCCCTTGCTCGCCGGCGTGATCGCTCGCCGGGATGGACGCCGCATCCGGCCCGTTACCACGCCAGCGACCACTACACGCGGATGTACTGAAGGTTGATCGAGGCTCACATGGCCAAAACGCGCGTGCTCGTCGAGCTCTGGCAGTTCCTCCGCGAGGAAAAGAAATACTGGCTCATGCCGATCGTGATCGTGTTCGTGCTGTTCGGCCTGCTCCTCGCATTCTCGCAGTCGAGCGCAGTGGCGCCCTTCATCTACACATTGTTCTAAGAGTTGCCTACCCGGATCCTCGGCATCTCGGCGTACTACCACGACTCCGCCGCATGTCTCGTCGAGGATGGCCGCGTCCTGGCGGCGGCGCAGGAGGAACGATTCACGCGCAAGAAGCACGACCCGTCGTTTCCGTCGAACGCGGTGGCGTACTGTCTCAGAGAAGGCGGCATCACGGCCGCGCAACTCGATCTCGCGGGCTTCTACGAGAAACCGCTCCTCAAATTCGAGCGGTTACTCGAAACCTATACGGCCTCCGCACCTCGCGGTCTCCGCTCCTACCTGAAGGCCATGCCGCTGTGGCTCGGCGGCAAGCTGTGGGTGGCGGACGAAATTGCAGAGCGGCTCGACGGCTACACGGGCGACGTATTGTTCGGCGAGCACCACGAGTCGCACGCAGCGTCTGCCTTCTATCCTTCGCCGTTCGAGCAGGCGGCCGTCCTGACGATCGACGGTGTCGGCGAATGGGCCACCTCGTCCATCGGCTCCGGACGCGGCAGCCGCCTCGAACTGCTCCGCGAGCTGCGGTTTCCGCACTCGCTCGGACTCCTGTATTCCGCCTTCACCTATTTCACGGGCTTCAAGGTCAACTCTGGCGAGTACAAGGTGATGGGACTCGCGCCGTACGGCGAGCCGAAGTACGTCGAGGCGATCAAGGACCACCTGGTGGAGATTCGCGAGGACGGCAGCTTGTGGATGAACCAGGAGTACTTCACCTACGTCCATGGGCTGACGATGACCGGGTCGAAGCTGGAGGAAGTCTTTGGCGGGCCTGCGCGGAGTCCTGAAAGCCTGCTCACCCAGCGCGAGATGGACCTGGCGCGATCGATCCAGGCGATCACCGAAGAGGTGATGCTGAAGATGGCCGCGTTCGCGCACAGAGAGACGGGCTTGCGTGACCTCTGTCTCGCCGGCGGCGTCGCGCTCAACTGCGTGGGCAACGGACGCATCCTGCGGGAAGGACCCTTCGACCATGTCTGGATTCAGCCGGCGGCCGGCGATGCCGGCGGTGCCGTGGGTGTCGCGCTGAGCCTCTGGCATCGGCATCTTGGCAAGCCCCGTGTGAGTCCGGAGGTGGCCGGCACCTGGGAGCGGTCACAGCGGTCCCAACCTGCGGGCCCCGGGCCGCGCCCGCCGAAGTATGCGGACGGCATGAACGGCGCCTTTCTCGGGCCCCGGTTCGGCGAGGACGAGGTCGAAGCCTTCATCGAGCAGCACGGGTACATCGCGCGGCGCGTCGGCCGCCGCGCGGCCGCCGAGGAGGTCGCCGCCGCGCTCGCCGACCAGAAAGTGATCGGCGTGTTCCAGGGCCGCATGGAGTTCGGGCCGCGCGCGCTTGGCGGCCGGTCGATCATCGGCGACGCACGATCGCCGAAGATGCAGTCGGTGATGAACCTGAAGATCAAGTTCCGTGAATCGTTCCGTCCGTTCGCGCCCTCGGTGATGCGCGAGCATGTGGGGGAATGGTTCGATCTGGAGGACGACAGCCCGTACATGCTGCTCGTCGCGGAGGTACGGCGTGAGAAGCGGATACCGGTGCCCGCCGGAACCGACAGGTTGACGGGCATCGACAAGCTGAACAGCGCGCGCTCGACCGTGCCGGCCATCACGCATGTCGACTATTCGGCCCGCATTCAAACCGTCCGGCCGGAGATCCACGGTCTCTTTTACGACATCATCGAGGCCTTCTACCGCCGCACGGGCTGTCCTGTCATCGTCAATACGTCGTTCAACGTGCGGGGTGAGCCCATCGTGTGCACGCTCGAGGACGCCTATCGCTGCTTCATGCGCACCGACATGGATGTGCTCCTGATCGAACACTTCATCTTCGAAAAAAGTGCGCAGCCGCGCACGGCGACCGAGGACGAATCGTGGCCCGCCGCGTTGGCGCTCGACTAGCAATCAGCGTCCTGGTGTTCTGCGTCTGCGCCGAACTGGCGGGGCTGATGGTCTATTACGTCGAGACTGGTAGCGTGTTTTACACCCATCGCAGGACGTACCAGGAGTTGCTTCCGGCGCCCGGGAACCGGCGGCTGGTCACCGAGGCGCTGCATCCGTACTTCGGCCCGACGCACACGCCGGGTACGGCTTTCGACATTCCCGAAGCGTTGCGAGTGGACAGCTCGGCGCCGTCGCGGCTGAGGACGAACAACTTTGGATTTGTGTCCTCGCATGACTATCCATTCGTGAAGGCACGCGGCAGCCAGTTTGTCATCGGGATGTTTGGAGGCTCCGTCGGCCTCTGGTTCTGTCAGGTGGGCGCACATCGCCTGCTGGAAGGATTGATGAAGCATCCGTTCTTCCAGGACAGGGAAGTGGTCCCGCTCTGTTTCAGTCACGAAGGCTATAAGCAGCCACAGCAAGCCCTGGTCCTCGCGTATTTCCTGTCAATCGGACAGCCGTTCGACCTGGTCGTGAACATCGACGGCTTCAACGACGTGGCGCTCGCGAATCTCAACCAGGAGCGCGGCCTCGACATTTCGATGCCGAGCGCGCAGCACCTGGATCCGCTGGTCAACCTGGTCAATCAATCGACATTGACGCCGGAAAAGCTCGAATCTCTTGCGACGATCAGCCGCGACAGGCAGCAATTGGCGGATCTCGGCGAGAGGATTCGCGCCAATCGGATTGCGGCCATCAATGTCGTTCTCGATCGGCTTTACAGGCGGCGCGTGGCCGGCTACGTGAAAGAGCTGGGCCGCTTCAGCAACCTGCCGTCCAATCCCTCCGACAGCTCGCTCATCCAGGTCACGCCCACGGTGAAAACGCGCGACGCCGCGCGGGTGTTCACCGAGATGGCCGACCAATGGGCACGCTCGTCACTCCTCATGCACGAGATGCTTGCCGCGCGGGGTTGGGCGTACTTTCATTTCCTTCAGCCAAACCAGTACTACACGACACGACGATTCAGCGAGGACGAGGCCGCTGTCGCGCTGACCGAGGCATCCGCCTACAAGGGAAGCGTTGAGAAGGGCTATCCCGCCCTCGTGGAGGCACAGTCACGGCTCCTGAAGGCCAGCGTCCGGTTCTTCGATGCCACACACGTCTTCGATCGCCAGGCGGAGCCGGTGTATATGGACAACTGTTGCCATTACACGCTCCTCGGGAATCAGGTGCTCGCCGATTTCATCGCGGCATCGATCCTCGCGGCACCCGGTCCCTGGACCGCGGCGGCGAATTAATCGCTTTCGCTGTCCTGCCTGCTGTCTCCTGGTCTCCTGTCTCCTGTCTCCTGTCTCCTTCCTCCTTCCTCATTCCTTCTATAATTATGGTTTCCCATGCCGGTCATTGCTCCGTTCCGTGCCCTCCGACCGGCGCCGTCATCGGCGCGGGCGGTTTACGCTGTTCCCTATGACGTTGTCAGCACCGACGAAGCGCGCGCAGTGGCTGCCGGCAATCCGCTGAGTTTTCTGCGCGTCTCGCGCGCGGAAGTTGACCTGCCGCAAGACACGAATCCGTACGCCGATGTCGTCTACGCGAAAGCCGTCGAGAATTTCGGGGCGCTGAAGACCCGCGCGCCGCTCGTTCTCGAGGACGCGCCGAGCCTTTATGTGTACCGCCTCCGGATGGGACAGCACGTGCAGACCGGAATCGCCGGGTGCTTTTCGGTCGCCGAGTACGAGGCCGGCGTCATCAAGAAGCATGAGCGCACCCGGCCGGACAAGGAGGACGATCGGACGCGTCACATCATTGAGTTGCGCGCGCAGACGGGGCCGGTATTTCTGATCCACCGCGCCTCACCCGGGTCCACGGCGGTCGTCCAGCAGATAACAGCCGGGAGCGCGCCACTGTGCGATTTCGCGGCCCCCGACGGCGTGCAGCACACGATCTGGCGGGTTGATGCGGGGATGGAGGCGACGGCGCAGCGCGAGCTGGTCGCCGCCTTTGCGGCAATGCCGGCCTTGTACATCGCCGACGGACACCATCGTGCGGCAAGCGCGGCCCGCGCGCGGCAGCACTTCCGCGGTGCTGGCGGCGCCGTGGGTGAGTGGGACACCTTTCTGGCGGTCGCGTTTCCAGGCGATCAGATGCAGATCCTGCCGTACAACCGCGTGGTGAAGGATCTTGGCGCCTGCACGCCCGAGTCGCTGCTGGCCGCCTTGCGTCAACGCGCGACGGTCAGGATAGGTCCCGCGTCGCCGGCACGGAAAGGGGACGTCGCCATGTTCCTGGCCGGAGAGTGGCACACGATCGAGCTTGGAGCGTCATCCTCTGGCGCCGGCGCGGCGGAACAGCTCGACGTGAGCCGCCTGCAGGATCTCGTGCTCGCGCCGCTGCTCGGTGTTGGCGACGTGCGCACCGACAAGCGCATCGACTTTGTCGGCGGCGCCCGCGGCACGGCGCAGCTCGAGACGCTGGTCTCGTCGGGACAGGCCGCCGTGGCCTTCTCCGTGTACCCAGTGAGCGTGGCTGACCTGATGGCGATATCCGACGCCGGCGGGATCATGCCTCCCAAGTCGACGTGGTTCGAGCCCAAGCTGCGGGATGGGTTGCTGTCACATGTGATTTGACACCACGAAGATCACGAAGGTCACGTATGTGCTTGAAAGAGGACGTTCCGTGACCTTCGCAATCTTCGTGGCCTTCGTGGTTCCAGTTTATGAAGGTTCTTGTCGCCGACACATTCGAAACGTCCGGTCTCGACGGCCTGAAGGCCGCCGGATGCGAGGTGCTCTACGAGCCTGAGCTCACGGGCGTCGCGCTTGTCCTGTCAATCGCCTCCTCGGGCGCCGACATTCTCGTCGTCCGATCGACGAAGGTCACTGAAGGCATGCTTGATGCCGGCCGGCTCTCCCTCATCGTGCGGGCCGGCGCCGGCGTGAACACGATTGATGTGCCCGCGGCCTCTCGCCGTGGCATCTACGTCTCGAACTGCCCGGGCCGGAACGCGATTGCGGTGGCGGAGCTCGCGTTCGGCTTGATCCTCGCACTGGACCGCCGGATTCCCGACAACGTCGCCGACCTGCGGGCCGGGCGCTGGAACAAGAAGGAGTACTCACGGGCCCGCGGCCTGCACGGCCGCACGCTGGGCCTGCTTGGCTTCGGCAGCATCGGCCAGGAGATGGCGCGCCGCGCCCGGGGGTTCGGCATGCACACGATCGTGTGGAGCCCGCGCTTCCTCCGCGACGGTCCCGCGGCCGTTGCCGCGTTGCCACACGATATCGACGTCACGGTGCTCATGTCTCCCGAAGAGGTGGCGGAACGGAGCGATGTGCTGAGCCTTCACCTTGCGCTCACACCTGAGACCCGCAATTTCGTCGGCGCGGCGATCCTCGACCGGCTCAAGCCGGGGACGCTGTTCGTCAACACGGCGCGCGCGGAGCTGGTCGATCACGCCGCACTTGCCGGCGCCGTGGACACGCGCGGCATTCGCGTGGCGATCGATGTGTTCCCTGGGGAACCGGCCGAAGCGGTCGCGTCCTTTTCGCCGCCGGTCGTCGCTCTCGCCAACGTGTATGGCACGCATCACATCGGGGCATCGACCGATCAGGCGCAGGAGGCGATAGCCGCCGAGTCCGTTCGTGTGATTCGGGTGTACAAGGAAACAGGCAAGGTCCCGAATGTCGTCAACTTGTCGACGCGAACACCGGCCACGCACCGGCTGGTGGTGCGGCACCGCGACCGGCCTGGCGTGCTGGCGCACGTGTTCGACCACCTGCGCATGTGGAGCCTGAACGTCCAGGAAACCGAGAACGTGATTTTCGAGGGTGCGGAAGCTGCGGTGGCGCGCATCAACCTCGACGCCGAGCCGCCTGCGGACCTGCTACGGGCCATCGAGCACGGCAGCAAGGAGATCCTCAGCCTGCAGGTTGTGAAAATATAGAGGTCCAGACACGCCAGTAGGAGTACCCGATGCCCACGACGACCCGTATCCATAACTTTTCCGCCGGCCCAGCCGTCCTCCCGCTTCCCGTGCTCCAGGAGGCACAGCGCGACCTGATTGCGCTGCCGGACGTCGGCATGTCGGTGATGGAGATCAGTCACCGCTCGAAAACGTTCGAGGACCTGCTCAATCGCGCCATCGAAGACATCCGCGCCCTCGCCGACATTCCGGCGCACTACAAGATCCTCATGCTGCAGGGAGGCGCCACCCTCCAGTTCTCGATGGTGCCGATGAACCTGCTCGGTGCGGGCGCCTCGGCCGACTACATCGACACCGGGTCGTGGTCCGACAAGGCGATCAATGAAGCAAAGAAGGTGGGGAAGGTCAACGTCGCCGCGTCGACCAAGGCGGACAGCTACACGCGCATTCCCGCCCAGCAGGAATTGAAGCTCACGGCCGGCGCGGCGTACGCCCACATCACGACCAACAACACGATCGAGGGGACCGAGTGGAAGTCGCCGCCGGACGTGGGTGACGCGCCACTCGTCGCCGACACCTCGTCCGACATGTTCAGCGGGCCGATCGACGTCAGCCGCTTCGGCCTGATTTACGCAGGCGCGCAGAAGAACCTGGGGCCGTCCGGCGTGACCCTCGTGATCGTCCGCGAAGACCTGCTCGCGCGCTCATCGGACACGCTGCCGATCATGTTGAACTACAAGGTCCATGCGGAGAACAACTCCCTGCACAACACTCCGAACACCTTCGGCATCTACATCCTGGGTCTCACGGTGAAGTGGTTACGCTCGCTTGGCGGGCTGCCGGCGATCGCCCGGATCAACCAGCGCAAGGCCGGCAAGATGTACGCCGAAATCGACAGGACCGGGTTCTACCGCGGCACTGCGCAGCAGGACAGCCGTTCGGTGATGAACGTCACCTTTCGCGTGGCGACCGAGGAGCTCGAAAAGCTGTTCGTCAAGGAATCCACGGCCGCGGGGCTCGACGGGCTCAAGGGACACCGGGCGGTGGGCGGCATGCGGGCGTCGATCTACAACGCGTTCCCCGAGGAAGGGGTCGACGCGCTGGTGGATTTCATGCGCGAGTTCGAACGGAAGCGAGGGTGAGACAGGCCACGGAGGCACAGAGGCACGGAGCCTGAATTAGTTCTTCTCCGTGTCTCCGTGTCTCCGTGGCCCGCGATCAGACGGCCGGCGCCTGCGCCGCCGGCGCCGCCGCCTTGGGGCGCCGGGCTCGGCTCCTTCGGTCTCGGCCTCGAAGGTGCCCGCCGCCTCGATGAAGCCTTTCCAGTGTTCCAGGACGTCCGGCGCCTGTCCGTGAATGTCCAGCCAGGTCAGCGCTTCCTGGAACGGGCCGCGGTGCGTCAATGCGCGCCGCGCGCGCGGCGAAAGGTTCATATCAAGCAACCGGCGCTGCAGGCCCAGGATCTGACGTAGCCGCTCGATATCGCGGCGGGCCAGCGGCAGCATGCCGAGCGAGAGCGCCGGCTCCTTCCGAAGCTCACCGTGCTGAACCGGTGGTGCGAGAGCACCGCCGGCGCCAGGGCCAAGCGGCGCCAGCAGCGATCCGAGCAACACCGCGTTGGTGAGCGTCGCCGGTGTTTCCTCGAACCGCTTCCGGTAGGCATCGAGCGCCGACAGTGATCGCCACAGCGCGTCGCCGGATCCCTTCTGCAACTGGTGGGCGATCGGGTCGAGCAGCCGCCGCTCCGCGAGCATGCGGAATGCCCGCTCGGATGCCCCTGCCCGAAGGAGTTTGTAGAACTCCTCGATCAACCGGGAGGGCGCGCTTCTGCCGATCTCCCCGCCGTGGGCGGCAATGGCCGCGTCGATTGGCGGGTCGATCGAAAAATCGAGCCGCGCGGCCATCCCGACGGCGCGCAGCATGCGGACCGGATCCTCCTGGAAACGCACAGCCGGGTCGCCGATGCAGCGGATGACCCGGGCGTCGAGGTCCTTCAGGCCGCCCGTGTAGTCGATGATGGAAAACGAGGCGATGTCGTAGAAAAGGGCGTTCATCGTGAAGTCGCGCCGGAACGCGTCTTCCTCGGGTGTGCCGAACGTGTTATCGCGATGGAGCACGCGATCGTGGCCGTCCCGGGGATGCGCGTCGACTTGGATGCCCTCAGTCGGCGGCTGGGCGTCGAGCGCCGTCAGCTCGTCGGCTGACAGCTGTCGCCTGAACGTCGCCACCTCGATCGTTTTTGCCCCGAAGCGGATATGGGCCAGCCGGAACCGCCGGCCGATGATCCAGCAGTTCCGGAAG
>Ga0184637_10002366_pt1 | contig 12152 bp, 10 predicted proteins | sample PLM3_127_b2_FD_133143 | JGI IMG/M metagenome (GOLD analysis project Ga0184637, IMG submission 133143) | Groundwater sediment microbial communities from an aquifer in East River, Colorado, USA - PLM3_127_b2 | ecosystem: Environmental > Terrestrial > Soil > Riparian zone | place: USA: East River...
GTGTTCGGCTACCTGAACTTCGCCGACATCTCGTGTCACGGCGTGCCCAACCGGTGGACCAATTTCATGCACAAGTCCCTGGAGGGCTTTGCGCCTATGGGACCGGTCATTACGACGAAGGATGAGATTCCGGATCCCCAGAAGGTGCGGGTACGGCTCTACGTCAATGGCGAGCTGAAGCAGGACTACAACACGAAGGATATGGTGCAGCCGATCGAGGAGCAGGTCGTCTGGCTGTCGCAGCTCATCACCCTTCAGCCGGGAGACGTCATCTCTTGCGGCACGCACCACGTCGGGCTCCCGCCGATCAACGACGGGGACGTAGTGGAGCTGGAAGGTGAGGGCCTGGAGCGGCTGCGCTTCAACATCAAGAGCGAGGGGCCACGAAAGACCCAGTACTGGACCCCGGGCGGAATCCGCCGCCCCGAAATATGGACCCCCAAGGAAGAAGATGTACCGGCGGAGCTTCGCGGAGACGCGGCCGAAGGGGTCTCGCCTCGCCGCGCCTAACCGAATTCTCTCTCTGGTGCCTGTCTCAAGCCGCCGGGAGGTCAACACGGCCACAAGAGTCGGGTTCATCGGGCTGGGAAGCATGGGCCAGCCCTTCGCCGCCAATATCGTCCAGGCAGGGTTTGATCTCATCGTTCACGATCTCCGCCCTGAGCCTGTGGCGGAGCTGGTAGCGCTAGGCGCGCGAGCCGCCCATACTGCTCGAGAAGTGGCCGAGCAATCGGACATCGTTGATATCGCAGTACCCCATGAGCCGGAGATCGAGGCGCTGATGCGCGGCCCGGACGGGCTGTTCGCGGGCGCCCATCCGGGGTTAGTCTGGGCCATCCACAGCAGTCTCCATCCCCGCAATATGCAAAAAGTGGCGGAGGAGGCCAAAGAGCACGGGGTTGCCGTGCTGGATGCCCAGTTCAGCGGCGGCGCCGGGGGTGCGCGGAAGCGCAGCCTTACCTTTATGGTGGGTGGCGACCCCGACGTCCTCGAGCGATGTCGGCCCGTGCTCGAGACGACCGCTGGCCAGATCTTTGTGCTGGGCGGAATCGGGGCTGCCGCGCTGACCAAGAACGTGCAGAACATGATGCAGGCGATCAACCTGCTGGCGGCGGGGGAGGGCTTTCGCCTGATGGAGCGGGCGGGAGTGGATCTGGAGGTCTTTCAGGAAGTGGTTCGGACCACCGGCGCTCAGAGTCTCGTGGGCGACGCCTATTTGCATCAGTGGGGCCTGCGCCCTGTCCCCTGGGTCTACTCCCTGGCGATCCAGAACGCGCTCGACATGGCGGACACGTATGACCTCGCCCTCCCGGTCGCGGCCAGCGGCCTGCAGGTAATGGCGGAGGGTCAGCCCACACCGGACGCCGCTGGCCCGTGAGTGCAGCCGAGCCTCATCCGACCGTTCCTGGCACGGCAGACGTGATCTGCGACCTGCAAGATCATTCGAGGCGCAGCAGATCGAGGAAGACCGCCTCAGTTTGGGGTGAGGGATCGGTGCCCAGTTCCTCGACCAGCAAGCGGCGCAAGCGCTCGTAAACGCGGAGCGACTCAGCACGATTCCCCAGGCTCGCGTGGGCGCGCATGAGATTTTGATAGCCGGTCTCGCGAAAAGGATCCAGCTCCACGGCGTCAACGAGGGATTGGACCGCGAGGGCGCCCTCGCCATTCGCCAGCCATAGCTGGGACAGGCAATCGAGCACGCGAACGCGTAGCGCACGGAGGCGATCCCGTTCACGCTCTACCCAGAACCCCTCTTCGCCGGGGAGCGTAGGCCGTTGCGTGATGGCCCAGGCAACGCACGCCGGACCCCACGCCGAGGACGGCGTCCCAGCGCGCAGGGCACCTTCCGCCTCATCGACAGCCTGACCAGCTGCCTCCACATCTACCCAGGCGTCCGCGGGCAGGCGGAGCTGATAACAGCCGAACGCGCTTTCGATGCCGGCCGCTCCGGCTGGTCGGATATCTCCTAGCCAGCGGCGGAGCTTGCTGACCAGGGCACTCAGTGCCACGCCTTCGGCAGGTGGTGGCTCTGCTAACCAGATAGCCTCAGCCAGCTCATCGTGTGGAACGGGCCGTGAACGCTCAAAGACGAGGTAGGCCAGCAGGCGGCGTCCCTGCCGACCCGGTAGCCGGCGCGCGTTGAGGGGCACGCCGTCCTGCGCTACCTCCAGCCGCCCGGTGAGGTAGATGCGCAGCGATACCGACCCCAAGCTTTTCCCAAACCGTCAACAAGGCGCTGCCAATTGGCCGCGCCTATTATGGCACCGGGAGGTTGGAGGCAGACGATGAACCAGGTGATTCGGTGCCCATGCGGGACGACCATGCGGGCCGAGGGTCTGGAAGAAGTTGTCGCTCTGGCGCAAGCGCACGCCAAAGAGGTTCACAACATGGAACTCACCAGGGACGAAGCCCTGGCGATGGTACGCACGGAATAGTTTGCCGGCACCGAAGCGCCGGTCAGGAAGGACGATATCGTGATCACTTACAAGACTCGGCAGGTTGACGAACTGAACGTGTTTTACCGCGAGGCGGGAAGCAGCCACAATGACACACTCGTGCTGCTGCATGGCTTTCCGTCTTCCTCCCACATGTTCCGAAACTTGATGTCCCGACTCGAGGACGATTTCCACCTCATCGCGCCAGATTACCCCGGGTTCGGTAATAGCGATGCGCCCGCTCCGGAGAGCTTCGCGTACACCTTCGACCATCTGGCCGAGATAATCGAGAAGCTTCTCATGTCGCTGGGCATCGATCGATTCGGCCTGTTCATCCAGGACTATGGCGCCCCGGTGGGCCTTCGGATTGCCCGTCGGCATCCGGAGTGGATCGACGCGTTGATCTGCCAGAATGCCAACGCCTACGAGGAAGGTCTCAGCAGTGTCTGGGATGGTCTGCGCGCCCTGTGGCAAAGCCCGAGCTCCGAGACAGAGACACCTTTACGGAGCTTCCTGACCCCCGAGGGAGCGAACTGGATCTACACCGAAGGCACACGCAGTCGGGAGAACATCAGCCCGGACAACTGGAACATCGATCTCGCTCACTTGAATCGCTCAGGCAACGATCGCATCCAGCTAGACCTGTTCTACGACTATCGGCGTAACGTGGAGCTATATCCGCACTGGCAGGCTTACTTCCGCGAGCACCAGCCCCCGTCGCTCATCGTCTGGGGCAAGAACGATCCGATCTTCACCCAGGCGGGAGCACTCGCCTTCCAGAAGGATCTCAAAAACGCCGAGGTCCACCTGTTGGACACAGGCCACTTCGCGCTGGAAGAGGATTGCGACGTGATCGCCGGCCTTATCAAGCAGTGGCACCCGACGCGGGTGCAATCGGCTCGCTCCGCTCTTTCGGCGGTTTGACCGTGCTCGCAACTTCTCCACTCTTTGGGTAATGTAGGCCAACAAACCGTACAGCCCTCGCATTGGTCTGACGGCCGAGATATACCTGAAGGAGATGGCGATGTCGATCAAGGAGACCTACATCGAGGGTATGAAGCGGGCGTTCGAAGCTACGCCGTTTGCGAGCTGGCTAAAAGAGGAGGGCGTCTCCGTCTTCGAAGGCTTCGCGGTCGAGGACGTGCGGGAGCTGGACCTCGAGCCCTGGCCGCGCATCGGGGCCAAAGCTGCCTTCATCAACCTCTACGCGTTCATGGAGGCCGGCAACGGCGTCTACGTCGCCGAGATCCCGCCCGGCGGCAAGCTCGAGCCCGAACGGTGGTGCTGTCAAAAGATCATCCTGATCGAAGGCGGGACCGGCACCACCGAGATCTGGCAGGAGGGAGACACCCGAAAGCACGTGTTCGAGTGGGGCAAGGGAAGCGTGTTTGCGATTCCCATCAACGCCTGGCATCGGATGTACAACCTGGGTAGAGAGCCGGCCAAATTCCTCGCGTTGACCAAAGCGCCGCTGGTTATGAGGGGGTTTGGCAGCCCGGACTTCGTTTTCGACTGCTCGCATCCCCTGCGGGAGCTCTACTCGGTAGAGGATCAGCAATTCTTCGCCGAGACGTCGGACCGAAGGGCGAGCACAAACAGCCGCATCTGGGAGACCAACTTCATCCGCGACGCCTGGGGAGCCGATCTCGACGACTCCTCCAAGGCCTATGGGGGAACCTTATCCGGCTTTCGCATGGCCAATAAGACCTTCGGCGGCCACATCGCCGAGTGGGCAGTAGGCCGTTACCATCAGGCCCACTATCACGACTCCGGCCGGCTGGTGCACCCGCTCCGCTCCGAGGGCTTCGTCATGTGCTGGTCGAACCAGCTCGGTCCCCGCCCATTCCAGGCCGGCCACGGCGACGATGTCGTCATCGAGCCGTTCAAGCCTGGCGGGCTCTATAGCCCACCGGGAAACTGGTACCACGCGCACTTCAACACGGGCGAGGAGCCAGCCAGGCACCTGGCCTTCTACGGGAGAAGCGGGTTCGAGGAGCTGACGCCCGGGCGGGCAGAGGCCGCCATAGACTCGCTAATCAATTACCCGGACGAGGACGTCGAGGTGCGCCGCATTTATAAGGAAACGCTCGCCAAGAAGGGCATCCCGTTTGACATGCCCGATTCCCTGTTCGACCGCAGCGAGTCGCCGACCGCCGCTCTTCACTAGCCACACGAGAAACCGGGACCGGTGGCGTCTTGCCTCCTTTTGTGCTAAGTTGCGCCTCAGAGCCCAGGGTCGGGTCGTAGCCCAGCGACCCGCAATTCTGAGCCGCGAGGCTGAAAGCCGAGGGCGATGAATTGCGAACTTAGAAGGAGATCACGATGTTCCTGACCGAAGAGGAGAACCGGAAGCTCACTCAGGTGGGGCCCGGCACGCCCGGCGGGGAGCTGCTGCGGCGGTACTGGTACCCGATCGGGCCGCTCCACCAGGTCACCGAGGAGTCTCCCACCGCCTTCGTTCGCATTCTGGGCGAGGACCTGGTCCTGTTTCGCGACAAGAGTGGAGGAGTGGGGCTACTCGCCGACCACTGCTCCCACCGGGGCGCCTCCTTGCTGTACGGGCGCGTCGAAGAGCGGGGCATCGCCTGCGCCTACCACGGCTGGCTGTATGACACCCAGGGCAATTGCCTGGAGACGCCAGCCGAGCCGGCCGACAGCAAGTTCTACTTGACCGTCAAGCACCGCGCCTATCCGGTCGAGAAGCTCATGGGGCTGTACTGGGCCTATATGGGGCCGCCGCCGACCCCGCCCATCCGGCGGCTCGACGTGGCGGCGTATCCGGTCGAGCACATCTTAGAGATGGCCTACGACGCGAGCTGGGTGCAGGTGGTGGAAAACCACGTCGACAGCACCCATATCTACATCCTGCACCAGGACACTGCTGCGCGCGGCGGAACCGGTGTGCGTAGCACCACGCGGGGCAACATCGATGGGCTCGCGTCGCTCGACTATGAGGAGCTGCAGTTCGGCATTAAGCGCAAGATCGTCCCCGACCAGGCCTACGTTGAGGACGATCTGCTCGTCTTTCCCAACATGCTGCGGCGCGTCAACCAGGTCCAAATCCACGTCCCCATCGACGATACGCATACGCGAACGTTCAAGCTGTACTTCTTGTGCGAGCGAAATGGCTACGATGCGAAGGCAGAGCAGGATCCTGTGGATTACTACATCCTGCAGCCAGGGGAAGGGAAGTTTGGGACGGGCGCCTACCCGGATGCGCGCTACGGCATTGACCGGCTTACCCGCCAGGACGTTATGGCGATCGAGACTCAGGGCGGCATCGCCCCACGGCACAATTGGCGCCTTGCGACCAGCGACCGCGGCGTAGCGCTCTTCGAGCAAGTGCTGCTGCGGGAGATGGATCGCGTGCAGCAGGGCCACGACCCGAAGGGCGTCGTGAAGGACCCTGCCGAGGTCATCGACACGAACTTCGAGTTCTTCCGCGAGACAGGCGGCAACGCCAAGCAACAGTACTCGTACGAAGGCCTCCAGGTACATACGCGGACCGGCGCGAATGGCAGCGTTTCCCCGGAGCCATCGGGCCGGCAGCCCGGGCCCATCGGGGCGCGCGCTTGACCGCCGCGCCTCAGAAAGTCGGGTACATCGGACTGGGGTCCATGGGGCGGCCCTGGGCCACCAACATCGTCCAGGACGGCTTCGATCTCATCGTCCACGACCTTCGGCCGGAGCCAGTGGCAGAGCTGGTGAAGCTGGGCGCCAGGGCAGCGAATTCCCCGCGCGAAGTCGCGGAATACGCGGATATGGTTGGCATCACGGTTTCCGGCGCCGCGGCAGTGGATGCAGTGATGCAGGGGGCAGACGGGGTACTCGCCGGAGCGCATCCAGGCCTGATCGTGCTCGTCCAAACTAGCCTTCACCCCACCCACATGCAGAGCGTCGCTGAGGACGCCCTGAAGCACGGGGTCCAGGTCCTCGACGTGCAGATGAGCGGGGGCTGGGCGAGTGCAGTCGAGCGCAAGACGTGCCTGATGGTGGGTGGCGACCCCTCCGTCCTGGAGCGATGCCGCCCCGTGCTGGAGACCACCGCCAGCAACATCTATATGGTGGGCGGAATAGGGATGGGCGCGCTAGCCAAGGTCGCGCAGAACCTGATTACCGCCCAGTATCTCCTCGCTGCGTCCGAGGGGTTCCGTCTGGCCGGGAAGGGCGGCGTGGACCTCGAAGTCTTTCAAGAAATCGTGCGCACCAGCTCGGCTCAAAGCTGGGTCGCCGACGACTACCTGAGCTTTTGGGGCAACCGGCCGCGTCCCTGGATGTACCACTCAGTACTCCAGGAAGCGCTGGACCTGGGCCACTCCTACGACATCAGTCTCCCGGGGGCCGCGACCTGCATGCAGGCGCTGGCCCACAGCATCCGAGGTGTGCCGGGCGAATAAACCTGCATACGTCGAGCGAAAAACGTAGCCCAGCGACCCGCAATTCTGAGCCGCGAGGCTGAAAGCCGAGGGCGATGGATTGCGAACTAAAAGGAGGAATCGATGCCGACTGTCAGCGGACTGAGCCACCTGGTGATCAGCGTGAATGACCTGGACAAGATGGTCGAGTTCTATCGGGACGTGATGGGGCTCGAAATCACCCATCAGCACCCGGGCCACATGGCATTCCTGACCTCTGACCGGACGGTTGAAGACCACGAGATTGGCCTGTTCACCGGGCGGGAGGGCGATTCGAACGTCCTGGTCCACCACTGCTGGCGCGTGGCCTCCGTGGCGGACGCGAAGGCCTTCTACCAGCATTTGAGAAAACACGAGGTGCCGATCAAGCACTGCGTGAGCTACGCCTACCCTTGGATCGGGGAGAGCACCGTCTCCTGCTACTTCGAGGATCCCGAGGGCAACAACGTGGAGATCCAGGCCATGGTAAGCCTGGACCCAAACATTCCGGACCGAACCGCGTGCGTGATCGATTTCGACCAGAGTGTGGAAGAGATAACGGCTCGCGCCCAGCGGTTAGTGCCGGCGCCGTTAGCAGCCAGGGTCTAGCCGTTTGACGGGTCACCCTCTCCCCCACCCTCCCCCGTCGAGGGGGAGGGAGTTCCGTGCTTCTCCCCGCCCAACCCTGTCGAAGGGGAGGAGGTTATTGGGTTGTCCCCTCCCCCCTTGCGGGGGAGGGCTAAGGAGAGGGGTGGTCACCGGCATCCTGCTCGCCGCGCTCGCGCTGACGGGATGTGGGCCCGGGCCCCGCGGCGCCGGGCCGGACACGGCCACGAGCAGCAGTCCCTCGACCGAAGCGCGGCCGCTCGTCATGTTCGTGCGGGTCGAACCCGCTACCCTGGCCACACGGGCATTCGTGCAGAAATCGGCCGGCCTTTTCGTCCCCTGGCGTCTCTTCAACGCACTGCCTGTTCTCATAGAGGCGCGCGGGGAGCCGATGCCGGAGCTGCTCGCCAGCGTGCCTTCCCTCAATTCCGACAGCTGGCAGGTATTCCCGGACGGCACGATGCGGACCACCTATACCCTGCGGCCAAACCTCACCTGGCACGACGGCCAGCCCCTCACTTCCGACGACTTCGTGTTCGCCTGGCGTGTCTACTCTCACCCGGAGCTGGGCCTGGCGGGTCAGCCGCCGATGTCCGCGATGGCCGAGGTGGCCGCCATCGACCGGGAGCGCTTCGTTATCAACTGGAAGTCGCTCTATGCGGACGCCGACACCCTCTCCGCCCTCGACCGGGAGATGCCGGCCCTACCGCAGCACATCCTCGGGCCCGTTCTCGACCAGATGCCAATCGCCGGGCGCGACTCGTTCGTCACCCATCCCTTCTGGAGCCCACAGTACGTGGGCCTCGGGCCCTACCGCCTCCAGCACAGGCAGCCCGGGGAGTACATCGACCTGGTGCGCTTCGAGGGGTATGCGCTCGGCGCGCCGAAGATCCCCCGCATCCAGATGCGATTCAGTGACGACCAGAATGTCGTCTTGGCCCACATGCTCACTGGCGAGGCCCACGTCGCCACAGACAGCTCGATCGGCCAGCACGCGGCCGATACCCTGGCCAAAGAGTGGGCCCGGACCAACGCGGGTGCTGTCTTCCATCTCCCCAGCTCCTGGCGTTACGTCGGATTCCAGCTGCGGCCGGAGGTCGCAAACCCCCGGGCGATTCTCGACGTACGCGTGCGCAAGGCGATCGCGCACGCGCTGGACAAGCAGGGGATCGGCGACGCCACCTACGCCGGACAAGCGATCATCACCGACACGCCGATCTGGACGAATTCGGCGTGGGGCGAGGCCCTGGATGATTCGATCCCGAGGTATCCGCTCGACCCGCGAGCCACCGAAAGCCTGATGAATCAGGCAGGCCACAGCAAGGGCTCTGATGGCTTCTACCGCGGGGCGGAGGGGCGGCTCTCTTTCGAGATCACCGCGACCGAGAGCCCCGCCACCAATGCCGAGATTCCCGTCACGGCTCACCAGCTTCAGACGGCCGGGTTCGAAACCCAACAGCGGTTGATCCCCGCCCCGCAAGCGCAGGACGGTCAGCTTCGGGCGATCTTTCCCGCTATGCAGAACATCAGCACCCTGATGGGGGAGCCCGGGCTGAACACCATGGCTAGCAGCCAGATTCCTGCCGAGGGCAATCGGTGGATTGGTGGGAATCGTGGCGCCTGGTCGTCACCCGAGTACGACCGACTCTTGGGCACGTTCAATCACACGCTGTCGCGCGGCGACCGCGTGGCGCTCGTCCGACAAATGCTGCGGATCTCCAACGAAGAGGTGCCGCGGGTCTCCCTGTTCTTCCCCGCCAACGCCTTCGCCCACGTCGCTGCGCTGCAAGGCGCGACGGTGGTGGCCCCGGAATCCAGGGTGGCCTGGAACGTGCACCACTGGGAATTCAAGTAGCCCGGGGACCTCTCGCGGGCTTGTCCCCTACTTGAAGTCCCACTCGTGAATATTCCAGCCTAAGTTGGTCTCCGCCGCGCCCGACCTTGGTCCAGTCAAGTCGGACGTGAACACCCATGGTTGGGTGGGGAAGAACAGAGAGATCGCCGGGAAATCGCTATTGTGTAGCCTGGCGATGTCGACGGCCGCCCGGATTCGGTCCGGCGGCGCAAGGGCCGTTGCGAAGGCAGCGGTAAGGCGATCCATCTCCGGGTTGGAGTACCCGGCGTACGAAGCGCTGCTGCCGCCGCTGCGCCAGTTGTTCTCCGGGCGTGGAACATTGTGGGTCGCCATGTTGATGATGCCGCTCTCGCCGAGCGCCGCGGTGATGAGCTGAATCCCCGGGAACGTTGAGCGGGCCCGCACGTCCTGGGCGAGGGCCGCCGGCGTCGTTGCCTCGGTGAAGTCGAAGCCGGCCTGCCTCCAGCCGCTCGCCACGGCCGCCATCTCCGACTCGGCGTCCGCCCCCGCGGTCGTCCTGATCTCGGCTGAGAACCGCCCGCCGCTCAGGCTCGTGTAAGTACCATCGCTTCCCCGGGAGAATCCGGCCTCAGACATGAGCTGGGCAGTCTGTCGTGGGTCGAGTGGGTACTTGGTGATCGCCGCGTCGGCGGCGCGCCCGAGCTCAGACGTGGGCGGGAACATGCTGTCCGCGATGATGTGCTGGCCGTCGAAAACGACCTCGTTGATGGCCGGTCGGTCCACCGCGTAGGCGAGCGCCTTCCGTACGCGGATATCCTGGAGTGCGGCCGGGCTCACGAAGTCCGGTCTGGCCTGGGCGTGAGCAGCCCGCCACAGGGCCGCTTGCGATACCGTCGATCCTCCCCCGGTCGGCCACTGGCGGAGGAGGGCTGACGTCTGCTGCGTGGTAAGCGCCGAGTCCGCCCCGAGCTGGGCGTCCCCGGCGAGCATCGCCGCCATCGCGGTGTTGCCATCGGGCATGAACATGATCTTGAGGCGCGGGATTGTGGGGGCGCCGAGGGCGTGACGTTCGAAGGCTGTAGCCTCGAGGAAGGCGCCGGGCTCCCACCGATCGAGGCGGTAGGGCCCGAGGCCCACATAGGCGCTGGTCCAGTGCGGGTGATTGAGGATCGCCTCAGTGCCCGACTCCAGGGCTGATCCCAGAATGTGGCGAGGCAACGGCGGTAGGCCGGTGCCGCCAGGTCCAAGGCTTTGGAGCGCTCCGGCCGAGGCATACGGCTGGGTCCAATGGATGACAATCGTCCGACTGTCGGGCGCGTCGACGCTCCGGATGAGGCTGATCGGCGGGGAGGATGCACTCCCGAGCTCGGGTGTGCCGTAGACCTGCCAGGCGAATATGAAGTCGTCCGCGGTGAAGGGTGTGCCATCGTGCCAGACCAGGTTGGGTCTCAAACGATAGGTCGTCTCCATTGTTCCATTGGGAGAGACTTTCCAGCTGTCGGAGTTGAGCTGCGGCAGAGACTCGGCCAGATAAGGATGAGGGTTCCCCAGGTCGTCGAGGAGCGCGAGATCCGCGTTGAACATGCGCCTGGTCAGGAAGCTCGCAATGCTCAGGTTCTGGCCGACCACGCGCGCCGCGATGGTCCTGGGCTCGACCCGGACAGCCGTGACGAGGGTGCGACGAGCCTGTGCGGCGGGCTCCTGAGCGACCGAGCTGCTCGTGCCGGGGGAGCCGGCACAGGCGACGCCGAGCCAGGCCGCAACCAGTAAGAAGGAAAGCTCTCGCCGCATCCGGCTCATCCCCTTCTCCTCGGTCGGCAAATTCCTCCCATCAAGCCGGCGCCGCGATTCGCGCGTCCTGCGCGTACATCTGCACGCCCTGCGGAATGACTTGCGTCAGGCGCTCGTGCCACCGCTCCCGGAAGAACTCATAGTTGGTTTCGATGATCTGGTTCGGTTCCCTGATCACTCCGATCGGATCGCGGCCCTCCTGGACGCGGTCCATCTCTCGCAGCAGCATCCGCTCGAAGAGCACGATCCCACGGTCGGCGGTCCCGAGCCGCCAGTTGGGTCGCGGGGCGATTGCCCCCTGAGTCTCGATTGCCATGATGTCCTGGTAGCCGAGCTCGTTCATGCGGTAGCGAACATCCGGATAGACCCCCGGCCCCTCCTTCAGCTCCTCCGCCTGCTGGACGTAGTAATCCACAGCCTCTGTCTCGAGGTCCGCATCGTAGCCATTTCGCTCGCGTGAAAAGTACAGCTTGAAACAGTGTGTGTGGGTATCGTCGACGGGTGCATGGATCTGGATCTGGTTGACGCGCCTCAGCATGTTGGGAAACGCCACCAGGTCTTCCTCGATGTATCCGTCGCTGCTCGCCATCCTGCACCTGATGCCGAAGGGGACCTCCTCATAGTCGAACGTCGTTAGCTCGTCGATCCGGCCCCGAGTGGTGCTGGCCAGCACGGTCCCTTTGCGCGCACCGGTATCCTGGTGCAGGATGTAGATGTGGGAGCCGTCGAGGCCATTGTTTTCCAGCGCCTGAATCCAGCTCGCGTCGTGGGGCATCACCGTGATGCGCTCGAGCGGATAAGCCCCCACGTCGAGCCGCCGGATCGGGGGCACCGGCTCGGGTCCCATGTAGGCCCAGTACAGCCCCATGAGCTTCTCGACCGGATAGGCGCGGTGCTTCACAGTCAGGTAGAGCTTGCTGTCGGCCGGCTCGGCCGGCGTCTCCAGGCAATTACCTCGGGTGTCGTACAGCCAGCCGTGGTAGGCGCAGGCGATGCCCCGCTCTTCCACCCGCCCGTAGAGCAAGGAGGCGCCCCGGTGGGAGCAGTGGTCGGCAAGTAACCCAACCCTTCCGCTCTTGTCGCGAAACAGGACCAGGTCCTCGCCCAGCA
>Ga0184637_10002367_pt1 | contig 12145 bp, 10 predicted proteins | sample PLM3_127_b2_FD_133143 | JGI IMG/M metagenome (GOLD analysis project Ga0184637, IMG submission 133143) | Groundwater sediment microbial communities from an aquifer in East River, Colorado, USA - PLM3_127_b2 | ecosystem: Environmental > Terrestrial > Soil > Riparian zone | place: USA: East River...
CCTTGCCATAGCCCACGGTGAGATCGACGCCCTTCAGAACCTCAAGGTCGCCAAACGATTTGCAAACCCCGCGCGCGACTACCGCAGGATTTCCTGCGCGGGCGGAGGCTTCATTCACCATGACCGAATTCATCTCAGTGCGCCTCCGGGGCCATCGCACCCGGGGCGATTCCCTCGTCGGTTTTCGCAATCGACAGGCGGCGGTCGCTTCGCGCGAAGTGCCGCTCCAGGAGATACTGACCGATGGACAGGACGGTCGTCAGAACCAAGTACCAGATGGATGCAACGATGAGCAGAGGGATGGTCTGGAAATTTGCCGTGTAGATCAACTGGGCCGAGTACAGCAATTCCTGCAAGGCGATGACGCTGACGAGCGACGTCGTCTTCAGCATGCCGATCAGTTGGTTTCCCGTCGGGGGGATGATGACGCGCATTGCCTGCGGAAGGATGACCCTGAACAAGATGCGTGCATTACTGAGACCGAGGGCTTCCGCGGCCTCCCGCTGTCCGGAATGCACCGAGTTCAAGCCGGAGCGGACGATCTCCGACATGTATGCCCCCTCGTTGAGCCCAAGCCCGAGACAGGCGGCGACATAGACGGTGATGTATTGATTGGCGTCGACCGCAACAAAAGACGGCCCGAAGGGTATGCCGATCGAGATTGTCGGATAGAGGGCCGAAAGATTGTACCAGAAGATCAGTTGCACGAGCAGCGGCGTGCCACGAAAGAACCAGACATATCCTGACGCAAAGTTGGAGAGCAGCGGGTTTTTGGAGATCCGCATGATCGCCAGCACCGTGCCGAGCAACGTGCCGATGACCATGGCCGCGACGGTCAGCCATATGGTCGTTGCAAGGCCGGCGAGAATCGCGTCGTCGATAAGGTACCGCCAAACGAGGTCCCACTTGAAGCGTGGGTTGGTGATCATCGATCGCGCCATCGCGAATAGGATGAGCACCAGGATCGCGGCAGCAATCCATCGACCGTGGTGCTTGAGCGGCACGACGGTCAGCTGTGCCTCTTCGTCCGCTCTTCGATTCTGCAACGATGTGTTCATTGGCAACGCCTTTGCGTCGTGAACCGGAACGATCTCCGAATGGCACCTAGCGATCGCAACGTTCATGAGTAATCGGTAACCGGTAGCCGTCTACATGATGAAAGTTCAGGCGCATGATGTCAAGGCGACGTCGGCATCAGCGCTTGTCACTGGGCGAATTCGGAAACCGCCACCTCGCGCCCCTCCCTTGCCGAACGGTAGATTGCATCGAGGAAATTCACGGTCTGTAGATAGTTCTCGCTCTGCGCCGCAAGGACATGCCCCGCGATGGCGTTCGAAATGTCCTGCAGCTGGCTGCGCTGTCTCACCGTCGGAAAGGCCCTTGGCTCCGCGGGGTCGGCGAAACTGAAATCGTCCGGCACGTCGATCACCTCGTCGTCATGCCTCGACTTGCGGAAAACGATTTGGTCATGCTCACCGTTAAACGAAATGCTGCCGTCGGTTCCCATGATCGTGACGAGATGACGATGCGCGGGATAAGCTGCCGTCGAGCTGCTGACGGTCCCAAGCGCGCCATTGGCGAAGCGCAATGTTGCCACCGCCACGTCCTCGGTCTCGATGGCGTGGAAAGCCGTCGCCGTCTGGGCGAACACCGAGGCGACCGGTCCCACCAGATGTTGCATCAGATCGAGAAGATGCGTGGTCTGAGTAATGAGACAGCCGCCGCCCTCGAACTGGCGTGTGCCGCGCCAGTAGTCTCTGGCATAATATTCCGGCGTGCGGTACTCGTTGTCGACAACGTTGACGAGGATAATTCGGCCGAGCTTGCCGGTATCGATGTCGATCTTGGCTTTCATCGCCGCCTTGGCGAAGCGCATTTGATAGATCACGAAGAGACAGACCCCGGACGCCCGGCAGGCATCGATGATGTCGCGAGCTCGTCCGGTCGTGATCTCGAGCGGCTTTTCGACGACGACATGCTTGCCGGCCTTCGCGACGGCGATTGCAAAATCCCGATGCAGGCCATTCGGCGTCGCGATAATGACCGCGTCAATGTCGGGGTCCGAGAGGAAAAGGTCGAGATTGTCGTAGGCCTTGCTGGCGCTATAGCGCGACCGGAAGCGCTCGGCCTTCGGTGCGTCGCGCGCAAGCACGGCATGAAGCTCCGCCCCTTCGACCGCGGCGAGCTCGCGCGCATGGGTTTCCGCCGCCATGCCTGCGCCTATCATCCCGAACCGCGTCGGATGTCCCGTCACTGGTACGCTTCCCTAACAATCTCACTTGGCAGACGCGACATTCTGCACGTTTGAGGTCTCTGCCCTGTCGCTGGGAATCTGTCGTGACTTGTCGATCGCCGAGAGGCGAACCCGCGCCCGCCGCGCCGCCTCATGGGCCGAGCCGGCCGCGATCTCCATGTTGCCGATCTCCGCGAAGTAATCGCCGGCGAAGTGTATGTTGGTGTCGGCGCGCTCGCAGTATTCGAGCATCGCGTCAAAATTGAAGCCAGCCGGCCGATACGTGTTGCCGGGACTCCATTTCTGAACCTTGGTCTCCTTGATGATGGATCGAAGCTGCGGATAGATCTTGAACATATCGGCAAGATACCGGTCGCGGATCTCATCCTCGCTCAGCCTCATCAGCTCGGCAGCAGGCTTGCCGCCGGCATAGACCATCAGGCTGCCGCCCGGCTTGCGCTGGCCGCCGGTGCGCAGCGGGTTCGCATGATTGAACATCATGTCGAAGCAGGCATCGGGAGTCGTGATCGCGTAGATATCGTCCCAGGGCATCGGTTCGGTTTCGTCGGTGATGACGCCCATCGTCGGAAACGGCCCGTACTGGACATTGCGGAGCGTGGCCTCCAGAGGCTTCGGAATGTCCTTCACGATTTCTGCCGCCATGAAGGCCGGAATGGCGACGATGACTTGCGAAGCCGTGATGGTTTGCGTCCGACCGTCTCTTTCGTAGGTCACGCGGACTGCATCGCCCTGCTGCACGACGCTCAGCGCCTTGGCACGAAGCTCTACCCGGTGCCCGAGCAATTCCGTCATGACTTCGCCGAGCCTACCCGAGCCACCCATCATGTTGGCGGCCATGGCATCACCCTTGCCGGCCCAGACCGCGCCGAACAGCGAAACGCCGACGCCGGCGCTCTGATCTTCCAGTTCGGCTGCCGCGCGCCTTCCGGCGGAGCGAAACAGCGCGTCGATGCGCGCGGGTGGGTGCTTGATAAAGTCGCGGAAGGAGATGTCAGACAGGTAGCATGCTACTCGCGCACGGCGCGACTGCGTACTCTCACCATAGACTGGTTGCATCGCCTTCTGCCAGCCGCGAACGGCCTTGAGGATCGCAAGGCCGATGCGCGCGAGGGAAAAGCGTTCTCGCAGCGTGAGTGGTAGCGTCAGCGGCAAGGCGCTGACCGACTTTGGAGAATAGACTTTTCCGGCAAACCAGATGGCGAACTTGTTTCCCGGTATCCTGATGACGTCCAGGCCGATCGATGCCATCAGGTTCCGCATGTGGGAGCCTGGCGCAGGAAACAGATGTCCGCCGAGGTTCATCCAGTAGTCGCCGCGTGTCAGCGAGTAAAGGCGCCCACCCAGGCGATGGGAATGCTCGAGCAACAATACGCTGCGATCACGCAACTCCCACGCGGCCGTCATCCCGGCCGGCCCACCACCAATCACGACGACATCGTACTTGCGTTCGTTCATTGCTTCCTCGTCTGGATTATCGGCTTCCTGGCCGAATCTCGCGAGCGTCACCGCGGACAAAGCTGGACCATCGGTCGAGCCACCCCTCCAGCAACGCTGGCAGGCGCGCGCCGTCACACTTCCTTCTTGCTTCCACAATCGGTAAGCGGTAATATATTACCCGTAAGCCATCTTTGTCAACGCGGGCGCGCTGCGATGTGAGACGGTTTAGCAGGGCGGGCCACAAGAACTGGGAAAGGGAAAGTCATGTTTTCGAACAACAGACGGAGTTTCACGCGGCTGGTGCTGGCAGCAGCGGTCACGTGCTTCTCGCTCAACCTCCTTGGAAGAAACGATGCACGGGCCGAGGAGATCGCCAAGGTTCCGGAAGTGGCCGCGATGCTGCCGCAGTCCGTGCGCGATGCCGGCGTGTTGCGCGTCGCAATGCCGGATACCGGCCGGCCGCTGGCTTACAAAGACGGAAGCGAGCTGAAAGGCATGGACCCGGCTCTGGCGCGCGCGATCGCAGCCGTGCTCGGCCTGAAAGCCGAACTCGAGTTGATCCCCTTCGCTTCGGCGCTCACTGGCCTGCAGGCCAACAAGTACGACGTCTCATACGGCGAGTTCTACGTCACCGCGGAACGTCTGAAAGTGGCCGATTTCGTCACGAACTGGCTGGACTACAGCTCGTTCCTGGTCGCGGGAAGCAAGGGTTTCAAGCCCGCCGCGATCGCCGACATCTGCGGACACATCGTCGGCGCGATGGCTGGCTCGGCCGAACTCGAGATCCTCAATTCGCAATCGAAGAGCTGCGGCGACAAGGCGCCCACGGTCAGTGCGTTCCCGTCGGTCAACAACGCCGTCCTGGCGCTGAACAGCGGCCGCGTCGACGCCGTGCTCATCGGGCGCGGTGCGGCTGAAGACGGCATCAAGATGGATGCCGGCCTTGCCGCCAGTGGCGAGATCGGCGGCGGCCCGACCGCCACCGCCGTCGCTCGCAACGAAAATTCGGAAAAGATGCTGGCTGCGATCCAGGCGGCTTACAACCACCTCATCAAGAGCGGGGAATACGCCAAGATCCTCGAGGTGAACGGAACCGCCTATGGCGCCGCGACGTCCGCCGAAATCTACAAGGAAGGCTCCACCCCGCCGAAGTATGGCTTCTAAGACGATAGCATCATAACCATCGCTTCTGCCTCCCTCGCCCATTCCGGCCGTGCCGGAATGGGCTTTTTCTTGGACGAGAGGATCGTTCGGGCCGGAAAGGAACAACCGGGAATCCGAACGGATTCCCGGTTTGACAAGATCAGAGTAGGCCGAATGCTTCGATCGGCCGCGACGGCGGCTAGCGCCGCGCTCTTGTCAACAGAGACGGCTCGATCGCGCCAAGCACTTTCTTCAGCGCATCGTATTGCTCGCGCGAATACTGCCGAATGGGTGCCCTGACAGGGCCCACCGACAAGCCGAGTATGTCGCACGCCGCCTTGACCCCGCTATTGTATGAAGCGCTCCCGAGCTGCCGGATGACGGGACTGATGGCCCGCCACAATGCCACGGCACTGGCATCGTCCCCCGACATCGCTGCTTTGTGCATCTTGACGAGTGCCGGCGCGAGGAAATTGGCGGAACCCATCACCATGCCTGGCGCGCGTAGCATCAGTGCCGGTAGGATGAGGACGTCCTCACCGTTCAAAACCGAGATCTCGGCCGAGTGATCGGAGATCAGCGTATTGAGCTGATTGATGTCCGCCGATGAATCCTTGACGAACTTCACCTGCGGGATTTCCCGCGCCAGCCTGAGCAAGAACCCGACGGTGAGATGCAAGCCCGTCGCCGGCGGGAAATTGTAAGCGCAGATCGGCAGATCGGTCGCTTCGGCGACGGCGGCGTAGTAGGCGAAGGCCTCTTCAAAGCCGATCGGCTCGTAGTATGGTGTCGCCAGCATGATGGCGGTTGCGCCAGCCTGTTCCGCGTGCTTCGACAGCGCTACGGCCTCTCGCGACGACGTCGCTCCGGTGTGCGCCAGAACGGCAACACGGCCTGCGACCTGCTCGGTAACGATCTCAACAAGGCGCCGGCGCTCATCGTGCGATAGGACGGAGAATTCACCCGTTCCGCCGGCTGGAACGAAACCGTGCACGCCGTCGCTGATATTTTGGTCTATCAGACTGCGTAGCGCCTTTTCATCGATGCTCTCGCCATCCGGGGTGAAAGGGGTAACGATTGCGGATAGTACGCCCTCGAGTGCCATTGGTTATCTCCTGATAGCAAGTTGTCGGATCATGTCTGGTCACAACGGCGCGAAACCGTCGGCGAGCGCGTCGCGGCCGTCGGCGGCGATGGTCAGGAACCCGTTGATGAACGCTGTTCCGGTCAAGAGCGGCGTCACTTCCTGCCGCCCTGCCCTCATCGCCACGCCTTGGCAGCGAACAGTAAACGTCGAGCCGATGATGCTTTCCGTTGTCAGCGTCTGATCGGCCGCCACCTCTTTGCGCCCGCACAGGAATGCGAACAGCGCGCTTGATCCGGTTCCGCACGGAGACCGGTCGATCACGCCCGGTGGCGCGACGACGACGATCCTTGCGCGAGGTTGTTCTCCTGGAAGGCGGCGAAAGAACATGACCTGGTAGACGTCCAAGTTCTGGCCGCTCAGCGGATCGATAACGCCTCCTTCGGTGTACGCGGCCTTGATCTGACGGGCCAGCGACACAATCCCGGTCGCGTTGTCGCGCTCCAGGGAAAGGCCGATCCGATCCGCATCAGCGGTGATGTAGTAATCCCCGCCATAGACGAGATCGACTGGGATATCGCCTGTCGGCAGGTGGCACGTGCCGCTCTTGACGACGAATGAGCCGACATTGGTCAGCGTGATCTCGGTCGGCTTGCCAGGCGAGCGGCGGGCCGTGACGCCCACCGGACCGGCCGGCGTCCTGATCCTGAACCGGGTTTCATCCTCGTTCGACTGCCACAGCCCTGGAATGAGTCCGAGCTCGACGATGACGGACGCAAAGCCGATCATGCAATGGCCGCACATCGGCGGATAGGATCCCGGCTCGAGGATGACCGCGCCGATATCGCAGCCGTCCTCTTGACTCATGACCGGCACGACCGCGCAGGTGAGGCCGCCGCCGCGCGGCTCGTGAACCAGCCGTGTGCGTACCCAATCCGCGTTCTGGCGCAGCCAGTTCCTGGCGCCATCGACGCCTTGCGCTTCGTCCGGCAGGTGAAGGCCGCCGACGACAATCCGCGTGGGGTTTCCACCGGTGTGGGAATCCACGGCCAGTAGGACATTTCCGCCTTTCCGTGTCAGCCAACTCGCCGCCGCGGCTGGCCAGTTTCCGATCAACGCATTCACGTCATGATACCCTGAAGAGAGCGGGACCAAGTGCGGTGGCATCGACTTCAACGCCGAGGCCGGGACTGTTTGGAGCCGATCCCCTGCCGTTGCGGGCGCGCGGCTGATGGCCTGCCACATGCTCCTTCGTCCAGTCGTTGAAAAAGGACGCATGCATCAGGGTTTCCGGCGCCGTGCTGGCGGCGACGTGGCTGACCGCCGCGGTCGTCACGTCGCCGCCCCAGACATCCTCGATGCAGACGGTCATGCCCAGGTCGTGTGCCTGGTTGCGCATCCTGGCGGCGCCGGTAATGCCGCCCAGCCTTCCGAGCTTCACGTTGACCGAACCAGCCTTGGCCTCGTATTTCGCGCGGTACAGTTCTCCCGCGTTGACAACGGATTCGTCGAGCACCAGCGGCAGAGTGCTCATGCTCTGGACAATGGCGCAGTCGGCGGTCTCCCGGCACGGCTGCTCAACATAGATGTCGAGATCGGCCATTTTGCGCACGAAGATGATGCCGCTTTGCAGGCCCCAACCCCCGTTTGAATCCGCGATGATAACGGCCTCCGATCCGGCGACCTCGACGACGCTGCGCGTGCGGCGTGCGTCCTCGTAAGGATCGTTGCCGACCTTGACCTGGAAGCGGCTGATGCCTGCGGCCTTACGTTTGACAACGAAATTGGTCATCTGCTCCGGCGACCCAAGAGGAACGGACTCGTAGAGCGGGAAATCGTCCAGCAGCACGCCGCCGAGCAACGCTGCCACAGGAAGCGCGGCGGCCTTGCCGAGGATGTCCCAGCAGGCGATGTCGATCGCGCTCTTGGCATTGTTCTGTCCGAGCAGCACGGAGTCCATGACGCGATGGACCATCGAGATGTTCTTCGGATCGAGCCCGACAACGGCCTGCGCAAGATCCCGCAAAGCCGCCCTCGTGCCACCGGTGAATGAAGGAAGATATGTCCCGCCGAGCGTCGAGGTTTCCCCCCAACCCTCAAGTCCGTCGTCTGTCCGTAGCCGCACGAGCGTCGAAGACTGCGTCTGTGCCGAGCGTCCCTTGGACATGACGTATTCGCCATGAGCATAGGTCAGCTCGTAGCCGAAGACGTCTATTTCCTTGATTTTCATCGGAGCTCCTCCTGCCCGTTTCTTGGCCGATGAATGAGCCGGTCCACGCGCCCAGATAGTCCAGCCAATCACGTTGCAGCACCGACGCAAGCCTACTATGTAACCGGTAACATATTACATGGAAGCGGGCAAGGAGGAATTCCTGCCACTTTGCCGCGTGGGGAGCGGCGTTTGACCGCATTGAACGACTGACCTTTCGGGACGTTTCGCAAAGAACGCTCTGCCTCGAGCCGCACAGCTCGAAACAGGCAGGCGCTATGGGACCCGGAGAGACGGACAGTGACGTGCCGCGCGTGGCGGTGGCCGCTATCGGGTGATCGTTGTCCCGGCCCAGTCGCCGCGAATGTGCGCGAGGTGCGCGGTCATGAGCGCAGCTGTCTTCTTCTTGTCGCCCTCGACGATCGCATCAAGAATTTGGTGGTGTTCTTCCGCGGATTTTACCAGCGCGCCCGCTTTGGAGAGCGCCTTAAGTCCAAATTGACGCGTCTGGTCCCGCAGGTTGCCAACAATCGTCGTCAATTGCTCGTTCCCGAGGATACCGAGCAATCCCAGGTGAAATCGAAGATCGGCGTCGAGATAGCCGACGATATCGCCTTTCCGAGCGGTGGCGACGATCTCAGCGGCGATAGCCGAAAATTCATTCTTCCTGTCCTTGACCTCCTGCATCGATGCCAGCCGCGCCATCGATGGAATCTCCAGCAGCATACGCAAATCGTAGACGTTTCGCCGTTCCTTGTCGCTCAGCGGAACGACGCGAAAGCCGCGATTTCGCACCGTCTCCATGAGACCCTGATTGACCAGCGTGAGCATGGCCTCCCGGACGGGACTGTTGGATACGCCGAGTTCGGCCGCGAGCGCGGCGGCCGAATAAATCTCTCCGGGTATGAGGTCGCCAGAAACAAGGCGCAGTTTCAGGACGGCCAGCGCCTGGTCCCGAAGATTGTTTTGACGCAACTGATCCATGGCTGATCCCTGGCTGCTGGACCGGGCGCGAGAAGCCCGGATTCGCTATTGTCCATGCTTATTCGTCATATGCAATATTTTACCTGTTATGTTTTACCCTAGGAAGCGGTGACCATCACAATTATCGCCGTATCCGACTGGAAAAGGATGGGTAATTGCGAAAACCCCTCTCCGAGGTCAGTTTGCGGGTTTTTGACGTGGCCATCGTCGGCGCCGGAATAAACGGCTGCTCGGCGGCCCAGCATCTGGCCGCGGCAGGATATGATGTCTTCCTTGTCGACAAGGGCGATCTCGGCGGAGAAGCCACCAGCCACTCGGGACGCGTTCTCCATTGCGGGCTCCAATTGTTAGCGCCGCGGAAGAGTGTGTCGGAGTTCATCAAACGGCCCTCCGAATTTCTCATGCGACTGCGCGTCGCGAAACAAGCGGCCCGAGATCATGCCGAACTCTGCCGCACAATGGGTGAAAGCCTCCGGCCTATGGATATTGCCGCGCCCATCTACCGGGGCGCCGGCTACGCAGGCTGGCAAGTGGACATCGGCGCAAGCCTGATCCGCCGTTTCAGCAAAGGCAGAAGCCCAATCCACTACAGGCGCTGGAAGCATCCTTCACAATCACCGCATCCCTTCGTGGGTGCGCTGCGAAACACAGACGCTCTCGAATCGGTCATCGCCTTCATGGATCAACGCTTCGACTGGCCTGAGCGCATTGCGATCGACGCGGCGCTGAATGCGGAGGAAATTGGCGCAGTTGTCCGCAACTTCACAAGTGTCGAGGGCCTATCGCGCCACCCGGAGGGCATCTGGCGCATCGAGTTGATGGATCGTCTTGAACCAGACAAGCCGGTGAGCATCTCGGCGCGCATCGTGCTTAATCTCGCTGGCGCGTGGGTCGATCATGTCATCGGCAGAATCCGGACGAACCGCAGCGTCACCCCGAAGATCACCGCGGTGAAGGGTGTTTACATCCTCGTCAGGCTACCGCCGGAATATCGCGGAGCCGGAGTCGCAGGCATGAACCGCGTCGGCGAGCCGATATGTTGCCTGCCTTGGGGTGATCTTCATTACATTGGACCGACGGAAACGAGATTTGAAGGCGACATCGACGATGTCATTCCAGATGAGGACGACATCCAGTTTTTGCTCGATGAAATTGGCTGCTTCCTTCCAGGCATCGCAGTCACGAGAAGCGACCTCATCATGGCCTGGGCCGGCGTCCGCCCCATCACCAGCGCGCCCGGATATCCGAAAGGCAAGCGCCTTCCCTTCAATGTTCTGCACGATCTCGGCTCCGAAGGTCTGCCGGGTATGTTGGCTTTGAGTTGGGGCATTATCGTCAATCATCGATCGACCGCCCGCCATATTGTCGGCGCGGTGGCATCTAGAATCGCGCCATCATGGGATAAAAGGCCAATCCATTATGCGCGTAGGCGTTTTCCGCCGTCTTCCTCACCGCCCTTGCAGGCGGATCATCCGGCCACGCTGGATGACCTGCGCTTCTGCGTCGAGCATGAGCACGCGCAAGACCTTGTGGGCGTATTGTTTCGCCGCACCGGCATCGCATGGAACGCCACGTTAAGCAGGCGGTCAGTGGAACAAGCGGCTGAAACGATCGGCGAGATGCTTGGCTGGAGCCGCGCCCGCATCGACGAGGAAATATCCCGTTTCGCGCAGCACATGCGGCGCCATCACCGCTTCGAAATCGCTGAATAGTAGCGCGCTCGGGCGTACTCCAGCGTACGTTAGCGAAGCAGCTCGTAGAAAAGAGTGGTTGCGGGGACGGGCAACCATCTCAAATTGCGGTCTCGCGAAGGCGCATTGCTTGTCCGAGAGTTGCAGATATTCTCGAAGAACCACAATAACTTAGCATCGCTGTTTCGGTGTGTAGCCTAGGCGCCGGACTCAATTAGGTCCACCAGATGACGAGAGCGGCCAGGGCAACGGCGGTGACGAAAATGCCGGCGAACTCGTCATGTCTGTTGCGATCCTTCGCCAGTCCTTGATTCGGCAGAACATGCGCAGGAGATGGGTAAGAAGGATCTCGCTCAGCTTCGTCCGCTTTGTGCCGATCTTGTTGAAAGACTTTGCGGCCGAAATGGCCTTCGACGCGCAAAAATGATTCAGAAGAAGCGATTGATTGAATCAAGCTTGCTCTCCCTGATGGGACAGAGATTGATTATTTCGCGTGATTTGGACTTGCTGAGTTTTTCAACAAAATCTGCCAGGAGCGGACATCCGGGAGAATTGCTGGCCACATTGCAAAGGGTTGAGGCACGACATGCCTTTCGGTGTTCACCGCTTCATGCGGTTCTGGAGCATTGAGGCCGAGATAGGTTTTCACTGAAGAAAGCAGCCTCAAACCCTGGTCGGACGTAACTCCTTCACATACGCAACAACAAACCACCGTCGACGGCTAACTCGACACCCGTGATGAAGCTGGCCGCGTCCGACAACAGGAATAGCGCCGCATACGCCATGTCCTCAGCCGTCCCGATACGCTTAAGCGGCACGTAATCGGCGACCTGGCGCCGCACCTGGTCGGTGTCCCAGCGCGCCTGCAGCGGCGTCAGGGTCGGGCCCGGGCAGATCGCGTTGGAGCGGATGCCGTCGGCGGCGAGCTGCATGGCGAGTGAACGCGACACAGCACAGACCGCCGCCTTCGACGCCTGATAGGCGTCCTGCGGCTGCGGATCGCCGCGCATCCATTGGATGGTCGAGACGTGGACCATCGAGCCGCCGCCGCTCTTGCGCATCAGCGGGGCCGCCGCCCGGCTGGTCAGCACCATGGTCCTGAGGTTGATCTCCATCACCTCGTCCCAGATCTTGAGATCCATATCGAGCAGCGATTTGTCGCGCCCGAACCATAGGACGCCGGCCACATTGGCGAGGTAATCCAGCCGCCCGGAATTGGCCTCGACGGAAGCGAAGGTGCGCTCGACGAAGGCTTCGTCGCGCAGATCACCCAGGGCGAAGCTGACCTTGGCGCCCAGCGCCTTCAGGCTGTCCGGGCAGGGTTTCATGTCGATGGCGGCGAC
>Ga0184637_10002368_pt1 | contig 12137 bp, 8 predicted proteins | sample PLM3_127_b2_FD_133143 | JGI IMG/M metagenome (GOLD analysis project Ga0184637, IMG submission 133143) | Groundwater sediment microbial communities from an aquifer in East River, Colorado, USA - PLM3_127_b2 | ecosystem: Environmental > Terrestrial > Soil > Riparian zone | place: USA: East River...
CAAGCCAGCGCGAAGGTTGTTCGTGCCCGCCACAGATTTAAGTTCCAGCTCCCTAACGAATCCACAGGGTTGCGTTACCATACTGCCATATCACCCTGAAAGCCCCAAAACCGCTCCCGCCCATCTACCCTAAGTCGTTGAATACCCTTGGATATCACCTCCGCTTTTCCGCCGAACGGGTAATTTTCAAAACCAAAAACTCCCATTTATGGGAACGAAAAGAGTTTTCCCGCAACTATGCCTATTTGACCATGGCCACGGCCGAGTATTTGGCGGCCCGTAAGTTGAAGCTGGTCGGTATCGATTATTTATCCATCGAAAAGTTTGACTCCAAAAATCCTCAAGCGTATCGGGCCTTGCTGAAAGCAAGGGTAGTTATTTTGGAAGGATTAAATCTGTCGGGAGTTCCCGCCGGAAAGTACCAATTAGTTTGTCTGCCGTTGAAAATTGCTGACGGGGATGGTGCACCGGCCCGGGCGGTCTTAATCCAACAGTAACTCTATCATGAGTTTTTTCCCAAACAAAATATAAAAGCAAGCTTCTCAACTACAGGTTAATACATTCCAACCTTGCGAAAAAAGCAAATACAAGCAGTCAAAAAAACATCTCGTAAACTCTTTATTATCAGGTTTTAACATATTGTCTTTTAATGGGTTAACAAATAAATAAGATTTTCTTTGGTTTTTTGGAACTTTTTGTTATACTTCGGCGTATTAAATGACCGATAGTCAGTAGATAAGGTTGGGACTATCAAGTAAAAAGGAGTTAAAAATGGGAATAGTGGAACGGAAAGAAAGAGAGAAGGAAGAGCGCCGGACGGAGATTTTGAACGCCGCCGAGCAGGTCTTTTTCGAAAAGGGGCTGGCTTTGGCCACGATGGATGAAATCGCCGAGCAAGCTGAACTTTCCAAAGGCACCCTCTACCTCTACTACAAAAGCAAAGAGGATTTGTATATGGCGATTATCAACCGGGGCCACGAGATACTCTTGAAAATGTTTCAGGAAGCCGCCGCCACCGGCGAGCCGGCCATCAAGCTTTTGCGAAACATCGGCCAGGCCTACTACGCTTTTTATAAACGCCATCACGACTACTTCCGGATGTTTTCCTTTTCCGAAAACACCCAGCTCCATTCCCAGGTCTCGGAGGAGATGAAGACCACCTGCGGCGAATCGGGGCAGTGCATCGGCCAGGTGGTTATGGACGTGATTCAAAAAGGAAAGGAGGATGGCACCTTCCGGCCGGAGGTCAACCCGCAGGAGATGTCCATCATTTTCTGGGCCAATTCCCGGGGGATGATGGAATTAATCGATCATCTTTTGAGCAAGGAGGACTGGGCCCGCGGAGAGTTCGGCGGCCTGGACTTTGAAAAAATGTACCGGAAGTCGAACGCCATGCTGAAATACGCCATGTTGACCGAGGAAGCGAGAAAGAATTTTACGCTGGAATTGTAGGAACAAAACCCATTCACATTCGGGCAAAAGGAGAAGTTTTGTCAAAAAGAAAAGTTATTGCCGGACTATTTTTAACGCTGACGTTAAGCATAGTTCTGTTTTTGGGAATCGATACGGTGCAAGCGGCATCTGAGCTTTTGGAAAACAATCCCGACAGTGCCCTGGCTTTGACCCTCTCGCAGTTTGAGGGAAGCTTCATTTCACTGGAGGAAGCTAAAGGCGAGGCAATGAAGTCCGCCACCTCCGTTTTGGAAGCCAAAGCCGGTTTAAAGGCGGCGGGGGGGGCTCACCGGCGGGAAAAGGGAGCCTTTGACCCGGAGCTTTTCGCCGAAGGGGAGAAATCGAGATTCCGCCAACCGACCGCCTCCCCCTTTGCCGGGGCGACCGTTCTGGATAACGAGGAGCTGACCGGCTCGGCCGGTCTGCGGCTGAAGCTCCCCATCGGAACCCGGCTGGAGGCCTCTTTGAACACGACCAAACTGGAAACGAATTCCAGTTTTGCGTTCCTCAATCCGCAGTATTCCAATTTCGGGAAAATCGAAGTAACTCAACCCCTGCTTTCCGGCTTCGGCCCTGCCGCCGTTGCCAACTTAAGCTCCGCCCGTAGGGCTTTGGAAGCGGGCCGCGCCCGCTATGCGGATGCCGTTTTGTCCCTTTCGGCGAAAGTCGAGCAAACCTACTGGGATTTGTACGCCGCCGAGCGGGATTTGGCGGTGCAGATTTTGATACGGGATCGGGCGGCCGCATTTTTGAAGGAAACCGAACTGAAAGCCGCCGTCGGGCGGGTTGGCCCGAACCAGGTGGCCAACGCGCGGGTCTTTTTGGCCGAGCAGGAGCAGGCGGTTTTGGACCGGGAGGAGAATTTGGACAAAATTTCCGACCAGTTGTCCACTTTGCTGGGCCAACGTTCCGCTTCAGTTCGCTACCGACCCTCCGACCAGCCCCCCTCCGATTTTCCGGTGGAAGACCCGGACAGTTTGGTCCAAAAAGCTCTGGAAGCGAACCGCAGCCTGAAAGTGACGGAAAAAAATTGGGCCGCCGCCCGCTCCCTGGCCAAGGGGGCCGGCTGGAACGCCCTGCCGAAATTGGACCTCTTCGGCTCTTTGGGAGCCACCGGGCTTTCCGGCACGGACAGTTTGGGCGGCCCGTTCGCCGGTACTGCCGACCGGGCCTGGACGCAGGTTTTTCAACGGGATTATCCAACTTGGAACGTCGGGATACGATTCTCCGTTCCGATTGGCCTCCGGCCCGGGCTGGGAGAGCGTCAACGTTTGAGCGGTGAAGCCGAGCGGGCCTATCAGCAGTATGTGGCCGCCCGGCGGGGACTGGAAGAGGATGTGCGCGCCAGCTATCGGGAACTCTTGCACGCCAAAAAACGGCTGAAGGCGGCCCGCACCGGCGTGGAGGCCTCCGCCGAGCAGGTCAGAATCGGGATGCTGGAATATCAAGTCGGCCGCACGACCGCCTTTGAACTGGTCCGCCTTTCCGCCGATTTGGCCACTGCCCAACAACGTTACAGCCAGGCCTTAGTCCGCGCGGCCAAAGCGGCGGCGGAATTGAAAAAGCTTACGACGAGCGAAATTGAAACTCAAAACAATAATTGAGAGGTTAAGATGAAAACAAAAAATTGGCGGGGGATAGACGTGGGATGGATAATCGCGCTGGTTTTGCTTTTTTTGTTAATCACCGGCTGCGCCAAAAACTCCGGCGGCGGTTTTGCCCCGCCGCCGATGCCGGTGGAAGTAGCCACCGTCACCTCCGGCACCGTAGCCGACCGGTTCGAGGCGGTCGGCACGTTGGAAGCGCTGGACGCCATCACCGTCGTTTCCCAAATTGAAGCGCTGGTTACCGATGTCCCCTTCCGCGAAGGGGGACTGATTGAAAAAGGGGAGCTGATTGCCCGGCTGGACGACGAACAGTTGAAAGCCGAAGAAGCCCGCGCCGAGGCCCTGCGGGATCAAAGAAAAATCAGCTACGAGCGGGTGAAATCCATTGTCGAACAGAAAGCCGGCGCGCCGCAGGATCTGGATGACGCCGCCGCCGGCTTGAAGATGGCGGAGGCGGACCTGGCCTTTATTCACGCCCGGCTGGCCAAAACTAAAATCACAGCCCCTTTCAGAGGGCTCGTAGGGGCCCGCCAGATAAGCCCGGGCGCTTTTGCCCGAACGGGCGCGCCGATTACCGATTTGGCCAAAATTGACGAGCTGCGCATCATTTTTTACGCGCCGGAGCGCTATCTGGGCGACCTCAAATCCGGCGCTTCCGTGACCGTTTCCACCCCCGCTTTTCCCGGCTATGAATTGAAAGGGAGAATCAGCGTGGTGGAGCCGGTGGTCAATCCGGAAACCCGCTCGGTCAAAATTCTGGCGCGGGTGGCCAATCCCCACCGGAAGTTCCGTCCCGGAATGTCCGCCAACGTCTCCGCCGTTTTGAGCGAGCGGAAAGGGGCGCTTTTGATTCCGGACGAGGCGGTCTTTGCCGAAGGGGACAAAAACCTGGTTTATTTGATTCAGCCGGACAGCTCGGTGGCCCGCACCGTCGTGACTCTGGGGACCCGGTTACCGGACGCCGTGGAGGTGGTCAAAGGGCTTTCCCCTGGAGCGCAAATCGTCAAAGCCGGGCATCAAAAACTGTTTCCCGGAGCCAAGGTTTTCCCCGTCCCCAGTCAAGGGACGCCCCCGGCGGCGGGAGGTAAGTCATGAAGATAAGCGAACTCTCCATCAAACGGCCTGTTTTGGCCACGGTGATGAGTTTAGCCATTCTTCTTTTTGGCATTATTTCCTTTTCCCGCCTGCCGGTGCGTGAGTACCCCGACATCGACCCGCCGATAGTATCCATCGTAACCTTCTACCGCGGCGCCAGCCCGAACGTGATAGAAACCGAAATCACCGACATCCTCGAAGAGCAGCTATCGACTTTGGAAGGGGTGAAAACCATCACCTCCTCCAGCCGGGAGCAGGGCTCGGTCATCACCATCGAGTTTGAGTTGAGCCGGGATGTGGATGAGGCGGCCAACGACGTGCGGGACCGGGTTTCCCGCATCCGCGGCCAGCTCCCCGGCGAAGCGGACGATCCCATTGTCCAGAAAGTGGACGTCAACGCCCAGCCGATTTTCTGGCTGGCCCTCTTTAGCGACCGGCATTCCAACCTCGAAGTTTCCGACCTGGCCGACCGGGTTTTGAAGGAACGACTGCAGCGTTTGCCCGGTGTCGGCGCCGTATTTATCGGCGGCGAGCGCCGCTACGCGATGCGCATCTGGCTGGACGTCCAAAGGATGGCGGCTTTTGGGCTGACCACCCAGGATGTCGAGTCCGCCATCCGCCGGGGCAATGCGGAAATCCCTGGCGGGCGGGTGGAGGGGACGGGGCGGGAATTTTCGGTTCGGACGTTGGGCGACCTTTCCACCCCGGAGGAGTTTGCCGCCATCATCGTCAAGCAGGAAGGGGACCAACTGGTTCGCTTGCGGGACGTGGCTGAAGTGACTCTGGGAGCGGAAGACGAGCGCACGACCGCGCGCTGGAACGGCCAGTCGGCGGTCGGCTTGGGGGTGAGCAAGCAGACCAAAGCCAGCACGGTTGACGTGGCCGACAACATCCTGAAAGCTCTGCCGGAACTCTCCCAGCTTCTGCCGGCGGGTATGAAGTTGGAGGTGGCTTACAATTCGGCCGAGTTCATCAAAGATTCCATCGACGAAGTTTTCCAGACTTTGATCATCGCCATCTGTTTGGTGGTGCTGGTGATTTTGGCCTTTTTGAAAAGCTTCCGGGCCACCGCCATACCGGCTTTGGCGATACCGACCTCCATTGTCGGCAGCTTCGCCGCCGCCTATTTTTTGGGATTCACCATAAACATCCTGACCCTTATGGCTTTGGTTTTGGCCATCGGGTTGGTGGTGGATGACGCCATCGTCGTTTTGGAGAACGTCTACCGCCATATGCAAATGGGGAAGGATAGGAGATAAGCGGCCTTCGATGGCTCCAAAGAGATCGGCTTTGCCGTTCTGGCCATCACCATCACGCTCGTTGCGGTTTTCGTGCCGCTTTCGTTTTTGACCGGCAACGTCGGCCGGCTCTTCCGGGAGTTCGGCATCTCCGTGGCCGTGGCCGTTTTGATATCCGGTTTTACCGCCTTGACTTTGACGCCCATGCTCTCCTCCCGCATATTAAAGCCGCTTTATGGAGGGAGCCAAAACTGGGCCTCCCGTTCTTTTGACGCTTTTTTTGCCTGGCTGGATAAAACCTACAACCAGATTTTACAGAAAGCCTTGGCCAACCGTTGGAGGGTGGTGGCGGGGGCGGCCGTTCTGGTCATCCTCTCTTTGACCCTGGTTAAAATTTTGCCCAGCGAGCTGGTGCCGGTGGAAGACCGCGGCATCGGTTTCGGCATCGTCATCGCTCCGGAAGGGTCAACCCTGGACTACACCGACCGGTATATGCGCCAAATTGAGGCCCGGCTTTTGAACCTGCCGGAACGGGAAGGGCTTTTCACCGCCATCGGTCTCGGTTTTGGCGGGCCCGGGCGGGTAACCAACGGCTTTATGTTTTTACGGCTCAAGCCGCGGGGGAAACGCGAAAAATCGCAGCAGCAGATTGTGCAGGAGCTTTTCCCGCAGCTTATTTCCATCCCCGGCGTTCTGGCTTTCGTCATCAACCCGCCCAGTCTGGGCGGTTCTTTTGCTTCCAAGCCGGTGGAATACGTGCTGGAAGCGGACAGCTACGAACAACTGCAGCAAGCCGTCGGCATAATGATGGGGAAAGCTTCGCAATTGGGGTATTTGATAAACCTGGACACCGACCTGCGTCTGAACAAACCCCAACTCGATATAGAAATAGACCGGGAACGGGCCGCCGGTTTGGGCGTTTCCGTGGCCGATATCGGAACGACTCTGGAAACCTTTCTGGGGGGACGGGTGGTCACCAATTTCAAACGGGCCGCCAAGCAGTATGACGTCATCACCCAGCTGAAGCCGTCCAAGCGGGCCACTCCGAGCGCCATTGAGGATATCTACATTCGCAGCAAAGGGGGTTTGATGCAGCTGGCCAACGTGGTTAAAATCAAGGAGACCGTGGCCCCCAAAGAACTGAACCATTACAACCGGGTTCGCTCCGCCTCCATCACGGCCAGTCTGATGCCAGGGGTCAGTTTGGGCCAGGCCCTGGATGATCTGGACAAAATTACCGCCAAGGACCTCCCACCCGGCATCAAGCGGGAGCTGGCGGGGCAATCGCGCGAGTTTCGCGAATCGAGCACGGCCCTTTATTTTTTGTTCCTGTTGGCGGTGGTTTTTATTTACCTCGTTTTGGCGGCGCAATTTGAAAGCTTCATCCATCCGCTTACGATTCTTTTATCCGTTCCCCTGGCTATAGTCGGGGCTTTAGTTTCGCTTTTCATCTTCAAGCAGAGTTTGAACATTTACTCCCAGATCGGGCTGATTATGTTAATCGGGCTGGTGGCTAAAAACTCGATTCTGATTGTGGAGTTCGCCAACCAGCTGCGGGAGCGGGGCGTGGCACTCTTTGACGCCGTGGTGCAGGCCTCCCGCACCCGATTGCGGCCGATTTTGATGACTTCTTTTGCCGTCATCTTCGGTGTTCTGCCGATTGCCATCGGCCTGGGGGCCGGCGGGGAAGCCCGTCGGCCTTTGGGGATAACCGTGGTCGGCGGAATGTTGTTCTCGACTTTTTTGACTTTGGTTTTGGTCCCGGTGGTGTACACCCTTATGGCCCGCTTCACCAAGCAGGAGGAAACGGCCCACGAAGCCGAAGGAGCCAAAAGTGAAGAGCCGGTGGCCGAAGAATTTCCGCTGGGGGTTCCGGCCGCTGCCCGAGGGTCGCTGTCGACCGAATAAGCTCGCTTTACCAGACGACCGGTTCGACAAGCTCACGGTTTTAAAGAGGGAACTTCTCCTGGGCCTTCCAAGTTCCCTCTCGTTTTTTTATTTGGGGGCCGGAATTTTTTGAAACGCATCGTTGGAGCTCCGCTGTGGCCTGGAACCCCGCGAGTATCTTGGCTGGGAGACAGGGATTCCCCTTACCCCGATTTCAGCGGGGTTGGGGCAGGCGAACCCCGATTCTGTGGTTCAGAGCCGCAATTACCGGCATTGGCTATTCAAATGCGATGCCGCCAGAAAGAAGAAGGCCTACGAGTCCTCCCACGGCGGCACCCACAACCCCGGGATAAGAGCCCAGTTTGACCCCTCCGTACCATGAAACATCCGTCCATCTTTGACCCGTCGGGGCTCCTGCGTAATCGGCGTCATAGATGCGGGGAACCACTTCCACCTGTCCTACTAAGGCAATCCAATCGGAGGCTCCCAGAGCTATGTGGGCGGTGAAGCCCGGCATATTTACCGCCGATGTGCTTGCGTCTCCAAAAAGTAACACACCCGGGGAAACATCGAGGTAGCTTTCCTTTGTCAACCAATAGCGGTAGCGGGCTTTCAGGCCCGTTCGCCACAAGTCCGAAGAAATGCCGAAGTAGAAAGTGCCTCCTATGGCGTGCTTTTCAGTTTTATTTACCATAAGCCCCAGTTCTCCGGAAAAGAAGAAATCGGGCTCGTTTTCCGCGCTTGGGTCCGCCCCTCGAAGCCTCGAATCATCGACAAAGCGATACATTGCGCTGGTTTCCGTTATAAGAAAACTGGCGCACTCCGGTAGCGGCCGTCCCCGGAAGCGGAGTTTTTTTCCCTTTTTGGGCGGCTCATTTATCTCTGTCCGATTTTCGCTGGATTGGGAAAAGGAGAAATAAATACCATTGGTTGCGTAACGGTTCGACGTTTTCGCAGAGAATGGTTCATAAGCCGGGAATGAGAGAGGGAAAATCGGTTTTGGGGTTTGGACTTGGGCCTGAACAAATGGGTGAAAAATAGAAATTATAAAAGGCAGACCAGGCAACCATCTTTTCATATGACTCCTTCCCGATTCTCCAAACTGGGAGACAGGGATTCCCTGGCCGGGCAGGCGAACCCCATTCCGGCAATCTTTACTTCAACTCCAACGCCCAGCCAGTTCATTCAAAAATTGGCTGGGAGACAGGGATTCCCTGGCCGGGCAGGCGAACCTCGATTCTGGCAAACTTTAATTCGACTCCAATAACCAGCCAATTCATTCAAACTTTGGCTGGGGGTCTTGGACGATTATAGAACCCTCTGCTTCACGGTCAGGCCGGAATTAAACGTAAGATTGACCGAACTTCAAGAGGCTTTGGCGACCTGACGGTTGGTCAACGGGCAAGCAGGCGCAAAGATAGTTGGGGCCTGCCACTGATTCCAGTTCGCGCTCCGTCACGAATCAACAGGGTTGCGTTACCATACTGCCATATCACCCTTAAAGCCAAGAAACCACCCTCCCCGCTCTACCCTAAGTCCTTAACTACCATAGGAAATCACCTTAAGAAGACCCGGTTAGACAGGGGATTATTCCAGAAGCAAGTAGCCGAGTTACTGGGGGTCGATCCTTTCACCATCCTGAACTGGGAGACCGGGGCTACGAACCCCAAGTTTCATTACCTGCCAGCCATAATCCGGTTTCTGGGTTACAATCCGCTTCCGGTAGGGCCGGAAGCACTGCTTCACGTTAGGTTAAAAGCTCGCCGTTTTGAGCTGGGGCTAACGCTGAAACAGTTGGCCAAGCAGCTGAGGCTAAATGAATCTACCACTCGAAAGTTGGAGGCTGGAAAGTCTAAAAAGCCGGCCAGGGAGACGCTTGAAAAAGTCGGCCGTTTCCTCGCACTCTTCTGACGAAGTATAATCGCAATACCCATTCTAATTGACTCCAGAGCACGGCAGAACTAACACCACACAGTTTGCCTTATTGCTTTAGGGCAATATATTTCCAAGCGTGAAGCATTTCAGCGCAAATCATCCATACAGCTCAGAAACACCTAAGGAGAACTTGCCATTCGGGCTTTAGTAACCGGCGGGGCGGGTTTCATCGGCTCCAATGTCGTTGCATCTTTCCTCAAAAAAGGATACTCCGTTGTCATTTTGGATAATCTGTCTTCCGGGCGGAAAGAAAATCTGGTTGGCCTCGAACGGGCAAAATTGGTGGAGGGGGACGTGCGCGACTTTGATTTGCTCGTTCGTCTTATAGAAGGGGCCGATACGGTTTTTCATTTAGCCGCCATAGCTTCCGTTTTAACTTCCCTCGAGGACCCCCAGACCACCTGGGAGGTGAACCTAAAAGGAACCTACAATGTGCTGGAAGCCGCCCGTCGGGCAAAAGTCAAGCGGCTGGTGTGCATATCTTCTTCGGCGGTTTACGGCGAATGCCCCAAACTGCCGTTCAAAGAGAGTTTTCCTCCGCAACCGGAATCCCCCTATGCCTTGTCGAAGCTGGCGGGAGAACAACTTTGTTCTCTGTATTGGCGACTATATGGGTTGGAAACTGTTGCATTACGACTATTCAACGTGTACGGCCCGCGGCAGAATCCTTTTTCCCAGTATGCCAACGCCATCCCGAATTTCACCCGGCACCTGTTGACCGGCCAGACGCCGACCATTTACGGCGACGGCAACCAAACCCGGGATTTCGTTTATGTCGGGGATGTGGTGCGTGCGGCGGAACTGGCATCCCGGTCGAAAAAGGCCGTGGGCGGGGTTTTTAACGTCGGCTCCGGCAAACGGCTTTCGGTGAACAAGCTTTTCGCCGAAATCCAAAGGATTTTAAAAACCAGCGCCAAACCGAAATTTTCTCCGCGAAAGCAGGGAGATGTGCTGCATACCTGGGCCGATCTTACTCGGGCCAAAAAGGTTTTGGGGTTTTCACCAAAGGCTGACTTGGCTCGCTCCCTCCGGGAAACCGTGCTCTGGTTTAAAAACTCCGGCATTTTTTCCCGATGAGTATCCGTTCTAAGCTGACTTTAAGTTACCTGTTTTTACTTTTGATGGTTTTGACCATCGGGGTGGCTGCTTTTTGGGCGGCCGGACGTTGGCGGCGTTCGGCGGCGGAGCTTTCCCGGGCTTACGGCCAAGGAATTGCGGCCGAACGGTTGCGGGCCGACATTTACCGCCAGATTTCCGCCGGTAACGATTTTCTTTCCGGTGACCGGAAGGCCCAGGCGGATTTCTGGGAAATTCAAAAACGGGTGGCTGAACAGATGGAAAAATTGAAGGCTTCCGCCCGCACGCCAGAGGAGGTCGACCATTTGGAAGCACTGGAGGAAACCCAAAAGGAACTGGTTTATTTCGCCAGAAACATTTTTGATCCATTCAATCAAGCCAGTCAAAATCCCAAGATGGTCCCAGCCGAAAAGCTGGGCGAAATCGGCGACGAAGTCACTTCTGACGTAGCCGTTTTGAACCAGTACTACGAGGGGCTGGAAAAAAATGCGCTGTCCACAGCCTCCCAATCTGGAAATTTAATTACCTATCTTGTTGGTGGAGCGGCGGTTCTGGCTTTGGCGCAGCTTCTGGCAACCGTTTTTCTCCTGCAACGCTGGCTGGTCGGCCCAATAGCCGAAGTGGTACGGGTAACTGCAAAAATCAGCCGGGGGGATTTTGAAGCTAAAGTTGCCGTGCGCAGCCGGGATGAATGGGGCGAACTCTCTTCCGCCGTTAATCAGATGGCGGAAGCTTTGAAAACTTACGAGCATAAGTTGCGCGCGCAGGAACGGCTGGCAGCTTTGGGAGAACTGGCCTCCTTTGCCGCCCATAACATCCGCAACCCTTTGGCCGGCATCCGTGCCGCTTCGCAGGTAATGTTGACGGAATGCAAGGAAGAGTCGGCAGCCAAAGAATCGCTTGAGGACATTATCCAGTCGGTGGATAAACTGGATGTCTGGATTCAGCGGCTTTTGGGGTTTGCCCGGCCGCTTGCCGTGGAGCCGGTAAAGGCCGACCTTTCCAACCTGGTTGATGAAAGCCTGCGGCTTAGTGAGGCGCAGTTGAAGGGAAAGAGCACTGCGGTTCGGAACTCCCTGGGCAAAATGCAGCCCGTTGCGGCCGACCCGGCCTTGATGGAGCAGGTTCTTTCCGCGATTATCATCAACGCCGTGGAGGCGATGGGCAAGGGGGGGAATTTGACCCTTGAGGCTTCGGCGGATGGCCGCGAGGCGACGCTCTCGATTTCCGACACGGGGAAGGGAATACCTGCGGGAATGCTGGAGCGGGTTTTTAAGCCGTTCGTCACCGATAAGCCGGCCGGAACCGGCCTGGGGCTGGCGCAGGCGAAGAAAATCGTCGATTTGCACGGGGGGGAAATTAAAGTGGAGAGCCGCGTAGGTGAAGGAACCAAAGTAATCATTACCTTGCCCCTCTGGCGCGAGGAGAAATAAATGGCACAAATTCTAATCATCGACGATGAAATACTTTTGGGGCGTTCGCTTTCGCGCGCTCTTTCGCAACGGGGACACGAGGCATCCGCCGTCGGAACGGCGGAAGAGGGGTTGTCCCTTCTGGAAAAATTGTTGCCGGACATCGTGCTTCTGGATATGCAACTGCCGGGGCTGTCCGGCTTGGACACGCTCAAAAAAATCCGCGAAATCGACCCCAATATTCTGGTTGTCATCGTCACCGCCTACGGCACCATCGCGGCGGCGGTGGAGGCGATGAAGTTGGGGGCCATCGATTTTTTGCGCAAGCCGCTGGACACCGACGAGGTGGCGATTGCCATTGAGCGGGCGCTGGCACACGCCCGGCTGGCGCGGACAGTTTCCTTTTATCAAAAGCGGGAAGCGGAGCAACTGGG
>Ga0184637_10002369_pt1 | contig 12137 bp, 9 predicted proteins | sample PLM3_127_b2_FD_133143 | JGI IMG/M metagenome (GOLD analysis project Ga0184637, IMG submission 133143) | Groundwater sediment microbial communities from an aquifer in East River, Colorado, USA - PLM3_127_b2 | ecosystem: Environmental > Terrestrial > Soil > Riparian zone | place: USA: East River...
TGCTCTGGATGGGGACCTCGGTGGGCCGGTGGGTCAACGACACCACTTTTGAGGTGGTCACCGTCGGCTTCAACGACAAGACATGGCTGGATCGGGCGGGTGCGCCGCACAGCGATCAACTGAAGGTCACCGAGGTGTTCCGCCGAACGGCTGTCAACCAGCTCGAGCTCGACGTCAAGATGGAAGACGCCAAGGCGCTGGCGAGGCCGTGGACCGCCACAGGCTATTTCGAGTCGCGGCCGGCGTGGGAGCTCGGCGAGATCTCATGCTCGGGGGACTATCTCGAGTGGCCCGGCGCGTAACGTCTGTCGGGCGGCGGTGGTGCAGTAACGCCGGGTCCAGAGAACAGGAGCCGGCCTACGCGAGTTCGCAGGGCGGGTCTTGCCTTGTAGACCCGCCATCCTTGGGGCCGGGCACACGCCCGGCCCTTCGTTTTTCTGGAACGCGGCGCGGTGATACACTCTCGGCCTTCAAACGATACGGTCACTTTTTCAGAAGGGGGTTTCTCACATGGCAGCGGACTTCTTCCTCGGTGAGTCGCTGGTCGGCGATGGCAACGAGATCGCGCACATCGACCTGATCATCGGCTCGAAATCAGGACCGGCCGGTGCGGCCTTTGCCCACGCACTCTCGAATCAGAAGGATGGCTTCAGTACCCTCCTCGCGGTGGTCACGCCGAACCTGCCGGCGAAGCCCGACACCCTCCTTTTCAACAAGGTGACGATCAAAGGCGCGGGGCAGGCGGTGCAGATGTTCGGGCCGGCGCAGGCGGCCGTCGCGCGCGCCGTCGTCGATTCGGTCGCAAGTGGAGTCATCCCGCGCGCAAAGGCGGACGACTACTGCATCCTGGTCGGCGTCTTCATTCACTGGGACGCCAAGGACGACCAGAAGATCTACGATTTCAACTACCAGGCGACCAAGGAATCGATCCAGCGCGCGCTGTCGAACAAGCCCAGCGTCGACGAGGTGATCGCCGGCGCGAAGACGGCCAAGCATCCGTTCGCGAGCAACGCCGAGCAGAAGCACGGCGTCGGCGTCTAATACCCAGCGGTACGAGGGACGGTCCTGTAGGGGCGGACCTTCAGGTCCGCCCCCGCTCCCGCCGCCCATGCGCAAGCTGCTCCTCCAGCTCGACACCGCCCCGCACCCGAGCGTCTTCGACCGCGTTGTCGCGCTCGACGCCGGCGCAGACGAGGTCATGAGCTATGGCGGCGTGACTGAGGATGCGGTCCGTGACCTCGTGCACGGCGCCATCTTCACCCGCGGCCCCAGGGACCTGCGCCATACCGCGATCTTCATCGGCGGCACCGAGATGGCAGCCGGCGAGCGGCTCCTGGCGGCGGTGCAGAAGGCGTTCTTCGGCCCCATGCGGGTGTCGGTGATGCTCGACTCGAACGGATCCAACACGACGGCCGTCGCCGCGGTGGCAAAGCTGCGGCAGGGCGCAGGCACACTGCAGGGGCGCCACGCCGTGGTGACCGCCGGGACGGGCCCCGTTGGTGTGCGCGCAGCCGGCCTCCTGGCGAAAGCGGGCGCCGAGGTCGCCATTACCTCGCGCCGGCCGGCGGACCGTACGCTCGTCGAAGGCATCGTCCGGCGATTCGGTGGCACGGTGCGCGCGGTCATGATGGGGGACAGCTCGCACGCGGCAGCCGTGCTCGAAGGCGCGGAGCTGCTGCTCAACGCCGGCCCCGCCGGCGTCAAGCTCGTGCCCCACGACGCGTGGGCCGGCCGAGCCGGCCTCCGCGTCGCCGCCGACATCAACGCTGTCCCGCCGTTTGGCGTGGAAGGGATCGACGTCCGCGATGACGGCGCCGAGCGGGAGGGGCTGATCGTGTTCGGCGCGCTCGGCGTCGGCGGATTGAAGATGAAGATCCACAAGGCGTGCATCGCCCGCCTCTTCGAGCGCAACGATCTCGTGCTCGACGCGGAGACGATCGCCGACGTGGCGCGGGAGACCGCACTGCCGCGGTCTTGATACCATTTGCCGCCCCAGGCCACGGAGGCACGGAGACACGGAGTTAATTCAAATGTTTCGTCTCCGTGACTCCGTGTCTCCGTGGCTCGTCGAGGTGAAAATATGCCTCGCGTAATCGGGATCGATCCGGGCACGGTCAGCATCGACATCTGCGGGCTCGATGACGGCCGGCTGTTTCTGGACCGGTCGCTGCCGACCGGCGAGGCGCTCGCCGATCCTTCCATCGTTGTCGGGCTGCTCGAGGCCGCGGGGCCGCTTGACTTCGTCGCGGGGCCCTCGGGTTACGGCCTGCCGCTCACCGCCGCGCGCGATCTGACGGACACCGACCTCACGCTGGCGTATCTGGCCCGGGCAGGCGAAGCCGGCGGCATCGGCGGACTCCGATCGCTCACGCGGGCGCTCGCCGCGTCCGGGCTACCGGTTGTCCTCACGCCCGGCGTCGTTCACCTTGGCTCCGTGCCGGCGCACCGGAAAGTCAACCGCGTGGACATGGGCACCGCGGACAAGGTGTGCGCGGCTGCGCTGGCGGTTCGCGAGCAGGCCGCGCGCCGGGGCTGCCGCGAGCGCGAGGTGTCGTGCATCCTCCTCGAGCTGGGCGGCGCGTTTACAGCGGCGCTGGCGGTGCAGCACGGGCAGATCGTGGACGGGATGGGAGGGTCGTCCGGGCCGCTGGGGATGCGCTCGGCCGGTGCGCTGGACGGTGAGGTGGCGTTTCTCGCGGGGGTCGTCACGAAGCGACTCCTCTTCCAGGGGGGCGCCGCGGCGATTGCCGGAGACGCGGATGCCGCCGCGGATGAGATTGCCGCGCCACAGACGCGGGAAGGACGCGTTGCCTGGGAGGCGTACGTGGAAAGCGCCGTGAAGGCGGTGGCGTCGTTGAGCGTGTCGGTCCCATCGTGCGACCTGATCCTGTCAGGACGGGTGTCGCACCTTCCGGCGGTGCGCGACGAGATCGCGGGGCGGCTGGCGACGATGATGCCGGACGCATCCGTCCATGTGCTCCGCGGGTTCGCGGCCGTCGCGAAGCACGCCGCCCAGGGCGCGGCGTTGATGGCCGACGGCCTCGCCGGCGGTACGTCGGCCGCGCTCGTGGAGGCGCTGGGCATTCGCGAGGCGCGCGGCACGGTGCTCGACCATCTGTACGTGATTTCTGCGGCCGCGGCGCGGGAGAGGCTGGGGATTCTCTGACGTTGGAAGTTGGGCTGTTTGGGAGTCGGCAGTTGGGAGTTGGGAGTTGGGAGTTGATACGAGTCCTCATCGCCGGCGTCTCGGCGCGGGCGGCTGCCGAGTCGGCCGCGCGGGCAGGCTTCGCTGTCACGGCGATTGACGCGTTTGGCGATCTCGACATGCATCCATCGGTGCGGGCGCTCGCCGTGGGGAGGGACTTTGGCAGGCCATTCAGCGCGTCGGCCGCTGCCCGCGCCGCGCTCGACATCGAATGCGAGGCAGCCGTCTACCTGTCGAACTTCGAAAATCATCCCGACGCGGTGACCGCGCTGGCCGCGGGCCGCTCGCTGTGGGGCAATTCTCCTGAAGTGCTTCGCCGCGTACGGAATCCGGTTCTCCTGGCGAACGCGTTCCGCGAGCGTGGAATCCCGGTACCGTCCGTCAGGATGAACGGGAACGACTCGAACGATCCGAACGACCCGAACGACTGGGTGATCAAACCCCTGTCTTCCGGGGGCGGACACCGCGTGCGGCGCTGGAGCGGCAGCCGCGTGCCGCGCGGCTGCTACTTGCAGGAGCTCGTTGATGGGATACCAGGCTCGGTGGTCTTCGTCGCGGCACGCGGCCACGCCGTCCCGCTCGGCGTGTCGCGCCAACTCATCGGCGACCCTGCCTTCGGTGCACATGGATATCGCTACTGCGGCAGCATTCTGGCTGGGGCCGGCGATGCCCAGTTCGCAGGTGATGAAGCGCTCGTCGAGGCGGCGTCCGGGCTCGCATCCGCGTCCGCGGAGGACTTCGGCCTGATCGGCGTCAACGGAATCGACTTCATGGCGCGGGACGGCGTGCCGCTGCCCATCGAACTGAATCCCCGCTGGTGCGGATCCATGGAGCTGGTCGAGCGCGCCTATGGTCTGTCGGTATTCGGGATGCACGCGGCCGCATGCACGGACGCGGTGCTGCCCGAGTTCAATCTGGCGCGCGCCAGGCGCGGCAGGGACGCGGTGGGCAAGGCCGTGGTGTTCGCACGTCAGGACATCGCCGTCGGTGACACGCGCTCGTGGCTGGCGGATGCGGATGTCCGCGACGTGCCGCATCCTGGCGGGCGCATTGCCGAGGGGCACCCGATCTGTACAGTCCTGGCCGCAGGCGCTGACGCGTCGGCCTGCTACGGCGCCCTCGTGCGGAGCGCCAGCCGCATCTACACCATACTGGATTGACGCGTGAGCCTCGTACAGTAGTGTCCGGCTTCAGCCGGACCTTCTATCTTGGCGTCGAGAACATCCGGTCCGGCTAAAGCCGGACACTACGTACCGGTTTAGACGAGCCTTACGCTGACATCTTGAAATGCCGTCGCGTAGCCGACGCGCGTGGCGGCCTCGACGCCGCTCGTTCGCAGCCGCTCGACAAGCGCGTCTCCGTGGTCGGCGGGAAGCGCGATCAGCAGGCCCCCCGATGTCTGCGGGTCCAGCGCGATGTCGACAAGCCTTCCGTTCACCGATCGATCGATCGCGATTTTGTCCTTCAAGTAATCGCTGTTTCTCCGGCACCCTCCAGTGAGGTGCCCCTGTCCGGCGAGTCGCCGGGCGCCCGGCAGCAGCGGCATCGTCCGGGCTTCGAGCACGAGCGTCACACCGCTGCCGCTCGCCATTTCAAAGGCGTGCCCCAGCAACCCATACCCGGTCACATCGGAACACGCATGAACGGGAAAGCTGCGCATGGTCGCGGACGCAGTGTTGTTGAGGGCGATCATGGACGCGACAGCCGCGCGGACGCTGGCGGCCGATGCCTTTCGCCGCTTGAGGGCCGTCGAGATGATACCGGTGCCAAGCGGCTTGGTGAGGATCAGCGCATCGCCATCACGGACGCCCACGTTGCGAATCACGCGGTCCGGATGCACGACGCCGGTGACCGCCATCCCGTACTTGAGCTCTGCATCGATGATGCTGTGTCCGCCCAGGACGACAGCGCCGGCGGCTCTGACCCGCTCGGCACCGCCGCGGAGGATGTCCGCGAGCACGTCGAGATCCAGCGTGCCTCGCGGGAATCCGACAATGTTCAGCGCCGTCACGGGGTCCGCGCCCATCGCATAGATGTCGCTCAACGCATTCGCTGCCGCGATCTGCCCGAACGTGTACGGGTCATCCACGATCGGCGTAAAAAAATCGACGGTGTGGACGGTGGCGAGGTCGGGCCGGAGACGGAAGACTCCCGCATCGTCGGACGTCTCGGTGCCGACAATCAAGTCTGGGTGCTCAAAGGGCGGGAGGCTGTGCAGTACCTGCAGCAGGTCGGCCGGGCCGAGCTTCGCCGCTCAACCGGCGGCGGCGACCTGCTGCGTCAGCCCCATCAGCTTGGACTTCTTGCGGCCGGTGACCTTCACCATGTGGTTCTGACGGTGTTCATGGTTGATGTGGGGCGTGCCCCTCAAGTTCGTCCGTCCAGTTCGGCACCAGATCGAGCGGATCGAAGATCGTTCGCGCGTCGAGGAGGAACCAGTCGTCCTTGACGCGGCCGATAATCGGGGGACAGGCCTGGCGAAATCTCCCCGCGATGCGATGCGCGCCCAGGAAATCGTGCTCGACAGCGATGACTTTCGTGGGAATCTCCTCTGTCGGAAGCGCGCCGCTGCCCATCTGAGATGTCGAGTCGCGCAGCGACACGCGGAAGCCCGGTCCCAGCGCCGAGGCGAGCGCTGGGAGGGCCCGCCTGGCGGTGTCCTCGATGTCGGCGAGCGACCTGGCAAATGCCCTGAGTGTGGGGATGTCCTGGATGATATACGCCGACTCGCGATAGAGCCGGAGCGTGGCTTCGAGCGCCGCGATCGTGAGCTTGCCGCACCGCACCGCCCGGTGCAGGGGATTCCTGCTGATTTGAGTGACCCAGGCAGCCCTGCCGGCCACGATGCCGGCCTGCGGGCCGCCCAGCACTTTGTCTCCGCTGAAGGTCACGATATCGGCGCCAAGCGTGATTCGCTCCGCCACAACCGGCTCCTTGGGCAGGCCGTAGCGGCTCAGGTCAATGAGCGCGCCGCTTCCAAGGTCCTCCATGACAGGAATGCCGTGCTGGCTCCCGATGGCGACGAGATCGGCCAGGCCAACCTCTGCGACGAAACCGACGATCCTGTAGTTGCTCGTGTGCACTTTCAGCAGGAGCGCCGTTCGCTCGGTGATCGCGTGTTCGTAGTCTGAGGCGTGGGTCCGGTTCGTCGTCCCCACCTCCTTCAGGATGGCTCCGCTCCTGGCCATGATCTCGGGTATTCGGAACGCCCCGCCAATCTCGATCAGCTCGCCACGCGAGACGATCACCTCCTTGCCGTTCGCGAGCGTATTCAAGGCAAGCAGCACCGCGGCGGCGTTGTTGTTCACCACCGTCGCCGCTTCGGCACCCGTCAGGTCCATCAGGAGGTCTTCGATCACCTGTTCGCGCCGCCCACGCTCACCCTGGGCGAGGTCGTACTCGAGGTCGACGGGCTGAGTGGCCGCGCGGATCACGGCTTCGGTGGCCGCCTGAGGGAGCAGCGCCCGTCCGAGGTTGGTGTGGAGCACCGTGCCCGTGGCATTGACGACCCGCTGGAGCCCGCCGTCCCCCGTTGCGCACAGCCTGGATTCGAGCCGCGCGACGATGGATTCGGCGGCGAACACCGAGGGATCAAGCGCATGTCCCTGACTGATCGCGCGTCGCAGCTCGTCGAGTATGTCGCGGCATCCCTGAACGACGTACTCCCGGTTGAACCGGATGAGCAGGCGCTCCGTGTTCGGGTGGGCGAGCAGTCGGCTCACGGCGGGCAGCTCGCGGAGCGGATCGGGACCCATTACGCGATGGTACGATGGATTTCTGCCTCGAGGAGAAGGAAGGTGCCCGGTGGCGCCGCTGGTCTTCGAAATCAGTCTGGTGGATATGAGGTCCCCGGAGGGTTCGACTCCTTCCCTTATCGGCCAGCTTGGACAAACGTGATGCTTGGTCAGAGAGGTGAGAGAGGCGTCTCGGTGAAACACGCCGTCCGGCTGGCCGTGGTCGCGTTCGGGGTCGGTCTACTGGTACCTGTGGTCGCCGGAGCGCAGCAGCAGTCTGCCGCCATTCGAGGCACGGTGGTCGATGCGGCTGGACAGAGATTCGGCGGCGCAACGGTCAGGCTCCTCGATAGCCTGGGATCCGAAGTCGCAATCACCGCGACAGAGGGCAGCGGCCGGTTTGCCTTCGAACAGGTTCCACCCGGCACCTACACCGTGTTGGCCGAGGCGTCCTCGCAACGTTCGGCGGGCCACGTCGTGAGCATTCAAACAGCACTGCCCCTCGAAATCGAGCTGCGTCTGGCTGCGCGCGCGGCTGAAACGGTCATCGTGGACAGCACGGCGGAGGCGCCTTCGGTCGCCACGCGCACGACGCTTGCCGGTTCCTCGGTGCAGCAGATGCCGTCCGCGCTTCGAAGCAGGGCACTGCAGGACGCGTTGGCGACACTTCCCGGGTGGGCGAGTGAGGATAATGGGTTGCTGCATGTGCGAGGCGTCGATGACGGGCTTCTGTACGTGCAGGATGGCGTTCCTGTCTACGATCGCGTCGATGCCGTCTTCGGCATCGCGACCGACCCTGCCAGCGTGGCAACGGTACACGTGCTGACCGGGTACATCCCACCCGAGTTCGGCCTGAAATCTGGCGCGGTGATCGAGGTGCAATCCGCGTCCTCCCGGCCGTCCGAATGGATTGGCAGCGTCGACGTCGGCCTGGGCAGCGAGAGAGCAGCATCGACACGCGTACTTGCAGGCGGCCCATTGGGCAGCCGTTTCAATGTCGGTGGAAGCTTCGCGGCAGAGCGGTCGGGCCGCTTCCTGGACCCTGTGCATCCGGACAATCTCCACAATGTGGGAGGCGTGTTCTCGGGGAACGCGCACGCGAAGTTGGCCCCATCGGAGGCCGATCTCGTCAGGTTGGATCTCGGCATAGGACGCTCCCGGTACCAAGTGCCTCATGGTGCGGATCAGGAAGCGGCTGGACAGGATCAGCGTCAGCGTCTCATGCAGCAGGCACAATCCGCGTCGTGGCAGCGCTTCTGGTCCGACAGAACCGTCTCGCAGGTGGCGATTCATCGGCGCGCCATCGATGCGACGCTCTACAGCAGCCCACACGACACGCCGTTATCCCCACGCTCCCAGCGTCTGCAGGAGCGCGCGGGATTGCTGGCCAGCATCGCGCGGCAAGCTGGCCCCCACACGTTGAAAGGCGGAATCGAAGCGGCGCGTCTGAAAATCAGGGAAGACTTTGCCTTTGCCATTACCGACGACGAGGCGGCCCAGGAAGCCGGCATCAGTGAGCGCGCGGCCGCATTTACCCTTGCGTCGCCCTTCCAGTTTCGCGATCGCGCGAGCCGCGCGCAGTGGTCCGTCTACGCGCAGGATGAGATTCGCGCAGCGGATCCGCTGACGGTGAGCTTCGGGCTCCGATTCGATCGGACGAACCTGTTGGTCCCGGCATCCCAGTGGAGTCCGCGCGGCGGCGTCGCCTACAAGTGGGCCGGGACGGACACCACCTTGCGGGCGTCGATCAACCGGCTGTTTCAGCCGCCCCAGCCTGAACACCTCCTGCTGTCGTCCTCGCCCGCGGCCCGCGTCCTCTCACCGTTTGTCGATCCCGATGAGGACGCGGCCGACGACACGAGTCATGGCCGTGGAGGCGCCGACATCGAGCCCGAGCGCCAAACGGCGTGGGAAGTCGGTCTGGAACAATGGCTATCGGGGATTCTGAGACTCGACGCAGCGTACTGGCGGCGGCACGTCCGCAACTACAGCGATCCGAATGTGTTTTTTGGCACGACGGTCGTTTTTCCGAACAGCGTCGCGCGGGGTCGTGCGGAAGGCGTCGACGTCCGCCTGGAGATGCCGCGGTATCGCGGGTGGTCCGGGTATGTCAGCTACACGAATTCCCGTGTCGTGCAATTCGGTCCGATCAACGGCGGTCTCTTCCTCGAGCATGACACGCTCGAGATCGGCCGGGGCGCGGCGTTTACTCCGGATCACGACCAGCGGCACGTGGCTGCCGGTGGGCTCTCGTACGAACACGGACGGGTGGGGTTTTCCGCATCGGTTTTCGGTCGGTACGCCAGCGGCACGCCGGTGGAGATCGAGGGAGAGGATGATGATGTGCCGGCGCTCGCGCGGCGGCCGGGCGCGGAACTAGTGGATTTCGAGCGTGGCCGGGTGCGGCCGCGGACGGTGTTCGATGTGAGCGTGGCGCAGTCTCTTCACCGCGTGACGCGCGCCGACCTGTCGCTGCGGTTGATACTTCTGAATCTGTTCAATGAGAAATACGCGTTCAATTTCGGCAATCCCTTCAGCGGCACCCATTTCGGCGCCTCTCGCGCCGCGCGGCTGGAACTGCGGCTGGATCTCGATTGACGGCGCGTTACTTGAAGGTGGTGGTCCCCGCGTTCCCTGGTTTGCCGACTTTCTCGTAGTGCTCCTGGTTGTCACGCACAGAGCAGGGCCACTGAAATCGGAAAAAGCCGGTCGTGGACTTCCCGAATGTCTTGCGGCCAGGCCAGGGCTTGGCGTAGGCCCCGGGATCGTCGACGGTCATCTGGAGCTCGATCGTCTCACCCACCTTCTTGTACCGCTCGATGAAGTGGAGGCGATCGGTATGGGGATGCCCGACCTGATCCAACCAGGTCCGGTCGTTGAATCCGATCGAATCCACGACCAGCGTGTCGCCGTTCTCGTACCAGCCGATCGAGGTGCCCCAGTACTGGGGATCGGGATCCTCAGGATGATCTCTATTCAGCCACACGATGCGAACATACGGACCTAACTCGTGAACGAGGTAGACGGCCTCGGGCGTCTGCACGATCCGCGTTTTCGCGGGCCAATTGTAAATGCGTCCCACGCCGGGCGGCTCGCAGTAGTGCATGTTCGGATCCGTGTTGCGTTCGAACTGGGCTTCGGGCCCGGTCGGGGGGACCTCCGACAACGTTTTCGCCAGCGCCCATGGCAGATACTCGATATCCGGCTCCTTGCCGCGCATCCGGCCCGCGGTGTCAGCCGCGCTGAGGCTCTGGCCGATGCCCATGAGCGCCCAATCGCCGGAGAAGTCTGGAACCGCTGATGGCGACAGATTGGCGGGCCGCCCGATTGGCAGGAAGTTCGGCGGGGTCGCCGGCGCAGGGGTCTGCGCCGCCACCGTTGCCGAGCCCGCGATCGCCGTCGCCAGGACAGCGGCGGACATCAGGCGTCTGTGCATGTGAAGACCTCTCTTCTCGCGCGTGCGCGATGGACGAATCTGTTGGACAGAGGTGTCGGTTGAGACGGGCCATTCCTAGCGGTGCGCATCACGAGCCAACGCGATTCGTCCTTGAAACGGCGGTGTCACAACCGCATCAGACGGTTCACCTTGACGATGAACGCATGGTCCGCAAGCTCGGGAAACGCCGCGCGAGCGTATCGCGCTCTTCATTGTAGACCACGAACAGCTCGCCCGGCCGGTATTCCCAGCGCAGGCGCACGTTGGCAGAGCGTGCGTGGCTGCTGGAGTTGTACTGCAGCAGCGCACTCGTGAACATCAGGGGCGTGGCCGTCCAGGCGGCGCGCGAGCCGGCCAGGTGCGTGGCAGTGGGCACATTCGCCTCCGTCAATTGTGCGAAGAGGGCTTCATCCGGATTTCCAGTTTGGCTATGGTACCGGTCCTTCTTGCCCGCACGCCGGCCATCACGTGTATGCTCTGCAACGTCACGCGAGGAATACAGGAATCCCCACGAATCCGGACATGGTTTCGACTGGTCCTTCACGACACGACAAGGAGACCGTATGAAGCGTCTCATTCTCCCGGCTCTCGTCGCATGGGTGCTGATGTCGGGAACGGGGCTGGCCCAACAGCTCGCGGGTACGGTTTCTGGAGTGGTCAGAGATGCCCAGGGTGGGGTCTTGCCCGGCGCGAGCGTGACCCTGACCGGCACCGCGTTAATCGGTGGCGCGCGTACGGACGTTGCCAGCGAGGCTGGCGCCTTTCGATTCGCGGATCTGCCGCCCGGCATGTTCGAGGTGACGGTTGAGTTGGCCGGCTTCACGACCACGAAGCAGGAGGGCATTCGCGTCCAGGTGGCGCAGAACACGCGCGTCGACGTGCAGCTGGGGCTCGGGACGGTGTCGGAAACCGTCACGGTGAGTGGTGACTCGCCGATTGTCGATGTCTCGACCAACACTACGCAGACCAATATCGACAAAGAGTTGTTCGACGCGATTCCGACCAGCCGGAACCCGTGGGTGCTTGCGGCGCTGGCACCGGGTGTGGTGGCCGGCCGCCTTGACGTCGGGGGCACCGAGGCGATGCAGCAGTACGGCCTCGAGGCGTATGGCTCGGCCGACAGTCAGAAGACGTTCTCGGTCGATGGCCTGAAGATGAACTGGTCGGGAGCCAGCGGCGGCGCGACGAATCAGTACTACAGCAGTGAGATGTTCGACGAATACAACATGCAGACGGCCTCGGGCACGGCGGAGGTCGATTCGGGCGGCGTGTACATGAACATGGTGACCCGCTCCGGTGGCAACCGGTTTCTCTCCGAATCGAACGTCTACTTCATGAACGACAAGACGCAGGGCGATAACATCGACGATCGGTTGCGTCAGCGTCTCGGCATCGCGCCAGGCGCGCGGGCGGCCGCCGCAGGCAACCCGATCGACAACTCGTACGACTGGAGCGCCACGCTTGGCGGCCCGGTCCTGCGCGACAGATTGTGGTTCTTCAGCTCGTTCCGCTGGTTCCGGCTCGATCAGTTTCAGATTGGCGCCGTCAACCCCGATGGGTCGTTGGGCATCGACGACAATCGCATCCGGGCCGGAATGGTCAAGGGCACGTACCAGGCGACGCCCAACACCAGGGTGTCGTACCTGATGATCCCCCACCTCAAGGAGCGGTTCCATCGCCGGAACGCACCGTTTTTTGCCATACCCGACAAGGCGACCGTCAACAATCCTCTGGACACGAACAGCTTTGTCTCGAAGTTCAA
>Ga0184637_10002371_pt1 | contig 12133 bp, 9 predicted proteins | sample PLM3_127_b2_FD_133143 | JGI IMG/M metagenome (GOLD analysis project Ga0184637, IMG submission 133143) | Groundwater sediment microbial communities from an aquifer in East River, Colorado, USA - PLM3_127_b2 | ecosystem: Environmental > Terrestrial > Soil > Riparian zone | place: USA: East River...
CATCAAGTCGGCCAGACGGGGCGGACGGTAAACCCCAAGCTCTATTTCGCCTGCGGCATCTCCGGCGCCATTCAGCATTTGGTCGGGATGCAGTCCTCCGGCCTTATCGTGGCGATAAACCGGGACAAGGATGCCCCCATTTTCAACGTAGCCACCTACGGCATCGTCGGCGACTTGTTCGAAATCATCCCGGCCTTGGCGAAGGTTTTCAAAGAAAAACTCGGCCGCTAATCTCCCCAGCAGGGACTGGGGAGCTACCCGGAAAAACATAAAACAGGGTAGCCCGGAGCCCCCGCTCCGGGAAAATGGGCGAACACCGCCGGCGGTGAGCGAAGCTGAACCTGTTCACCCCTGCGATTATTCTTATGTGCATTTTCCGTAGGGGCGTATGGCATACGCCCTTCTTTGGAATTAGCGGTAGCCTCGACTTTAGTCGAGGATTCCCCCCCGACCCTAAAGGGTCGGCTACCACCAAGCGGAATGCTCTCACGTGCCTTTAATCCATCAAATTCGTATATTGCTTCTGTTTGGGGCGTCGCCAAGCTGGTAAGGCACGGGACTTTGGATCCCGCATTCCTAGGTTCGAATCCTAGCGCCCCAGTTATTCCATCCCCCCGACCGTTGAAAAGGCTAATCCCGCTGAAGTCTTTTTCACAACCAGCCGATAATAATACTGGCTAAATTTAAGATGCGCCAAGAAAGGGGGTAGCAATGAAGAAGGTACTGGCCTTAACCACCGGCTGTTTGATTGCTGTGGCCGCCGTCCAGGCAGATCCAATCGAAAACCGGACCATCGCCGCCGAACGCAAGGGGTTTTTCACCTTTACGACCAGGGCCGGTTTCGTGGCTCCGATCGGCAACTACGGCAACATCGCCAATAGCGGCATAGGGCTGCAGGCGGCCGCCGAGTACTATTTGACCAACCGCTGGGCCGTTGGGCTCTCCGTCGGCTATGCCCCTTCCAACTCCAGCGAACAGGCTAAACGGGACCGGGAAGCGGTGCTTTCTTCCCAAGCTGCCGTTGAAGGGCTTTACAGACTACGGCCAGACGAAACAGACCGAAACTTAAACCGGATACCCGGTGCGCCGGTTACCATTTCCAGTTGGCGGATTCGCACCGTGCAGTTCGGGGCCTTTGCCCGGCATATCATTTCCACCGGCTTGCCTAAAGTCAACCCGTATCTGGCCGCCGGCGTGGGGATTTACAATACCGGAGGCCGTATCAGCGGCACCGGGGCAACCCAGTCCCAGCTCGAGCAGGCCACCGGCACGCAAAACAAAACCAGCTTGGGGGCCAATGTGGGAACGGGTTTAATGTATAGCTTTACTCCGGCAATTGGCCTGTCGCTGGGGGCCGCCTATCACAACGCCTTTTCCAATCCGGCCACCAACTATTTGATGATAAATGGCGGCCTGAACTTCCTTACCAACCTCGGCCCATAAGAATAAAAAGAGAGAAAAAAGCCGTCCTTGCCAAAAAGGATGGCCTTTTTCTCTTTTAGAAAAACGCCTGCCAGCGGAATGGCCTTCGGAAATCTAACACTACTAACACCCCAGCGCCCGGCCCAAAAAGAGGGCCGTAAGCAACGCCGCCACGTCGCTGGGGGAGAGTTTTCCATCGCAGGTCAAATCCGCCAGGCAATTGGGGCATTGACCCTGTCCCAGAAAAGCGCAGTTTATCATCATAATCAAATCCGCAAAAGAAAGCTGCCCGTCGGCATTTAAATCTCCCCGCGAGCCCGGGCAGTTGCTCGAAGAACTTAAATTGCGCAGAACCGAAACGGTTTTATTCCCCTGTCCGGCCGTCGCCAGATCCAAATCGCCGTCGGCATCCAAATCGGCGGCAAAAACCGAATAGGGCACGCTGTCGGTGGCAAAAACCTGTTGGGGGGCAAAGCTTCCGTCCCCGTGGTTCAGAAAAACCGAAACGGTGCCGGAAAACCAGTTGACCGCAGCCACGTCAGGGGAGCCGTCGCCGCTCAAATCCGCCGCGCAGAGGGCGTGCGGAAAAACCTGCGCCCCGTAGTCGGCTTTGCCGGCAAACGTCGCATTGCCGTTGTTCTTCAAAACCGATACCGAGTTCGACCCTTCGTTGGAGGAAACGATATCGACATCGCCGTCCTTATCCACATCAACCGCCGCAATCGAAAGCGGCTCCGAACCGGTGCGGTAATCGATTTTCGGAGCAAACGTGCCGTTGCCTAAATTTTTCAGAACCGAAACGTTGCTGCTGTTGGCGTTGCCAGCGGCCAAATCCAAATCGCCGTCAGAATCGAAATCGGCGGCCACCACCGAATAGGGATGGTCATCGGTGGCATAGTCGACCCGGTTGCCGAACGTGCCGTTGCCAATATTTTTAAATACCGATACGGTGCTGGTGGAAAAGTTGGCGGCGGCCAAGTCCAAATCCCCGTCCCCATCCAAATCGGCGGCAAAAACCGAGAATGGGTTGCCGTTGGTCGGATAACTTGCGGGGGAAGCAAACGTGCCGTTGCCGCTGTTTTTAAAAACCAAAACAGAAGTGTTGATGAAATCCGCCGCGGCTATATCCAAATCTCCGTCGGCATCTACATCGGCCGCGATGATGAAAACCGGGTTGCTCCCGAACCCATAATCAACCTTAGGAGCAAAACTTCCGTCCCCGTTGTTTCGCAATACGGAAACAAATTGGCCGTTGGCTAAAACCAAATCAAAATCACCGTCCGAGTCGAAATCGGCGGAAGCGACCGAAAAGGGGTTGCCGCCGACCGGGTGCGCCTCGCGCGGACCAAAAAGCTGGCCGAAGGCGGGGGCCGTCAAAACCCACAAAAAAACAGCCGAGATAAAAGCTTGCGGTCTCATCTTTTGCTCCTTGTTTTGGGGGATAATAAAGGACTACTTTTGCGTCCTTTCTTATTATCGACCCTCAAAACGGCCGAATTTAGGCCGATTTTAATTCGGACACCAACCCTCACAAAGCTTATACGCCCCAAATAAGTAATGCCTAGCCAAAAACTTGACTTTTTAAACCCTAACTGTCATTTTGTCAGACCATTATGGCTAAGTTTCTAACCAAAGAAGAACTTGTCGAAAAAATTAGAAGCGCCCTAAAAGAGAATTCTCATGCCCCTCGCATACGAGAACTGGCTCGCCGTCTCTCCATCCCGGAACCCCAGTACCGACAATTCCGCCAGTTGGTAAAGTCGCTGCGCAGCACCGCCTTAATTCAGGCCCGCCGGGGAAAATTGTTTCTGTCAGAAAGGCAGGAGACTATTTTGGGCACCTACACCCCCGCCCGGGCCGGTTACGGCTTCGTTCAGCCCGAGGATGGTTCGGACGAAATCTTTATCGCCCGCGACCGGGCCGGCGGCCTGCTTTTGCCGGGGGATAAAGTCGAAGTTCGTTTGTTGCGCCCTTCTTCGGGGGAGATGAAGCGGGAAGGAGAGATCATCCGGGTGGTCGAGCGGCAGACCAACCAACTGGTCGGGACTTTCCACCCCACCAACCGCGCCAACTATGTCATTCCGGACGGGCTGGGGGAACGCTGGGAAATCTACGTTCCGAAGGATAAAATCAACGGAGCCCAGGCGGGGCAGAAAGTGGTGGTCAAACTCCTCCCGCACCAGCCCGGCGTCTGGGAACTGGAAGGGGAGGTGGTCGAAGTTTTGGGGGACGCCGCCAATTCCGAAGTGGTCATTCAAGGGCTGGTTTTTTCCTATCGCATCCCGGTCGAATTCCCGCTCGAAGCCCAGCGGGAGCTTTCTTCCCTGCCTGCCAAAGTCGGCCCGGAGGAGTTGAAGAACCGCTGGGATTTCCGCAAAAAAACCTGCGTGACGATCGACCCCATCGACGCCAAAGATCACGACGACGCCGTCAGTTTGGAAAAATTACCCAACAAAAATTGGCTCTTGGGAGTGCACATCGCTGACGTTTCCCATTACGTCCGCGAAGGCAGCGCCATCGACAAAGAAGCGATAAAACGGGGCAATTCCGTCTATCTCCCCGGCCGGGTGATTCCGATGCTCCCCCACGCCCTCTCTTCCAACCTTTGCTCCCTTTTGCCCAACAAGGACCGGCTGACTTATTCCTGTATGATGGAGCTTTCGCCGGAGGGGCAGGTGAAAAGCTACGAGCTCGGCCGCGCGGTGATTCATTCCGCCGCCAAGCTAACTTACGAAGAAGTGCAGGAGGCGTTCGATGGCGGCAAAGCCCGCAAAACACTGGACAAGCTCTACGGCCCGCTGGAAGAAATGCTGCATTTGTCCAAAATTTTGCTGCAAAACCGGATGAAAAAAGGAAGCCTGGACTTCGACCTGCCGGAAGACGAGATAATTCTGGATGCCCAAGGCCGGGTGATTGATTTGAAACGTTCCGTCCGGCTTGATTCCCACCGGCTGGTGGAGGAGTTTATGCTCCTGGCCAACCAGACCGTCGCCCGCTTCGCCTCGGGCTACAACGTCCCGGTGTTGTACCGCGTCCACGGAGTTCCGGACGAGGAAAAAATCGAGGCCTTCTTTTCGATTCTAACCGAACTCGGCCACAAATTTTCGCACAAAGGCGCCATCACCCCGCTTAAGCTTGCGCACGTGCTCAAAGTGGTTACCGGCAAGCCGGGAGAGGAGCTCATAAACGAAATTCTTTTGCGCTCCCTCAAAAAAGCGGTCTATCAGGAGGAAAACATCGGCCACTTTGGCCTGGCCTTCGACCGCTATTTGCATTTCACTTCCCCGATTCGCCGCTATCCCGACTTGCTCGTGCACCGGGTGGTGAACGAATATCAAACCGGACTTCTGTCCCACCAGCGTTTTGAGCATTTCAAAAAACAGGCCCACCGGCTGGGGGCGCACTGCTCCGCCACCGAGCGCACCGCCGACGAGCTGGAGCGGGAGGCGGTCAAAGTCAAACAACTGGAATTTATGCAGGACAAAGTTGGCCAGCATTACGACGGCGTCGTCTCCGGCGTCACCAACTTCGGCGTTTTCGTCCGGCTGGGAGGTATGGGGGTGGAGGGGATGATTCGCCTGCGGGATTTGACCGACGACTACTACGTTTTGGACGAGCGTGGCCACCGGCTGATCGGCCGCAAGACCAAAAAGTCGATTCACCTGGGGGATAAAATTTCGGTCTGGGTGGTGCGGGTGGATCGGGAGGCCGGCCGGATTGATTTGGTCCCGGACTGGGAAAAAGAGAAAGCCGAAAAGAAACTAAAGAAACGCCATCGATGAAATTCCTAATCGTTTCTCCCACGCCCGACCTACAGCAAAAGCTCACCTCCGCCGCCCAGCCGGCCGATTGGGAGTTCCTCTTTCTTTCCAAAGCGGCCGAAGCGCTGGGGGCTTTGAAATCCCAGAAATTCGCGGCGGTGGTCTTTGACACGGCCGTAACTGACCTGGACCCCGGGCGGCTGGTCAAAAAGGTTTTGCAAAGAGAACCGAACGTTATTCTGATTGCCGTAGCCCCGGCCGAGCAACTGACGCTTTTTCAGCAGGGGCTTTTTTTCCAGACCGCCGAGGCCTTTCCCAAGGAAGGGAGCGGCGAAGAACTGGTCGCTCTCTTGGAAGAATCGCTGAAGATTCAGGCCGTTTTGGCCCGGGCCGGCCTCGTCGGCAAATCCCGCGCCTTGAAAAAAGTGGCGCTCGAAATTTTAGCCGTCGCCCCGACCGATTTAACCGTTCTAATCACCGGCGAGAGCGGTACCGGCAAGGAATTGGTGGCCAAAGCGATTGCGGAAAATTCTCCCCGCGCCGGCAAGCCCTTTTTGGCCGTCAACTGCGGCGCTTTTGCCGAAGGGGTTCTGGAATCGGAGCTTTTTGGCCACGAGCGGGGCGCTTTCACCGGCGCGGTCGCCCAGAAAAAAGGGGTTTTTGAGCTGGCCTCCGGCGGCACCATTTTTCTGGACGAAATCGGCGAAATTTCCGCCGCCACGCAGGTCAAGCTGCTCCGCGTCCTGGAGGAAAAGGCCTTCTTCCGGGTCGGCGGCAAAGAAGAGATTAAAGTGGACGTGCGCGTCCTCGCCGCCACCAACCGCGACCTCTCCGCCGCCGTGGCGGAGGGCCGCTTCCGGGCCGATTTGTATTACCGGCTGGGCGTCGTTAAAATCGAACTCCCCCCTTTGCGCCAGCGCCCGGAGGATATTCCGCTCCTCGTTTTTCATTTCCTGAACCAGCTAAAAAAATCCAACCCGCAGTTGAAAACCGAAATTTCCGAAGGAGCGTTGGAGGAGCTTGCCCACGGACTCTGGCCCGGGAACGTTCGCGAACTAAAAAACTTTATCGAAAGCCGCGCCTTGCTTTCCTCCAATCGAACCATAACCGCCGAGGAAGTGCGCGAGCATTTGTTCCGCGCCGGAGGGGAGCGCCACTTGCCGGTGGCTACCGGCAAAACGGTGGAAACCGCCGAGCGGGAGCTTATCTTTCAGGCCCTGGTGCAGTTGTCCAAGGAAGTGCGCGAATTGAAGGAGCTGCTTTCAGCCCGCGGCTCCGCCCCGTCCCAGTGGCGCTATGAGCGCCGACCCCCCGGCGAGGTTACTCCCGATAAAGAAGTGCCCGCCGGCACCCCTTCTTTGGAAGAGATGGAAAAGGAAACCATCCGGCAGGCCCTGCGGGAGGTGGAAGGCAACCGCAAAAAAGCCGCCGAAATTCTGGGCATCGGCGAACGCACCCTCTACCGCAAAATCGACCAGTATGGGTTGAGGAAGAAATAGAAAGGAGCTAAAGAAGTATGACTTGGCTTTGGCTTTCGTACGCGGAATATAAGGACTCCATTTCTCCAATTTATGCAGATGATCCAAACATGTATCGTATAACTACCACCAATTCATGGTTTGAAAATCTCAATCAAATGTTTATTGTGCATGAGTCCTTTAACGACCATTTAAACGAACTTAGAAGAATGGGATTCTATAAAAAGCCACCTTACAAAAACAAAAAACTCCCCCCAGATATTCAGGGGGTAATATGGAATGTCATACACTTCGGCGAATTTTTTCTCCTATACAACAAGCGCCTTGCACATAGTCGATGGGCCAGTAACTTTCTTTACACAAAAGAAGTAGCAAAACTTTTGGCAAATCAGGACACCGAAATCAAGGAAAGAGATTTTTCCATAATCCATGATTTGTACATGGCAGGCGAGAAGCTTCTCGAGGGACATCATGAATTCAAAACCGAAGACGACAACTTCCTCATTGAAGATCTCCGAAACGTTTACTCAAGAAAAGACCTAATGTTGGACTTTGTCCTTGCAAGAAACTTATTTTCCATTGGAATAGACGGTATTGGTGCATTTGTCGCAAGCCGTGGCTTTGAGGGTATACTTCGTGAAGTTGCAAAGCGAAAGGGATTGACTCTAAAATTACAGAACGGCAAAACAATGCTTGGAAGCGAAGCTAGCTTCCATGATTTAATCGAGCTATGTTATCGCGCACGTTGGAGAAAGGACAAGAGGCGACTGATAAAGGAAGAGACAAAGCATTTACTACATTACTTAAGAACTACAAGAAATTATTCCGCACACCCAAGTAGTCAAGCAAGCGATCCCTCTGAAAATCGAAACTGGCGATCGGTGGCAACATTGGTTGCTGAAACTGCTAATTCTGTATGGGGTGACGCACAGCGAGAACGGGCACAGCTAATTTCAAAAGAGATACCAAAAGAGTGGTAAATATTGCAACTCAATACAAAATTGACCAGTATGGGTTGAGAAGAAACAGATAGATTGACACGCTCTTGGAACGGGGTATATTTAAGTCGATTGGACGATTTTTCCAGTCGATAATTAGATTATGAGAGCAAAATCCAACGGTAAGCATAGAGCGGTCAGGGCGCGCGCAAAAAGGCGCGCTGGAACGATTCATCTTACCTGCCTCTTCCATAAAGAAAACGGCGGCTATGTGGTGCGTTGCGTTGAATTAGATGTTACCTCGCAAGGCAACACCTTCGAAGCAGCCAAAAAAAACATTCTCGAGGCCATAGAACTTTACCTGGAATGTTACAAACCTCCGGCCGAATTGTATGAATCCAAAGAGGGGCCGATGCTTATGCCCGTGGAGGTTCGGGTATAATTGGGCAAACGGCCCGATGTTTCAGGTCGCGAGCTGATAAGAGCGCTCCAAAAAGACGGCTTCCGCATAGTCCGCCAAAAGGGCAGCCATGTTCTTCTGGAAAAAGTCACCCCCGAAAGAAAATACATTACCGTCGTTCCCTTGCATTCCAGTATAAAGAAAGGGACTCTTGTTAATATTCTCCGTCAGTCGGGATTGACGAGGGAGCGGCTTGCGGAGTTGTTATAGCCGTACAACTTTCCGACATCGTCAACACCCGCCCTTTGGAAGCGTTTTTGAAACTGCTGAAAAAATGAAATCGACTAATATGGTTTAAGGACGAAAAGAATATGAGCTTGCTTAATACTCTGAATTTTCATTCAACACACGATTTGACCGAAGAATCCCATGATTTTGTAGAGGTTGAATACCGACTTCAAAGTTGGGGGGAGATCTACGCTCCTTTCCAAGGTGCCCATCGTGAGCATTCTTTAGAGGCGAGACATATTTTGAAAGAATTTCCATTTAAGTTATTTAGCGTTTCAATCCCGATTGATGGAGGATTGCCACAGAAACTCTGTCTTATCTTCAAAGAACCACATAAGGAGAAAGCAAGTGGAATAGATTCAAAAGGGATGCATTATCGAATCACAGGGTACTTTCCCGAAGATACAGCAAAAGAGTTTGCAGCTTTCCTTTCTCTTGTAACAAGGCGGAGGGTTTTTGCAGTTGGTAAAACAAGAGAAAACAATCTGCCACTCGAAGCAAGTGCTCATCTGTATCAAAATATCCACTTTCAGGAAGAACAAGAACAAAAAGAAATACCCCCATCGTATATTTACTCACTTTTATCAAAACTCCAAAAACTTGATAGAAAAGTCGCAGATACTTTTTTGCTTGCAACCAAATTTTATCATTCAGCAATAGAGATGATGTTCTTTGAAAGTGAGTTTGCATATTTGTTTCTAATAATATCACTAGAGACAATTTCCGCGGAGGTGAATAAGGACCTAAAACTGGAAGGAGATGGTGACAATAAAATTGAAATCGAAGAATTCTTGAGCCAAAGATTTCCAGGATGGAAAAAGCTCAAGGATTTCTCGGAGAATAGGGATTTACTTGTACAAGTATTGATTAGTAAAGAAAAGTTTATATTTAAAAAGGTTTTGAAGTTCATTGAAGTCAACTTGCCAGAAAAGTTCTGGACAGAAACTGAGGACGATGCAAAACCAACATCAATTCTCAAGTTTACCAGAAAGTTAACTGAAAAAGAAAGATTTGAGAAGAAAGATCTCGAAACGGCCATGCGAAATGCTTATCGTGCCCGTTCAGGACTTGTACATGAGGGAAAGAGAATCCCAAATGGCATTGTGTGGGGTTTATATCCCCGATTACCAATAGATGCTTTTATTGAGACCAAAACCCCAACATTGTTAACACTTGAAAGAGTAGTTAGCTATTCTTTGGTAAATTATCTGGCAAAACAAGATTGAGGATTTGCACACCCAAAGATTTGTTTCCTCTAAACAACTTACTGTTCATCACATTATAAAAATCCCCCAAAATTATTTTTCCACCTAAAATCGGCCGTTTTTCCAAAATCTTCAATTTTCCCCTCTCCAATCTCTTTTCCCCCAACCGCTTGGCAAATTCGCAAGTAAATCGGAGGTAACGCTGAAAATGCCCTATTTATAGAGGGACGTGGTGAAGGGTCGAAGACCCTGTCGGAGACCCTGAGCGTAGTCGAAGGGTACCTTCCCCAATCCACCATCCCTGTTTTGTGCAACGGGTCGGTGGCGGCATAACTGGCGTGCCAATACCGAACCCCAAAAGGACCAAGGGAGCCGAAAACGACCATGGAACACGGCACCCTCCCCTTCTGGGGTTGTTTCCCCTCAAATGGTCGGGGGGAAAGAACAGCAGGTTCCTCCAACCGACGCCTTATCCTTGAAAACGGAGGAAAAAAAACGGGATAAGGGCCGTCAGTCCAAGTGCGCCGCTGTGTGTTTGTCGCGCAGGTCAGGCAGAACAGAAACTCTGGCAAACCGCCGGAGAAGACCGATACGATAATGGGTAGTCGGTCCGTCTCCGAATCTTTCACTGCTGTTTTAAAACCCGTTGCATCGAAGCAAAGCGAAGACCCCAAACCCGCCATTGGCGGGTTGAGGGGCCAAAAGAGAAACAAAAAGGAAAGGCAAAGGGGCAGACCTTCCGGTCTGCCCCTCCCTCTCCTGATTTTGCAACAACGGCCTGATTCTCCCTATTCCCCCTTCCCGTTCCGGGAAGGGGGGTAGGGGGGTTAGGTCGCACTTTCCCCTGCAAAATCGTTCTGATTTTGCGCGCCTCCATATTCTATGGGGGCTTTTTTTGTCCATTTTTCCAAATTCGCAACTAAATCCCCTCCGTTTTTGCCGCTTTACAAACTGTTTCCGTTTGACTACAGTTACCCCGACCCTTGATTTGCGTGGGAGGGCATCGCACGGAGCAGGATGAGTGGAAAGATAAAGGCCGGATTGCTGCTTTTTTTATGCCTGGGAGCGGGCAATGCCCTTGCCCAATCCGACTCCCTTCTCTCCGTGGATGAGCTTTTGGAAAAGCTCCGCAGCGGGGAGATTTCGATAGAGACCTTTGAGGAGGCGATTCTGGCGGCGGAGAAAAGCGGGGCCAAACTTTCCTTCGTGGCGCAGGAAGAGCTAAAGTTAGATTCAGCCGCTGTTGCCCAATGGCCGCTTTTCTTCAATCTCGGCAGTCAGTATTCGCTAACTCCACAGAAAGAAAGCCGCAACTACTTTACATTCAGAAGTCCGGTCAAAAATTCCTTCGGCTTCTTTGCCGAAGGGGTCAAAACACCTACCGCGCGCGAGCTTTCGCTCCGCCGCCGGGGCGCTTGGTTTGTCCAGCCCGGCTGGGAGGCCAAAGTTGGGAATTTTGATTACGAATGGGGAGAAGGGCTTGTTCTGGGCCGGGGATTTTATCCGCTTGCCTCCGCCTCCAAACCGGATGATTTTGGTAATTCGATTGCCTTTCCCAATTTCACCCGCTACAACGGAGTTTTGGGCCGCCGCACCCTCGAAAATTTCTCGCTGGAGGCCTTCGGCTCTTTTGACCAAAGCGAAACCCACGAGGATTTGCTCGGGGCGGGGGTTGCAAGCTATTTTAAGGAAAATTTTGAGATAGGCGCAATTGTGGGAAGGGAAGAACTTAAAAACCGGCAGACGCAGGTCAAAAAATCTTTCCCCTTCGCCTCTATCCACGCCCGGGTCAAACGAAAAGAAGCCGAACTTTCCGGCGAAGCGGGGTATCTGGACAAAAAACCGGCGGGATACGTCTTTTCGGCAATGGCCAAGCATGGCTTTTGGCGGTCGCAAATTGCGCTGTGGAACTACAATTCAAATCTGCTTATCCATTCCGGCGGGCCGTCGTTTGGCGATTACCGCACGCAGGAAATCGAGAAGGTGGATTTATCCTACCGCACCCCGCGTAGCCGTACGAAAGGATTTATCTATAGCGAAAGCTGGCATCCAAATGTACGTTGGAACTTTGACTCCAGAATCGGTTTCTGGGGGCCGTTGGGTGAAAAGCTGAACCGGCACAGATTTTCCATTTCAAGCCGCTACCGTCCGTTCAAAAAATTTGGAATCTCCGGCAGTTTTACCAAAAGCGATTTTTCCGACACGTTGGAAGCCCGCCAAAGATGGCAGGGGAGAGTTATAACGGATTACGAGTTTAGTAAAAAATTGGATTTGCGCATTACCGGCGAAATTTCAAAAGGGTTTTTGGGATATCAAGGCAAGACTCTTTCAGCCCGAATGCGGTGGAGTCAAAACCGGATGGCCTTGAGTATATGGGGCAAAATCGGTGAACGCACGGATAGAGCCAGCGACCGTTTTTATTACACTTTCTATATCGAAGAGCGGCTGAAAATTTATCCAGAACTGGAATTTATGGCCCGGCTCTCAAAAGATTTTAACCGCTCGCTGTCGAACAAACCATCCACCTTTTTGCGAGTCGAACTCGCCCGTCCCTGGTAATGCTCGCCGCCCTCGCTTTTCTCTGCATCGCGCTTTTATCCGTTCCCGGTTTCGCACAGGCACCAAAGGTCGTTATTAACGA
>Ga0184637_10002372_pt1 | contig 12129 bp, 10 predicted proteins | sample PLM3_127_b2_FD_133143 | JGI IMG/M metagenome (GOLD analysis project Ga0184637, IMG submission 133143) | Groundwater sediment microbial communities from an aquifer in East River, Colorado, USA - PLM3_127_b2 | ecosystem: Environmental > Terrestrial > Soil > Riparian zone | place: USA: East River...
AAGAGCTGCTGGTCGGGGCTGTCGTAGCCGAACTGCCCGACGCCCTTGCCGCGGGCGGCGTCCTGCATGCACGCGCGCCGCTCGCGATCGAAGTCGGCGGCATCGGCGCCGGGCTTGACCCAGCCCTGATCCCAGCTGCTCGCGCAAGCGCACAGGAGCGCCAGCGCGGCGAGGGTGCGGATCGGACGCATCGGAAACCTCCGCGAGGCGAAGAGTGTATCGAGTCCCGGCTCGGATGGGGCGCTCAGGGTCCGATGCGCAGGAGCCGAACCAGCGGCCCTTCGGGGTCTTTCTCCCGCGAGAGGTCGACCTCTCCGTGCAGCGCCCACAGCTCGTCGCCCACCGGATCGACGAGGACCTGGGCCACCTGCCAGCGGCGCGGTCCCGCCGCGGCGATGCGCGTGCGGTGGGCGAGCCTGGCATCGGGCGTGAAATCGAGTTGCCCGTACTCCTCGAGGAACGGCGCGAGCGCGCGCGCGAAGCGATCCGGGTCCCAGGCGTCCTCGGGTTGCGGGCGCACGCAGACCGCCGCCTCCTCCCAGTTCTTGTGAGCGAGCGCGCGCACCAGACGGTGCAGCTCCGCGCGCACACGCGCCACCAACACTCGCTCGTTCTGAGCGAGATCGAAGGGCGGAGGCGGAGCCGGAGCCGGCGCCGGGGCCGCCGCGGCCGCCGGCGCGCGCAGCGCCTGCCAGGCCTGCAGCAGGCTCGCATCGACGCCCTGGATCAGCGTGCGGAAGTAGGCGATCGCGTCGTAGACGGCCTCGGTCTTGTCTGCATCCGGCAGGCTGCGCACCAGCGTGTCGTGCACCTGCGAGAGGTAGCGCAGCAGCGTCCCCTCGCTGCGCCCCACGCCGAGCTCGCGCACGCAATCGACGAAGCCCTGGCAGCCCTCGAACATCTCACGCGCCACTGCCTTCGGATGGATGTCCGCCTCCCCCACCCACGGGTGGTTCTCCGCAAACACGCGGAAGGTCGCGTCAATGAAGCCTGCCTCGGGCTGGGGCCAGGTGACGCCCTCGAGCCGGCGGATCCGGTCCTCGTACGGAACGCCCTCCGCCTTGAGCTGCGCGATCAGCTCGTCCCGCGCGCGGTCCCGCTGCGCGAGCAGGATCGGCATCGGGTTCTCGAGGATCGCCTCGACCAGCGAGATCAGCTCGAGCGCGTAGCTGGGAGACTCGCGGTCCAGGGCCTGAGCGGCCTCCACGAGATAGAGCGAGAGCGTCGCGAAGAGCGAGAAGTCGAGCTGGAGGGATTCCTTCACGCGGAGGCCAGGTCTTTGCTCGGCGTCGCGCGTGACCTCGGCGATGCCGGCGTGGCGCAGCGAGCGCACGAGCTGCGCGGCGCGCCGGCGCAGGCGCGTCTTCGAGGCGGGCGTCTCGTGGGAGAGCGCGATCAGCTGGATCACCGCGCGCCAGCCCTCGCCGCGCGGCCCGCCCGCATCCGGCCGCTGCAACAGGTGCACGAGCGTCCCGTGGTCGACGTCGAAGACGGAGACGAGCATCTCCGGGGGGCTCGCGATCAGCTTGTCGAAGGTGGCGCGGCTCCAGGCCACGAAGCCGCGCGGCGGCTTCTTCTTGGGCGCGTTCTTCTTCGCGCCGGGACGCGCAGCCTCGCGGCGGTTCAGGATCACGTGCTCGGGCGCCTGGGATACCACGCTGCCGCGCACGTCGAAGCCCTTGCGTCCGGCGCGGCCGGCGATCTGGCGGAACTCGCGCACGCGCAGGATCGCGACCTTCTCGCCGTCGAACTTGCACAGCTTCGAAAAGAGCACGCTGCGGATCGGGATGTTGACGCCCACGCCGAGCGTGTCCGTGCCGCACACGATCTGGAGCAGACCGCGCTGCGCCAGCCGCTCGACCAGCAGCCGGTAGCGGGGCAGGAGCCCTGCGTGGTGGACCCCGATCCCATGGCGCAGGACGCGGCTCAGGTCCTTGCCGTACGGCGTGTCGAAGCGGAAGCCGCCGAGCGCCTCGGCGATCCGCGCCCGATCCTCGCGCGTCGAGAAGTTCGCGCTGGTGAGCCCCTGCGCGAGCTCGCCGCACTCGCGCTGCGTGAAGTTCACCACGTAGATCGGAGCCCGCTCCTGGGAGACGAGTTCGCTCAGGGTCTCGTGGATCGGCGTCTCGCGATACTCGAAGTCGAGCGGAACGGGCCGCGCGTCGGAATGCACGTGCGCGACGGCGTTTCCGGTGCGATCGCGCAGGTGCCCCTCGATCACCGCCGTGTTGCCGAGCGTCGCCGACATCAGTAGGAAGCGCGTGCGCGGGAGCAGCAGCAGGGGGACCTGCCAGGCGGCGCCGCGCTCGCGGTCGGCGTAGAAGTGGAACTCGTCCATCACGACCTGGGGTGCGTCCAGGGCTTCGCCCTGGCGCAGCGCCATGTTGGCGAGCACCTCGGCGGTGCAGCACACGACCCTCGCGGTGGGGTTGATGCTCGCGTCCCCGGTCAGCATGCCGACCGCCTCGGGCCCGAAGTCGCTGCAGAGCGAGAAGAACTTCTCGCTGGCGAGCGCCTTCACCGGCGCCGTGTAGAAGGAGCGCTGGCCCCGGCAGAGCGCCTGGAAGTGCAGGCAGAGGGCCACCAGCGATTTTCCCGAGCCGGTCGGCGTGCTGAGCACGACGTGCCGGCCGAGCATCAGCTCGAGGAAGGCCTCTTCCTGGTGGGGATAGGGCTCGAGGCCCTGCTCGCCGACCCAGCCGAGGAAACGGTCGAGAATCTCGTCGGTGTCGTGGGTCCCGTCCGGCGGCACCCGCGCGAGCAGCGACGGCCGAGACGGGACGACGGGCTCCGACACAGGAGCAGTCTAGCCGCGGGGAACCGAAGTTGGGCGGAGTTCACTAACCCCGATCCGACATTCCAGTAGCGAGCGGGGATGCGGCGGGGGGTGGGCTGCGGCGAATGGCTCGCCGGTTCTCTTCTCGCGAGCGTGTGCCACAACTCACGTCTGTGGCGTCGAGGCAGGGAGCGCCCTGCGCGGGCCGGCTGCGCTTGATTTCGCCTCCGCCCACTCCCCGCCGCATCCCCCGAAGGCCAGAAATGTCGGATCGGGGCTAAGGTCGCCCCGCGATGGTGTTCGAGAGCTGGCGCGCCTTCTACCAGAGTGATTTGCAAAGCCTCTGGTCGCTGCTCCCGGTTCCGGCCGCGTTTCTCGCCTATCTGCTGCTCTCGCGCCGCGCCCGCGAAGCCGGCGCGGTTTCCTCCGAGGCGCGCTTCCTGCGCGCCTGGGCCGTCCTCTTCGCGGCGGGGACGCTGCTCGACCCGCTGGTCGGCGGGAAGCTCATGAGCGTCCTCGGCCCGCCCCCGCCGGTGGGCACCGCCGTGATGCTCGCCTTCGTGCTGCTCGGCGACTTCCGCGTCTACTGGCTGGTGCTGGCGCTCGCGCTGCGCGACGCCCACCGCGGGGCGCGCCTCGCGGTCGCGGCCACGCCCGTGGTCCCGTTGCTCGCATTCGCGAGCGACCGCCTCTGGGAGCGCCTGGCTCCCGACCCGAGCGGGCAGCGGCTGTGGCTGATCCACGAGCTGCTTTTCACCGGGGTCGCGATCTGGCTGTGGAGCCGCTGGCTGCCGGGGCAGGTCGAAGACCGCGTGACGCTGCGCTTCCTGCGCCGCGTGTGCGGCTACGTCGCGGTCTATTACGGACTCTGGGCGAGCTGCGACGCGCTCTGGCTCGCCACCTCGATCGATGGGGTCTGGCTGCTGCGCGCCGTCCCGAACCAGCTCTACTACGCGTTCTTCGTGCCCTTCGTCTGGCTCGCCTACTCACGGCGCGGGTAGCGCGCGGCGGGGATCGTGCTTGCGGTCCTGCATGGCCGTGAAGTACGCGACCAGCCCGTCGAGCTGCCCCTCCGTGAGATGGGGATTCGCGGGCATGCTCGAGTAGCGGAATTGCGCAGGATCGCGGACGAAGCTCTTGATCTGCGCGGCCGGCCGGTACTCGACGATGCTGAGCGGGAGATTCAGCTCGGGGCCGATCGTCCCGCCTTCGCCGTTGATCGCGTGACACGCGACGCACTCGGCTCGAAAAACGGCGAAGCCCGTCCAGGCCGGCGAGCCGGCGGGCACCCCGGTGGGGATCGTGTGCGGGTAGCGGGCCTCGAAGGGCGCGATCTCGATCGCCACCAGCTGATACGGCCACGGATGGCGGTGCGGATCAGCCTGGTCCGGACCCGACCAGACCAGATAGTAGGGGCCCGGATCGACCTGCCGGCGATCGATCGGCTCCCAGTTCGTGCCCGGCTGCTCGGCGTCCGCGAACGCGAGCCAGCCGCCCGGCTCGGCCAGGCGCTCGCCGCTCGCCGGCTTGACATAGCCGTCGCGCGCGCGCAGGAAGAAATTCTCGCCTTGGTAGGCGGAGACGGGCTTGCCGAAGCCTTGCTCAATGACACAAGCCAGAGGGCACGCGAGATAGGTCTTGGCGCGCGCGTAGTACGGATCCGCGACCTGCACGCGCGTCACGCCGCAACGCGCCGTGATCTCGTCCCGCGAGAGGCTTCGCACCAGCGCGCCGTCGCGCTCGAAGCGCAGCGCCGTGTCGTCCGCCCGCGCGGGCGCGGCGAGCCAGGCGCCGGCCCCGAGCACGACCCCAGCGGAAAGAAGCCTGACGAGGGCGTGCCGCATGCCAGCGCGAGCATACCCGAGCGCGCAGGGGCGCTTCTTCCGCAAATCCCAATTGCGGCAGGGAAGAGCGTAGTATGGCGAGGCTGCCCACCAGCGAGGTCCGCATGCGTCAGATCTGGATCCCGAGGCCCGGCCCGCCCGAAGTGCTCGAGCTGCGCGAGGCGCCGGATCCCGTGCCGGGCGCCGACCAGGTGCGGATCCGCGTCGAGGCCGCAGGCGTCAACTTCGCCGACATCATGGGTCGAATGGGGATGTATCCGGATCTCCCGCGCATGCCGGTCGTGGTGGGCTACGAGGTCTCAGGCAAAATCGACGCGGTGGGCCCCGGCATGACCGAGGACTGGATCGGCGCGGACGTCCTCGCGCTCACGCGCTTCGGCGGCTACAGCGACGTACTCTGCGTCCCCGAGGCGCAGGTCTTCATGCGGCCCGACGGCATGGACGCGGCGCAGGGAGCCGCTCTTCCCGTCAACTACCTCACGGCCTGGCAGCTGATCCGCGTGATGGGGAGCCTCGCCCAGGGCGAGACGATGCTGGTGCACTCCGCCGGGGGCGGCGTCGGAATCGCCGCGACGCAGATCGCAAAAAAACTTGGCGCGAGGGTGATCGGAACCGCCTCCTCCGGCAAGCACGAGCAGCTGCGCAAGCTGGGCGTCGACCACTGCATCGACTACACGCGCGAGGACTTCGAGGTGCGCGTGCGCGAGATCACGCAGGGCCGCGGCGTCGAGCTGATCCTCGACGCCGTGGGCGGCGACTCCTTCAAGAAGAGCTGGCGCGCGCTCGCGCCCACCGGGCGGCTCGGCATGTTCGGGCTGTCGGCCGCCGCCACCGGGAAGCAGCGGAGCTGGCTCGGCTTCCTGAAGGCCGCGCTCTCGATGCCCTGGCTCCAGTTCACCCCGCTCGCGCTGATGAACCAGAACAAGGCCGCCTTCGGGGTCAACGTCGGCCATCTGTGGGGAGAGATCGACCGCATCACGGGCTGGATGGAGGAGCTGCTCCACCTCTACCGCGAGGGAGTCGTGCAGCCGGTGATCGCCGAGCGCTTCTCGTTCACCGAGGCCCCCAAGGCCCACCACTACATCCAGGACCGCAAGAACTTCGGAAAGGTGCTGCTGGTGCCTTGAGCTCCGGTTCCGGCAAGCGAAGCGCGGAGCGAGGTGCAGCCGAGCGCAGTTCACTCGGACAAGCGAAGCGCGCGGACGTGCCTCGGCTCTTCGGACCAATCACAGTGAGAGAGCGTCGCATACTCCTGCTGATTCTGGCGTCGTACGCAATCGTCGGAGGCGGCTTCAGCTTCCTCATGCCACCCTGGGAGGCTCCGGACGAATACCTGCATTACCGCCGGATCCTCGCAGATTGCGGCTTTCTGAAGACGGACTACGGCAACCCTGAGTCGCAGCAGCCGCCTCTCTACTACCGGCTCGCCGGCGCGCCGATCCGGCTGCTCGCTTGGATTGACCCGAGACTGATCGATCCGGTCATGCCGCCCGGTTTTCAGGGGCTTCTCAAACAGCTGCGCTCCAGTCCTGATGCCACGCTTCTATCACTCGAGCCCCAGGTGCTCCGCGTGCCAACCCCATTCTTCCCGTGGAACGCAGGGAACTTCCGCTTCATGCCAGGCGTGTACCTGCTCCGTTGGCTGAATCTCATCCTGGGCGGCGCAGCCGTCTATCTCGTGTACCTCGGGAGCAGGCACTTCGTGAGCACGAACGAGGTCGCGCTGGCGGCTGCTGCGACGGCCGGCTTGCTTCCACAGTTCTTGCATATCTGCGCGTCGATCAGCAACGATCCGCTCGCCTACCTCGCTGGCGCTTATCTTTTCTTGCAGCTCGGAAGAATCTGCTCGCGCGATCAGGGGCCATGGACCGCTCTCCAGATCGCCGCTGCGGCTCTCTGTCTACCGCTCCTGACGAAGCTCACTGTGGCGCCGATGAGCCTCGCCGTCCTGGCGGCGCTCGGTTGGGACTGGAACAGGAGGCGCACCGCTTCGTTACGCCTGCTGCCCTTGGCTTCGGGTCTCCTGCTGGTGGGACTCGCGATCGGCGCGATCTACCTCGCATCGCCGCAGGGGTTCGACTCGCTGCTTCGACAGGCCAAGTTGCGATTGATCCTGGTTCGGCCCGATGCACTCGAGCAACTTCCGGAAGGTTTGCTGGTGCTCGCAACCAGCTTCTGGGCGTTGCTCGGGTGGATGGAAGTGGGACTGCCCAAATCCATGGTCATCGGATTGACGTTGATCGCCGCCGTCGGGCTAATCTCCTCCCTCGGCTGGCGTGCGCCGCGCGTCGCGACTCGCGAGCGCTCGATCATCGACGGCTTTGCGCTGAGCGTGCTGTGGCTGGCAGCGCTCCTTGCCGGACTCGCGCTCGCCAAGAACTACGCGGCGACCTACTGGGGCATTCAGGCTCGCCTCCTGTTTCCGTCGCTGGGTGTCGCGTCGCTTCTGATCGTGCTTGGATGGCGCTTCTGGCTGCCTCCGGCGGCGGCCCGAAGGCTTCCTGATACGATCGTGTACGTCGGAGTCGTGCTCAACGTCTGGATCTGGCTCGAGATCGTGATCCCCATCTACTATCAGCCCCTGCTCGGCTAGATCTCCGTGGGTACCACCGTCGGCTGCGGAACATTCCCCGCCGAGACGTCGTAAACTGCGTTGCAATGGATCCGTCGCGTCAGACATAATCGCTACTGTCCGGCCACGGCGAACTTGCGACGCTGCTCATGGATCCGTTCAGCCATCGGTGATTCTGATGAATGACTCGTGCGCCTCCTTCCAGCTCCTCGACCGGCTCATCCTGGTCGAGTCCGGATCACCCGGATTCATCGCCGATCTGCGCAGATGTTTCGAAGAGGAGGCCGCGCAGCCGAGCCAAGCCGCGGGATCCGCCGACCTGAAAGTTCGGGTGGCCGTTTTCGCGGAAGCAGGAAAGGCGCAGCCTCGGGTCGAGGTGACGTCGACGCCGGAGAAGGCTTTGCGAATGCGAACCGCGTTCACCGCGAGCGCAGGCTGGAGCGTAGCTCGGGAGCTGGTGCAGTGGGTGGTCGATTCGGCGAGCAGCTACTACGTATTTCACTCGGGCTCGGTTGCTCGTGGCGGTCGGGGCATCCTCATGCCGGGCGCGACGCATTCTGGCAAGTCCACGCTGACCGTCGCTCTCGCACAGCGTGGCTTCGACATCCTGTCCGATGAGGTCGGCGCAATTCGCGTCGAAGGCGGGATGCAGATCGGTTTCGGAAGGGCGCTCTCGGTGCGCTCGGAGGTGGTGGGCGAGCTCGGAATCGAAGAGCCGTCGGAAAGTGGTTGCTTCGCAGATGGCGCGTACATCCTGCGCGCGGGTGCGCTTGGCCTTTCACGAGCGTCGTCCGCTCGCACCGCCCTCGTCGTCCTGCCGACCTACCAGGGACGCGCCCCTACCGAGCTGCGCGCGCTACGACCCGCTGCTGCCGTGATGGCGCTCTACCAGGCTTCTTGCTCGCAGCCACGCTGGAAGCTGGCTGGCCTCGACTTCGTGATCGACCTCGCGACTCGCGTCCCGTGTTTCGAGCTCACCTACTCCGACATGCACGAGGCCGCCCGCGCGATCGACGGGACCTTTCGCGACGTGTGCGCCCGGGAAATCCCCCTCGAGCTGGGTCGAGCGCGAGTCTTGGAACAGGGCGAGCCCTCGCCGTGAGTCGATCCAAAGCAGCGCGACCGCTCAGTAGAACCGATCTCGAGACGCGCGAGCTCGACGGCGAGTACTTTCTCTACGACCCCGTCACGGATCGTGTGGTGTTGATCAACCGCTCCGCCGCCGTGATTCTGGCGTTGTGCGACGGAACCCGGCTGGAAGACGAGATCGCCGCCGAAGTCCAACGCCTGTACGGGTCGAAGACGGAGCGCCTCGACGAGGACGTCTGGGCGACTCTCGCCCAGTTCACCGCACAGGGTCTGATCGGGGCCGCGCAGCTCACAGCTCAGCTCGAGCCGGACGAATAGGTGAAGCGCTCGGCCGACATCCTCTCGATCACCGACCAACTGCTCCTGCTCGCCGTCCGCGAGTCGAAAACGAAAGCCGAGGATGCACGGCGGCTGCTCGAGCAGGCAGACGTCGACTGGGATGGTCTGAGTCGGGATTCGGGCCAGAACCGCGTCGACTCGTTCGTCGCAGACTTGCTGGCTCACCCCTCTCTTCAGAAGCATCTGGCGCCGGATCGCGCCGCCGACTGGCGCGCGCGAGGCATGCTCGGCGTCTTCCGCATGGAGATATTCCACAAACGAATTGGAGATCTCGGAAGCGCCCTGCAGAACGCGGGCGTCGACATGCTCGCCTACAAGGGCATCGACTTTCAGCTCCGGTGTTACTCGAGCGAGCAGCCTCGCGGCTTCAGCGACATCGACATCCTTGTCGCGCCGCGCGACGTCGATTCGGCTGCGGCTTGCCTGGAGATGGCAGGCTACTACCCAGCGGACGGGAGAAAGACTCTCGACTACTACCGCCGCTTTCATCTTCACGCGGTGTACCGCCATACGCGCCATCCCTGGCCGATCGAGCTCCACTGGGCACTCGATGCTCCGCTCGGCACCGGATTCGACTCCGCCGCGCTGATCCTGGGCGCTGCAGAATCAAGCTCCGAGCTCGGACCCGGGGTCCTGCGTCCGCGCTCGATCGATGCTCTGGCGTTGATGTGCACCCACCTCGAGAAACATCTGGCTCACGCGCCATGGCTGCCGGACGCGAGCGCGCGGCTCAAGGCTGTGATCATGGGATCGGGCCTCATTTGGCTCCTGGACATCGTTCGATGGATGCGCCGACACGCCAAAGCGACTTCCGCCGACGATGTCCTCGAACGAATGCGCGAGCTCGGCGCCGAGCGGTCCTACATCCTCGCGCTGCGGCTCGCCGCCGATCTCGAGCCGCAGGCGCTTCCGGCATGGGCCCTACACGCGGCTCTGACGTCGCGACGCGTACCCCTGATCGCGCGACTGATCTATCCCGACCTCTCTCGCGGCCGCGCAGCCACAGCGGCGGGAGAAAAACGACGCACAGTGTTGTATGCGCCACGGCCACAGTGGGGATTTCGACCGATTCGAGTGTTGCAGGTCCTGCTGCCCGCGGGACGCGTTCCGGTCGAATCGACCGTCCCGATCCGAACGCGCGTACACCGTGCAGCGCGCCGAACGTGCCTGATCGGCGCAAACGCCTGGGCCCTGGCCCGCACCCACGCACACAATCGTCGGGGCCGGCGCTGACCGAACGACGACTTCTCGGGAAGCCAAGAGATCGCCGACCCGAGTCCGGGGCGTCGACGGACCGCACCGTTTCGACCTCCCGAACCTGCCGGATCGATGACCCTTCCGAGGCGCAGTGTTGGGAACGACCCCGTTCCCTCGATCCACGCTTGACGCCTACACGCGGCATCCGGAGCGCGTCGTGCGCCGACCGCCGACGCCGCTCGCGCTGCCCCAAGCGGTGTGAATCAACCCGCCGGTCCGAAACGAGGGCGCAGGTTGCCCCAGGACCGACGACCTCGACTCGACCCGAGGCTCTCCCGGGGGGCTACCCCCTCGAAGCGGGTCGGGTCGAGACTCTCAACTTCCAACTCGGATGTCGGAGTGATGACGTGAGACAGTAGATTCCGCACGTCGGTGTCGCAAACTGGTTGCAACGTGCCGGCAGCGAGCCTCATACTGGCGATCTTTCCTTTCCGAGATGCTTTATGGCTTCAAAAGGCATTCGAAGCGGCAGCGAGCTTCGTGCGTTGTTTCGGGCGGTGGCTCCTCCCTCCGCCCTTACTGGGTCGCGCGGAGCCCTGGGACGCGGATTGGCCGGTCTACCCGCTGGTGCTGCTCATGGGCGGCGCCGCGATCGGTCAATGATCGCGGGGTCGGGAGTTTCTGGTCTTCCTCGGAGTCTGGGTCGGTCAGCTGAGCGTAGTGCTGCTTCTGCCCTGGCAAGACGGCTGGTTGGCCCTAGGTGCGGTGACGACCTCGCTCTGTAACACCCTGGTGTTCATCGGGGGATGGCTTGGTGGAAAGACGAAGTCGCGAAGCTGAGGTCCTGAAGCCTGACCAGTCTGACAGCGGCCGGAATGGCCTTCCCGAAATCTCGCGCCGACGGCTCCTGGCGGCCGGGGCCATCTCCTCCGGCGCGGTCTTCGCCCCGGCACGCGTGGCCTGGGCGCAGAGCGGAAGCGGCGTCTCCCTCGGCACGCCGCTCATCCAGATGGGCCTGGAGCTGATCGTGGCTCCTGGAATCGGCGTGGTAGAGGATCTCGACAATTTGCGTCTGCTCGGGCTCGACCTGTCGGGTCTGCAGGCCACCGAGGACATCGCCAACACATCGCTGGTCGACGAGGTGACGGATGGGGGCGAATGCACAGCCGACCCCGACTTCGACTTCACTGACTGCTGTGGTGTGCACGATGACGGCTACACCGTGGGCGGCGGCGACGCCGAGCGCCTCGCTTGCGATCAGGCCCTGCGGGCCCGTATCAAAGCCAAGGGACACCCCAAGCGGGCACCACGCTACTACTGGCGACATTGAGTGGCCCCTTCTCTACCAGGCTTCCAGGAACTCTACAACGGAGAGCCCCCCTCATGAAGAAGCAAGATCCTCCCGGGTCCGACGACGAGAACAATCCCTCTTCAAGCATTGGAGCGGTGCGGTTCAACCGCAGACTCCTACTCATATCGATGACGGCGGCGTCAGCTGCTCGAGTTGCCACCTACGCGACTCCAATGGTTGCGATTGCCACTCCCGCACACGCACTCAGTCTCGGCCAGATCCTCGATCTGCTCGACCTGCTCATCAGAATCAGGAACGAGAACACTAGGACGCGCGCGCTTCTAGATCTGATTCCTCAAGTGTTCACATTGTCCCAGCCGGTCCTGGACAGGATTGAGGCTGCCAAGAACGAGTCCTCGCTTGCCAACGCGGCGATCAACACTGCGATCGGAGCCCTGACGGGCCTGCCTCCGAATACCGTGCAGGACATCCGCGACGCGATAGACACACTTGTTCCCCCTCTTGACGTCGGGATAGACGCCTGGCAAGCGGGAAACGACAACCTGGACGATGCCATACAAGGCGTACTCGGTGAGCCAGTCGGCGCTGCTCTCGAGTCGGTTTCAACCGCGATAATCAATGTCGGCGACAAGACGATCGAAATCGGTGAAGACCTCGAGAACACGTCTCCGCTTCTGGCGCCAATCGGAGAGGTCACAAAGCTGTCGGGGTTGGCAGTAAAGGGGGTCGGTGTGGCTGTGGATTTCGTCGCCAGCCTCTGGCCGTTTTGACTCTCGCGCGCCCGTCGCCGCCGTCTCGATTGACTTGATGCGGGCTGCGGATCCCGGTCCGACGATTCTCCCTGGCTCCCAAGGCCCACCACTACATTCAGGCCCGCCGGATCACGACGGCGCGGTTCAGGAGCTCGCGCGGCACCGGACCGTCGGCGGGCGCCAACTCGACGCGCGCGCCGACGCCCTGCACCACGCGCAGGCCCGCATCGATCTCGACGCAGCCCTTG
>Ga0184637_10002373_pt1 | contig 12128 bp, 12 predicted proteins | sample PLM3_127_b2_FD_133143 | JGI IMG/M metagenome (GOLD analysis project Ga0184637, IMG submission 133143) | Groundwater sediment microbial communities from an aquifer in East River, Colorado, USA - PLM3_127_b2 | ecosystem: Environmental > Terrestrial > Soil > Riparian zone | place: USA: East River...
CGTGAGGGAGCGGGATGGGGGGGACCGAGCGGACTGGAGCCCCCGGAGGGGGCGCAGGGAGATATTGGGGGGGCCCCGCCCGCGAACCACGGAAGGGTCGTCGCGGGAGCGGTGTGGAGCGAAAGGGATCCCCAGCCTCGCCTCCCCTCGCTCGCCGGGGCAGCCCCAGGGCCGGGGCTGAAAGGCACCATCACGGTCCATTGAGGCCGTAGCCCGTGCGCACCTACATCCTCCACCGTCTCCTGCTCATGATCCCCACCCTCCTGGGGGTGGCGGTCCTCGTCTTTCTCCTGCTCCGGGTGGCTCCGGGCGACATCGTGGAACTCAAATACGCCGGGACGGGAACCTACGCCCCCAAGGAAGCCCTGGATCGGGAGCGGGCACAGATCGGATTAGATAAGCCCCTCTGGGAACAGTTCCTCCGCTGGATCTGGGGGATCGCGCGTCTTGACTTTGGCAATTCGATGTGGACCGGACGACCGATCACTCGAGAAATCGCGATCCGCCTCGAATTGTCCCTCCAACTCGCTATCATGGCGACTCTGGTGGCCGTCCTGCTTTCGATCCCTTTGGGGATCATCGCCGCGGTCAAACAAGACACCTGGGTGGATTACGTGATCCGAGTCTTTTCCATCGCGGGGCTCGCCACCCCTTCGTTTTGGCTCGGGATTCTCATGATCCTCTTCTTTCTCATCGTGTTCAGATGGCTCCCTCCCTTGACCTTTACCTCGTTCTGGGTCGATCCCAAGGCGAATCTGGCCCAGCTCCTCTGGCCGGCCCTGGCGGTGGGATACCGCTACTCCGCCGTCGCCACCCGGATGACGCGTTCGTCGGTGCTGGAGGTTCTCAGAGAAGATTACATCCGGACCGCCCGGGCCAAAGGGCTCTGGGAGCGACTGATCCTGAGCCGCCACGCCTTGAGGAACGCCATCCTCCCGGTCATCACGGTCATCGGCTTGGAGTTCGCCTTCTTGATCGGGGGGCTCGTCGTCACGGAGCAGGTGTTTAACCTGAACGGGATCGGAGTCCTCTTTGTCGAGTCGGTCACTCGCCGAGACTACACGATGACGCAGGCCCTCGTCCTCCTGGTCTCGTTTGTCTTTATCGCGGTCAACTTTTTGGTGGACCTGCTCTATGCCTGGCTGGACCCTCGGATCCACTACCGGTAAGATGGCCCAACAGATTGAGATGGGGGTCCCGGTGGTGGTGCCGAGCTCCCGGCTGCTCCGGGGCGCCCTCCAGTTCGCCCGCCGGCGTCCCCTCGGGGGGGCTGGGGCGGGAATCATCATCCTGATGGCCTTGGCCGCGCTCGGGGCAGACCTCATCGCTCCGTACCACCCCTACGCGACCAACTACGCGGCCATGCTCAAGCCTCCCAGTTTCGAGCACTGGCTCGGCACCGACACCTTTGGCCGGGATGTTCTGTCGCGGATCATTTACGGCTCGCGCACCGCGCTCCTGGTGGGGTTTACCTCATCATTCTTCGGGACCACGCTCGGGGCCATCCTGGGGGTGTCCAGCGCGTATTTCGGCGGGCGGGTAGATCTTCTGACCCAACGCCTGATGGACATCCTCCTCTCCTTCCCCCTCATCATCTTGGCCCTTACCGTGGTGGCCGTCCTCGGGACAGGCACGACGAACGTCATTCTCGCCATCACGATTCCCATGATTCCCAGAGCCGCCCTGGTGACGCGGTCGAGCGCTTTGGCGCTCCGCGAGGCCCCGTTCGTGGAAGCGGCCCGGGCAGGAGGATTCAGTCACGCCCGGATCATCTTCCGCCACATGCTCCCGAACGTGATGGCCCCCTACCTGATTCTGCTCTCGGCCTTTCTGGGCCAAGCCATCCTCCTGGAGGCCTCTCTCTCGTTCCTGGGGTTGGGGGTGGCAGAGCCGACGGCCGCGTGGGGGCTCATGCTCCGGGGGGCAGCGGTCGAGTTTGCCGAGCAGGCCCCGTGGCTCGGGCTCTTCCCGGGGCTGGCCCTCAGCCTGGGGGTCTTTGCCTTTAACCTCTTGGGGGACTCCTTGAGGGACGCCCTGGACCCCAAGCTGCGGCTCTGAGCGACTTGACATTGCGCTGGAAGTGGGATACATGTATGCTTCGACGTCGGAAAATACCGTCTAAATCCCGGGGTTTCCGCCCGGGATAGGCGACAGAGAGAACCACAAAGGGGAGGCAGGAATGGCGTATATCATCGCAGAGCCATGCATCGGCGTGAAGGACAGGGCGTGCGTGGAGGTCTGCCCGGTTGACTGCATCTACGAGGGTGACGATATGCTCTATATCCACCCTGACGAGTGCATTGACTGTGGCGCCTGCGAGCCCGTCTGCCCGGTCAAGGCCATCTTCGCCGAGGACGAGACTCCCGATCAGTGGAAGCAGTTCATCGATCTGAACAAGCAGTTCTTCAAGGATCACCCGGGGGTTCAGCCGGCCACTAAAAAGTAGCCGGCCGCGTCCTGATTGTCAGAGGGTGCCGTTCCCGCGAAGGGGCGGCACCCTCTGTTTCTGTCGTCGAGGATTCCCTTGAGCGCATAAAGATTTGGGAGGATCGGTGCCGGATATTCGAATCGCCGGGGTTGGAATGACCCGGTTCGGGAAGCGGCCCGAGCCGCTCCAGGCGCTGATGGCGGAGGCGGCCCGGGCCGCGCTGGCTGACGCGGGCGGAGAGCGGCCCGACGCCATCGTGGTGGCCGCGATGAACCCGGAGGAATTTGTCGGGGAGGGGAACTTCGCCTCGCAAATCTCGACCTATATCGGCTGCGCCCGCACTCCCGCCCTTCGCGCCGAAACCGCGACATCCTCAGGCGCCGCGGCGGTATTCTCCGCCTACACGGCCATCGCGGCTTCCGTGTATCAGAGCGTTCTGGTGGTGGCCGGGGAAAAAATGACTCACCTCTCCACCCCGAAGGTCTCAGAGCTTATTGGTCGCTCCATTGACCCTTCCGAGCGGAGCTACGGAGCCACGATGCCCGCCCTCGCGGCGCTGGTGACCCGCGCCTTCACGGCCAAGCATGGGGTCAGTCTCAAGGAAATCTCCCTGGTGACCGTGAAGAATCACGGGAACGGGGCCCGAAACCCTTTCGCCCACTTCCAGGAGGAGATCTCGCTCGAGCAGGTCATGGAAAGCCGGATGGTCGCCGATCCGCTCCGCCTCTATCACTGTTGCCCCATCTCGGACGGGGCCGCAGCCTGCCTCTTGACTGCGGGGCGTGGCCCGGTTCGCATCATGGGGATCGGCCAGGGGGCCGATTACGTGGCGATCCGATACCGGGACGAATTGACGAGCTTCCGGGCCACCCAGGCCGCGGCCGAGGCGGCGTATCGCATGGCTGGAATTGGGCCCCATCAGATCGAGGTCGCCGAAGTTCACGACGCCTTCGCCCCCTTCGAGCTCATCACGTTGGAGGATTTGGGGATCTATTCGCCGGGCAAGGCCGCCCGCGCCCTGGTCCAGGGGGAAACCCAGCTCGACGGGTCGCTCCCGGTGAACCCGTCGGGCGGACTCAAGGCTCGGGGCCACCCGCTCGGGGCCAGCGGGGTCGCCCAGGTTGTAGAGCTGTATTGGCAGTTGACAGGGCGGGCGGAAGGGCGCCAGGTGGAGGCGAGGGTGGGGCTGGCCCACTCAATCGGCGGCCTGGCCACGAGTAACTGGGTCACGCTCGTGGAGCGCGTCGAGTGACCGTGGAGACGATTCCCGCCTCGCGCTGTGTCTGTGGGCGCGTCTGTGTGCCGCCGGTCCCCTTCTGCCCGGACTGCGGGCGTGAGATGACGCTCGCGGCGTTTCCGGGCCACGGTCAGATCCTCTCCTTCACCACCCTTCATTCACCTCCCGAGGGCTTCTCCTCGCCGCTTCACCTGGCCCTCGTGGAGCTTCAGGGGGGAGCCCATCTGTTTTGCCACGGGTCCGAGACCCGCGGGCTCCGACTCGGCACCCGCGTCGCCGTGGAATCCATTGACGCGGTCTACTACTTCTCCCACCTCGGAGTGGCCGATCGGGCGCGTCTGTTCTGGCGCCGGGCCGGGGCGAGTCGAGAGAAGGTCTCCGCGATTCTCCGAAGCGCGGTCAAACGTCTCCGTCACCCGAGGGGGACCGAGCCATGAGTCCGCTCGACGGGGTCTCCGTCCTCGACCTGACCCGGGTCCTCGCGGGTCCCTACGCCTCCATGATGCTCGCGGATATGGGGGCAGAGGTCATCAAGGTCGAAGAGCCCGGGCGAGGCGATGACACCCGGAGCTGGCCGCCATTTGTCGGGGGCGAGGCCACGTACTTTCTCTCCGTGAACCGCGGGAAAAAGAGTCTGACACTCAACTTGAAGAGCGAGGAAGGACGGCATCTTCTCAGGCGGCTTGCCCGGCGCTCCGACGTCCTTCTGGAAAATTTTCGACCCGGGACACTCGATCGCCTCGGACTCGGTTACGCGACGCTCGCTCAGGAGAACCCGCGCCTCATCTACTGCGCCATCTCGGGGTTTGGCGAATCCGGCCCCGAAGCCGGGCGCCCCGGGTACGACCTGATTGTCCAGGGCGAGTCGGGCGCCATGGACCTGACCGGCTTCCCTGACGGCCCTCCCTGTAAGGCCGGGATCTCCATCGCTGACCTTGTGGGCGGCATCATGGCCGCCCATGGTATCCTGCTTGCCCTCTATGCGCGAGAGCGCACCGGGGCAGGGCAGAAGGTCGAGGTGGCCATGCTGGACGTGATGGCGGCCCTCCTCACCTATCAGGCGGGGATCTTCTTTGCGACAGGCGCGAGCCCGACGCGCCGGGGAAATCAGCACCCGTCGATTGTTCCGTACGAGGTCTTCCGCGCAGCGGACGCCTACCTGACCGTCGGCGTGGCCAACAACTCACTCTGGGAGCGTTTCTGCCAGGCCCTGGATCACCCCGAGCTGGCCCGGGATGCTCGCTTTCTGACCGAGGCCAAACGGGTCGAACATCGGGAGGTCCTCATCCCGCTCCTGGAAGAGATCTTTGGCTTGCGGACTGCGGACGAATGGATCGCGCGACTGGACGCGGCTGGAGTCCCGGCGGGACGAATCAGGAGCGTGAGTGAGGTCTGTGCAAGCCCTCACCTCCGGGCGCGAGGGAAGATCATCGAACTCTTGCATCCTTCGGCGGGCACGATTCGGATGATCGGGCCTCCCCTCGGGTTTTCCGCCACCGCAGGGGTCGCTGCCACGCCGCCGCCTCGCCTCGGGGAGCACACGGACGAGATCCTGACCTCCCTCCTTGGCTGCACCAAGGACGAGATCGCCCGTCTGCGCTCGGCCGGAGTCCTCTGAGGGGGAGCCATCATGAAGAACGAATCTCTCCTGACGACCGTGGTGGGGAGCTATCCGCAACCCGACTGGCTCATCGATCGTGACAACCTGAAGTCGCGCCTGCCTCCTCGGGTGCGCGCCCGGGAGATCTGGCGAGTCAACGAGCGCTTTCTGGAGCAGGCCCAGGACGATGCGACCCTCCTGGCCATTCGGGACATGGAGCGGGCCGGCATCGACATCATCACCGACGGGGAGATCCGGCGCGAGAGCTACTCGAACCGGTTCGCGACGGCGCTGGACGGCGTCGACATCGACAAACCCGGCGTGGCTCTGAACCGCACGGGCCATCCGAATCCCGTGCCCCGGATCGTCGGACCGGTGCGGCGGGTCCGCCCGGTGCTGGTTCGGGACATCGAGTTTCTGCGACGGCACACTGACCGGCGGATCAAGATCACCCTCCCCGGGCCGTTCACGATTACCCAGCAGGCGCAGAACGACTATTACCCCGATGACCAGTGCCTTGCCCTGGACGTGGCGAGCGCAGTCAACGAGGAGATCCGGGACCTTTTCGCCGCCGGGGCCGACGTCGTCCAGCTCGACGAGCCTTATCTCCAGGCCAGGTCAGAGAAGGCCAGACAGTACGCGGTCGTCGTCATCAACCGGGCCCTCGAGGGCGTGGAAGGAACCACTGCACTTCACACCTGCTTCGGCTATGCCCACGTGGTCAAGACCCGGCTTCCCGGCTATACCTTTCTCGCCGAGCTGAACGACTGCCTGGTTCGGCAGATCTCGATCGAGGCCGCGCAGCCGAACCTCGACCCCTCGATCCTGAAAAGCCTCCCGGCGAAGACGATCATCCTCGGGGTGCTGAACCTCGACGACATGGCGGTTGAACCCCCAGAGCTCGTCGCGTCTCGAATCCGGCGGGCACTGGAATTTGTTCCCCCGGAGCGATTGATCGTCGCCCCGGACTGCGGCATGAAGTATCTGCCCCGGGACATCGCGTTCGGCAAGCTCAAGGCCCTCGTAGACGGCGCCAAGATGGTGAGAGGTGAAATCAGATGACGTGCTCAGCCCTCTTTTTCCTTGACAGGTGATGCGTAAACCCGTATCGTACTTGACACTCTTCGATTCTCAGCGAGGCGGAGGAGCTGGCCATGAAGACGCGGTTCATCAAGCTCTATGACACGACGCTCCGGGATGGGACCCAGGGCGAGGGGGTCGCCTTTTCCATGGAGGATAAGGTCAGGATCACCCAGCGGTTAGATGCCCTCGGGATCCACTACATCGAGGGGGGGTGGCCCGGGTCGAACCCCAAGGACATTCGCTTCTTCAAGCGGATTCAGGACGTCCCGCTCAAGCAGGCCAAGGTCGCGGCCTTCGGGTCCACTCGCCGTGCCGGCGTGAACGCGTCGCAGGACCCGAACCTCCAGGCCATTCTGGAGGCCCGGAGCCCGGTGGCTACCATCTTCGGCAAGAGCTGGGACTTTCACGTGACCCACGCGCTCCAGACCACGCTTCCCGAGAACCTCGCCATGATCGGCGAATCGGTGGCCTACCTCCGTCCCCACTTCGAAGAGGTCATCTACGACGCCGAGCACTTCTTCGACGGCTTCAAGGCGAACCGCGAATACGCCCTTGAGAGCCTGGGAGCCGCCGAGGCGGCCGGGGCGCACTGCCTCGTCCTCTGCGACACCAACGGCGGGACTCTGCCTCAAGACCTGGTGGAGATCATCAGGGAGGTCCGGCAGCGCACGAAGACGCCTCTTGGCATTCATGTGCACAACGACGCCGAGTGCGCCGTGGCCAATTCGATCGCGGCCATCATGGAGGGAGCCGATCACGTCCAGGGGACCATTAACGGCTACGGTGAGCGCTGCGGAAACGCCAATCTCTGCTCTGTCATCCCCAACCTGATGCTCAAGCTCGGCCTCCACTGCTTGCCGGAGGGGAACCTGAGGGAAATGAGAGATGTTTCTCGATTCGTCTCAGAGCTGGCCAATCGGAACCCCTGGCAGCACCAGCCCTACGTCGGCGACTCCGCCTTCGCCCACAAGGGTGGGATCCACGTCTCGGCGGTCCTGAAGCATCCCGAAACCTACGAGCACATCAACCCCGAAAAGGTGGGGAATCATCGCCGTGTCCTGGTCTCCGAGTTGGCCGGGACCTCCAACATTCTCTGGAAGGCCCAGGAGTACGGGATCGATCTCCAGAAGGACACCCCAGACACGCGCCGCATCCTCCAGACCCTCAAGCAGATGGAAGACCAAGGGTACCTGTTCGAGGGGGCCGAAGCCTCCTTTGAGCTCCTGATGGAGCGGGCCCTGGGCCAGCACCGCCCGTACTTCGAGCTTCAGGGCTATCGGGTGATCGTGGAGGAGCAGAACGCCGACGCCGAGCCCGTGGCGGAGGCCACGGTGCGCCTCCGGGTCAAGGGGATCGAGGAGCACACGGCCGCCTCCGGCAACGGACCCGTGAACGCCCTGGACCACGCCCTCCGAAAGGCGCTCGAGGAGTTCTACCCCGGCCTCAAGGAGATGACGCTCCTCGATTACAAGGTGCGGATCCTGGACGAGCACAAGGCGACCGCCGCCAAGACCCGTGTCCTCATCACTTCCGGCGACGGCGACGAGACGTGGGGCACGGTGGGCGTGGCGGACAACATCATTGAAGCCTCCTGGCAGGCCCTGGTGGACTCGATTGAGTATAAGCTCAGGAGGGACGAGCGGGCCGCCCGCCGGTAGGAGGCTGTTGAAAAAGGCCCATCTGCGGCGAAGGCTTTCCTCGGAGGGGGCCTCGACGGCCCCCTGCCGAACCTCCCCCCAGCATTGCGCCGGCGAAGCCGGCGCTCGAATCGCCGCCTTGCATCTGAACCTTTTTGAACAGCCTCGGGCCGTGCCCGGGTCATCTCATCGACCTTCCGTCGGCCATCCGCTGGGTGCTGGCCGTCTCTCCCCGCTTTCGCGTCCCTGAACCGATCCGACAGGCCGAGCGGTTAGTTGATTCCCTCAAGCGCTCGTCCGCCTTGACACGCGGGGCGTTCTCCTGATAGGTTGCGGCCCGGAGCCGCTCGCGCGGAACTTCTCAGCCCGGCTCCCGGTTATATAGCCAGAAGCCGCATCGGGCGGCTCGGATCTGACCCTATGAAGAAGGAGGAAGAGCGCATGAAGATCCAGGTCAAACACGTGATGCTGATAGCGTTAGTTGCGGTCCTGGTCACCGCATGGGGCGTGACGCCCGCCATCGGGTTCGGCTGCCCGGTCCAGATCAAGCTGGCCGAGGAGGCGATCCAGAAGGCCGAAGCCGCCGCCGCCAAGGCCCCCGCCGCGAGCAAGGCGGATGTCGACCAGCTCCTCGGGGAAGCCAAGAAGTGGGCCGCGGAAGGGAAGAAAGACCACACCGACGCCAAGGTTGCGAAAACTCACCGTGACTCCATCCGGAAGTCAAAGGTAGCCATCGCCTACGCCGAGGAAGCAGCGCTTCTGTCCCAGTAGCCTCGTCTCTCAGCCAGGCAGGTGTGTCGAAAGCCCTGAACTCCCAGGGCCTTTCGCATCCTGGGCTGCGCTTGAGGTGGATGATGAAACCGCAAGCCGCATGGTGCGGCTCGAATCTCACATCACACGAAGGAGGAAGAGCGAATGAAGATCCTTATCACCGTGCTCGCGATTGCCGTGTCCCTCGGGCTGGCCGTCAATGGCGCGCTGGCCTTCTTCTGTCCCACTGCTCAGAAGGCCGCCAACGAGTCAATCGCCAAGGCTGAGGAGGCGGCAGGGAAGATCACTGACGCTACGGCCAAGGGGCGGGCTATGGCCAGGATAGAGGTCGCGAAAGGCCTGGTGAAGTCGTCCGAGGAAAACCACAAGAAGGCTGTTGAGACAAAAGAGGCAAAGTGGCACTACCTCGGAGAGACCCAGGGCAAGGCCGCCAAGGCCGTAGCGGAAATGCAGTAATCTCTCCTGACGACTTGCGACTGGGGGCGCCCCCGGAAGCTTTCCGGGGGCGCCCTTTTTTGAGCCCTGCCGAGACGACGCACCGCGATGGCTGAGGTCGTGCACGCTCAGATATAGTCCTGCTCGCGCTCGCGGAGGAGCTCCCGCACCTCTTCGACGAGGGCTCGGATCCGGTCGAGATTCGGGTTCACTTGAAGGGCCCGCTCAAAGGCGCCGAGCGCCTGCTTCAATTGACTGAGCTGAAGGTGATTGAGGCCCATTCCCGAGAGGGCCCCGAAGTGGACCGGGTTCAGTCGGATCACCACTTCGCAATCGGTCAGTGACTTCTCAAACTCCCCCTCGAGGTAGTAGACCGTCGCCCGCTTGTTCCACGCCTCGGCGAACGTCGGGTCGAGGGTGATCGCGTCTCCAAACTTGGCCACGGCCTCCGAAAGCTGGCCGCTCTGCATGAAAAAAATCCCCTCCTGGTAGAGGGCGTCGACCGTCGCGTCCCCGGACCGACTCCAGACCTGCCAGAGGGAGTGTTCGGCGAGCTGGCGGACCACTTCATCAGGATCCTGGAGGGCTTGAACGAGTGGTGTGACCGCGGTCTGGTCCCCCACGTCTCCGAGTTGCGCCGCAGCCTGACGCCGCGTCTCTTGATCGGCGCTCTTGAGCTGCTCGAGCAGGGAAAGCTGAGACTCGGCGCCGAGAAGGGCACTCGAGAGAAGAAGCGAGAGCGCCAGGGCCAGTGAGCCGGCGAGAAGTCGAGTCACTCCGTCCCGACCAATCTGAGAAAAGCGCTCTCGTCCAAAATGGTGACGCCGAGGCGGCGGGCGTCTTCTGCCTTTGTGCCTGGGTCGGTCCCGACCACCACATAGTCTGTCTTTTTTGACACTGAGCTGGTCACGCGGCCACCGAGATTCACGACGAGATCTTTCGCTTCGTCCCGGCTCATTGCATTCAAGGCGCCGCTCACAACGAAGACCTTGCCCTGAAGCGGCTTCGGTCCGGCGGCGGCGCTCTTTTCCATGAGGAGTCCGGCGGCTTTCAGCCGGTCAATGATTCGAAGGTTTCTCTCCTCGGCGAAGAACTTCGTGACCGCCTCGGCAATCTTGGGGCCGATCCCATAGATCTCGCCGATCTCGGCCTCGGAGGCCCGGCACAACGCCTCCATCCTCCCGAATCGGGCCTCGAGGAGCTGCGCCGCTCGCTCGCCCACCATCCGAATCCCGAGCGCGTTGAGAAGACGGGAGAGCCCGCGGTTCTTCGACGCGTGGATGGCATCAATGAGGTTCTGGGCTGATTTTTTCGCGAGGCGATCCAACTCCGCCACCTGATCAACCGTCAGGTGATAAAGATCGGCGAAGTCCTTGACGAGACCTCGATCGACGAGCTGGTTGACGACGGCTTCACCCAGATGCTCGATGTCCATGGCCCGACGAGAGCCGAAATGGAGCAAGCGTTCCTTCAGTTGGGCCGGGCAGGCGGAGTTGGTGCACCGCCAGATGGCCTCCCCGTCAGGCCGGTACGCTTGGCCATTACACGCGGGGCAGTGGGTGGGCATGAGGAACGGCTTGGCGTCGGAGGGACGGCGGTCTCGGATCACCTGGACGATGTAGGGGATCACGTCGCCCGCGCGCTCGATCAACACCGTGTCTCCCACGCGTATATCGTTTTTCTTCACCTCGTCTTCATTGTGGAGGCTCGCCCGGCTCACTCTCACGCCGGCTAGCTTCACCGGCTCGAGACGAGCGGCAGGGGTCAGCGCTCCGGTCTTGCCCACATTCACCTCGATGCCCAGGACTCGGGTGGTGGCCTGACGTGCGGCGAACTTGTACGCGATGGCCCAGCGGGGGTGATGACTGGTGGCGCCCAGTTGTCGCTGCTGCGAGAGCGAGTTGACCTTTACCACGACGCCGTCCGCGTCGTATTCGAGCCCATCTCGCTCCGCCTCCAGGGCGTGACAGTGCGTGATCACCGCTTCGATGGTGCGGCAGCGCTTCGAGCGCGGGTTGACCCTGAACCCGGCGGACTTGAGCCCCTCCAGGGCCTCCCAGTGCGTTTGGAACGAGATCGGGTCGAGAGCACTGACGTGATAGACGAAGATCTCCAACGGCCGTTCGGCCGTGATGCTCGGGTCCTTCTGACGAAGCGATCCGGCCGAGGCGTTCCTCGGATTGGCAAAGGTAGATTCGCCGGCGTTCTCCAAGGCCCGATTCAACGCCTCGAACGCCTTTCGCGGCATATACACCTCGCCGCGAACCTCCAGCACGCGAGAATCGGCCAGGGCGCCCCCGAGCCGAAGCGGGATCGACTTGATCGTTCGGATGTTTTGAGTCACGTCCTCTCCCACGCGGCCGTCCCCCCTGGTAGCCCCGCGCGAGAGAACGCCATTCTCGTAGAGCAAGGCGACGCCGAGGCCGTCGACCTTCGGCTCGGCGACATAGTCAAACGTCTCGCCGGGAAGTACGCGGCGAAGTCGCGCTTCAAACTCCCTGAGATCGTCCGGGCTCGTCGCGTTGTCGAGCGAGAGCATGGCCGCTTTGTGCTCGACGGACGCGAACGTGTCGATCGGTTGACCGGCGACGCGCTGAGTGGGGCTGTCCGGAGTGATCAACTCGGGATGTGCCTCTTCCAGACCCTTCAACTCTTGGAAGAGTCGATCGTATTCCGCGTCCGTGATCTCCGGCCGGTTCAGGACGTAGTATCGGTGGTCGTGGTGGTGAAGGAGACGTCGCAACTCCTCCACGCGCTTTTGAACCGTCCCAGGAACCGCCATGCTGGTAGGATAGCACGCGCCAAAAAGCCAGACTGTTGAAAAAGGCCCATCTGCGGCGTTGGCTTCGTCGCTCGTCGGTGCAACGTATGACCGAATACGCCTCCCTCCTCGCTTCCTCGCCGCCTTGCATCTGGACCTTTTTGAACAGCCTGCAC
>Ga0184637_10002375_pt1 | contig 12125 bp, 15 predicted proteins | sample PLM3_127_b2_FD_133143 | JGI IMG/M metagenome (GOLD analysis project Ga0184637, IMG submission 133143) | Groundwater sediment microbial communities from an aquifer in East River, Colorado, USA - PLM3_127_b2 | ecosystem: Environmental > Terrestrial > Soil > Riparian zone | place: USA: East River...
ATCGGGGTGGCCCGCCCCCTGGAGGACGCGCGGCCGCAGCGCCAGATACTCGAACGCCGAGCGGTTGCGTCGCAGCGTCGTCTCACTCTCGGCGCCGCCACACGAGTAGTGCCATACGTTGGCCGGCAGCTTCGCTCGGGCCGCCCGCACGATCTCGGGGATCGTCAGCCAGTCGTCGCTTGAGTTCGCCAGGTTGCACGCTCCTCCTGCGTTCGTTGCGCGCGCTTTGCTAACGCCACACCCGCACATTGATGATTCGAAGCGAGACGTTGACGACCTGTGGGCTCCCCTTGAGAAGGGAATGATTGATCGGCCAGGTGCCACCCGGTGGGATAATCGTGACTGAAGCAGGCCAAAAGTCAGTGGAATCGAAGATTATTCCATCGGCGTCACGAGCAATGGCTTGAAGTTCGACTCCGCGGCTTCGGACCCTCGGTTCCTTAGCTCACCGATTAGGCGAATGTTGTCCCTTTGTCGCTCCCATCTCCAGTTGAGAATCTCAAAGTCCGACAGTGTCGGTGCCGGCAGTTGAACAGATGATCCTACCGCTGGATTTGTCACCGGGAGCTGCCCTTCAAGAATTGGCTCACCCTCGATGAGGCTCGCTACCTCCTCGCTCGGTACCATAGGTATCACGATCCTTTGGCGAATTCCATCGTGTATCAGGTAGACCGATCCATCTTCGATCTGAACTAGCCGCCACGGAGTCGGCTGGGCGAACGCGACGAAGAGCACAACGAGGGTCAGAATGGTGGCCAATGGGATCGCGTTGACTAGCATCCGGATAGTTGGCCAGTCTCCGACGGTTCTATCGAACAGCCGACCGTTCTAAGAGAGGCGCCGTGGACTAAGCGAAAAGAAGCCGTCCCCGCGGGACCGGAATCGCCCGGCCCAATTCGCGTGCCGTGTCGATCCACTCTTGAGCGATTACTTTGAGGTTAACGAGGGCTTCCTCCGGCGTCTCACCATCTGCGGCACACCCGGGAAGCTCGGGCATCTCAGCGATAAACGAGTGGTCGTCTTCACTCCAGTAAATGATCACCTCGTATTTCAGATCGGTGTTCGTCATCTTCCTACAGTTCCGCCAGCTTGTATTTCACGAGCACGCCTCTTACCTGTTTCACCTGATACGGTTTCGCGAGTCCCGCCCTGGCGGGCTGCAGGTTCAAGATTTCTTCCACGTCGTTTCGTGTGTGATATGGTGGCTCCCCCGGATTCGTTCGTCAAAGCCCAGACTCCTCATCAGACCACAAAGCTCTTCGAACCGAATGCTGCGGTCAGCTCTGCCGCTGAGAATCCGGTCGGTGAAGCGTTCCCGGCTCACGGGCCGTCTTCCTCCGCGGAAGTCAGCATGACCATACAATGCCGGGACTGATGGGAGTAAGAGGAGGTGATTCTGTGCTCCAGGAACAAGTGGCCACCGTCGACGAGAGCTGGGGCGAGTACGCCGCGGAAGAGTGGGCTGACGCTGTCGTCGCGTCGATGAAGCTTGGCGGAGTGGACAACCTGTTCTTCGTGTCCGGCTCCGAGATGGCCTTCTACCAGGAGAGCATCGCGAAGGCGCACCGGCGCGGCTGGCCCGCGCCGCGCCTGATCACGGTGACGCATGAGGGTGTAGCGCTGAACGCCGCCCTCGGCAACGCCATGGCATCCGGCCAGCCCGCGGCGACGGCAGCGCATGTGGATGTAGGCACGTTCAATTACGGTGGCGCGCTTCATACCGCCTGGCGCGGCGGCTACCCCGTCCTCATCACGGCTGGCACGGGACCGCGGGCCTACGGCGGGTCGATGCCGGGCGCGCGGAACACCGCGGTCCAGTGGGTGCAGGAGCCGCGCGACCAGGGCGAGATCGTCCGGCAATACACCAAGCTCGACCATCGGATGGAGCACCAGGACAACCCCGGCCTCATGGTCAGCAGGCTTCTCCAGGTCGCGATGAGTGAGCCCAAGGGGCCCGTCTATCTCACGGTGCCCCGTGAGACGGCGATGCTGCCGATGCCCGGCAACACGCGCTTCCCCACGCGTGACGAGCTGGGGCTCGCCCGACCCGCCTGGCCGGACCCAGCGGACGCACGGCGCATTGCCGAGTGGCTGATCCGGGCCGGCAACCCGTGCATCTACACCGGTCGATCGGGACGGAATCCGGAGTCGGTCGAGGAGCTCGTGCGGCTTGCCGAGCTCCTGGCGTTGCCCGTGATGGACGTCGGTCGAGTCGACAAGCTGAACTTCCCGACGACCCACCCCCTCTACGGGACAGGTCCCACCCTTCGCGACTCGGACGCGCTCCTGCTGTTCGAGTGCATCGCGCCGTTCACCTCGCCACAGGCGGCGCCGCGGCGCGACGCCCACATCGCCTGGGTCGACGTCGACCCCGTCCAATCCCGCTACAAGACGATGGAGTTTCGGGCAGACCTCTGGCTGCCGGTGCCAACGGCAACCGCGGCTCGGGCGATCCACGACGCTGCGGCCAGCATGCTCTCCGCCTCGGACAGACGCCAGATCGCAGACCGAAGGTCGCGGCTCGAAGAGCGCAAGCGAGAGATGGCCCAGGCGGCGGAGCGGCGGGCGCAGGAGGCGAGCCAGCGACGGCCGATCCATCCGCGCTGGGTGGGCTACCAGATCGGCCAGATCCTCGAGGATGACGCCATCCTGCTGGACGACTCGGTGAGCAATCAGACCAACGTGCAGGCGTACCACCACCGCGCGCAACCAGGCACGTATTTCCAGAGCGGCGGGTCGTCGGGGGGCTGGGGCATCGGCGCCGCCTTCGGCATGAAGCTCGCGCAGCCCGATCGGGATGTCGTGCTCGCCGCCGGCGACGGGTACCTCATGTTCGGCACGCCGATGGCCTCGCTGTGGAGCGCGGCCCACCATCGCGCGCCGTTCCTCACTGTCGTGTTCGTGAACCGGTCGTACTCCACGGGCACCACCGGTCTGAAGGGTACGTATCCCGAGGGCGTCGCCGTCGAGAGCGGCAACTACGAGGGAGGCCTCTTCGATCCGCCGCCGGACTTCGCGAAGCTCGCCGAGGCGGCCAACTGCTATGGGGAGACGGTTCGCGAGCCCGAGGAGGTCGGCTCGGCCCTGCGCCGCGGGCTCGAGCAGACGCGCCGCGGCACGCCGGCGTTGATCGCGGTGATGCTGCCGACGCTTGTCGAGGAGATGGAGCTGCAATGAGTCAACCTTTGGGGGGTGTGACCATACTATCGGGTTTCGAGATCCCGCTGAGTTCAAGTGTCGGTGGATGAAATGAGGACTGAAGCCCCAGAGGTCTCACCCATGATGCGCGAGCTCGCGACCTATACGGCGGGCGCCCTGAACGCACCGCTCCCGAACGCCCACGGGGATGCCCTGGCCCGCGGATCACCGGACTAATCAGTGCCCGCTGGGCGTTTCAATAGTTACCAAACGGAAAGGCGCAGCTACCAGACTCCATGGCGACACAGATATTTGACATACGGCGGGCCGATTCTCGCTACCACACCCGAACCGCGTGGCTCGACTCCCGACACAGCTTCAGCTTCGGGAACCACTACCACCCGGACAACACGCAACACGGCCTCTTACTCGTGAGCAATGACGACAGAGTCAAGCCGGGCACGGGCTTCATGACCCATCCACACCAAGACATGGAGATCATCACCTGGGTGTTGGAGGGCGAGCTCGAGCATCAAGACACGCTCGGCAACAAGGGGCGTGATCTATCCCGGACTCGCGCAGCGTATGAGCGCGGGTACCGGCATCTGGCACTCGGAGATGAATCCGAGCGGCGAGGCTCCCGTGCATTTCGTGCAGATGTGGGTGCTGCCAGACACCGAGCGCATCGACCCCGGCTACGAGCAGCTCGACATCAATCCACAGCTCGAGAAGGGCGGCCTGGTTCCGCTCGCCTCCGGCCGCGGCCACGACAGTGCGATCTCTATCCGCCAGTCCGGGGCGACACTGTGGGGCGGTCGCCTCACGCTAGGCGAGACAATCGAGGTACCGGATAGCGCAGCCGTGCATCTGTTTGTCGCGCGAGGCGCAGCTGAGCTCGAGGGCGCCGGTAGTCTTACCACGGGCGACGCCGTTCGGCTGACCGCCGCCGGCGGGCCTCGCCTGACAGCCGACCCGGCGGTTGGCGCGGAAGTCCTCATCTGGGAGATGGGATGAACCTTCGATCCTGCGCTTTTAATGGCCATTAGTGGTCCCCACACCGAGGCGGCAGGTCGCGTCGGTCTCGACGAGCGTGAAGCGGAAGAGATCCTCGACAGCTACTCGCTGGCCGTCACGACCGTCGCCGAGAAGGTCAGCCCGACAGTTGTCAATATCCGCACGTTCGGACGCGAAGGCCGCCGTGGATTTGGCGCGGAGGGCGCGGGCTCGGGCGTGATCATTGCGCCCGACGGCTACGCGCTGACCAATAGCCACGTGGTGCAAGGCGCCGTTCGCTTGGAGGCCACGTTGGCCGATGGCACGACGCTTCCGGCACGCCTCATCGGCGACGACCGGACGACGGATCTTGCCGTCGTCAACATCGGCTCTGCTGGCCTGCCGGCGGCGGAGCTTGGCGACTCCGACAGGCTGCGCGTCGGCCAGCTCGTGATCGCCATCGGCAATCCCTTCGGATTCCAGACAACGGTGACGGCGGGCGTTGTTTCCGCGCTGGGCCGGTCGCTTCGCGGGCAGAGTGGACGCCTGATCGAGGACGTGATCCAGACCGACGCCGCCCTGAACCCGGGCAACTCGGGTGGACCGCTGGTCGACTCGCGCGGCCGGACGGTCGGGATCAACGCAGCAGTAATCCAGGGCGCGCAGGGCATCTGCTTTGCGATCCCGATCAACACGGCGCGCTGGGTGGCGGGTCTGCTGATCCGCGATGGCCACATCCGCCGCGCCTACCTGGGCATCGCGGGCGAGGTGCTTCGCCTGCGAAGCTCCACCGTCCGCGACAGCGGCGGCGTTGCACCGACCGGCGTGGCCGTCGTGCAGATCGTGGCGGGCAGTCCCGCCGAGCGCGCGGGGATTCAGCCGCGCGACGTCATCGTCGCGCTGGACGACGCGCCCGTGCGGACCGTTGACGATATGCACCGCTTCCTGACGCGCGCGGCCATCGGCTCGCCCGTGCGCGTTCAGATCCTGCGGGGCTCACAGCGGATCGAGCTGCCGGCGACGTTGAGCGCCGCCCCCGACTAGCGCGAGCTGATCACCTCGTCCGCCCAGCGGAGGGCATCACCTACGGGCCCGATGCCGAGCTGCGCAGCCAGCGGGAGGGTCGCCGCCTGGCGGACCTCGTCGGCTGTCGCGCCGGCGGCCAGCGCCCGACCTGCATGCGTCTTGAAGCCGCCCTCGATCCGAGCCGTCGCGAAGGCGCCAATCATGATCAGCTCGCGATTCTTGGGTTCGATCGGCCCTGATTCTTCGATTGCGCGGCGAAGAGCCGTGAAGGCTTCGGCAGACTCGGACGAAAACGAGCGCAGTTGATCCAGGGGTCCAACGCGCGTTGGGGCCTGTGCCATAAGAGAACCTCCTGACGCTGGTTGCAAGTCGCGAAGCGCAAGAGTAGCACAGCTGACGGACACGAGGTTCGGAGGCCAGCTACTGCGGGAAGAGATCCCTCACCCGGCAACTGAATCCGGGCAAAACGTCCGCACCATCGAGCGAGTCGTCGGGCCCTAACCTTTCCACGTCGACGGCAGGCTGGTAGACGTCGATCGTTTGGTTCCTTGGATGTGCCACGATGCCCAGGCGCACGCCGGTCCGGATCCAATTCTCCATCTTTTCGCGGACTTCCCGCGCTGACTGCGACGGGGATACGACTTCGACCACGAGATCGGGGACCAGTCCCTCCGGCCACCGCTCGGGCGACCTACCGGGGAGTCGTTCGAAGGAGACGAACGCGAAGTCCGGCGCCCGGACGGTGTCGGGGCCGCTCTCTATCCAGAAACCCGTCTCGGCGGCATACGCGTGACCAAGCCGGTGCTGCCGGATAAAGGTGCCTAGCACAAGGGCAACCTCAAATGCGGGTTCGCCATGCCAGGGGCCTGCCGGAGGTGACGTTGTTACCTCCCCGCGGACGAGCTCGTGCCGCATCCCGTCATCCGGGAGATAGAAGAACTCATCGGCAGTCATCAGCTTGCGTTGCGTCGCCATTCGGGCTATCTCAAAAGCGCTATTGGGTTGATTCTAGCCCTAGCGCAGAACGTCGAGGAGCGGCGTCACGTCGCGGTTGGCGACGTCCCAATTGATGAGCGGGATGTCTGCGTAGAGGGGCAGGCGGCCCTCGAGCTCTTCCTCGTAGGTCCGGACCCGTGCCCGGTAGAAGACCCCGAGCGGGATGCGGTCGCCCCACTCGTAGCTCTTCTCGACGGCCCTGGTTTTCTTCGCCACGACCTCGGCGGTGTTCGACGGGTCGCGCACCTCGCCGTCGAAGCCCTCGTCGGCCAGCTTGTAGAGACGCGCCTGTCCATCCACCTTCTCGTTGAACCACGGAACGGTCATCAGGTCGTTGTAGGTGGGGCACGTCTGGAGGATGTCGATGAACGAGCTGCCTGGATGCTGGATCGCCTCGGCGATGAGCGACGCCAGACTCTTCGGGTCGAGGGCGTAGCCGCGGGCGACGAACGTGTAGCCGGAGCCGATCGCGAGGGCGATCGGATTCAGGTTGTCCTGGATCGCCGGCTCGGGCATCGACTTCGTCCGCTGGCCTCGGGCGAGCGTCGGCGCCCCCTGGCCCTTGGTCAGCCCGTACACCCCATTGTCGAAGACCAGGTACGTGAAGTCCACGTTGCGGCGACCGGAGTTCACGAAGTAGCCGGCGCCAATACCGTAGCCGTCACCGTCGCCCCCGACCGCGACGACGGTCAGGTCGCGATTCGCGAGCTTCGCGCCCGTGGCGTTCGGCAGCACGCGCCCATGGAGGGTGTGGAATCCGTAGCAGTTGATGTAATGCGGCGTCTTGCCCGAGCAGCCGATGCCGGAGAACACCGCGACTTCGTGCGGCGGAAGCTGCAGTTGCGCCAGCGCATTCTGGAGCGCCGTAATAATGCCGAAATCGCCGCACCCTGGGCACCAGTTCACGTGCACCGGCGTCGCGTAGTCTTTCGGCGTGTAGGTCTTTTCCGCGATCAACGATTGTGCCTCCGAGCTATCCGGATCGGTGGGAGACGTGGATGCGCGCCTCCTTGCCAGCAATCGCCTGGCGCAGCGCCTCCACCATCTCCTCTTCTGAGAAGGGGCGGCCGTCGTACTTCAAGACTTTCTGGGGCAGGTCGATGCCCGTCATCTCGCGAACGAGCCCGCCGAGCTGGCCGGTGTAGTTGCCCTCCACGAGGATTAACCGCTTCGCTCCACGGAGAGCCGCCGTGACCTCCTCCACGGGAAATGGACGCATCAGGCGGACCTGCACGAAACGCAGCGTCTTCCCGTCCTCGCTAGCGATCACGTCCATCGCGTCGAGCACCGAGCCCTTCACCGAGCCCCAGCCGACGAGCGTCACGTCGGCATCGTCCGGGCCGTACACGCTGATCTTTCGCTCGGACGGGATCTCGTCCGCGGCAAGCTCGAGCTTCCCCATCCGCTTTTCCATCATGCGGATGCGGTTCTCGGGATCCTCGGTGATGTGGCCGCGCTCATCGTGCTCGTCGCTCGTGGACCAGAAGATGCCACCCTCTTCGCCGGGGAACGAACGCGGGCTCACGCCATTTTCGGTCAGCCTGAAGCGGAGGTAGTCGTCGCCCGCGCCATTCACGCGGCCGTTCGCCTTGAAACGCGGGCCCCGGTCGATAACGAGGCTCTCCATGTTCAGGTCTTCGACCGTCGCATGCTGGGTGGAGAGATACTTGTCGACTAGCACGACGACCGGCATCTGATAGCGGTCCGCCCAGTTGAAGGCCTCGAACGAGTCCTCCATGATCTGCTGCGGATCGGCGGGCGCAACGACGATGTGCGGGAAATCGCCCTGCGCCGGGTGCAGCGCGAATCGGAGGTCCCCCTGGTCCTGTCGCGTCGGGAGCCCGGTGCTGGGGCCCCCCCGCTGCCACAAGAAGACCACCGGCCCGCCGACCTCCGTGATCGACGCGTAGCCGATGCCCTCGACCATCAGGGCGAAGCCAGGGCCGGAGGTGGAAGTAGCGGCTCGCGCGCCGGCGTTCGCCGCCCCGATCGCCATCTGGATGCAAGCGATCTCGTCCTCCGCTTGTACGACCAGCAGGTTCTGGCTGCGCTGGAGTCCCTCGAGGTAGACGCTCTCGTCCGTGGCTGGGCTGATCGGGTAGTACGTCTGGAGGTTGAGGCCTGCCTTGAGCTTGCCGATGGCGCAGGCATGCATGCCACGGATCAACATCGGCCGTCTGCCGCTCGGTGGTTTTCCAAGGCCCTTGAGGTCGAATGGGCTGCGGCCGCCAAGCTCGCCCGCCGCGAACTGATACCCGACCGTCGCCGCTCGCGCGTTCATCTCCGCCACTTCCGCGCGGCGGCCCGTGAAGTCGTCACGGTACAGCTGCGCGAACGTCTCGATGTCACCACCGATGGCGAAGACCGACGCGCCCACGGCGACGGTGTTCGTGATGATCCGCAGCCGGCTCGCATCGTTCTCCCGCCCGAAGTCCTTCAGCACCTCGCGCAGCAACTCCAGATAGGGCGCACCGACGAAGGTAATATCGTCGCGCTGCGCCTGCTCCGGCCGGAACTTGGTGGCAGTGTCGTAGATAACAACACCACCCGGCAGCACCTCCGGAACGTGGCCCCGGAAACTCTGGGGATAAGGGAACTCGAGGTGGGGATCGCCCGTCAGGCTCTCGAGATCGAGAGCGACAAGGACCTTGACGCGGTCGAGGATCGAGTGGCGATCCTGGCTGGACATCCGCACTCGGTAGTACGAATGCTCGCCCATGATGTTCGAGTGATATTCGATGTTGGCGAAGACCCGAGCGCCGGAGCGAACGCCGAAGCGGGCGAAGACCCCTCCTGACGTATCGACGCCGCCACCCTGGGCTCCGCCGATCAGCCAGGTGAGATCACCTTCTGGCACGCGAGAGCCTCCTCAGCTTGGGCACGGACTTAGCCAGGGCCGTGCCGAGCGGGCTTGAGGAAATCATATCGTATTCCTACCGAGGCGAGCAGGGTCACGAGGCCGCCGCTCGGCGGCCACAAGCCTGGAGCGCGCAATCGATCACCCGCCCGTTTGGGCCGGGTTCACAGCCGAAGACCCGCAGTTCGCGATCGACAGCGCTCAAGCCCGCCCGCAGAGCGCCTTCGCCATCTCCACGACCTGCTGCTCCGAGGGGATGGTGAGATCCTCGAGCCCCGGCGAAAAGGGCACCGGCACGTCCATCGCACCCATGCGCTTCACGGGCGCGTCGAGGTAGTAGAACGCCCCGTCCGCGATGACCGATGCGTCTCCGCGGTCACGCCGTAGCGCTCGTAGCCCTCGTCGATCACGATCGCTCGCGAGGTCTTCTTCGCCGATTCGATCAGAGTCTGCTTGTCGAGCGGGTAGAGGGTGCGCGGATCGATCACTTCGGCCTCGATCCCGATCTCGTGCAGGGCGGCCGCCGCTCCGAGTGCGACGTGCACCATGCTGCTGGTCGCGACCAGCGTGACGTCTGTCCCCTCGCGCTTCACGTCAGCCACGCCGAGCGGGATCGTGTACTCCTCCTCGGGTACGGGCCCCTGGAGACGGTACATCATCTTGTCCTCGAAGAACGCGACGGGGTTGTCGTCCCGAATGGAGCTCTTCAATAGTCCCTTGGCGTCGTAGGGCGTTGACGGGATGACGACCTTCAGGCCCGGCACGTGGCTGAACCAGGCGTGGAGCGACTGCGAGTGCTGGGCGGCCGAGCGGCGGCCGGCGCCAAGCGTCGTCCGCAGCACCATCGGGGCCGTCAGCTTGCCGCCCGACATGTAGTGGATCTTGGCAGCCTGATTCACCATCTGGTCCATGACCAGCGTGCTGAAGTCGCCGAACATGATGTCCACCACCGGCCGCATGCCCGTCATCGCGGCGCCGACCGCGACGCCGGTGATTCCCGCCTCGGAGATTGGCGAGTCGATGACGCGGCCCGTGCCGAACTCCTCGACCAGCCCTGACAGCACCTTGAAGGGCGTGCCCGCTTCCGCGACGTCCTCGCCGATGATGAAGACGCGCTCGTCGCGTCGCAGCTCCTCGGCAAGGGCCTCGTTGATGGCCTGGGCGAACGTTAGGACGCGTTCGCTTGGTAGGGGGCTTTCGCGGTTAGTCAGTCTCGTAGCAGTCATGGCATCAACCGGGAGGCCAGGACCCGTGTAGGCTCACGGCCTTGAGAAGATGTAGGTGCCAAGCGGCCACCATTCCCACGAAAAGGAATGGTGCGGGACAAACTGAACCAGCCGCCAGCCCTCCGCGCAGATCGCATTAAGCTCGTGAACGAGTCTACCTCTCGCGCGCTGTGCGAACTCCGAGTAGTTGTCACCATCCTCGTCTTCTATGACGAACGCTGTTCCCCGCCCCATTTCCTCCGCGATCCATTTGCGGTCGACGTTTGCACCCTTCCGCCGTTTTCCACCGTCATCGTGCTTGCTCCATTGCGTGATCTGGATGACTCTGAGCTCGTACCGCACTAACTCATTGGCCCGAGCGTTCACGGCTCGCTCAAGCGTAGACATGTTGGTCGACCTCAACAGGATCGGGGAACGGAGCGTCCATGGCGAACTGGACCGCCGCCTCGATCTCACCGCCGACTTCCTCATGGATGCGGTTGAAGGTCGACTCCTCAGCTAGCTCCTCGGCGATGAGCCAATCGGCGAGGCGGCGCAGCGGGTCGCGGTCCCGCGCCCACTCTTCTTCCTCTTCGCGCGAGCGATAGTAGCGCCGGTCGACGTCGCCGACGTGGTGCCCCCCGAACCGATACGTCTTCGCCTCGAGGAACGCCGGGCCGCGGCCACTCCGCGCCGACGCCACCAGCTTCCGTGCCTTCTCGAAGACGGCCCGCACGTCCTGTCCGTCGACTTGCTCAGCCGGGATTCCGAAGGCTGCTGGTCGCGCGACGACTTCGCCGGCCGTCGTCTCGGTGTAGCGCGTGTACTCGCTGTACTGGTTGTTCTCGCAGACGTAGATCACCGGCAGCTTCCACAGCGCCGCCATGTTCATCGTCTCGTAGAGCAGCCCCTGGCCGAGCGCGCCCTCGCCGAAGAAGCACACTGCCACCTGATCAGTACCGCGCATCTTGGCCGACATCGCCGCGCCAGTCGCGATGCCGGCGCTCCCGCCGACGATCGCGTTCGCGCCCAGGTTGCCACGATCCTGGTCGGCGATATGCATCGATCCGCCTTTGCCCCGGCAGTAGCCCGCCTCTTTGCCGAGCAGCTCGGCGAACGTCAAGTCCGGCTGCGCTCCCTTCGCGAGGCAGTGCCCGTGGCCACGATGCGTGCTCGTGATGTAGTCATCGTCGCGCAGCGCCGCGCAGATGCCAACCTCGGTGGCCTCCTGGCCGATGGAGAGGTGCGCCAGGCCAGGCATGATCGCCGCCTTGTACAGCTCGTCGACCCGCTCCTCGAAGTGACGGATCGTCGCCATGCGGCGGTAGATCGACAGCCAGAAGTCGGCGTCCACGGGAGAAGAGGAGCTTGGTGTTTGTTCAGCAGCCATCAGACGTCGACTGCAAAGAGCTGCGGTGAGACGGTTTCTACGGGGATCGGCTTGCCCGTGTCAGTCAAGTAAGCAAGAAGCGAGCGAATGGCATCCCTGGCATTTTCGAGGGCCTCCTCGAGCGTGTCACCCTCGGTGACGCAGCCGGGCAGGGCGGGAACCGTCACGGTGTACCCGCCTTCCTGGGGGTCCGGCTCAAGAACGACCGTGAATCGTCTGCTCAATGGCAGTTTCCTGAATTCCTCTCGACACAGACCGGCGGCCTTCAAGATGCATACCTTTAGTGTCTTCGTCGATTCGAATCAACGGCACCACCTTGGAAGACTCTAGTCTTCCCTCTCCCGCGGGTGTCGGGGTGCGCCAGCCACGTCTCACCACTCACTGAACTGGCAAATAACTGCTCGCCCTGGAGCTCGGTCGCCAGCTGGAGGTACCCCTGCCGACGACCGGCCTCACGAACGAGTTCCTGACGGCGGCACGTGGCATGGGCTACGCCGAGCGAGACTTCGCCGCGCTCTTC
>Ga0184637_10002376_pt1 | contig 12125 bp, 10 predicted proteins | sample PLM3_127_b2_FD_133143 | JGI IMG/M metagenome (GOLD analysis project Ga0184637, IMG submission 133143) | Groundwater sediment microbial communities from an aquifer in East River, Colorado, USA - PLM3_127_b2 | ecosystem: Environmental > Terrestrial > Soil > Riparian zone | place: USA: East River...
CAGTTCGCCGCCTGCGCCAGGGCGGTTGTCGATTACGAAGGGTTGCTTGAAGCGGCTGGAGAGCCGCTCGCTCAGCACGCGCCCGACCATGTCGGCCGTGCTGCCGGCGCTGAAGGGAACGACGACGCGCACGGGCTTCGACGGCCAAGGCTCGTCAACGGCGAAGGTGCCTGGTGCGGCCGTGGCCAACAACAGCAAGGCAAGTGAGCGGCGTGTCCGGTTCATGGCGTTCCTTCGTATGAATGTCAGACATTAATTTACGCAACCCAAACGCCAGCCGACAGCAGTACTTACCCTATGCTCCCATTCAAACCACTATGCCTATCAAGGGTTTGTCCCTAGCTCAGAGCGGTCGAGCTGCGCTAAATTAATGTCTGACATTATTTGAAACAGCCATGACTCCTACCTCTCGACCGGTGCTGATGGTGACCGACATCCCAGCCGCCCATCCACGCATTCCGTACTTCCGCCGCATGGCACAGGCGCTCGATTCCGCGACGGCGCCGTTGCCTTGCCGCGTTGACCTGGACGGCGTGGCCTACGCCGGGCGCAAGAGCCTCGATGCGGTGGGCTCGGGCGCAGTGCAGATGGCATGGCTCAACGCCTCGCATCTCGAAGCGCTGGCACCCGAGCTCGCCGCGCTCAACCTGCCGTTCGGCCTTGCCGACGATGCGCTGCGCGAACCTTCTCGCGCCAGCACGCTGGTGCGACTGATCGACCGCCACGTTCGTCCCGCCGGCGTGCGCGCCCTCGGGCTGATGCGTGGCGCCGACCAACTCTTTGTCTCGCCGACGCGCGCAATCGAATCGCCGGCGGACCTTCGTGACCAACGCGTGCGCGTGGCCGGCGCCGGGATTTATGAATCCATCCTGCGCGCTTTCGACGCGGTGCCGGTCGTGATGCCGATCCCGCAGATCCCCGAAGCCTTTACGGGCTTGGTCGGTGCACTCGATTTCGTGTTCACCTCGCCGGGCGGCTGGCAAACGCAGTTCGGGCTCGACGCGCGCCACGGTACGCACGTGCCAGGGCTGATGTTCATCAACTACGTGCTGCTTGCCAACGCGGTCTGGGTCGACTCGCTGGATGACACTCGGCGCGCCGCGCTGCAGGACGCTGCAGACCATCACGTGACCTGGGCATGGAAGGCGATGGAACAAGACGACGCCGAGCTGCTGCGCGCGTTCGCCGAGCGCGGCGCCGTGGTGCACACGGTGGCCGACACCGGCGAGTGGCGCAGCCGCACCGAGTCGCTGCGCGATGCCATCAAGCGCGAACACCCGCAGATCGTGCGCGCTCTGCAGGCGCTGGACGCGTGAGGCCGCCATGCCGAACCGCTTTCGCCGCCCCGAAGATGTCGATCCGTTGCGCTGGGACGCGCTCGCAACTTGGCTCCATGCACGCGGCCATACCGTGACGCTGCCCGATGGGCCGCGGCAGTTCGCCGGTGGACTGGGCAACTGGAATTACCTGGTCGAGCTCGACGGCGCGCCTCACGTGTTGCGTCGCCCGCCTGCCGGGCCACTGCCGGTCGGGGCCAACGACATGACGCGCGAGCACCGCATCCTCGGCCGGCTAAATAGCCATTTCTCGCTGGCGCCGTATGCGCCGGTCTTCTGTGGCGACGACACCGTGATCGGTGCGCCGTTCCTGCTGATCGAATACCGCGATGGCGTGGTGCTGCGCGACGTGCTGCCCGCCGACGCGACGCTCCCCCTGCGCGGCCGTCTCGCCACGCAGTTGGTCGACGTGTTGGCCCGTTTGCATGCGCTCGAGCCGCGCGACGTCGGCTTGCAGGACCTGGGCCGACCCGAAGGCATGGTCGCGCGCCAGGCCAAGAACTGGACGCTGCGCGCGCGCAACGCGTTCGACGGCCATCTGCCACCGGCATTGGCAGCCGTGGCCGGTTGGCTGGATCGGCCGGCACCGCTGCCGCAGCGCACATCGCTGCTGCACAGCGACTACAAGCTCGACAACCTGATCCTCGCGCCGCGCACGCTGGAGCCGGTGGCGCTGATCGACTGGGACATGGGCACGCTGGGCGATCCGTTGATGGATCTGGCCACGCTGCTCAGCTACTGGGCCGAGCCCGGCGATCACCCCGCGATGCTCGCGCTCGGCCAGATGCCGACCGCCGTAGCCGGCTTTCCGTCGCGCGCGCAGGTGCTGCAGATGTACGCGCGCCGCAGCGGGCTCGCACTCGACCAGTTCCGCTACTACCGCGTGCTCGCGCTCTTCAGGCTGTGCGTCGTGTTCCAGCAGTTGGTCCGGCGTCACCAGCGCAGCGGCCGCAAGGATGCGCGCGCCGCATCGTTCCCGGCGCTCGTCGCCGGCCTTGTCGACTTCACCGCCCACACGCTCGCCACCGAGGGGAACTGACATGACGACTCCCGACCTTTCACCCCACGACGCCGAGTTCGCCGCCCGCGCGCGCACCTTCGTGCGCGAACACGTGATCCCCTACGAGCGCGACGCGCGCAACACGCCGCATGGGCCAACCGATGCGCTGCGGCGCGAGCTCAACGCGCTGGCGCGCGACGCCGGCCTGCTCGCGCCGCAAGTGGCGCGCGAGTATGGTGGCCGCGCGCTCACGCATGCGCAACGCGCGCTCGTGTTCGAGGCCGCCGGCTATTCGCCGCTCGGACCGATCGCGCTGCATTGCGCCGCGCCCGACGAGGGCAACATGCATCTGCTCGAGCAGGTGGCGTCAGCGGCGCAGAAGCAGCGCTTCCTGAAGCCGCTGGCCGAAGCGCAGTGGCGCTCGTGCTTCGCGATGACCGAGCCCGCGCCGGGCGCTGGCTCCGACCCCGGGCTGATGCAGACCGCTGCCGTCGGTGACGGCCAGCGCTTCACGGTGAGCGGCAGCAAGTGGCTGATCACCGGCGCGCCCGGCGCCGGCTTCATGATCCTGATGGCGCGCACACTCGTGAACGGCGCCGACGCCGGGGCGACGATGTTCCTCGTCCCGCTGCCCCACCCGGCGGTACGCAGCGTGCGGCTGATCGACTCGCTCGATTCTTCGTTCACCGAAGGCCATGCCGAGCTGCGCATCGACAACCTCGAGGTGACGCGCGACGACGTGCTCGGCGAGGTCGGCCAGGGCTTTCGCTATGCCCAGGTGCGGCTCGCGCCCGCGCGGCTCACCCATTGCATGCGCTGGCTCGGCGCGGCACAGCGCGCACACGACATCGCGCTCGCCCACGCGGCACGCCGCCAGGCCTTCGGCAAGCGCATCGGCGAGCACGAGGGCATCGGCTTCCAGCTGGCCGACAACGACATGGACCTGCATGTCGCGCGCCTCGTCACACGAGATGCCGCCGCCGTGCTCGACCGCGGCGAGAGCGGCGGCTTCGAATCGAGCCGCGCGAAGGTCATCGTGTCGGAGGCGCTCTACCGTGTGGCCGACCGCTGCGTGCAGGTGCTGGGCGGGCTGGGCCTCACCGCCGATACCGTGGTGGCGCAGGTGTTCCGCGAGTTGCGCGCGTTCCGCATCTACGACGGTCCTTCGGAAGTGCACCGCTGGTCGATGGCGCGCAAGCTGGTGAAGGCGGCAGGAGAGGGCGCATGAACTCTCCACCAACGAACGCCATGCCCTGCGTCGAAGGGTTGCGCGTGGTGGTGAGCGGCAGCACGCGCGGCATCGGGCGCGCCATTGCCGAGGCGTTCGCACGCCACGGCGCGACCGTGGTCGTCACCGGTCGCAACGCGGCGCACGCCGAAGCCGCCGCGCGCGACATCGGACCGCGTGCTCGCGGCCACGCCCTCGACGTCGCGTCGGCCGCTTCGGTGCAAACGCTTGCCGCCGAGGTGAAGTCCGCGCTCGGCGGCCTCGACGTGCTCGTCAACAACGCCGGCATCGACCCGCACTACGCGTTTCTCGAAGACACCACGTTCGAAAGCTGGAGCGAGGTGCTGCGAACCAACCTCGACGGCGTGTTCCACGCCTGCAAGCACCTCGGCGCGCTGATGCTCGACGGGCGCGGCGGCAGCATCGTCAACGTCTCGTCGATCGCGGGCCGTGTCGGCCTGAAGCGCCAGGTGCCGTACTGCGCGAGCAAGGGCGGCGTCGAGCAGCTCACGCGTGCGCTTGCCATCGACTGGGCCGAGCGTGGCGTGCGTGTCAACGGCATCGGCTATGGCTTCATCGAGACCGACCTCACGCGCGGCATGGTCGGCCATGCGCACATCGCACCCCGACTGCTGGCGCGCACGCCGATGAACCGCTTCGGCCAGTTGCATGAAGTGGCCGGCGCGGCCTTGTTCCTGGCGTCGTCTGCGGCGTCCTACGTGACCGGCCACACGCTGATGGTCGACGGCGGATGGAGTTGCGCATGAATCGCAAGAAAACCATTGCCGCGCTCGAGGGCGTGTCGGTGCTCGACCTCACGCGCCTGCTGCCCGGCGCCACCTGCACCATGCTGCTCGCCGACCTGGGCGCCGACGTGCTGAAGATCGAGCAGCCCGGCGCCGGCGACTACAACCGCGCGTTCCCGCCGCTGCACCGCAAGGAGTCGGGCTCGTTCCTGCTGCTCAACCGCAACAAGCGCAGCCTCACGCTCAATCTCAAGGCCGAGGCGGGAAAGGCGGTGTTTCGACGCCTGGTGGAGCGTGCCGATGTGGTGGTCGAGGGTTTTCGCCCCGGCGTGATGGACCGGCTCGGCCTCGGCTACGACGCGTTGCGCCAGATCAACCCGAAACTGGTGATGTGCTCGATCTCGGGCTTCGGCCAGACCGGGCCACTGCGCGAGGCGTCGGGCCACGACGTCAACTACCTCGCGCTCGCCGGTGCGCTGCAACTGTTCGGCACGCCGCAGACCGGCCCCATCGTGCCGGGGCTGTCGATCGCCGACGTCGGCGGTGGCTCGCTGATGGCGGTGTACGGCATCCTGGCCGCGCTGCTGGCGCGCGAACGCAGTGGCGAGGGACAGTACGTCGACGTGTCGATGATGGACGGGCTGGTCACGTGGCTGGCCTACCACGCCGCCGATGCGCTCTTCGCCGGCGTCGAGCCGCGCGGCGGCGAGCAACGGTTCCTTGGCGCGGCGCCTTGCTACAACGTCTACCGCTGCGCCGACGGACGGCATCTCTCGCTCGGCATCATCGAACCGCACTTCTGGCACGCGTTCTGCGATCTGGTGTCGCACCCCGAATGGAAGGCCGAGCAGTGGCCGACCGGCGAGGCGGCCGCAAGGCAGTTCGCGACGATGCGCGACCTCTTCGCCGGCGCGCCGATGCGCACGTGGGCCGAGCGCCTCGCCGCCGCCGACATTCCGGCCGCGCCGGTGAACACGATGGCCGAGGCCTTCGAGCACCCACAGTCGAAGGCGCGCGAGCTGCTCTACCAATGCGACCACCCGGTCGAGGGCCCGATCCCGCAACTCGGATTTCCAGTGAAGTTCTCGGCCACGCCGGCCACGCACCGCCTGCCGCCTCCGCTGCTCGGACAGCACAACACGGCGGTGCTGTCCGCGCTCGGGTACGCAGCCGAAGACATCGCAGCGCTGGCGCGCGACCACGTTATCTGATGAAGGAGGGCACCATGAACCTGCCCCCGATGAACGACTACGAGTCGGCCGCTGCCGCATTTCGCTGGGACTTGCCGCGCACGTTCAACTTCGGCCGCGACGTCGTCGATCGCGAGGCGCAAGCGGCGGACCGGCCAGCGCTGATCGCGACCACCGCGCACGGTTCGACGCAGACGTATCGCTTTTCCGACATCGCAGCGCAGAGCAGCCAGATTGCGCAGCTGCTTCGCCGTGGCGGTGTGCAGGCCGGCGACCGGGTGCTCGTGCAGTTGCCGCGCATAGCAGCCTGGCATCTGGTGATGACCGCGTGCACCAGGCTTGGCGCGGTGCCGATCCCGTGCGTGGAAATGCTCACCGCAAAGGACATCGCGTATCGCGCCACGCATTCCGGCGCCGTGGCCGCGGTGACGACGGCAGCCAACACCGCCAAGTACGAAGGCTGCGAGCTGCAGCTGAAGCTCGCCGTCGGCGACGCGGCGGGTTGGCTGTCGCTCGAGCACGAGATGGCGCGCGAGGCGACGTCTTTTGACTGCTTCGACACGCCGATCGACGCGCCGGCCATTCTGTTCTACACCTCGGGCTCTACCGGCAACCCGAAGGGCGTGACGCACGCTGCGCGTGCGCTGTGGGCCTGGCGACTGTCGGCCACCTATTGGCAAGCCCTCCGGCCCGGCGACATCAACTGGTGCACCGCCGACACGGGCTGGGCCAAGTCGGGTACCGGCGTGCTGTTTGCGCCGTGGGGCGCCGGCGCCACCGTGATGATTCACGACGGCGGCTTCGACCCCGAGCGTCGTCTGCAACTCATCGCCGAGCACCGCGTGACGGTGTTCTGCGCCGCGGCCACCGAGTTCCGGCACCTCGTGCAGGCCGACGTGTCGCGCCACGACCTGTCGCGCCTGCGGCTCGCGGTGTCTGCAGGCGAGACGGTCAACCCTGAGGTCGTGCGGCGCTGGCGCGAATTGACCGGCGTGGACCTGCTCGACGGCTATGGCCAGACCGAGACGCTGATGACGGTCCTCAACTACCCGACGATGCCGGTGAAGCCAGGCTCGATGGGCAAGCCGCTGCCGGGTACGCGCTTTGACGTGCTCGACGGCGAGCACCGTCCGCAGCCCGACGGCGAGGCGGGCCAGCTCGCGATGCGGTTGCCCAATCCGCAGTTCATGCTCGGCTATTGGAACGACGAGCAGAAGACGCGCGAGAGCATCGCCGAGATCGACGGCCAGCGCTATTGGCTCACCGGCGACCTCGGTTATCGCGACGCCGACGGCTACTACTACTACACCGGTCGCAGCGACGACATCATCAAGTCGGCCGGCTACCGCATCGGGCCGACCGAGGTCGAGAACGCGCTGATCGAGCATCCCGCGGTGCTCGAGACCGCGGTGGTCGGCAAACCGGACGCCGAGCGCGGCGAGATCGTCAAGGCCTTCGTCGTGCTGCGCGCCGGCATCGAAGGCACGCCCGCGCTGGTGAAGGCGTTGCAGGAGCACGTGAAGGCCGTGACCGCGCCCTACAAGTATCCGCGCGAGATCGAGTTCCGGACCGAACTGCCGAAGAGCGCGGCCGGCAAGCTGTTGCGCCGCATGCTGCGCGACGCCGAACACGCCGTCGCAAGAAGGACCGCATGAACGCCATCGAAACAAGCAGCCCGGGCAAGCGCTTTCGACTCGCGCTGCGCGACGAAGCACCATTGCAGATCGTCGGGACCATCAACGCCAACCATGCGCTGCTGGCCCGGCGCGCCGGCTATCGCGCGATCTACCTGTCCGGCGGCGGCGTCGCGGCGGGCTCGCTCGGCATGCCCGACCTCGGCATCAACACGCTCGAAGACGTGCTGGTCGATGCGCGCCGCATCACCGACGTGTGCGATGTGCCGCTGCTGGTGGATATCGACACCGGCTTCGGTCCGAGCGCGTTCAACATCGCGCGCACGGTGCGCAGCCTGATCAAGGCGGGCGCCGCGGCCTGCCACATCGAAGATCAGGCCGGCGCCAAACGCTGCGGCCATCGGCCCGGCAAGGAAGTGGTGGCTATCGGCGAGATGGCCGACCGCGTCAAGGCGGCCGCCGACGCCCGGAGCGACGCCGACTTCTTTCTCGTCGCGCGCACCGACGCGATCGCGGCGCACGGCGTCGACGCCGCGATCGAGCGCGCCTTGGCGTGCGTCGAAGCGGGCGCCGACGCGATCTTCGCCGAAGCGGCGGCCGACATTGCAACGTACCGCCGCTTCGTCGACGCGGTGCGTGTGCCGGTGCTCGCCAACATCACCGAGTTCGGCGCAACGCCGCTGTTCTCGCGAACGGAGCTTGCTGACGCGGGCGTCGCGATGGTGCTCTATCCGCTGAGCGCGTTCCGCGCGATGAACAAGGCCGCCGAGACCGTGTACGCCGCGATTCGCCGCGACGGCCACCAGCGCAACGTGATCGACCTGATGCACACCCGCGAGGAGCTGTACGAGCGCATCGGCTACCACGCGTGGGAGCAGCAACTCGACGCGCTGTACGCGGCCCGCGCGACCACCACAGCCTGACCCGGAGACCGCATGACCGCCGCCCTGAACCCGATGGCCGCCAAGCCGAAGAAATCCGTTGCCCTGTCGGGCACGACCGCCGGCAACACCGCGCTGTGCAGCGTGGGACGCACCGGCAACGACCTGCACTACTGCGGCTACGACATCCTCGATCTCGCCGCCACCTGCGAGTTCGAGGAGGTTGCGCACCTGCTGGTGCACGGCACGTTGCCCAACGCCGCCGCGCTGTCGGCCTACAAGGCCAGGCTCAAGGCGCTGCGTGGCGTGCCCGCGGTGGTGAAGGCCGTGCTGGAGCAATTGCCGCCGGCCGCGCACCCGATGGACGTGCTGCGCGCGGCCGTCTCTGCGCTCGGCTGCGTGTCGCCCGAGAAGCCCGATCACAGCACAGCGGGCGCACGCGACATCGCCGACAAGCTGATGGCGAGCCTCGGCTCGATGCTGTTGTACTGGTATCACTTCAGCCACCACGGCCGGCGCATCGAGCTCGAGACCGACGATGACTCCATCGGCGGCCATTTCCTGCACCTGCTGCATGGCACGGTGCCGAGCGCGGCGCACGTGCGCGCGATGCACACCTCGCTCATCCTCTATGCCGAGCACGAGTTCAATGCGTCGACGTTCACCGGCCGCGTGATCGCCGGGACCGGCTCGGACATGCACTCCGCCATCGCGGGGGCGATCGGTGCGCTGCGCGGGCCCAAGCACGGCGGCGCCAACGAGGCCGCGTTCGAAATCCAGCAGCGTTACGCATCGCCCGATGAGGCCGAGGCCGACATCCGCGCGCGCATCGAGCGCAAAGAGGTGGTGATCGGCTTCGGCCACCCGGTCTACACGGTCAGCGATCCGCGCAACGAAGTCATCAAGGCCGTGGCGCGCGACCTCGCGACCGACGCCGCCGGGCGCAAGCGCTACGCGATTGCCGAGCGCATCGAGCGCGTGATGTGGGAGAGCAAGCGCATGTTCGCCAACCTCGATTGGTTCAGCGCCATCAGCTACCACCTGATGGGCGTGCCGACCGCGATGTTCACGCCGCTGTTCGTCGTGGCGCGCACGAGCGGCTGGTGCGCGCACGTGATCGAGCAACGGCTGGACGGAAAGATCATCCGCCCGAGTGCCAACTACGTCGGGCCCGACAACCTCGCCTTCGTGCCGCTGGCCGAACGCGCTTGAACGACTGCAACGGAGAGACCCCATGTCCGCCGCGATTTCCAACGTCCGCCCGCAGCCCGACCGCGAGCTCGTCGACATCGTCGACTACGTGTGCGAGTTCAACATCGACAGCCCGCTCGCCTACGAGACAGCACGCCATTGCCTCATCGACACGCTGGGCTGCGGCCTCGAGGCATTGTCGTACCCGGCCTGCACCAAGCTGCTCGGTCCCGTCGTGCCGGGCACCGTCGTGCCGCACGGGGCCAAGGTACCGGGTACGCCATACCAGCTCGATCCGGTGCAGGCGGCGTTCAACATTGGCGCGATGATCCGATGGCTCGACTTCAACGACACCTGGCTCGCCGCCGAGTGGGGGCACCCGAGCGACAACCTCGGCGGCATCCTCGCCACGGCCGACTGGCTCAGCCGCAACGCCGTGGTCGCCGGCCGCAAGCCGCTCACGATGCGCGACGTGCTCACCGCGATGATCAAGGCGCACGAGATCCAGGGCGTGATCGCGCTGGAGAACGCGTTCAACAAGGTCGGGCTCGATCACGTGCTGCTGGTGAAGGTCGCGTCGGCAGCGGTCGTTGCGCAGATGCTCGGCCTCTCGCGCAACGAAGTGCTGAATGCGGTGTCGCTCGCCTGGGTCGACGGCCATGCGCTGCGCACCTACCGCCATGCGCCGAACACCGGTTCGCGCAAGAGCTGGGCGGCCGGCGATGCGACGAGCCGTGGCGTTCGGCTCGCGCTCATCGCCAGGACCGGCGAGATGGGATACCTGAGCGCGCTCTCCGCGCCGACCTGGGGCTTCAACGACGTGCTGTTCAACGGTGAGCCGCTTCGCATCTCGCGCTCCTACGGCTCCTACGTGATGGAGCATGTGCTGTTCAAGATCAGCTATCCGGCCGAGTTCCACAGCCAGACGGCGGTGGAGGCCGCGATGACGCTGCACGCCACGCTGCGCGATCGTGGCAAGACAAGCGAGGACATCCGCCGCGTGACGATCCGCACTCACGAGGCTTGCCTGCGCATCATCGACAAGCACGGGCCGCTGCACAACCCGGCCGACCGTGACCACTGCATCCAGTACATGGTCGCGCTGCCGCTGATTCACGGCCGGCTCGTCGCGGCCGACTACGAGGACGACGTGGCGAACGATGCGCGTATCGACGCGCTGCGCGAACGCATCATCTGCATCGAGGACGCTCGCTTCACGGCGGACTACCACGACCCCGACAAGCGCAGCATCGCCAATGCGCTGACCGTTGAGCTGAACGACGGCACCGTGCTGCCCGAGGTGGTCGTCGAATACCCGATCGGACACAAGCGCCGTCGCCGCGACGGCATTCCGTTGCTCGAGGCCAAGTTCCGCACGAACCTCGCGCGGCGATTTGCTAAGAAGCAGCAGGACGCGATTCTTGCGGCGAGCCTCGATCAGAAGAAGCTCGAGGCGATGGCAGTGCACGACTACGTGGACCTGTACGTGATGTGAGGGCACGGACAGAAAGGACTTCTGCAGAGGCGCTTGACCGGCACGTGCCCGGGGAGCTGATCGCGGCCAGCCGCGGCAGGCCCTGGAAGGACCTGCTGGTCCAGATCTTCTCCCGATACCAACTACAGGACAGCATCATCCGGCGGTGCCGGAGCCGTTGATCGTGTGGGTGCTGTCCGGGACTGCGGTTGTCGAGGAGCGGGAGATCGGCGGCACCTGGAAAGCGAACCGCGTGATGGCCGGAGACTTCTTCCTGACCCCCTCGCCGCGGCCGTGCGAGTTGCGCTGGCAGGCCGTCGACCCGCAGCCGTTCCAGGTGATGCATCTCTATCTCGGCCTACCGCTGTTGAAGCGTGCCATCAAGGAATTGCTGAAGCGGGATGCTGTGAATGCCGGGTTGCGGGAGGTCTCCGGAGAACGGGATGACGTGCTGTCGGCCTTGCTGGAGCAACTGCGCAGCGAACTGTCCGAGCGGCGCCGGCCCAGCGCGCTCTTCATCCAGAGCATCGCCCAGAGCGTGGCCGTCCACCTGGGCCGGAACTACACCGATCCGAACGCCAAGCGCGAGGAGCACCGCGGCGGCTTGCCCGCGTTCAAGCTGCGCCGGGTGACCGACCTCCTCGAGGCCGGCCTCGACGAGGCGTTCAGGCTTCAGCCGCTCGCGCACGAGGCGGGCCTGAGCGAATTCCACTTCTGCCGTGCGTTCAAGAAGACGACCGGCTTTTCGCTGTCCCAGTACTTCATTCGGCTGCGCATGGAGAAGGCCCGCCGGCTTCTGCGCGAGACCACCAAGACGGTGATCGAGGTTGGCCTCGACGTGGGCTACTCGAGCCCGAGCCATTTCGCGCAGGTCTTCCGGCGCGAGGTCGGTGCCACACCGACCGAATACCGCGGCCGCGACTGAGTTCCAGGCGGTTCCCGGAGCAAAAGCCCGACGGGTTGCGCAAGCGCACGAGCGATGAGCTCGGCTCGCTGCGAGACGATGCCTCCGTGCCGCGATGACAACGTTCCACGCGAGTCATTTCTGGAAAGGCACGAAAGCACAACCCTCATCTCAAAGGAACCGTCATGGACATCAAAGGAAAAGTCGCTCTCGTTTCGGGAGCATCGGATCGCGATCGGAGGCAAACCGGATCGCATTTTTTTTAAGGTCGTGCTTCACCTGCAGGGCGCTTGAACTGCTACTCGACCTCGCGCAAACGCTGCAACTCGGCCACGGCCGGGCGCCTCGAGATCGCCCGAAGGTCGCTCAAAAAGCGCCCTGCAAATCAATCACTTATCGGGAGTGACTTGAGAGGGAAGAGGGAAGGTCTGCACAGCGTTCGCAATAGATGCGATTGCAGCATTGAACGAGCATGAAGCAAGAGCGCTGCGTCGAAGGGCCTGGTTCGAGCATCGAGGCTCGCTGTGCGAAGCGTTTTCG
>Ga0184637_10002377_pt1 | contig 12121 bp, 9 predicted proteins | sample PLM3_127_b2_FD_133143 | JGI IMG/M metagenome (GOLD analysis project Ga0184637, IMG submission 133143) | Groundwater sediment microbial communities from an aquifer in East River, Colorado, USA - PLM3_127_b2 | ecosystem: Environmental > Terrestrial > Soil > Riparian zone | place: USA: East River...
CGCTGCCCGGTCGGGAGCACCGGACCGAAGAGCGCCTTTCCCTCGGGCGAGTTCACCCGGCGAATCTCAACCTGATCGATCCCGAGCTGCTTGGCCGCCTTCGTAATCACCGGCTCGATGATGCCGTTGGCCTGCATCGGACCCGGCGACCGCTGCTGCCACCGCGGCGGCGTGTTGGTCAGGACGTTGACAGCGCGCCAGCGCATTGCCGGCGGCTGGTAGATCAACGACGCCGCCAGGCCGGCGGACCGGTGATCGCCCAGCGGCCCGTACGCGCCCGTGTCCTGGACGATGAACAGGTCGAGGGCGGTGATGCGGCCGTCCTTCGCGAACCCGATCCGGGCGCGGCCGGTCATGTTCGTCCGGCCGCGGCCGATATAGCTTTCCTCTTCACGGGTGATCCGCATCATCACCGGTGCGTTGGCCTTCCTGGACAGCAACGCGGGAATCGACATCGACACGGCGCCTCCGCCCTTGCTGCCGAAGCCGCCTCCCGTGTATTCGCAGATCAGCATGACCTGCGTGGGATCGATCCCGACCCAGCGCGCGATATTGCCTCGCGTCTGCGCGACGCTTTGCGTGGAGGCGTGGATGAACAGCTTGCCGTTCTGCCAGTACGCCATCGCGCTGCGCGTTTCCATCGGATGGTGCGCGGTCGACTGCGCGACAAACGTCTCGTCGAGCACGAGCGCCGCCGCGGCGAATCCCGCGTCGAGATCGCCGAACGACCACTCCTCGAGCGCCTTGCCCCTCGGCAGGCGTCCGGCCTCTTCCTCGTCTTCGAAGTCCCCGGCTGTCCATTTGATCGTCTGGAGCGGCGCCGGGGCCGCCGGGCCCTGCCCTCCCGGCATGGGCGCGCCCCACGCGTTCCCCTCGAGCCGCGCATTCGGGCCGCCGGGCCGGAGGCTCTCGAGCGGATCGGTGACGAACGGCAGCGGCTCGAGATCCACCTCGATCCGTTCAACCGCCTCGGCGGCGGTCAGTTCATCGACGGCCGCCACGGCGAGGATCGGCTCGCCGGCATAGAGCGGCTCATTCGTCAGCGCGCGTTCTGCGCCTCCGAGATCGGGCAAGTCATCGGCCGTCAGGATCGCCTTGACGCCAGGCATGGCGAGCGCCGCCGCCGTGTCGATGCCGCGCACGCGCGCGTGCGGCATGGGGCTGAGCAGGAGCTTGGTGAACAGCATCCCGTCGGCTCGGAAATCCTCCGCATACCGCGCACGGCCGGTGACCTTGGCCACGTGATCCACGGGGGTGTAGTTCTGGCCGATCAGCTTCACAGCCACGGTTACGCCCTCCTGACGTATTCAGCGGCGCGCATCAGCGCCGTGAGGATCTTGTCGTAGTCCTGGCACCGGCACAGGTTGCCGGACACGCCGTGCGCCAGCTCCTCGCGTGTGGGATTGGGGTTCGTTTTCAGGAAGCCGGCCGCGGCCATCACGAAACCGGGCAGGCAGAATGCGCATTGGAACCCCTGCTCGTCGACGACCGCGCGCTGGATGGGATGCAGTTCGCCGGTGGGACTGGCGAGGCCTTCGATCGTGACGATCGGACGGCCGCGGACGCTGTGCGTCAGCACCGAACACGAATAGTGCGGCACATCGTCAATGAGCACCGTGCAGGCGCCGCACTCGGCCCGGTCGCAGCCAAGCTTGGTGCCGGTGAGCCCCAGCTTGTACCGCAGCGTCATGGCGAGCGTTTCCTGCTTCATGACGTCGACGCGGCGCTGCTGCCCGTTGACGGCGAGGGTGATGAGGCGCTCGACGGACCCCGGTGCCGACGACTGGCCGAGCAGCGAGCCGGCCCCGCGGAACAGGTACGCGGCCGAGGAGGCCGCCGCGCCGCCGGCAATCACGCCCTTGATGAAGTTGCGTCGTGTGAGCGACATACGTATAACCTTGCGTTTGAACTTACCAGAATGCGTAAGTCAAAGGTCAAATCATGTCCCAGCCAGCGATGGCCTTTTGACTTTTGACCTACGAGAACTGCTTAGATGGGTGAGTCTACACCGGTCCCCTGTTACCTGTACCCAGGAACCTATGACCTGTAACCTGTAACCTGTAACCTGTCACCTGTCACCTGTCACCTGTCACCTCTCCCCCGTCCCCTGCCATGATTCTCAAGCAGTTCTACCTCAATTGCCTGGCTCACGCCTCCTACCTGATTGGCGACGAGGCCACGGGGACCGCCGCCGTCGTCGACCCCCAGCGAGACATTGACGGATACCTCGCGTGTGCGTCGGAACACGGGCTGCGGATCGCGCACGTGTTCCTGACCCATTTTCATGCCGACTTCATCGCCGGCCACCTCGAACTGCGCGATCGGACGGGCGCGGCGATCTATCTGGGAGCCGCCGCCCGCGCCGAGTACGAGTTTCGGCCGCTCCATGACGGCGACACGGTGGCATTCGGGCGCGTCCGCCTGACGGCGCTCGAAACGCCCGGACGTACGCCGGAGTCGATCTGCCTCCTCGTCTACGACCTTGCGGAGAGCGCGACCGTGCCGCGCGCGGTGCTGACGGGCGATACGTTGTTCGTCGGGGACGTCGGCCGGCCCGACCTGCGCGCCGCCCTGGGCTGGTCCGCGACCGATCTGGGCGCGCTCCTCTACGCATCGCTGCGCGACAAGCTTCTTCCACTGCCGGATGCGAGCCTCGTGTACCCGGCGCACGGAGCGGGATCGCTCTGCGGGAAGGCGATCAGCAAGGAGACGGTCTCCACCATGGGGGAGCAGCGCGCGTCGAACTACGCACTGCAGCCGATGAGCCAGGCCGCGTTCCTCGAGCTCGTGACGGCGGACCAGCCGGACGCGCCCGCGTACTTCACCTACGACGCGGTGCTCAACAGCCGCGAGCGCCCGACGCTCGAGCAGGCGCTCGCCCGTGAGCTGAAGCCGTTGACCATCGACGAGCTCCTCGTGGAACAGGCGCGGGGCACCCAGGTGCTCGACACCCGCGACCCGGCGGCCTTCGCCGCCGCGCACCTGGCGGGCAGCATCAACATCGGGCTGATCGGCCAGTACGCGACGTGGGCCGGCACGGTGCTGACGCGCGATCAGCCGATCGCCATCGTGGCCGACCCTGGCGCGGAGATGGAATCGGCGCTGCGCCTTGGACGCATCGGCTTCGATCACGTGAGCGGCTACCTGGAGGGCGGCCTCGCCAGCGCCGCCTCGGGGCCGGCCCGGATTGCCGAGACCGAACGCGTGGGCGCGGATGTCGCGGCGTCGCGACTGGCGTCGGCGACGCCTCCGACGATCGTCGACGTGCGCGCGGCATCGGAGCGTGCGCAGAAGCGGATCGACGGCAGCGTGCATATCCCGTTGAACCACCTCGCGGATCGACGGTCGGAGATCCCGGCGGATCGCCCCGTGCTCCTGCACTGCGCGGGCGGCTACCGCTCGTCGATTGCGGCAAGCCTGCTGCAGCGCCACGGGTTCACACAGGTGAGCGAGCTGGCAGGCGGGATTGCGGCGTGGGAAACCGCGGGGTTGCCGGTACGGTCCGGCTAAAGAGCCTGTGAAAAACGCTGTCAATTCCCAACCCCCAACTTCCAACTCCCAACGGAACGTTTGGGAATTGGGAATTGGGCGTTGGGAGTTGACGCATTTCTTCGCACGCTCTAAGCCGGACCGTGTTACCCCGCGGCGCGGCGAAGCGTGCGCGATGCTCGCGGGAGCGCGATGCGGAACGTGCTGCCCTCGGCGCCGGACGCGGCCAGCGTCAGGCGGCCGCCGTTGGCTTCCACGGCTCCCTTGGCGATCGACAAGCCCAGCCCGGCGCCCGTGGTGCCACCGGCGGACGTGGCGGCACGAAAGAAGCGATCGAAGATGCGATCGCGGGCCGCGGCGTCGATCCCGCTGCCGCTGTCAATGACGTCAAGCGTCGCCTCATCGGCGTCCTCGGCCACGCGGATCCGGATGCGACCGCCCACCGGGCTGAATTTGATCGCGTTGTCCACGAGATTGATGACCGCCTGCCGTACGACGAGGCGATCCGCGTAGGCGTGCGGCGACCCGCTGCGCTCGACCGACATAGACTGGGATTTTTCTTCGGCCAGCACGTCGAGGTGGCCCGCCACTTCCTCGGCCAGCTCGCGCAGGTCGAACGCCTCGAACGCGAGCTTCGCGCGGCCCGTTTCCGCGCGCGAGAGCGTCAGCAGCCGATCGACGAGGCTGGCCAGCCGATCGGCTTCCTCGAGCATGCTGCCGATGATGCCGCGGTACGCCGCTTCGTCGCGGTGATCGCGAAGACCGACTTCCCCAACGCTGCGGATGGCGGTCAACGGCGTCCGCAGCTCGTGCGAGACGTCCGCCGTGAACCGGCGCATCTGATCGAATGACGACTCCAGCCGTCCCAGCGTTTCGTTGAAGACCGTTGCCAGGCGTCCCATCTCATCATCCGGGTTCTCCACGGCCAGCCGATCGCTCAACCGCTCCGCCGTGATCGAACGCGCACGCTCGGCCATGCGCTCGACGGGCTGCAGCGCACGGCGTGCAAGCGTGTAGCCGCCGAGCCCGGCCACGGCAACGGCGATCGGCAGCCCGAGCGCAAAGATCAGCACCAGCTGCCGGAGCTCCTGGCGCATCGTCGCTTCGGATCGCGCGACCTGGATGACCACTGGCTTCGATCCGATCCGCCCTCGTCGCGTGAGCACGCGCACCGGCGCCACGTCGGACTCGACGGCGACGAGACTATCGTCGGTGCGCAGCGCCAGATCCCGCGCCTGCGGCAGCGGGCGGCGCCGCGCTTCGAAGTTCTGGTACAGCAGCTCACCGTCCGGGCTCCAGACCTGCAGCCAGGGACTCTCCTCGTCGGTGAGGTCCTCGTACCAGGTAATGCCGCCCTCCGGCGTCTGGTCCACCATCGTCGCCGCCCACTGGAAATCGCCGCGCAGCCGCCCGTTCAGCGTCTCCGAGGCATTGCGGCTGACGAACGTGAACACCAGCGCCGCGTACAGGCCAAGGACGATGACCATCGCGGCGACGTACCACAAGGTGAGCCTGACGCGGACGCTGTGCGACCGCCACCAGCGCCTCATGGTTCACCCTCGCGCAGCATGAATCCGACGCCGCGCACGGTATGAATCAGCTTCGCGTGCTGATCCGCGTCGACCTTGCGGCGCAGCCGGGCGATGTGCACGTCGATGACGTTGTCGAGCGGGGTCGTCCGCGCCGTCTCCTTCCAGACATCGCGGGCGAGGGTTTCACGAGAGACGACCTGTCCCTGGTGGCGCAGCAGGTACTCGAGCAGCTCGAACTCGCGGACGGTGAGGTCGACAGGGTGGCCGCCGCGCGTGACCTTGCGCGTCATCAGGTGCACTTCCAAATCTCCCGCGGCAAGGCGCGGCGTCTCGGCCACGCGGCCGCGGCGCACGAGCGCGCGAATTCGCGCGAGGAGCTCGGCAAAGGCAAACGGCTTGATGAGGTAATCGTCCGCGCCGGCGTCGAGGCCGATGACGCGATCCTGCAGCGTATCGCGTGCGGTCAATACGAGCACCGGGGTCTTCATCCCCCGCTCCCGCATGGCCTTGAGAATCTCGAGGCCGTCACGACCCGGCAGCGTGAGGTCGAGCAGGATGGCGTCGAACTGCTCGGTCGTCATGCGGAAAAACGCACTTTCCCCGGTGCGCTCGACGACGACCTCGTATCGCTCACCCTGGAGCCCCTCGCGCAACGCGTTGGCGACCTTCTGTTCGTCCTCGACGACCAGTATCCGCATGCGGCTGTCACGAGCTTACATCAGCGGATCTCGACAGATGCGAGACCCTGTTTCGGAACATCTCTTATCGCAACGGGCCACAGAGTCACAGAGGCACAGAGACCTAACACAAATTTACTCTGTGTCTCTGTGTCTCTGTGGCCCGTGATCTCTAGAGTCGGATGCGGTTCTTGCCTGTGTAGATATTGAAGGTGTCCCCGCGGACGAACCCCAGCAGCGTCACGTTCGCCGCGTGTGCCAGGTCGATCGCCAGGCTGGACGGGGCCGACACCGCCGCGACGATCGGAATGCCGGCGGCCGCTGCCTTCTGGACGATCTCGAACGACGTGCGGCCGCTGACGAACAGCGCCCGATCGCCGAGCGGAACCCGCTCGGCGAGCAGCTGCGAGCCGATGACCTTGTCCACCGCGTTGTGCCGCCCCACGTCCTCGGCCACGGCCACCAGGGCGCCGTGTCGGTCGAAGAGGCCCGCCGCGTGCAGCCCGCCGGTTTCGTCAAAGACCGCCTGCGCCGCGCGCAGGCGGCCAGGCAGCGCCGCTACCACGGCCGCAGACATCCGCCAGTCCGCATCGATGCGCGGGAGGCCGCTGATCAGATCGTCGATTGAGCGGCGCCCGCACACGCCGCAGGCACTGGTCGTGGTCACCGGACGCCGCGTCGCAAGCGCAGCGCCGGCCCGGTCCCTGGCCGCACCGGCCAGCGTCACGTCGAGCACATTGCCTTCTGCACCCGCGTCGACATCGGTGCACTGCCGAATCGCGCCAAGGTCATCGGCGCCGCCGATGATGCGTTCTGACAGCAGGAACCCGGCGGCCAGCTCCCGATCGGCGCCGGGCGTCCGCATCGTGACGATGAACGGCGATCCGTGCAGCCGAATTTCGAGCGGCTCCTCAGCGGCGGCGACATCCCGCAAGCGCTCGCTCGTCCCGCCCCCGACGCGGAGGACGTCCACCGCGCGGACGCGCGAACTCATGGCGCTCGCCGTTTCCTTCCAGACATCGCCAAGACCCACACGCTGTCAAGAATAGCTTAGGCTTTGGGCTTTGGGCGTTGGGCGTTGGGATTTGAGACTTATCCGAGCCCGAGCAGATCGATCAGGCGGGCATAGCGTGGATCCGAGCGAACCGGCTCGAATCGCGGATCCACGGCCACGCAGCCGAGCGCGGGGTCGGCGTCGACGGTCGCCTGCTCGAGCGCCGCAAACGCACGGTCCGCGTCGCCAAGGCCGACGTGTACGAGCGCCAGGTGATACGGCGGCAGGTAAACCCTGCGATCCAGGCGCTGCAGCGTCGCCAGCAGATCCATGGCGCCGGTGCGATTCCCCGTCACCGCTCTCGCGTGAGCCAGCCATGCGGCGGCGACCGGTTCACGCGGCGCTGCGACGTGCGCGGCCTCGAGGACCTCGAGCGCGTGCGGCGCTCGTCCGGCCTGCAGAGACGCCGCGGCCAGCATCCGGTGCGCCATGAGGTGCTTGGGGTCCATGTCGATCGTGCGGCGGCAGTGCTCCATCGCCGCATCGTAATCACCAGTCAGATAGCACACCCACGCCGCGCTGGTCGCCACGACCAGGCACAGCGGGTCGAGCTCCTGCGCACGCTCGGCCTCACGGACCGCCTCGGGCCACCGCGACACGGCGACGAGCATCGCTCCGTATCTGCGATGCGCGTTCTCCTGGCTCGGGTTGAGCGCGATCGCCTGCATATACGCGGACTCCGCGCCGCGCCAGTCCCATTCGAGCATGCGGCGCACGTCCCCGAGCGCCAGATACCCTTCCGCGAGCCCAGGCTCGAGCTCGAGCGCCCGCTTCGCCGCCGCGCGCGCCGCCTCGAGCGCGCCACGGGGAGGCTCGAGGTAGTACTCGGCGCGCGCGATGTGCACGCGGGCGATCATCGCGTGCGCGGGCGCGAACCGGGGATCGATCCTCAACGCCTCGGTGAAGAAGGCGAACGACTGGTCCAGCGCGCTCACACAGGTCAGATTGGGCTCATCTTCCGGCTTGTTCCAGTGATAGCGCCCCTTCAAGTACTCCTGGTAGGCGGACGCGGACGTCGACATGCCCTGCACGCGGATCGGCTGGTCCGGCACGAGCTCCAACGCGAGCGACTGGGCGATCCGCGCCGCCACATCCGCCTGCACGGACAGGCAGTCGGTCAGGTGCCGCTCGTAGGTCTCAGCCCAGAGATGCGTCTCACTGGACGCCTCCACGAGGCGCGCCGTGATTCGCACGCGATCGCCTTCCCGGCGGACACTGCCCTCGAGGAGGTACTGCGCGCGAAGCGCCTGGCCGATCTCGCGCGACCCCTGGGTGCTCCCCTTGAACACCATCGACGACCAGCGCGCGATCACCCCGATACGGCCGCGGCTCTGCTGGCCGAGCTGCGCGATCATCTCCTCGGTCAATCCGTCGGTGAAGTATTCCTGTGATCCTTCGTCGCTCAAGTTGGAAAACGGGAGCACCGCGACCCTCGGGACGGCGTCGCCGGCCACCTCGCCAGGCTCGGGCGCCAGGGCGGCGATGAACCGGTAGCCGCGCCGCGGCAGCGTCTCGACGAACCGGGGGTTGTCGGCGTCGTCGCCCAGCGCGGCGCGCAGCCGTTTCACCGCCGCGTTGAGGCTGTGCTCGAAGTCGACAAAGGTGCCGTCCGGCCACAGGCGTTGCCGCAGCTCGTCCCTGGTGACCACCGCTCCCGGCCGTTCGAGCATCATCCGGAGGATTTCGAACGGCTGCTCCTGCAGGCGGACCCGCGCCGCGCCGGTTCGCAGCTCGCGCGACCGCACGTCCAGCTCAAAGGATCCGAAGCGCAGTGTTCCGTCCGTGTCGGTGGATACATCCATGGCTCGTGCCCGCAGCGTCTCTCGCAGGTCAACGGTTGACTGTTGCCCTACGCCTCTCCGTCCAGTGACAACGATGCCGCAAATATCGGCGTTTTGAAAGAGCCGAATCCAATGTTCGTCACACAATCACGCGTCTGGTCACCACCATGTCACCTCGGGTCACCTCCAGAGCATTGAGGCACCTGCGCACGCGGCGCACAGTGGCTGCATGCGCAACACACCGAACCCAACCACGAAGGCCACGAAGGTCTCGAAGGTCACGAATACTTTTATCAAGTTCGTGTCCTTCGAGACCTTCGTGATCTTCGTGGTGATCTTTACCCTTCCTGCCACGGCGGCCGTGATCGATCCGGACACGCGCGTCGTGATTCGCACCTACCAGAGCACGACCCTGCCGGAAGACCATGCAGCGGCGTTGACCGTCGCGACCGCGATACTCGAAAGCGCCGGCCTTGATGTCACATGGATGGCCTGCGACGCCGTGTTCGTGCGGCGCGACGTCGACAAGCCCTGCGTGGCGCCCCTCCGGGCGAATGAGCTGGCGATACGCTTCGTGCGGTTACCGCCCTACCAGGAGCAGACGGACGAGGTCGCCCTCGGCTATTCGCTCGTCGACACGCGACTGCGCGCCGGCGCTCTGGCCACCGTCTACGTCGACCGCGTGGCTGCCCTGGCCGCCACGTGCCATCTCGACGTCCGCACGCTGCTCGGCCGCGCGATCGCGCACGAAGTCGGCCACCTCCTGCTGGGCACCACGGACCATGCGCCGGACGGCCTGATGCGCGCTGCGTGGTCCCAGCACGCGCTGCGGCACGAGCGTCCTGGCGACTGGGTCTTCACGCTACGCGACGCACAGGCCATGCGCGACGCGGTACGCGTGCGAACGGCGCGTCAGCTCGCGGCGGCGCGGTGGGGCGAATAGAAATCGTTCGGGGCGTTCGGGGCGTTCGGACGTTCGGATCGTTCGGGACGTTCGCGACGTTCAGGCCGGTGGGCGATGCTCGGACTGCCGTTCCTTCCGCCGCGCGAGCCAATCGAGCACCGCGATGATCGTGGCGACGACCGCGATACCGACGAACATGACAATCACGCCAGTCATCGTCTTCCTCCCGCAATCACAACCGCCACGCCAACGAACCAGAGCCAGATTCCGATACCTACGAACGCCAGCCAGAACGAGAAGGGCTGGTCGCGCAGGAACTGGCCGAATACAAGAGCGCCGACCCCCAGGTGTGCAACGGCTGGCAAGGCCTGAACCAGCACTGCACGCTGCGGGTCGGTGAATTCTACCATCGTCCCTTCAAGGGGATGCGACGGCCGTGCCACTGGGATTGCGGAGCAAAATCGCGGTGCGCGTCCGAGACGTTGCAGTTTCGGCCATGCGGCCTTCCTCGCCGCGTGTGAGTCTTTGCCACTCCCCGCGACGCCTCGTACGACAACGCCGATGAGGGGTTGGCTTCGACCGTGCTACAGTGGCGCCCATGACGGTCTCCAATAGCCGCCTGCACATCCTGGCCGCCGACAACGTGCTCGCACAGCTCAGGACGCTGCGCTCGCGCCAGCCCGTGAAGTACTGGGCGTTCTACTCGAGCCAGCTGGGGGGCGTCGTCACGGATCCCGCGCTCATGGTGATCCCGTTCGACGACCACATGGTGCACCGTGGCCACGGCATCTTCGATACGGCGGGACTGGTCGACGGGAAGATCTACGATCTCGAGGCGCACCTCGATCGCTTTCTGCTTTCCGCCGAGCGGTCCAAGCTTCGGCTCCCCGGCTCACGCGGGGAGATCCGCGACATCATCGTGACCACGACGGCGGTCAGCGGCCGGCGGGACGGCTCGATCCGCTATTGGCTTTCGTCGGGACCGGGCAGTCTCGATCTCGGTCCGGCCGCGGGCGCGGAGCCGGGGTTCTTCGTGATGGTGTTCGCAGGCCTCTCGTACCCGGAGCGGTGGTTCACGGAGGGTCTGCGGGTGATGACCACGACGTACCCGATCAAGGCACCACTCTACGCCATCACGAAAGCCACCAACTACCTGCCGAATGTCCTGATGCAGATGGAGGCCAAGGAGGCAGGATTCGACAACGGGGTGTTCATCGATGCCGATGGTCACGTCGGCGAAAGCTCCAACATGAATGTGGCCTTTGTGACCAGGGACAACGTGCTGGCCCACCCGAAGTTCGACCACGTCCTCTCCGGCTGCACATCGCTCCGGCTCCTGGAGCTCGCCGGCGTGTTACGGGATCAGGGCCTCCTCAAGGACGTCGAGGTCCGCGACATTCCTGTGGCCGACGCCCTCGCGTCCTGCGAGATGCTGCTCCTGGGCAGCTCGGTGAAAGTGGCGCCGATCGTCCAATGGGACAGGCACGTGATTGGCGACGGCAAGCCAGGGCCCGTCGCCAGGGCACTCCTCCGGCTCCTCGAGGAGGACATGCGTACGAGCGATCGACTGATCGACGTGCCCTATTAAGTGCGCTACCTCGCCTTCCAGGGTTTGAACGCGTTGTCGAGACCTTTCATGGCGGGCGCAAGCGATGGGAAGTGCCGCGTGATCACGTCGATCATCGTGGTTTCCTCCACCCACTCGATGCCCTGCTTCGTGTAGACCTCGGGGCGATAGTCCTTCGACAGGAATCGATCGCTTTGCAGCCGCCGGGACGCCATCAGCAGGAAGATGCGAAACGCGGTGTCGCTGAAGCCGAAGCCTGCAGGCAGCGGCTCCGCCATGAGGCCGACCATCGTGTCCACCTTCTCGAGATCGTTGTTGTAGACCCGCTTGATCTCGGCGGCCCACTCCGGGTTATCCGTCAGCTCTTCAAAGCTCTTGACCGGCGACTTGTGCAGCAGCCGGAGGAACTGGTTGTAGCGCGGCACACCGCGCTCCCGGTCGCGCAGGATGTCGACGGTACCGAGGTCGAACCTGTCGCCGTTGTCCTGCACGAGGTTCTGCAGCGTTCGCGGAAAGTTGTGCAGCCGCACCGCGCCGGGGTAGGCAATGCCGAACGAATAGAACAGATCGACAGGCTTGAAGCGCGCGAGGAGCTCGATACCCCGGCGGCCTGAAAGCTCGGGCAGCTCGAACCGGCCGAGCTCGGCGCCGTTGTCGGCCGACCGGATCGTGTAGTCATCCGGCATCAGCGTGTGCATCCGGTAGACGGTGACGAATTCCTCGGTCAGCGTAAACGGAGTGCCATGGTGATCGGTCGGCGAACCTGGAATACCGCCGAGCAGATCGTTGTCGTTGAGCGCCGGGAACACGTTCTGCAGACTCCCGAGCAACCCGTGCCAGTTCGTTCGCACCCCGGGGCTGGTGATCTCGGCCGGCAGGATGGCCGTCGACCACTCCACCGTGTGGATCTTCGCCAGCAGCGCCGCATTGACGAGGCGTGCCTGCTGGAACAGGCGCTCGTCATCCCACTTCGGGTTGTGCCGCTTGAGCTGATCGCAGATGGCGTTGTGCTCGAGGGCAAACAGCGAGTGCAGCAGACTCAGACCGACCCAGCCGTTTTCGGTGAAGCCGGTGATCTCGCGGCCCGTGACCGGATCCACTCCGAGCCGCCCGCCCG
>Ga0184637_10002378_pt1 | contig 12118 bp, 13 predicted proteins | sample PLM3_127_b2_FD_133143 | JGI IMG/M metagenome (GOLD analysis project Ga0184637, IMG submission 133143) | Groundwater sediment microbial communities from an aquifer in East River, Colorado, USA - PLM3_127_b2 | ecosystem: Environmental > Terrestrial > Soil > Riparian zone | place: USA: East River...
AGCGTGACCTCATAACTCTCGAAGACGTCCGCCGCCATCCCGGCACAGTCGCCCACGTTGTCGCCGACGTTGTCGGCGATGACCGCCGCGTTGCGCGGATCGTCTTCGGGAATTCCGAGTTCGACCTTCCCGACAAGGTCGGCGCCCACGTCGGCCGCCTTAGTATAAATCCCACCGCCGACGCGCATGAACGCCGCCACGAGGGAACCGCCGAAGCCGAAACCCACAAGGACGCGCATCGCGTTCTCCCGGAACAGCATGAACATGATCGTGGCGCCCAGGAGCCCCAGCCCCACCGTGAACATGCCGGAGACCGTGCCCGCCTGGAATGCAATGTGTAGCGCCTCCCGGTAGCTTCGCCTGGCCGCATTCGCAACGCGAACGTTGGCATGCACGGCAGAAGTCATGCCGACATAGCCCGCGCCGTACGACGCAAAGCAGCCGAGGAGAAACGCGACGGCCACACCGAACGCCAGTTCGGGCTGATCCGCATAGATCGGCCTGTACAGGAGGTAGAGTCCGACCGTGACCAGGACAATAAATGCCAGCATCGTCCGCAGCTGGCGCGCCAAATACGCCATCGCGCCTTCCTGAATCGCGGTGGCTACGCTCACCATCGACGGCGGCCCGGGATCTCTCGACATCACGCGTCTGCGCAGATACCAGCCATAGGCAAGCGCCACGATGCTGCTGGCGAGCACGATCCATAGTAGCGCCGACTCGAGCGGGCCGAACGGCGGAAGAGTAATCGTTGCCTCACTCATCAATCCGCTCCTCTAGGACCAAGGGTCCGAGTACCGCTCTTCCTTCCACGGATCCGCGTGGTTGTGATACCCATTGCGCTCCCAGAACCCACGCCGATCTTTCGCCATGAGCTCCAGACCTCGGACCCACTTCGCGCTCTTCCAAAAATACAATCTTGGTACGATCAGCCGCAGGGGCCAGCCGTGTTCGGGTGTCAGGTCCTTGCCATCGGCGCGGTCAGCGAACAAGGCGTCGTCGGCCAGCAGGTACTCAAGGGGAAGGTTGGTTTCGTAGCCTTGCTCCGCGTGCACCATCACGAACTTCGCGGTTGGTTTCACCTTCGCCAGACTCAGAACGGTTGTGGCCGGCACACCCTCGAACGTGACGTCGAGCTTCGACCATGCCGTCACACAATGGATGTCACGCGTGAGCTCGGCTCTGGGCAGAGCTCGGAACTCTTGATAGCCCAATCGCACGGGAGCTTCCACTTCTCCGAAGATGCGAAAATCCCACCGCGCCGGATCGAAGCGCGGAATCGATCCATAATGGAGGACCGGCCACTTCTCGGTCTCGTTCTGCCCCGGCGGAATACGGTCAGCCATCAAGTTCTCCCCCGCAATTATACCCGGCCATCCTCCTGAGATTTGCTCCCGGCCTGCAGCTTCGTATTGAATCGATTCATTGCAACATCCATACCATCGACGATCGCGACCTCGAGCGCCTCCACAGCCCGATCGAGCGCGTCGTTCAGCATCTGCCGCTCCTCTGCGCTGAATCGAGCGAGAACGTGATCGGCCGCGTCCGCCTTCCCGGGCGGCCGCCCAATCCCCACGCGCATCCGGGGAAAGCTATCGGTTCCCAGCGCCTCAATCACCGAGCGGAGCCCGTTGTGCCCGCCCGCGGTGCCTTTCGGCCGCAAACGGAGACGGCCCAGGGGCAGATCAAGATCGTCCACGATGAGAAAGAGGTCTGCGGCCTTTACCCGGTAGCGGCGCTTGAGATCCACCACCGCCGTCCCGCTCGCGTTGACGTATGTCATGGGCCGCGCCAGTGCAACCCGGTGAGGACCGATCGCTCCACGGCCGACCTCGGCCCAGCCCGTGTCTTCCTCAATGGCGATGCCATGCTTGCGGGCCAGGCGATCGAGCACTTCCCAGCCCACGTTGTGCCGCGTCCCTCGATAGCGGCTGCCCGGGTTGCCGAGCCCGACGATGAGCTTCATTCCGCATACAGGATACACAGAAGTAGGCAGTAGACAGTAGCCAGTAACCAGTCAACTGCCGAGTTATCGGGCTTTCCTTTAGTTGACTGCCTACTGCCGACTGCCGACTGCCTACTGCAGCTTACTCTTTGTCTTTCTCGCGCTTTTCGGGTTTCTCCGGCTTCTCTGCCTTCTCAGGCTCTGCAGCCTTCTCGGCAGGCTTGCCTTCAGCCGCAGCCTCGGGCGCCGCGGCTTCAGCCGCCGCTGCCTCCGGTGCTGCCGCGGCCGCCGGCGCGACCTCCTCAATCTCCTTCGGCATTACGACTGTCGCGACCGCTTCCTCGGCTGGCGTGACCATGGTCACTTCTGCCGGCAGCTTGATGTCGCTGACGTGCAGGGAGTCTCCCAGGCCGAGGCCGGAAACATCGATTTCGATCGACTCAGGGATCTGCGTGGGCAGGCATTTGACCACCACTTCGCGGAGGTGGAAATCCAGGATGCCGCCCTCGTCTGCAACGCCCTTTGCCAGGCCGGTGAGCACCAGCGGTACGTGCGCTTCGAGCGTCTCCGTCAGATCGATCGTGTGGAAGTCGACGTGGATGATGCTGCGATTGAACATCTCTCGCTGGACTTCCCGCACCATCACTGTCTCCGCCAAACGGCTCCCGTCTTTAATCGAGAGATCGATGAGGGCGTTGAGACCTGCGTGAGTGCGCAGCGAAGCCCGCAGCGCCTTCCCCTCGACGGTTACCGGCACCGGGTCCCGTCCGCGGCCGTACACAACGGCCGGCACTAGACCCTGCTGGCGGAGCTTGCGGACGCGGTTCGTACCCGTCTCGTCGCGCCGCTTCGCTTCCAAACTCACCCGTTCCATATTTGTTCCTCCGAGGAAAAACCAACGGCGATTATAACACGGATAACGGAAGCGCGGCTATTCAGGGTTGAACCGTCGTCCGATGTAACAATCTATTCTCGACGTCATAGAGTTCAATCATTAACTGGGGCGGATTGCCGTTCACTTTCACCAGCCCGTAGGTAAAACTCGCATTGAAGGAAAACTCGGTTTCCGGTTCGCCGGCAGCCGGACGGCGGTTATTGATGAACATCGCGAGCGGCCCTGCGATAGCTTCGACGAATCCCTCACGGTAGCGCAGCACAGCCGCGTAATGCACATCTCCCGTCAGGAAGACAACGCCCCTGATGCCGTTCTGACCAACAAGACCGGCCAGTTCCTGGCGCTCAGTGGCGTAGCCCTCCCAGGAATCGGCCCCGTGGTATTTGAGTGGCACGCTGCTCGCGACGAGCTTGAACGCTGCGTCCGAGCGCTGCAACCCTCTTTTCAGCCATTCTTTCTGTGCAGGTCCTAACATGGTTTTGCGCGAGCCGTCGCGCTCAAATGGTGGAGACCGGTACTGCCGTGTGTCCAGGATGAAGATTTCGACAAGATGGCCAAACCGAAACGACCGGTACAATCTGTGCCGGTCGGCAGCATCGGGTCGAATAGGCCAGTACTCGAGGAACGCCTGCCGGCCGATCGGTAGACGCCCGTGACGGCTGTCGAAGTTGTTCGCGACCTCGTGGTCATCCCAGGTCACATACACGGCAGCGGACCGGACAAACCGAAGTAGCGCATCATCGTCACGATTCCGCCTGTATGCGGCACGGTACTCGTCAATGGTCCGGGCATTGCCGTCGATGTCCGCATACACGGTATCGCCGAGGAACAGGAAATAGTCGGGCTGCTTGGCTCGAATGGCATCAAAGATCCTGAAGGGTCTGAACCGATCGCTCAGATCGGCTCCCCATGCGAACGTGATATTGCTGTTCTCTGCACGCGGTGGCGCGGTGACAAATGTCCCCTCGAGGGTGGCAGCGCGCTGCCTCTCTCCCTCAGCGCGCGCACGATAATAGTAGCGCGTAGCGGGACGGAGCCCGACGAGGTCGATCTTTGCGACGTAGTCCAGCCCCGGATCGGTTTGTACCGGAGCGGTCGACTGACCCAGTGCGGCAGGAGTCGTTCCATACTCGATGCGGATGGTGGAGGGACCGCTGGTGCGCGTCCACACCATGGCCTGGGACTCGGTCACGTCGCCCACCATAATGCCGTCGGGGAACAGCCGCGGGGTCTGCCCCGTGACGCCGTTTGCCCAGGCTGAAGCGAGGATCGCGACGACGAGAACCACAAGGGGAAAACGAACTTTCATTCAGGGACGGCGACTTCTATCGGAACGCGCTCCACTGTGACCCCGGCATTCGATAGCATCTCCGCGGCGAGAGGGTCGGGGTAGTCACCGCCAAAGACGATCCGGCGGATGCCGACGTTCACGATCATTTTTGCGCAGGTGAGGCAGGGTTGGTTTGTGATGTACATGGCCGCTCCGGCGATCGCAGCGCCGTGATAGGCAGCCTGGATGATGGCGTTCTGCTCCGCGTGCAGGCACAGGCACGTGTCCAGGGCCTGGCCCGAGGGCACAGGAGAGGCGCAGCGCGCGCAACCTCCGTCACCGCAGTTCGGCAGCCCTCTCGGCGTATCATTGTACCCGGTGGAGAGCACCATCCGGTCCTTCACGACGACGGCCCCGACACGCCGCCGCAGACACGTGGACCGCGACGAGGCCAGCACGGCCATTCTCATAAAGTACTCATTCCAGCTCGGCCTCATGATCGTTGACGCAGTAGGACCGACGCCTGTGCTTGTCTGCGTGCAGACAGCGTATCGTAGATCAGCTTAATAACGTGCTCGGCCATCTTCCCATTAACAACCCAGACAAGAACTCGCTTTCGGCTTTCGATTTATGACACCGATAGCAGAGACGCATGTTCTCGGACGTAAGTATCTCGGACAACTACGCCGAGATGTATAGCCCAACTTGATCATGATGAGAGCATACACTGACGAGCTAAGGAATATCCGCAATGGTAGGTAAAGAAACCTCCGAATCTCATTTCACCGGAGCTATTTTGTTCCGAACAGCCTGTCCCCCGCGTCTCCGAGACCCGGCACGATATACCCATGGTCGTTGAGGTGGCTGTCGATCGCGGCCGTGTAGATCTCGACATCGGGATGAGCGGCATGCACCTTCTTGATGCCTTCCGGAGCGGAGATAATGGCCATGACCTTAATCGTCTTGCAGCCTCGCTGCTTCAACGCATCGATGCACGCCACGGTGGATCCGCCCGTGGCCAGCATCGGATCCACGATCATCGCTTCACGATCGGCAATGTCGGCGGGCAGTTTGGAGTAGTACGTGACGGGTTCCAGACTTTCGGGATCGCGGTAGATGCCGACGTGGCCGACGCGGGCCGTCGGGATCAGACGCGTAATACCGGTTTCCATGGCCAGACCGGCACGAAGGATGGGCACGACCGCGATCTCCTGACCGGCGATGCTGCGCCCCTTCGTTTTCGCCAGCGGGGTTTCAACTTCGACCTCGCGAGTTGGGTGCGTGCGCGTGACTTCGAACGCCATCAGCATCGCCAACTCTTCAGCCAGCTCGCGAAACTCCTTGTGCCCCGTGCGCTTGTCGCGTAGGATCGTGACCTTATGCAAGATCAGCGGGTGATCGAAGACGTACACTTTCCCCGCCGGCTGCTTACCCCGTTGTCGCCTTTCGCCCATTCTCGAGCTGCCTCGCTTCGAGCGCCGCGATTTTCTCGATTCGCCGCTGGTGCCGTCCCCCGTCAAACGACGTTTCGAGCCACGCGCGCACAGTGTCTTTCGCGACCTCACTCCCGACGATGCGCTGTCCGAGGGCCAGCATATTCGCGTCGTTATGCGCCCGGGCAAGCCGTGCCGTCGTCACGTCGTGACAGAGCGCGCAGCGGATACCGGGGAGCTTATTGGCAACCATCGCCTCTCCGTTGCCGGACGCCCCGAGCACAATACCGCGCTCGAATTCCCCTCGTGCCACTGCCTCGGCCGCCTGCGCTATGAAATCCGGATAATCTACCGGGTCCTCGGAGTGCGTCCCGAAATCCCGCACCTCGTGTCCCAACTCACGAAGCAGCAACTTTACGTCTTCCTTGAGCCGGTAGCCTGCGTGATCGCTGGCAATCGCGATCTTCATCGCGTCATCGCGCTTACCGCGTTCTCGATGTCACGCGCCGCGATTGCCCCCTCGCGGAGCACTCTAGGAGTGTCCGTGGTGACGTCAACGACGGTCGACTCACGGCCCCCGGGAACTCGCCCGCCATCGAGGACCAGGTCAACCTGATCGCCGAGATCAAACACCGCCTGCTGCGCAGTCGCCGGCGATGGCAGTCCATGCGTATTTGCGCTCGTCCCGACGATGGGGACGCCCTGTGTCCGAACGAGCGCCCGGGGGACCGCGTGGTTGGGCACGCGCAGGGCAACGGTCGAACCGCCGCCGGCAACGAGGGACGATACCCGTTCGGATCGGCGCACCACGACCGTCAGCGCCCCCGGCCAGAAGCGGCCGACCAGGCGTCGCGCAACAGCCGGCACGTCGCGTGCGTACTGATCAAGTTGCGCCACATCGGCAAGCAGCACCGGTAGTCCATCTGTGCGAGGTCGTTTCTTGAGGGCATAGACCCGTCGCACCGCAGCATCATTGTCGATCCGGCACCCGACCCCATACACCGTATCCGTGGGGAAGACGATCACCCCTCCGCTCGACAGTGTCTCCACCGCACGACGGGGAATGTCCGCTGACCCGACTCTCAATATGGGTAATTGACGTTGCTCGAGAGTTGCAAGATTGGAAAATGTGAGATTGTAGTAGGACATCGCCTACTAATTCGCCGCAAGCCTCCCGAGTCTTCTGCGTCTCGTGGATATTCCGAGTTTACTACTCCTGTGTGCGCGCCGAGACGACGCGCGGGATTTCCCCAAGATCGGGTACGACCTGGATATCGCCGTACCGGCCATCCCGGATGACCGCGGCGCGCACGCGGTCGGACTGACCGGCCGCGACCTCCATCGCCAGCAGACCGCCGGACCGCAGCCAGGGAGGCGCCTGGTCGATCATCTGCAAGTGGACACCGGTCGCTTCACCTGGCGCGAACACCGCCACCGCAGGCTCAAATTCCCGAATCTCTCGTGCCAGTAAGGGGGCCTCAGCCGCCGCCACGTACGGCGGGTTGGCGGCAAAGGCGTCGACGTTTCCAAGCAGATGCTGAGGCAGCGGGGAGAAGAGATCGCCTTCAATAACGACGACGCGGTCAGCCACACCGTGCCGCCGTGCGTTCGCGGTCGCAACCTGTAACGCCGCCCCCGAGATATCTGTGGCGTACACACGTGCCTGTGGAAGATAGTGTGCAAGGCTGACCGCGATGCATCCGCTGCCTGTCCCCACGTCTACGATGAGCGGGGCTTGCCAGTTTGCGTGCTTGCGCGCTTGCGAATTTTCGAACTGCTGGATAAGAAACTCAACCAGCACTTCCGTTTCAGGCCTCGGTATCATCACGCGTTCATCCACGGTGAAACTCAATCCCATGAATTCCCGCTCGCCGAGGATGTAGTGCACCGGCCGGCCCGACGCCCGAATCTCCAGCAGTCCCTGGTAGCGTGTGAACGGTTCCGGCTCTATGGGTGTTTCCCAGCGGGTATAGAGGACCGTGCGGTTGCATTGCAGCGCGTGCCGCAGGAGGACTTCGGCTTCAATCGCAGGCTCGGCTGATCCGGAGGCACGCAAATGCTCAACGCCTAGGAGAAACGTTTCCCGGATCGTCGGCATGGTGACTATGTAGACCGTGGAGACTGCGGGGACGCGGAGGGTCAGGTCGCCATCGCGAGGGCTTTCGCCTCCGCGTCGGCCAGCGCCGCCGTCACCTCGTCAAGATCGCCATCTAGGATCGTCTCGAGCCGGTGCAAGGACAGGCCGATGCGGTGATCGGTCATCCGGTTTTGCGGGAAATTATAGGTGCGGATCTTCTCGCTGCGATCGCCGCTGCCGACCTGCTGGCGACGCTGCTGCGCGATCTCCTGCTGTTGCCGCTGGACTTCCTGCTCGAGCAACCTGGCCCGAAGGATCCGCATCGCTTTCTCGCGGTTCTGGTGCTGGGACCGCTCGTCCTGGCACTCGACCACCAGGCCGGTCGGAAGGTGCCGGATGCGCACCGCAGTCTCCACCTTGTTTACGTTCTGTCCGCCCGCGCCGCCCGCGCGATATGTCTCGAGCTCAATTTCGTCGGGCCGGATCTGAATGTCGACCTCTTCTGCTTCTGGCAGAACCGCCACGGTGGCCGTGGATGTGTGAATGCGGCCGCCCGCTTCCGTGGTCGGCACGCGCTGAACCCGGTGGACGCCACTCTCGTATTTCAGCCGGCTGTATGCGCCCTTCCCATGAATGGCGAAGACAATTTCCTTGAAGCCGCCGAGTTCCGTGGGGCTGCTCGCGAGGACCTCGACCTTCCAGCGGTTCCGTTCCGCAAACCGCGAGTACATCCGGAACAGGTCGCTGGCAAAGAGTCCCGCTTCATTGCCGCCGGCCCCGGCGCGGATCTCCATAATGATGTTGCGGTTTGCGAATGGATCTTTCGGAACGAGCAGGTCTCTCAGCTTCGCCTCCAGCTCTTGCCGCCGCCGAAGGAGCGCAGCCTGTTCCGTTCGGGCCAGCTCCCGCATTTCTGAATCTCGCTCGTGCTCTACCAGTGCCTCGGTGTCGTGCAGCTCGCGCGATAGCCTGACATACTCACGATAGGCGCTGACCGTATCCTCCAGGTCTGCGCGTTCCTTCGCGACCTGTTGGTACCGATCCAGCTGCGCGAAGATACTCGGGTCGGCGAGCGCGCGCATCAATTCCTCATAGCGGCTCTCGAGCGCTTCCAATTTGCCGCGCATCACGCTGCGATCAATCATCCTACGCCTATTATAGTAGAGGGTTGTTCGCGTTCGAGAACCTCCTGGAGTGCGTGAATGGCCACCTCCAGTTGCGGATCCTCGGGTTCTCGTGTCGTGAGCCGCTGCAGCCACATGCCCGGGACCACCAGAGGGCGGATCCACCGATAGCGGGCGCCTGCCCGGATGATCTCGTAACTGATCCCGGCCACCACGGGAATGAGCGCAATCCGCTCCGCGATACGCACCAGCAGTCCCGGCCGGCCCAGGAATGAGAAGACGACGATGGCCACGATCATGACGATGAGTAAAAAGCTCGTGCCGCACCGCGGATGAAACCGGCTGAACCGCCGGACCTCATTCACTTTTAGCGGGGTGCCAGCTTCGTACGCATTGACGGCTTTGTGCTCGGCGCCGTGGTACGCGAAGACCCTCCGGATATCCTCGAGCCGGCCGATGATCGCGATATAGCCAATGAGGACCGCCACCCGGATCGCACCCTCGCCAAGGTTCAGCGCATACACTGTGCTGAAATAGCGATCGAACAGCCTGACGAGTGATGCGGGTAGAACGAAGAACAGCCCGATGGCCAGCCCGAGCCCCAGAGCAATACTCAGATTCACCGCGGCAGGCGACTGAGGCTCGCCTTCCCCAAGGGCCTCTCGAGCAGAGAACAGCAGCGCGCGCACGCCGATGACCAGGGCCTCGTACAGGGTGATGGCCCCGCGTACCATAGGCACCCTCAGCCAGCGATGGCGCAGCAACAGTGACTCGACCCGCTCCGTGGCTTGAACGACTTCTCCGCTTGGACGCCGGACCGCCGTCGATGTCCACCGGGGCGAACGCATCATGACGCCCTCGATCACGGCCTGGCCGCCGATCAAGAGCCGCTCTGCGGCAAGGAAGAAAATATGTGGGCTAAGTGTCAGGGAGGTTATACTTTGAGGCCGTACTTCTTTGCGAACCGCTGGACACGCCCTTCGGCATCGATGTACTTCCGCTGCCCTGTGTAGAACGGATGGCACTTGGAGCAGATATCGACGCGAATATTCTCTTTCGTCGAACCGGTCACAAAGGTTTCACCACACGCGCACGCTACAGTGGTCTGCTTGTATTCAGGATGAATGCCCTTCTTCATTGAAATACACCTCTTACGTACTACGGGATCGGGGATCAGGGAACAGGGATCAGTCACAGAACAAACACAGATCCATACACCCTGCCGGAATCGAACCCTGCGGATTATAGCACAACTCGCAAGGATGGGACAGTTCAGGTACTGCTCCCTGATCCCTGCTCCCTGATCCCGAAGTTTAGAGGTACTTCAGTGGGTTGACGGCTCTTCCGTTAACGCGAATCTCAAAATGCAGGTGGGGGCCGCTTGACACACCGGTGCTGCCGACGCGGGCGATGAGATCGCCGGCTTTCACAGCCTGACCGGTACGGGCCAGCAGTTTCGAGGCGTGGCCATAGAGAGTCGTCACATCGCCATGGTCGATGATTACGGTTCGGCCATAGCCGTAGTACCAGCCCGAGAAAACCACGCGGCCATCTCTCGCCGCATAGATCGGAGTTCCCCCAGGGGCAGCGATGTCAATCCCATTGTGGTGTCGACGGGATCGCCAGCCGAATCTCGAAGTCAGCACGCCGCGGGCAGGCCACAAGAACCCGGCCACCCGCACGACCGCTGCCTGACTTCGTCCTGCCGGAAGTATGGCGGAAGCCATCCTCCCTCCCGACGCGAATTCACGGCCGGGGATCAGAAGCCGCTGACCCACTCGAATCGAGTGCGCGCTCGGCAGGTTGTTGGCGTCTACCAGCATGCGAACCGAGGTTCTATGTTGGTCGGCAATCTCGGAAAGGGTCTGGCCCTGCCGGACGACGATCCAGCCTGATGCTGGCTGCGGCCGTCGCGCAGGTGCTCGGGACGTTCGTGGCTGGGGTTTGGTGACGACGACCCTCGTGACCGGCCTTTGCATCCTCGCCGCGGCGCCCGAGGGAGGAATGACAAGACGCTGGCCCGGACGGATCAGCTCGGCGTTGGAAAGTCCGTTCGCCTCGGCGACCGCCTCAACCGAGATCCCTCGAGCCGTGGCAATGTCCCAGAGCGACTGGCCCTCACGCACGACGACGCTCGTCGGAGCGGATGGAGCCGGGCTTGCCGCCGGAACCGCCGCGCTGGCCACCTCGACATGGGGTGGAGCGAGCTGGAACAGAGGAGCGAAGGTTCGAGCAACGCTGATCTCATTACGAACTGCTTGAAGGAACGGAACAGGCGAGGAAGACACGGTCGATTGGGGTGCACTGGACGTCCAAAGCATCAGACCGCCGAGCAACGTACTGACGCCATACAGCTTAGTCCTGGAGCCCATAGCCACCCGCCTCGCCGAAGTTCTGGCTAGAACCCTGAACCCTGACTAGAACCTATGCCCCGGGCCCACGTGTATTCGCCCTAGTATATTAGACTCCTGCCCCGGTCTGCGAACTGAAATACGGCCTAACCTTCACAAAGTTAGGGGGTTGGGGCCTGGAGGCCTATCCATCCTATGCCCGAGGGAAGGCCAGGACATACCTAGGCTGGGAGACTACTGGAGGTCTTCTTCTAGGCGGTTGGGCTTCTACTGAAGGTCTTCTTCGGCGCTCTTGACGATGGACTTGAGGAACTGCTGGTTGCTGGATGTCTTGCGAAGCCGGTCCAGGATGAGCTCGGTCATCGCTATGGTGTCCAGTTGCTCCAGGCTCTTCCGCAGGACCCACACCTTGCGCAGCTCATCCTCCGTAAGCAGGAGCTCTTCGCGTCGCGTCCCGCTCATTTTGATGTCGATGGCGGGGAAGGTCCGGCGCTCCTGGAGCTTCCGGTTCAGGTGCAGCTCCATGTTCCCCGTACCCTTGAACTCCTCGTAGATGTGGTCGTCCATCCGGCTGCCTGTATCAATCAGCGCCGTGGCCACGATCGTCAGGCTGCCGCCTTCCTCGATCTTCCGAGCTGCTCCGAAGAAGCGCTTTGGACGGTGCAGCGCTGCGGGATCGAGACCGCCCGACAGTGTTCGGCCCGAGGGGGGGATCACGAGGTTGTTGGCGCGGGAGAACCGGGTGAGACTGTCCAGCAGGACGACCACGTCGCGGCCGCCCTCGACCAGGCGTTTGGAGCGCTCCAGGACGAGGTCGGCCACCTGGATGTGCTCCTCTGGAGGCCGATCAAAAGTCGAAGCCACGACTTCGGCCTCGACCGACCGCCGCATGTCCGTGACCTCTTCCGGTCGCTCGTCCAGTAGCAGAACGATGAGGTATACCTCCGGGCAGTCTGACACTACCGCTGTGCCGATCTTCTTGAGAAGCGTCGTCTTGCCGGCCTTCGGCCGGCATACGCTCAT
>Ga0184637_10002379_pt1 | contig 12113 bp, 8 predicted proteins | sample PLM3_127_b2_FD_133143 | JGI IMG/M metagenome (GOLD analysis project Ga0184637, IMG submission 133143) | Groundwater sediment microbial communities from an aquifer in East River, Colorado, USA - PLM3_127_b2 | ecosystem: Environmental > Terrestrial > Soil > Riparian zone | place: USA: East River...
ATTATGCCTCCTCCTCCGTCCCGGATCGGAAAATACGAGATTCTGTCGGAGCTCGGCCGCGGCGCCATGGGGACGGTCTACAAGGCCCGTGACCCGCGGCTCGATCGCCTGGTCGCGGTCAAAATGATGTCGGAGGAGCTCCTCATCGAGGAGGAGATGCGCGGCCGCTTCCAGCGCGAAGCGAAGTCGGTGGCGAACCTGCAGCACCCGAACATCGTCACCATTTTCGATTTCGGCGAGCTCGAGGGCGAAGGCTCTCCCTACATCGTGATGGAGCTCCTGGAAGGCGCGAGCCTCGCTCAGCTCATGGAGGAGAAGAAGCCCGAGCGGCTCGAGGATCGCGTCGGCATCATCACCCAGATCTGCCGGGGGCTCGACTACGCGCACAAACGGGGAGTGATCCACCGGGACGTGAAGCCCGGCAACATCCAGGTGCTCCCGAGCGGCACGGCGAAGATCCTCGAATTCGGCATCGCGCTCGGCCAAGGCTCCACCATCAAGACCAAAACCGGTCTCGTCATGGGGACGCCGAACTACATGGCGCCGGAGCAGATCTCGAGCGAGATCGTCGATCACCGCGCGGACATGTGGGCGGTGGGCGTGATCCTCTACGAGCTTCTGAGCGGCGAGCGGCCCTTCACCGCGACCACCATCCCCGGTCTCGTCTACCAGATCGTCCACTCCCCTCCCCCGCCCCTCGACGACCGGAAGCTGGGGCTCCCGCCCAAACTGGCCCAGGTGGTGGAGCGCGTCCTCCAGAAGAGTCCCGACCAAAGGTTTCGCGACCTCGCGCATCTGTCCCGGACGCTCGAGAAGGTGATGGGAGCTCCGTCGGTCACGACCGAGCTTTCGGGGGAAGCGAGGTCCCGTGGATACTCGACCAACCTGGACCTCGCGAAAAGCCTTCTCTCTCAGGGACAGCCGCAGCGAGCGCTCGAAGCGGCGCGGCGCGCGCGGGCGCTCGAGCCTTCCCACCGCTCGATCGTCGATCTCATCCAGGAGATCGAGCGCGCGCTCCGTACCATGCAGGCCCAGCCGACCGTGGTCCAGGAGCGGGAACCCGGCCGCGCCAAGTTCGATGCCGCCCGCTGGGTGGACGAAGCCCGCATGGCCTTGACCGCGGGCGAGCGCAGCGAGGCGCTCCGCATCGTAGACGACGTCCTCGCGGTCTCCCCGGGCTTCGCTCCCGCGGTCGAGCTGAAGGAGCTTCTCGTCAAGCCGCCGCGGCCGGGGCGGGTTCTCACGGGATCGTTGAAGCCGCAGACCTACCGCTACCCGCGGGTTCGGCCGGAGCGGGCTTTCAAGGAAGTCGCGACGTTCGGGGAGCCGCCGGGAATCCAGGTGCTGGCGGTCGGTCCAAACCCGGCTCTGGTCGCGGCCGGCGGGGTCGACGGCTCCGTGAGGCTCTGGGATGTCGACTCTCGCCAGAAGCTCGCGAGCTTCCGTACCGAGATCCATCAGCGCGCGGGCCACGAGGCGCTCGTGACCTCCCTCGCGTTCTCACCCGACGGCGCCTTTCTCGCCTCCGGCCACGTGGACGGGAACATCCACCTGTGGAGTCTCGATACCGGCCAGGAGGTCCTGGCGAGGGCCCGGCACGACGCGTCGGTAGGCGGGCTCGCGTTCTCGCCCGACGGCCTGACGCTCGCTTCCGGAGGTCTCGACTCGACGTTGAAGCTCTGGGAGCTCGGGCAACTCCGTCAGAGCGAGCCTCAAAGGCGGCTTATCCGCGAGCCCTCGGGGGTCACCTGTCTCGTCTACTCCCGCGACGGGAGCCTCATCATTACCGGGCAGACCAACCGCATTCTGCGCGTCCACGAGGTCAAGAGCGGGAGACTGATTGCGACGCTCCGCGGCCACGAGGTGCCGCTCTCCACGGTCGTGGTCTCTCCCGACGGGAGTCAGATCGCGAGCGGCGGCCGCGACGGCATGATTCGAATCTTCGATCTCAACCGCAAGGAAGAGCTTCGCGTCCTGACCGCGCATCGGAAAGCAGTGTCGGCGCTCACCTACTCTCCGCAGGGCACGGAGATCGCGAGCGTAGCGATGGACCACGCGGTGATCCTCTGGGACGTGGCGACGGGCGCGCAGCGGACGACGCTCTGGGGCGCGAAAGGCGAGGTCTTCGCGAGCGTCGTCGTCACCGGCGAGGAGCCCCTGGTCGTTGCCGGCCTCGCTGGCGGACGCCTTCGAGTCTGGGCTCCGGAGTAGGTGTCATTCTTTCAGGGCATGACGCCCGTCGGCATCACGAGCTGAAGGCTCCAGCGGGCGTCGTCTCTCCGATCCAGTCGTATCAGGGAGACGGGGTGGAACACGACCACCGGCATGCTCTCGTCCTGGGCGAGGAGCGCTCCCGCAATCCGATTGAGATAGGGCAGGTGCCCCACCACCATCACGTTCTGCTGGAGGCCCGCGGCCTCGCGCCGCAGGGGATTGATGTCGTCGTCGGGACCGAGCCCGGGAAGCTGGCGCCGAGGACAGCTGAGAGCGCGCTCGAATTCCTGAGCGGTCTGGATCGCGCGAAGCCGGTCGGAGTGCCGGATCTCCGCCACGCGCACTCCGAGCCGCGCCGCGAAATCCGCGCAGCGCCTCGCGTGGGCAAGGCCGCCCTCCGTCAGAGCCGGTCCCCCGCCGCTGTCGGGAACGTTGGGCTCGGCTTCAGCGTGCCGCACGAGGTAGAGCTCCATTCAATCCTTTCCTCTCGCTCCGGGGCCGGAAACGAGCTCTGTTACGAATATTGTAACGCCCTTCCCACTGCCTTTCCATCGACTTTAAGATCCAATACAAGGGGGATAAGGGGGATTAAGGAGGAGATAGGGGGATAAATCGGGACCAATTAGGACCAGATTCATCTCCCCATCTCCTCCCATCTCCCCATCCCCCTTGTATTTCTTCTCTTGTGTTACGCTGGATGGTTTGTGTGCGCTGCGCCAAAGGAGAAACTTGCCGGACGTCACGATCGCTTACTTTTCGATGGAAATCGGCCTGGTGGAGGAGATGCCGACTTACTCCGGCGGGCTCGGCGTCCTCGCTGGAGACACGCTTCGAGCGGCGGCGGACTGGGGACTCCCTCTGGCGGCGGTGACGCTTCTGCATCGAAAAGGCTACTTCCGGCAGCGCCTCGATTCCCGCGGCTTCCAAACGGAAGATGCGGACGGCTGGAGGGTCGAGGATCACCTCGAGGAGATGACGCCGCGCGTACAGGTTGAGGTCGAAGGCAAGCTGGTCATTCTCAGGTGCTGGCGCCGAGTGCTCGAAGGCGTTCTCGGAGCGACGATACCGGTCTACTTTCTGGATAGCGATCTCTCCGAGAACGGCGACAGGGAGAGGGGATTGACGGATCACCTCTACGGCGGGGACAAAAGATACCGTCTCTCCCAGGAGTGCGTCCTCGGAGTCGGCGGGCTTCGGATGCTGCGAGCCCTCGGGTATGAAGGGCTCGAGACCTACCACATGAACGAGGGACACTCGAGCCTCCTCACGCTCGAGCTCATGGGACAGCTCGCCCGGCGCGCGGGGCGGGCCGAGCCCTCGGCCGAAGACGTCAATCAGGTCAAGAACCATTGCGTTTTTACCACCCATACCCCGGTCTCCGCCGGTCACGATCGTTTTCCCAAGGACCTGGTGAGGGAGGTGCTCTCTGTCGACCTGTTCCAGACTCTCGACAAGCTCTACCCCGGCGACGAGATCAACCTGACCGAGCTCGCGCTCCTGCACAGCCGATTCGTGAACGGTGTCGCCCGGCGGCATGGTGAAGTCACCCGCGGCATGTTCGGGGGCTTCGACGTCCGGGCCATCACCAACGGCGTCCACGCGGCGACCTGGGCCGCGCCCTCCTGGCAGGGGCTCTTCGACCGGCACGTGCCCGGCTGGCGGGAGGACAACCAGAGCTTGCGGTACGTGGCCTACGTGCCTCTCGAGGAGATCGAGAAGGCTCACCGCGAGGCGAAGCGCGCGCTCCTGGATCGCGTCTGCACCGACCAGGGCCTCGAGCTCGGCCCGGATCGTTTCACCATCGGTTTCGCGCGGCGCTCGACCGCCTACAAGCGAGCCGGTCTCCTGCTCCGCGACATGGAGCGGTTGAACCGGATGGTGGAAGCGGAGGGGCCCCTCCAAATCATCTATGCCGGCAAGGCCCATCCCAAAGACGATCGAGGCAAAGAGATCATCCGGGAGATCTTCGCCGCCCGGGAGAAACTCTCACCGAAAATCGCGCTCGTCTACCTGGAGGACTACGGTGTTTCTCTGGCGGCGCTTCTTACCGCGGGCGTCGATCTATGGTTGAATACACCCGAGGCGCCGCTCGAGGCCTCGGGCACGAGCGGGATGAAGGCCGCGGTGAACGGCGTCCCCAGCCTGAGCATTCTCGACGGATGGTGGATCGAAGGCCACATCGAGGGAGTCACGGGATGGTCCGTGGGCGACCAGCCGGCGCTTCCTCCGGTGCCGGATGGAGAAAAGGACGCCGAGAACCTGTACCGGAAGCTCGAGAGCGTGATTCTGCCTCTCTACTATCGCGACCGCACCGCCTATCTCGAGGTGATGCGCCATGCGGTGGCGCTCAACGGCTCGTTCTTCAACACCGAGCGCATGGTGAGCGAGTACGCCCGCCAGGCCTACCGTCTCGCCGCGGAAGAGTAACGCCGTGGAGAGACTCCTTTCGAGCGGAATCAAGATCGTCTCCACCCGGAAGGAGTTTGCTCCGGCTCTCGAGGAGCTGCAGATTCTCTGTTTTCCCACGCTCGACGATGACCAGCGGTTCAAGAGCGCTCATTACGGCAAACACATCGAGCTCTTCCCCGAGGGGCAGTTCGTGGCTCTCGATGGGGAGAAAGTCGTCGGCATGACCAGCACCATCCGAATGCACTTCGATTTCGAGCACGCCGGGCACACCTTCGCCGACGTCATCGAGGAAGGCTGGCTCACTTCGCACGAGCCCGACGGCGACTGGCTCTACGGCGCCGATATCGGGACTCATCCCTATTATCGGCGGCGCGGCATTGCCCGCGGCCTCTACGCCGCGCGCCACCTTACGGTGCGCGGGCTCGAACTGAAGGGGCAGGTCACCGTGGGAATGCTTCGCGGTTACGGAGCTCTGAAGAAGGAAATGTCCGCGCGGGACTATTACGATTCTCTCCTCCGCGGAGAGAGAAGCGACCCCACGATCTCCGCCCAGATGAGCGTCGGCTTCGAGCCGCGGGGGCTTCTTCCCGGCTATTTGAACGATCCCGTCTGCGACAACAACGGCGTCCTCCTCGTGCTCGCCGCCGAGAAGGACGTTCCCTTCGAGTGAGATGACTTATGGCACACATACAGATCAAAACCGAGATTCCCGGGCCGAAGGCCAAGACCTGGCTCGAACGGCGGGCGCGCGCCGTCTCCTCGGGAGTCGGCCGGGCGACGGACGTCGTCGTGGCGCGCGCCAAGGGAGCGCTGGTCGAAGACGTCGATGGGAACACCTTCATCGACTTTGGCGGCGGGATCGGCATGCTCGCCGTCGGCCACTGTCCCGACAACGTCACTCGAGCGATGAGCGAGCAGGCGTCGAAGCTCATCCACATGTGCGCGCTCGTGGGGACGTACGAGCCCTACGTGCGGCTCGCGGAGCTCTTGAACGAGGTGACTCCGGGCAGCTTTCCCAAGAAGACCGTTCTCGCGAACAGCGGCGCTGAAGCGATCGAAAACGCGGTGAAGCTCTCTCGCGCTTTCACCAAGCGGCAGGCCATCGTGGTGTTCGAGGGCGCCTACCACGGAAGAACTCTCCTCACGCTGAGCCTCACCAGCAAGTACAACCTCTTCAAGAAGGGCTTCGGCCCGTTCGCGCCGGAGATCTACCGGTTCCCCGCGCCGAACCTCTACCGCCGGCCCTCGCTTTTCACCGAGGACCAATACCTCGAGGAGTGTCTGCGGCAGCTCGACCACAACTTCGTCGCCCAGGTCGATCCCTCGGCCGTCGCGGCAGTTCTGATCGAGCCGGTGCAGGGAGAGGCCGGATTTCTTCCCGTTCCCGCTCCGTTTCTCGAGCGCTTGCGCGAACTCTGCGACAAGCACGGGATGCTCCTCATCGCGGACGAGATCCAGTGCGGCATGGGACGCACGGGGAAGCTATTCGCCATCGAGCACTACGGGATCGTGCCCGACCTTATCGCCACCGCGAAATCGCTCGGGGCGGGAATGCCCATCAGCGCCGTAACCGGCCGGGCCGACGTGCTGGACTCGGCCCACGTGGGCGGAGTTGGCGGGACCTACGGGGGAAGCCCTCTCGCCTGCGCCGCCGCCATCGAGGCCCTCGAGACCATTCGGAAGCCCGAGTTTCTCTCTCGCGCCGTCGAAGTCGGAAATCTCCTCCAGCGGCGGCTCGCGAAGTGGCGCGATCGGTTCCCAATCGTGGGCGACGTTCGCGGCCTCGGTCCCATGCAGCTCGTCGAGTTCGTGCGCGACCGCAAGACGAAGGAGCCGGCGCCCGAGGAGACGCTCGCCATCATCAAGCGCGCGGCGGCGCAGGGGCTCATCCTCATTCGCGCGGGCCTCTACAGCAACTGCATCCGGCTCATGCCGCCGCTGACGGCCGAAGACGCGCTCTACGAAGAGGGTCTCGACGTGCTCGAAGGGGCTATAGCAACCCAGGAAGGCGTGAGCTCGTGTCCGACTCCATCTTCTTCAACGGCACGCTCCTGACTCAGGATCCCGCTCTTCCGCGGGCGGAGGCTCTCGCGGTCAACGCGGGACGCATCGAGGCCGTCGGCGCCCGCGGCGACATCGAAGCCCTCGCGGGCCCGAATACGGAGCGGATCGATCTCGAAGGCCGGACGCTGGTTCCCGGCTTCAACGACTCCCACGTGCACGTGTGGAAAGTCGGCCAGCTCCTGACGAGCATTCTCGATCTAAGGGCCACCAGGAGCCTCGAGGAGCTGAAATCGTCCGTTCGGCGCCGCGCCCGCGAGCTTCCCGAAGGCGCCTGGCTCCTGGGCCGCGGCTACAACGAGCAGTTCCTCGCGGAAGGGCGGCAGCCGACGAGGTGGGACTTGGACCTCGCGGCGGCCGATCGTCCGGTGGCGCTCACGAGGACCTGCGGCCACATGATCGTCGGAAACAGCCGGGCGCTCGCGCTCGCGGGCGTCTCTCGAACGACGACCGATCCAGCGGGCGGGGAGGTCGCGCGAGACTCTTCGGGAGAGCCGACGGGTCTGGTGAAGGAGAACGCCGTGGGGCTCCTGAAGGCGGTCATTCCCGAGCCCGCCGTCTCCGAGTACGCGGAGATGGTTGTCGCCGCCGGCGAAGCGCAGCTTTCGAAGGGAATCACCAGCGCGAGCGAAGCGGGGGCGACCCCGGCGCTCCTCGAGGCGTATCGCGAGCTCGATCGCGCCGGGAAGCTCCCGCACCGGTTTCACGTGATGGCCATGCGGCTTTCGGAGGAGAGCGCCCGACCGCTTCCCGTTCCCGCGAAGCACCTCTCGGATTTCCTCCGGATCGACTCCGTGAAACTTTTCGCCGATGGAGGGCTTTCCGGCGCGACCGCGGCATTGCACGGGACCTACCGGCACGAGCCCGTGCGAGGACTCGCCCGCCTCGCCGAAGAGGAGGTCTTTTCGCTCGGGCTCGAAGCGCAGCAGGCGGGGTTTCGGGTCTGCACCCATGCCATCGGGGACCGAGCGATCGATACCGTCCTTTCCGCGTACGAGCGGCTTCACGCGAGCGGGGGGCGCGGGAACCGGCTCGAGCACTTCGGTCTTCCCGATCGAGCGCAGATCGAGCGCGCCCGCCGCATCGGCGCCATGGCCGCCCCGCAGACGGTGTTCCTGCACGCGCTCGGAGTGAACTTCCGCCGCTACTTGCGAGACGAGTACCTGGCGCGAACCTACCCCATCCGCTCGATGCTGAGAGGGGGCCTGACCGTCGCTCTCGGCTCGGATGCTCCCGTCGTTCCCGACGACCGTCCGCTCCTCGGAATCCAGGCGGCGGTGACAAGGCGCGATCAGGAGGGAGAGAGCATCGCGCCCGAAGAAGCCATCACCGCGGAAGAGGCGCTCTATGCCTATACGATGGGAGGCGCCAACGCGAGCGGGGACGAGGCCAATCGCGGAAGCTTGAGCCCGGGAAAGTGGGCGGACTTCGCGGTCCTCGATCGGAACCCATGCGAAGCCGAAGCCTCCGAGATTTCGGCTATCGCCGTCGTTCGCACGTTCGTTTCCGGACGGGTGATTTTCGCGGCGTGAGCGTCGCCGAAGAAGCCCGGCCGCGCCACGAACGTGACCCCCAACCACGAACAGGGCCCCTCCGGCGACACGGCATTGTCTCACGAAGAAGCTGCTAAGCTGAGCGACATGGCCGAATCGCGCGCGCTCCCCGTCCAAATCGTGATCCGATCGCCGGAGATCACCCTCAAAGGCCGGAATCAGGGAGAGTTCTGGGTTCGCCTCCGCACGAACCTGCGCCAGCAGCTCGACCGGCGGGGCATCTCGTGGCCGATCTCGACCGCGCGCGCGAGGCTGTGCGTGGAAGCGGGCGCCGCTCCGGCAGCGGACGACCTCGAGCGCGCCCTCGCCGCCGTCTCCGAGGTTTCTGGGGTCGACTCGCTCTCCGTGGCACGAAGGGCCGAACGAAATGAGGTCTTTCCCGGAGGGGTGCTCGACCGGGATCGGATTGAAGAGCTTCTTCTGGAAATGGCGCGCGCGAGCTACTCTCCCGGGGAGAGTTTCGCGTTGCGGGTGCATCGCGTCGACAAGAGTTTTCCGCTGAGGTCGGCGGAGATGGAGACCTGGCTCGGCGACGCGGTCCGCGCGCGCACCTCGTGGTCCCGGGTCGACCTCGACTCCCCGGACCGTACGTTCTACGTGGATATCTACGGCGACGCCCTGTTCTTCTACGCCGAGCGGCAGAAGGGCCTGGGAGGGTTGCCGGTGGGAACGAGCGGGCACGTTTTGAGTCTTCTCTCCGGGGGCATCGACTCGCCCGTCGCGTCGTTTCTGCTCGCGAGGCGAGGAGCTTCCGTCGACTGGTTCCACATGAGCGCCACCCACGTGGGCGAGAGGGACTTCGAGACCTCGGTCGTCGCCCGGATCGCCCGCACGCTGAGCCGTTTCAGTCTTCAATCGCGCCTGTTCGTCGTGCCCTACACCCACTTCGATCTGGCGCTCGGGGGAGGGGAAACGGGTTTCGAGCCGGTCCTCTTCCGCCGCTTCCTGTTCCGTGTAGGTGAGGCCCTGGCCCGCAGGATCGGTGCCGCCGCCCTCGTGACCGGGGACAGTCTCGCTCAGGTGGCGTCTCAGACGCTCGAGAATCTGGTCACCACCACCAGGGCGGTCGAGATCCTCGTACTGCGGCCCCTGGTGGGAATGGACAAGCAGCAGATCATGGATCTCGCCCGCAGGATCGGAACCTACGACACCTCGATCGAGCCCTACAAGGATTGCTGCGCCCTCTACGCGCGGAGGGCCAGGACGCGCACCCGCGACGAGGCCCTCTCGATGCTCGAACGGCATCTCTTCGCCGACTACGCGGGCCTCGTCGAACGGAGCCTTCGGGACACGCTATGGGGACGGTACGAGTGTGGGGAGCTGGTTTCAGTCGGCGAGGGCGTAGATCTCGATCGGCGGGCTTACCTTGCTCATGTTGGCGAGGATGCCGTCGAAGTCGAGAAGCGACCACCAGGGGTTGCCCTCTCGCGGAGCGAGTGAGAATACGAGACCGTAGTGGGTTCGACCCGCGGCAAGCCGCGAGAAGAGCTCGTGCTCGCGCGTTCCCGGCTCGAACCGCGACGCGTAGTCGGGATTGACGACGAGGAAATCCGGACGCTCGCGCTCCAGAACCGTCACCGTCGGCCGGAGCCGCTTCGAGGGGAGCTCGTGGAGCCGGGGAAGGTAATACTCCGGGCCCATGTAGCCGACGACCTGGCCGGACGTCACGTTCTCGCGCAGCCATCGCTCGGCGTTGTAACGAGTGTCCGTGAGGAGTAGTGCGTCGAGGGAGACGGCCCGTCCGAGAGAGTAAAGAAGCGCGAACCCGACGAGCGCTCGAGCCCAGACGCCGCGGCTCCAGAGCCGCGAGCAGGCGAGGCCGGCGAAGAGAGAGAGAAGTGCTCCGAGAGGCAAGGCGTAGCGCAGCCACGTGCTGAGAACGGGAACGATGAAGAACAGGTAGTAAGAAGCGCCGAACAGGAGAGTCCAGAATGTCGAGCGTCGAAGTTTTCCCTCGCAGAGCGCCAGGACCAAGCCAAGGGTGCCTGCCGCTACGAGCGGCCATCCAAGAGTGAAGCCCAGGTGCAGAAAAGTCTGTCGCAGCATCGCGACTTGATGGGCCAGAGTTCCCTCGAAAGCGCTGTATTGTCTTCTAGCCCAGAGGATCTCCTCCAAGTGATGGACGAAGCCTCGATGGTTGTAGACGACGTTATGAAGCGCGAGAAACGACACGATACCGGCGAGGAGCGAGACGAGGACGCGCCGATCGACGAGGACCCGGACGAGTGATTTCTCCCGGCGCACTCGCAGCAGGGCGAAGGCGGTGAGCGGAAGAACGTAGAACGCGAACGCCTGGTCCTTGGTGCCCATGGCGAGGACGGCGGAGAGGGTGAAGCTGAGATAGTCGCGAAGCTCCCCGCGCGCGTCGAGCCGCTGAAAAAAGAAATACGAGAGCAGGAACCAGAAGAGGAGCGGGACTTCCAGGTTCGCGGTTTTCGCGTAGTAGACGAAGGGCGCCGAGAGCGCCATCGCGAGGGCGGCGAAGGCACCTGAGAGAGGATCGAAGAAGTCCCGTCCCAGATGATAGAGGAGGAGAACGATACCGACCCCCATCGAGAGAGAGAGCACGCGGCCGAAGAGGAAGAACCAGGTGTGCCCTTCGACGCTCATAGGATCGACGAGATCCAGAGCGAGAACGGGTAGATACGTCGCGGCGAGGAGGTAGTAATGAAGCGGTGGGTAAGCGGGCTGATGCCAGTCGCCGGAGAAGCGCGTTTCGATCCCCGAGAGGATGACCCGCGGGTTCAGCTCGTCGACGGCCCAACCGTAGCGAGAGGGAAGGCCCCACCCGATCCCGACAAGGTTCAGTGCCAGGCTGAAGGCGACGATGCCAAAAAGCAGCCTTCGGGATGCGGAGCTCGCTGCGGCAACCATCGGTGGAGTGTAAAGGCGCCGCGTCAAGCGGGCAAGATCGTTGAAAACCCTGTGGATCAGAGGCAGCCCAGGCGCGAGGTCGTACGTTCAAACCGGGAACGTCCCACTGGCGGTGCTGTCCGGTCAGGAGTATGTTGAGACATGCTTGCTGGGAGGAGCACCTCTTCCATGCGCATTCGCGAGGACTCAGTCGAGGACGAGGAGGACGCCCGGGTCGGAATGCTGAGGGCAGCGGTGAAGAAGAGTGTCGACCCGTCCCAGTACATGAAGTATCTGCTCCTCGATGTGATCGAGACGTACTTTCCCTTGCTCGAAGATGATCAGGAGCGATTTGAGCTGCTCTCGAGAGAGGAGAATCGCGCCGTGCGAGATTTCGAGCGGACATGGGCCGAGAGGTTGATGCTGACGGGCTTCTTCGAGGGAAGCGACAGACCCTCAAACGACAGCTCACCATCAAGTTTGGGCCTCTTCCGTCTGGGGTCGAGGGCCGCATCGACGCGATCGCGGCCGAGAACGAGCTGGACGGCTACCTCGAGGGCGTGATCAAGGCGAGCTCTCTCGTGGAGCTGGGCCTCGAGGGTTGACTCACTCCTCCGTCCCAGCACCGGTTCACACCCCTCAACGGGGAAGAGCACCTGCGTCTCGAGGCTCTCCCATTCCGTCAGCATTGCGGGTGAAGATTCAGACACCTCATTCCACGAAGGGAGGTCACCACAACTGAACATCACTCGATGAGCGTTCAGCTTCGCTGGATTCACCGTTCAGCTTGCTCTGGAATCCGTGTTCACCTTCGCCGAAAGCAACTACGGGAGGCCTACGACGTCGGCTGCCAGCGGCATCTCGAGTGAGTCAGGCCTCCATTCCGATCGCGGGTAGCGCCCCCTAGCGCCGGGTCAGTCGCCGAGGTCCAGTTCGTCGAGCGTGGCAGCGGCGAGAACCCGGTCGAGGACGGACTCCAACTCCACTTCGGACATAGATCGTACCCGTTCGGTGATCTTGTCG
>Ga0184637_10002380_pt1 | contig 12108 bp, 8 predicted proteins | sample PLM3_127_b2_FD_133143 | JGI IMG/M metagenome (GOLD analysis project Ga0184637, IMG submission 133143) | Groundwater sediment microbial communities from an aquifer in East River, Colorado, USA - PLM3_127_b2 | ecosystem: Environmental > Terrestrial > Soil > Riparian zone | place: USA: East River...
CGATCGGGGCGGATGGGGTCGCCCAGATCCAACTGCTCGAGGCGGCCGGCCCCGACGCACCCGATGGCTCGGGCGCCACCGCGAGCATCTGGCTGGTGACCCCCGCCGGCCACGGCTACTACGGCGCGTGGCGCATCCGGGTCTACCGACAGGCTCCGTCCCTCACCTTCACGGCGCACGAGGCGGTCGTCGACTTCAGCCCCACCGTGTCAGGCGGGACGGTCCCCGGCGCCACGGTCACGATCAATGGCGAACCTGTCGAGGTGGCACAGAACGGGTCGTTCGAGGGATCGGTGAGCGCCGGCATCCTGCCCACCGAGCTCCGAGTCGTGGCCGTCGACCCAGTGGGGAACCGGACCGAGCGGGTGGTGACCGTGGTCTGGCCCATCGACTACCGCCGCCTGCCGTTCGTGCCCATTACCGTGCTGCTGACCGTTGCGGCCGCCCTGGTCCTGTTCCTGCGCCGGCCCGACACCGGGCCAGGTCGCCGAACGCCCGACGACGGAGCCACTTTCGAGGAGATCGGCGGCTAGACTCGGGCCATGCCCCTGGTGCGCCCACTGCGCGGGCTTGGCTATGCGTTGGATCGGTTCGGCAGCGGCGAGATCCCGGCCCGTGTTCGACGACCGGGCGAGGTGGCTGCGTCCCAGGGACGCGTCGCAGACTTGACCGATCTGGTCTGCCCGCCGTACGACGTCATCTCCGACTCCCAACGGGCGACGCTGCTGGGGCGCCACCCGCGCAACGCGGTCCGGCTGGAGTTGAGCGCAGAGGCGGCCCCGCACCGGGCGGCCGCCGAGGCCCTGGCGGCCTGGCAGGCGGACGGGACGCTGAGCATCCGATCGCGGGCCGCCTTCTACTCGTACCGGTACGCTGCGACCGATGCCGCAGAGGGCGTCGCGCAGCCCGAAATCCGCGGGATCCTGGCGCGTGTCCGCCTCGAGCCGTGGGGGCCCGGCATGCGGCCCCATGAGCACACGATGCCGGGACCCAAAGAGGATCGACTGGGGCTGCTGCGCGCCACCCGCACCCAGCTCAGCCCGATCCTGGTCCTGTACGTCGACCGCTCGGCGGGGTACGAGTCGCTCATCGAGCGGGCCGTCTTCGACCAGTGGCGGGCTCGTGACGGGGACGGGCTCCTCCATCGGGCCGGCATCATCGAGTCCGACCAGGGCCTGGCGGCGTACCTGTCCCGGCGGCGGCTGGTGGTCGCCGACGGGCATCATCGGTATGAGACCGCCCTGGCCTACCAGGCCGAGGTCCGATCGAAGCCGATCCCCGGCGCGGCCGCGCCGGGAGCCCTGGCTGCCGATTGGGTGATGGCCGTCCTGGTCAATGCCGCCCGGGAGCAGCTCGAGATCCGGCCCACCCATCGGCTTCTGCGACGGGTGGATGCCGATCGGCTGCGGTCCCTGGTTCAGGGCCCCGATCCGCTGTTCCAGGCCGTGCCGGTGGCTCCCGAGCAGCTGGCCCAGCGGCTGGCGGACCTGCGCGACGCCGCGGAAGCGGTGTTCGGCCTGGTCCTGCCCGACGGGGAGGGGTGGCTCCTGATCGGGGACGTGGACGCTGCCGCCGACCGGATGCGGCGCGAGCCGATCAGCGCCCCGGCTCGCCGGCTGGACCTGGCGATTCTCCATGCCGCGCTGCTCGGCGATCGGTTGCGCATCACCGAGGCGGACGTGGCCGCCGGGGAGACGCTCCTCTACACTAGGAGCGAGGCCGATGCCCGCGCCCGGGTCGCCCGCGGCGAGGTGGCGGCGGCGATCCTGGTGCGCCCTACCCGGCTGGAGGAGCTGACCGCGGTGGCCGCTGCCGGGGACGTCATGCCGCAGAAGTCGACCTACTTCTATCCGAAGCTGCTGACCGGGATGGTCTTCTATCCACTGGAGGGTTGAGCACACCGTGGTACAGGCCATCAAGCGCGACGAGGTCTTCATCGAGCCCGAGGGAATCCACGTCGAGACCCATCAGCCCGAACGTCGCAGCCGCAAGCCTCCACTCCTGCTGGTCCATGGCGTGCTCACCGGGTCGTGGCTGTGGTCCAGCTTCGCGTCCTATTTCGCCGAGCGCGGCTGGGAGGCGCATGCGCTCAACCTCCGTGGGCATTTCACCTCCGACCTGGCCGACCTGGAGGCGACCCGGATGCGCGATTACGCCGATGACATCGGGATCGCGGCCCGTCAGCTGGGACGCGCGCCGGTGCTGATCGGGTGGGGGATGGGGGCGTTGGCCGCGCTGCTCTACGCTCAAACCCGACCGGTGCTGGGCCTCGTCCTGCTGGCGCCCTCCCCGCCGGCCGCGGCACTTCCTCGGCGACCGGCCGACCACGAGCTGAAGTCCGTCCCCGGCGTGTACGACGCCGCGTGGTGGGGCTGGCTGGCTCCCCTGGACGAGCTGCGAGCCTGGATGCCGGACATGACCGATGAGGAATTGTCGAAGATGCAGGAGCTGCTGGTGGGGGCCCGCGAGTCGGGGCGCGCCCGCCAGGAGCGGATGCTGGGGGTGGCCATCGACCCGGCGCTGATCCGGATGCCGACCCTGGTCATCGGAGCCGGCCTGGACGACGTCATCCATCCCTCGGAAGCGCGCCGCACAGCCGACCTGCTGGGCGCAACGTACGAGTACATCCCCGGCGCCAGCCATTTCGGGCTGGTCATGGGTTCCGAGACCTGGCCGGCGGTGGCCGCATCCATCCTCGGTTGGCTCGAGGAGCGGCGCCACGGGATGATGGCCGCCAACGCCGACCTGGTAGGGGCCGCTCGCCGCTGATGCGATCTCCAGCAGCATCACGAAGCGCTGCCCGATGAGCGTCCAGCGTCTGACCGAGATCCCCGGCTTCAGCATCGACCGTGTCGCCGCTGCAGCTGGCGCCGACCCGGACGTCCTGCGCCTCGAGAACCTGGACACCGACCTCCGTCCACCGGCGGCCGCCATTGAGGCCACCAAGGCGGCCATCGACCTGGCGGAGGGGAACTCGTGGCTGCCGTTCACCGGCCGCGATGACCTCAAACAGGCGGTGGCTGGCCACATCGAGCGCCGTGGCGGGCCTCGCTACGACGGGCTCCGCGAGGTCGTGATCACTACCGGCGAGGGCGTGGCCATCCTCACCGCCCTGTACTCGGTGACTGATCCCGGCGACGAAGTGATCCTGACCGATCCGACGTACGCCGGGATGATCAACCGGGTGCGGCTGGTGGGAGCCATCCCGCGCCTCGTGCCGCTGCGCGTCGTCGATGGTTGGTGGCGTCTCGATCTCGACGCGCTCCAGGCCGCGGTCACCGACCGGACACGCGCCATCTTCATCAACAACGCCTCGTTTCCCAGCGGCTGGGCGGCTACCGCCGACGAATGGGACGCGATCGCCCAGCTGGTCACCAGCCGCGACCTGTGGCTGATCTACTGGGCCGCCTACGAGGCCACCCTCTTTGATGGCCGCCCGGTCATCCATCCTGCCGCCCTGCCCGGCATGCGGGATCGGACGGTGATCGTGGGCGATCCGTGGGAGAAGCGGATGATCGGTTGGCGGGTCGGCTGGGTGGTGGCGCCGGGCGACCTGGCCAACGACGCGTCGCGGGTTCAGATCTACACCGGGCTGACGACGAGCGGCTTCGAGCAGGTTGGCGTCCGGGCCGCCCTGGACGAGACCGCGGAAGAGCTGGCCGCCGTCATCGGCGAGTATCAACGCCGACGCGACGAAACGATGCGGCAGCTCGAAGGACTGCCCGCTGTCCCGGCCGCAGGCGGCTGGTCACTGCTCCTCGACGCCCGGGCGATGGGCATCGATCCGGCCGCCCTGTCCCGTGCGCTTCTCGACCACAAGGTGGCGGCCACGCCGATGGGTGGCTGGGGCGGCGAGGTGGCTGCTCGACACATCCGCTTCGTCTTCAGTCGCGAACCGGTCGAGCGCTTGGCCCTCCTCGGCGGTCGGCTGCGCGACGCCGTCACAGCCGCCACAAGAGTGGAATAGGACCATCATGGCGACACAACAGGGTATGTACGGCCAGACGCCGACCGGGCCGACCGAGCCCGACGCCTGGCTGGCGGCACTGGACGACGTCCGCCGGCCGCAGCTGGAGGAGCTGGATGCCCGGATCAGACACGTGGCACCCGCACTGCGCCGGTGGCTGGCCGCGGCGAGGCGGCCGCCGCCCACCGCCTCGGCCTGTCGCACTCGACGGCGAAGCACCACTTGGCGAATGCGCGGTCCAATGTCGGCGCGACGACCACCGCACAGCTCGTTTGGATCCTTGCTCCTCGGTTGCCAGAGCCGGCCGACCGGGCCTAAGCGGATCCGTCGCCACAACGGTCGCCACCACGAGCAGGGCTCGCAACGGGCGATCGAATCCGAAGCTGGGCGATCGAACTTTGAAGGGCCTACAGGTGTCGCAGACCCATAATCTACGAAGGCGTCGGACGCAACCGTCGCCACGATGCGGATGAGAGGCGTGGACACCTCGTGAAGCGGGCACAACACGGCGACAAGGAAGCCTTCGGGCTGGTCGCCGCCGACCTCGCGACGAGGTGACCTCGATCTCGCCGAGGATGCGACACAGCAGGCGCTGGTCGCGATCTGGCGGGACCTGCCGCAGCTTCGCGACCCGGCGCGCTTTGACGCCTGGTCGTACCGGCTTCTCGTGCACGCCTGCTATGCCGAGGGCCGCCGCTCGCGCCAGTGGTTGCCGAGCCTGCGCATCCTGCCGGCTGACGAGCCGGCGGCGTCCGGAGGGGTTGACGCCGTTATCCATCGGGACGAGCTCGAGACGGCCATCCGACGCCTGTCGGTCGACCACCGGACCGTGCTCGCCCTGCACCACTACGCCGACTTCCCGGCCGAGCGGGTCGCCCAGATCCTGCACGTCCCGATCGGCACGGTCTACTCGCGACTCCATCACGCGATGCGCACCATGCGGGCGGCACTCGATGCCGACGGACGCCCGGCGGCGCGGGAGGTTTCCCGATGACCACCGAACGCGATCCCCGCACGCGCATCGTCCTGTCGTGGCTTCGCGAGGACGAGTACGAGAACGCCGAGCGCGTGCTCCTGCGCGCCCTCGACGAGGTGGACACGACGCCACAGCGCCGCTCCTGGTGGCCGGCGTGGAGGACGAACCGAATGACTACCTACGCAAAGCTGATCGCCGCCGCTGCGGTGCTGGTGGTGGTGATTGTCGGCTACAGCATGCTGCCCCGGATCGGGATCGGGACCGCCGATCCCGGCGCCACACATGCGCCGATCCCGTCGCTGATCGCCCGAGGCAGCTTCGTCGAACACGACTGGGGTCTGGTCGAATTCGAGGCGAGTCGAGAGGGCTCCAGCGTGACGGGGCGCATGACGGTTGCCGAGAGAGATGGATGGGGGCCGATTACCGTCGATCTCCAGTGCACTCGGGCGACCGAGGATGGCATTGTCATGATCGGCGGCTACATCACGGTAGGGAACCAGATTTGGGCTGCGGGCACCCCCGCCTTGGTCGCCATCAAGCGCGGCTCCCCCGACCGGGGGATAGTCGGGGCTGGGTCCCTGATGGACGAGCCCGCGACGCAGACAACAGGCTGCCTGGCCTACCTGGACGCGTGGTTGGAGCACAACCGCAGGACCCTCGGAGCCGACTGGATCCCTCACCATGTCCTCGACGGGGGCGTCGAGTTCGGTCCGTAGCGCCGACCCGTCGGTGATGCGCCACCTCGCCCGAGCGATCGCCGCGGCCGGCCGACCCTGGCGGGCGGCCGCCAGTCCGGGAGAGGCCGCCGCGGCAGCCGACCCGCGCTGCGTGGAGTTGCACGCGCAAGGAGAATGTCGATGAGCCGCTTCCTGGTTACCGCACTCGTGATCGGGATCGTCTCCGGTTGCGGGAGCTCCGGGTCGTCAGCATCGCCAAGCCCGGCCACGACGTCGGGCGCCACAAGCTCTGCGGCCTCCGTTCAGCCGTCGGTCGCCCCGATGGTCTTCCCGACAGGGGCCTTTGCAGATATCAGCGACGACCCCGTCCCAGAAGATGTGGCGGCGACGTTCCAGGCGACGCTGGCCGACATGGCCGGTGAAGGGGGGATCACAGCCACCGTGATGACCGCCGATGGGACGTGGAGCGGGGCGGCGGGCAAGGCGGACGGCGTCCACGACATGCAGCCCGACAGCCAGTTCGGCATCGCCAGCGTGACGAAGTCGATCGTCGCCGCTCAGGTGATGCTGCTGGTCGAGGCGGGCGAGGTCTCCCTGGACCGGCCGGCCACGGACTACCTCGCTGCTGACTTCACCTTCGACACCAATGGAGCGACGATCCGCCAGCTCCTGAGCCATCGCTCCGGAATCCCGGGGTGGTACGACGACATGGAGGAGCGCCTGGCGGTGGACCGGAGTCGGGTCTGGGAGCTCGACGAGATCCTCGCGCTCGTTCCGGCGGCTCGCCGTCCCGTCGGCTCCTTTGAATACGCCGACACCAACTACAACCTGCTCGGGCTCGTCATCGAACACGTTCGCCAACGACCGCTTGTCGACGTCCTGCGCGATGGAGTCCTCCGCGTCGACGGGACGGAGCGGCTCATCTACCAGCCCGATGAGGCCCCGACCGACCCGATGGCCATGCCCCGCGGCGAGTCGCGCGACGCGCTCGAGCAGGGCGGCGGCTACCTTCCATCGATCTCGGTTACGGTCGCCGGAGCTGCGGGCCCCATGGCGTCCGATTCGATCTCGCTCGCACGCTGGTGGCGGGCGTTCTGCGGTGGCGAAATCGTGTCGGAAGCCTCGCTGACCGAGATGGCGACGTTCTACGACAACGCCGAGATCGATTACGGGCTCGGGATGATCAATCCCGCGGACGGGTATGCGCTGGGCGTGGGGCACCTGGGTCAGATCTTCGGCTACAACTCGTGGGCCGGGTGCCTGACCGAGGACCACTTGATCGTCGTTGTGCTGACCAATTTCGACGCCTCCATCTTTGAACTGGGCAGACCGCTAATCGTGGCGGCGCGCTCGGAGTGACCTGTTGGGTAAGGTCGCAGAAATCACCTGGCGCCAGGCCCTCGCCTGGCGGCTCAGGCGACATCTCCTGGAGCCGGTCGGGGCGACGTCCGTTCCTGGCGTGGTTCGCCAGTTGGGTGGCGTCCAGGCCCAGGTCGCCTCGTCAGCCGAGCTGGCGATTCGTCTCCGCCGATCTCGCTCCGCCGCAGGTGAGGTGGATCGGGCGCTGGCCAGCGGTCGGCTCATCAAGACCTGGGCGATGCGGGGTGCGTTGCACCTCCTGACACCCGCGGAGGGTGGCGCCTTCCTGGCGATCCTGTCGGCTGGTCGGGCCTGGGAGCTGCCCAGCTGGCAGAGCTGGTTCGAGATGACGCCGCGTCGCTGGGAGCTTCTGCGTGAGGTCGCACGCGACGCGTTGACCGATGGACCACTGACCCGCCAGGAGCTCGGTGCGGCGGTGGCCGTCGTGCCCGAGCTCGCGCACCTGCGCGAGCACTTCAACTCCAGCTGGGGGACCATCCTCCATCCGCTGGCTGTCCAGGGCGACCTGAGCCTTGGTCCGCCGCGCGGCGGGCGTGCCACCTTCCAACGTCTCGACGCCAATCCGCGCTGGACGGGCCTTCCTCACTTGGACGAGGCGGGGATCCAGGTGCTCGAGACGTACTTTCGCGCCTATGGGCCGGCGAGGATCGACAACATTCGCCATTGGCTGGGGCCGGTTGCGAAGAAACGCATCGTGGCCTGGCTGGAGGCCCTGAGCGACAGGCTGGTGGAAGTCGACGTCGATGGCGACCCGGCGCATGTCCTGCGCGAGGATCTCGCCGGCCTTGCCGCGACACGAGCCACGGCCGCCGTGCGGCTCTTGCCCGGCTTTGACCAGTGGATCCTCGGCCCCGGAACGCGGGACGGCCACGTGACGACGGCCCGCCGGCGACCACAGGTCAGTCGCCAGGCGGGGTGGATCTCACCCGTCGTACTGGCCGGCGGAGTGGTGGCCGGGACGTGGTCGTTCGAGCGCGACGACGTCAACGTCACCTGGTTCCGCGAGTCAGGCGCGGCGCCCCGCGCGACGTTGCTGGCGGAGGTTGATCGGCTGGCTTCGATCCTTGGGCGCGAGTTCGGCCTCGCGATTCGGCGCGTGTAGATGAGGGCCCACCGGGGAAGCCGCCAGCGGGGTGCTGGTCGGACGCGTAGTGTGGATTTCGTGGTCCGTCATTCGTTACGTAGGTGGGACGAACCCATCGGACCGGACTAATGAGGGAACAGAAGGACGAACGAGGAACGATCGATGGCGACTGTAGACGACGCGGTTCAAAGCCAAGTGCGCAACATCGAGCAGGCCACGGGCAGGTCGATGGACGAGTGGGTGGCCCTGGTCAAGGCCAGTGGCAGGCACACCGACATCCTGGCGTGGCTCAAGGCCGCGCATGGGGTCAGCTACGGGAATGCCAATTTGGTGGCGCAGATCGCGAAGCGTGGCTCGGCGTCGGGCGGCGGTGACGAGCTGGTCGACGGGATGTACGCTGGTCCGAAGGCGGCACTGCGCCCGTTCCATGACCAGGTTGTCGAGCTGGCTCGAGGATTCGGTCCGGACGTCGAGCCTGCGCCCAAGCAGGCCTATGTCAGCCTCCGCCGCGCGAAACAGTTCGCCACGGTGGGCCCTGGCCCTCGAGGCAGCCTCGAGATCGGCATGAATCTCACCGGCGCGCAGCCAGGGGGCCGACTGGAGGCCGGCGGCGGGATGTGCACCCACCGGATCCGACTGTCGTCCGCGGACGAGCTGGACGCCGAGGTCATCGGTTGGCTCCGAGAGGCCTACGCCCGAGCGTAGCCAGGGCCCTCCGCGGACCGATTGCTATACTCCCGCACGGTCCACCTCCCCGGCAGGCGTATCCGCCGGGACGATCGCGCCGCATTCGTCTAGAGGCCCAGGACACCGCCCTCTCAAGGCGGAGATCACCGGTTCGAATCCGGTATGCGGTACCACTCGACCACAAGATCTTGTGGCTGATCTCGTGCCGATCCCCTAGATGTTGTGCTTTTCGCCCGATCGCCAGGCACCCGATCGCACAGGGAGCCCTTATGGGAGCCCTTATGGGGCACGTGTGAGCGGACCTCGAGGCGCCCTACCGTTTCACGAAGCTCAGCGGGTCACCTGACTCGCTCGCCGCCCGTCACCTTGCTTCGGGCTTACGAACCGGTCAACCTGCCTACCCGCTCGAACGCTTGAGGCGGGTCGAACGGGGTAACACCGCGAGCACGCCAGACGGACGGGTCGCGCCTGACATCCGCTATACATGCGTCGGCGGGTCGGTCATCATCAATATATCTTCGGGTCCTAGTGGAGCACGGGGCACGTAGTGGGTCTGATTGTCGACGGTGCCGCTCACGCCGAAGAGCGGCGCGTCGTTACTGCGGTCTTCGCGGACCTCGTGGGTTCCACCGGCATGGGCGAGCAGCTCGACGCCGAGGACATGCGAGCGATCCTGGCGGCATACCTCAACGCGGCCGCGAGTGAGATCGTTCGGCACGAGGGGACTGTGGAGAAGTTCATCGGCGACGCCGTCGTGGGTGTCTTCGGAGCGCCCGCGGCGCGGGAGGACGATGCCGACCGGGCACTGAAGGCGGCGCTCGGGATCCGCCGCGAAGTCGGTAGGATCAACCGTGGTTCGCCGCCGTCCAGCACGCAGTTGGCCGTTCGCATCGGAGTGAACACAGGGCGCGTCGTCGCCGGTGACTTGCCAGACGCGATACAACCCACGTATCTCATCTCCGGGGACGCGATGAACACCGCGCAGCGCCTGGAGGCGGCGGCTCAGCCCGATGAGATTCTCGTAGGCGACATCACGCATCGCCTGACGGAGGCCGGCTTCGTGTTCGGGGAACCTCGCGTTATCGACGCGAAGGGTAAGAAGCGGCCCGTTCACGCGTATCCCCTGGTCGGTGAACGCGCCGAGAGCTTATACGAACCCCTGGCTGTCGCTTCCCACCTCGTGGGCCGCGACCGAGAGCTCGCGGCCATCGAACACGCGCTCGCTCGGCTTCGGCGGGGACGCGGATCAGTCGTTGCGATCGTCGGCGACCCCGGAATGGGGAAGACGCGGCTCCTTGCCGAAGCGCGTGGCCTCGCGTCAGGCGTGCGGTGGTTGGACGGACGTGCGGTGAGAGCCGGCCAGCGAACGCGCTACGCACCCTTCTGCGACGTGATCCTCGCGGACGCGGGACAGCCGTCTGGTGAACAGCATCGCGACGTCTGGCAACGAAGCGCAGCGCGAATCAGCGCACTCCTCGGCCCTGACGACGCCGACACCGCGGCGTACATCGCCGCTCTCCTCGGTGAAACCGAGGCAGCAGGGGCATCGGGCGTTATCTATCCAGGCGCAGAGGAGTTGGGCCGGCAGATCCTCCGCGCCGCTCGAAGGTACGTCCAAGGCCTCGCTCGTGAGCAACCGACCGTACTCGCGTTCGACGACTGGCACTGGGCCGACGCCGCTTCGGAAGCGTTGCTCAAGCACCTGATCCCGGCCACGCGGGCCAGTCCCCTCCTCATCGTGGTCGCCGGTCGACACGAGCCGGACTCACCGATGGCGTCGCTCGTCGACGGTCTGTCGCCTGATGTGACGATGACCCTCGAACCGCTCGAAGAGAGCTCGAGCCGAGAGCTGATCGGAAACCTCCTCGGCACCGAATTGCCCGAGCGAGTTACCAGGACGGTCGTGGGCCGGACCGAGGGCAACCCGTTCTTCGTCGAGGAGGTAGTTCGGTCTCTGATCGACGCTGATCTGCTGGTGCGCGAGCCGACTGGATCGTGGCGGCTCGCGAGCGATCAGACGACGGTCGCGGTTCCGGACAGGGTCGAGGCGGTGATCGCGGCGCGCATCGATCGGCTGGACGAAGCGCAGAAGGAAGCCCTGCGCGTCGCCTCGGTCATTGGCCGCGACTTCGAGTACGCGCTCCTCCAGTCCGTTGCCGATCTGGACGGCAAGCTCGACGCGGCACTGGCTGTCCTCGTCGCCATGGAGCTCATTCAAGAGATTCAGGCGAGCTCCCGCGCGGCATACAGCTTCAAGCACGTGCTCATCCAAGAGACCGCGTACGGGCAGGTCCTGGGTCGAAGGCGCCGCGAGCTCCACGACCGGATCGCACGGTCTCTGGAGGCCCAACCGCGCGGCGAGGACTTCTCGGGCGCGCTCGCGTTCCACTACACCCGCGCCGAGAATTGGGCCAAGGCCCACGAGCACCTGTTTGCAGCCGGTGATCGTGCGGCTGCGGTCGCCGCCGACATAGAGGCGCTCTCGCACTACCGCGAGGCGCTGGTCGCATACCAGCGAGCCTTTGGCGATCGTTGGGACCCGACGCAGCGCGCGGCGTTGGCTAGCAAGATGGGCGAAGCGCTATTCCGGAGGGGGGAGCACGCCGCCGCGCGTGACCACCTCTATTCCGCGCTGGCGGACCTGGGCATCCGCTACCCTCGAACGACCGGGGGCGTTCGGCTCGGTCTGCTCCGCCAGTTATTGCAGCAACTCGCGCATCGAGTGGTTCCAAGCCTCGTGTTGCCCCGGACCGCAGCACCCGACCCCGTCGGCGACCTCCGTGTTCGGATCCTGGGCACGCTCGCTTGGGCCGACTATTACTTGAGCGACAACGAGCGGTTCGTCCTGGAGTGCCTCATGGCTCTCAATGAGGCTGAGCGCCGGGGCGACAAGCGCGGGACGGGCTTGAGTTGCTTCGGCCTTGGCGTCGCTGCGGACGTGATCCCGCTTGGGGGGATTGGCGCTTGGTACTTCCGGCGCGCGGCGGACCTTGCCGCCGAGGCGCAGGATCCACTGCTGAGCGCGTTTAGCGTGCTCGGTCTTGCGTTGAACGCACAGTTCCATCAGGGCAGGGCCAGTGAAGCTACCGGCGGTTACGAGCTGGCGCGCACGGCGCTGAGGATGATCGGCGAGACCAGGCAGTGGGGTCTCCCTACGCTCATGTCCGCATGGATCCACCTTGGATTCGATCTTCGTACCGCGGAACGACTCGCCCGCGAGCTGCTCGACGCCGGTGAGGGGGGCGCGGATCCACAACTGACCGCCTGGGGACGCTTGTTGCTGGGCAGGCTTGCGTCTCGCCGCGGTGACCACATCTCGGCCGACTCTCATCTGCGC
>Ga0184637_10002381_pt1 | contig 12104 bp, 6 predicted proteins | sample PLM3_127_b2_FD_133143 | JGI IMG/M metagenome (GOLD analysis project Ga0184637, IMG submission 133143) | Groundwater sediment microbial communities from an aquifer in East River, Colorado, USA - PLM3_127_b2 | ecosystem: Environmental > Terrestrial > Soil > Riparian zone | place: USA: East River...
AGAACGGTCGGACGGAGTACGGCCACGGCCCCCGCGACGACGCCTGCCACGCCGGCAAGCCGAGCGCCGGGCCGATCCCGAAATCGCTCCAGAAGCAGGAGCAGCAACACGCTGCCACACAGGATGGGGCTCGCGGTGAGGATCGCTCCGTCGTAGAACCAGAAGGGGCTATAGAAAGCAGCCAGTCCCATCGCCCAGAGGCCCACTCGAGCATCGAACCAGCGCCGAGCGAGAAGCCCGATGCCCAAGACCGCCAGAGTCCCGGCCAGGCTCTGGAGGATCCCCACTCCCGGAAGACCGCCGGCGCCGGCGGCGTAGAGCGGAGCCAGCAGGTAGGGGTAGCCCGGGTTCATGAAGTAGGGGCCCGGACCGAACCCCCGGCCGGCGGCGATCGAAGCCGCCCGCGCGTCGTAAAAGGCCGAATCGATTAGAAGATAGCGCCCGGCCGGGGTCGGGTGAAGGAATGAGACATAAGCCAGGCGCAGGGCCAGCGCCCCAGCGAGGAGCAAGATGACCTGACGCGGGCGGAACCTGGCCGGGCCAAAGCACGTCATATTATTTGGCGCCCCCTGCACCCCGGGGATCATTGCCCTCAACCCAACCGATGACTTCCGTCGCCCGTCCGGCCCGACAGCTCGGCCTGGCTGCCTTGGCTGCGCCTGCCTTGGCCGCGCCTGCGTTGGCCGCGCTTGCCCTGGCCGCGCTTGGCCTGGCCAGCCTGTCGGCCCTCGGTACGGCAGCCGAAATCCTCCGCTGGGACGACATCGACTCGGGCGAGTTGCGCTCGAGCCCGCTCGCCCTCGAGCGCCCGATCGAGCTCAAGGTGACCGCCACCGCCACCGTGGCCGGCAAGAGCAGAAGCCTCGCCGCCTACCCCTGGATCCTCGACAGCGAATCGCGCAAGGTGGTGTGGACCATCGATCCGGAAGCGGCCAAGACCGTCGGCCGCCGCCGGAACCAGGGCACCGCTCTGGTCAAGCAGGAGAGCACGCTTCGCCTCGATAGCGGCCGCTACGAGGTCTACTTCACCACCTTCGGCGATGTCCACCGAGCCGACATCACCGGCTGGTTCGGGATCCACCTCGGCAAGCGCATGACCGAGAGCGACGCCGGCAACCTGCGGCGCGACGACTGGGAGCTCGTTCTCACCTGCCGCGACCAAGATGCGGCGGCTGTGACCACCGGCGACCGGGCCCGCCCGCATTTCAATCCCCTCTTGAGAATCGAGCACCCCGGAGAGAACTCGCTCCAACGAATCCCCTTCCGGCTCGACGCGCCGGCGGCGCTCGTCGTGTATGCGATCGGCGAATACGACCCCAAGAGCCGCAGCATGGCCGATGCCGGATGGATCGTGCGCGCCGACACGCGCGAGCGCGTGTGGGAGCTGACGCCCGACAACTCCCGGCTGGCGGGCGGCGCGCAGAAGAACCGGTCCTATCGGGATGCAGTCCATTTCGATGCCGGCACCTATCTCCTCTGCTATTCGACCGACGATTCGCACACCTGGGGCGACTGGAATCTGAACCCGCCTCACGACCCCGAGTTCTGGGGCATCGCCCTCTTTGACCACGACGGGGCCCGCGCCCATTTCGCCGCCAACGTCAAGGACCCCTTCGCCGCCAACGTGCTGGTGGCGATCGACCGCCAGCCAAACAACACCTTTTCCGAGCGCGGCCTGCGGGTCCGCCATTCCATCAAGGTGCGAGTGGTCGCGATCGGCGAGTACGACGAGGGCAGCAATCGCTTCGCCGATTACAGCTGGATCGAAGAGGCACGCACCCACCGCCCGGTGTGGACGATGAGCCGCGACAACACCCAGCCGGCGGGTGGCGCGTCGAAGAACCGCGTGGCCGACGAGTCGGTTTCGCTGGCTCCGGGCGACTATCTGGTCTGCAGTTGGACCGACGACTCGCACGCTTTCGGGGAGTGGAATGCTCCGCCGCCCCGCGATCCCGACGGCTGGGGGATTCAGGTCTGGGGCGCCGGCAAGGGCTTCGATCGGGCGGACGTCCAGGACTACGCCGAAGATCGCGACCCCAAGATCCTGGCCCAGCTGCTCGGAATCGGTGACGACCGCCACGCCGTCGAGCGCTTCGAGCTCAAGGAAAAGCTCAAGGCCCGGATCATCGCCCTGGGCGAGGGAACGCACGGCCAGATGTTCGACTATGGCTGGCTCAAGCGCGTGATGGACGGAGACCGCTCGACGGTCGTCTGGCGGATGCGCTATGACGAAACCACCCCCGCGGGAGGCACCGAAAAGAACCGCCGCCAGGAGGGCGAGATCGAGCTCGAGCCGGGAGCCTACGAGCTCCACTATGTCACCGACGACTCTCACTCATTCCAGGACTGGAACTCCGACCCGCCGGAGCAACCCCACTTGTGGGGTGTCGCTCTCTCCCGCGTGAACTAGGCTCGCCCATGCTCAGCTCGCCCACGCTCAGCCGCTCGTGAGGCGATCGAGCCTCAAGCACGTCGATCACCGCCTCCACCACCTCCTCCGGCTCCACTTCGCCCTCCGGTCGGTGAAGCACGCGATGCCCCCGGCCCAGCGGGCCATAGCGGGCGTGATCGCCGAGTCGGAAGATCGCGACACAGGGAACCCCGAGGGCCGCGGCCAGATGCATCGGCCCGCAATCCCCGGAGACGAAAGCATCGAGGCCGGAGACCAGGGCCCGTAAGCCGCGAATATCGGTCGGCGGCGCGTACACCCGCCGCGGGCCCGGGGGTGCCATCGCCTCGATGAGCTCAAACTCCGCCGGTCCCGAGAAAACGATCACCATCACCCCCCGCGCCGCGAGCAAGCCGGCCACCGCCTCGAACCGCTCAATCGGCCACCGCTTTCGCCGGCGTCCGCCCGGATGGAGGCCGACGACCGGGCGCTCTTCCCCGCTCCCCCACCGGCGGTAGGCGCGAGCGGCCAGGGCCAAGTCCGAGACCGGGGTCTCGATCCGGGGTGGAGGCGCAGGCGGCAGATCGGGGTGGAGATAACGCAAGAGATCGTGGAGGAGGACCGATTCGTGCGCCGGCGCCCCCGACTGGACGCGCAGGTTCAAGAACCCCGCCGCGTCCTCGCGGTCGTAGCCCAGACGCCAGGCCGCTCCGCTCCCCCAGGTGATGAGACCGTTCAGGAAGCTTGCACTGTGGACAGGAGAGGCGTCGACGGCGAGCTCGGGCTGGATGGCCCGCAAAGATTCACGCCATGCAGCCATTTCCCACGGACGACGCAGCATCCGGCGATGATCGAGAGGGATGATGCGATCGACGGCGGGGTGCGATTCCAGGATGGGGGCGAACCCGTGCGGCGCCACGACGGTGATGGCCGCCCGCGGTGCTGCCCGCCGGAGCCCGAGGAGAAGCGAAGTCAGGAGCACGAGGTTGCCGAGGCGGCGGTCTTGGCGGACAACGACGATCCGCTGGAGGACGGCCAGATCTACCGCCTCCGGTGCGAGTGGTTTGCTGGCCAAGAGCCGGCGGGCGATGCCAATCCCGGCCCGCCGCACCGCCCGCTCGATCGGCCTCAGGACCATCACCTCTTCCTCGATCCCTCATGGCGCTCGATCGGCCTCAACCATCGCCTCATCCTCGGTCGCCCGATGGCACGAATGCTGCGCCATCCAGCGCTGCCTATACGGGATGCGCCCGGCCGCCTGGCTTGAGACCCGAAACCACCACAAGTTAGCACGTCCCGCGGGAAATCGGCGCGGGCCTGGCGGTGTAGGAGTCTTGCAAAGTGCACGGCCGGGCATGAGTGCGCCTCGGTGAGGCGACTGAGCATCCCGCATCGCCCAGGAGTTTGGGATGGATAGTCGGACCTCGCTGCTCGCGCTCCGGTGGATGGCGTGCGTGACGCTGGTCCTCCTCCTTTTCTATCACCAGCCGATCCCGCTTTCTCTGGCCACCGTCGATCTCCGCGGCCTTGCCGCCTGCATCGTGCTCGCGCTGTCCAATCTCGCCCTCCATCGGGCGCCGACCAAGATCTTTTCCCGGCAGCCATTCCACTTTCTGCTCTTCCTCCTCGACCTGATCCTGGTCACGGTGGCGGTTTATCTGGCGACCTCCTCCGACGCCTCTGAGCTCGGGTTCTTCGTCGTGCTCTTGCTCTGCATCTTGAGCGGAGCGGTCACCGGCGATGCGCGGGCGAGCTTTCTGATCTCGATGTTTGCGGGCGCCATCTATCTCGCTCAGCTCCGGGTGTGGAAGGCGGACTTCGTCCAGCTGCTTGATCCCAGCACCCTGCTTCGGGTCCCGCTCCTTCTCGTCTTCTCGATCACAGCCGCCATCCTGTCCCGGGGTGCCGAGCGCACCAATCGCCGCCGGGCCGAAACCCTGCTCGCCTTTACCGGTCCGCTCCGGATCACCATGTCGCCCGAGGAGATCGCCGCAACGTTGGCGCAGGTCCTGACCGAAAGGGCGGGCTACAACCGGGTCGCGCTCTACCTGCTCGAGCCGGATCAGATCACTTTCCGCCGCGTCGGTGAGAGCAGCTTCCCCGCGACCATCAGCTCGCGCACATTGCCGGAGTCCATGCTCCGGGGCCTCCTCTCCGGGCACGCCGCCAACCCCGACGACCTGGGCGGCGCCCGGGTTCTCACCCAGACCCTGGGAATCCGGCCCGAGACGAGTTTCATCGTCCCGGCGCAGTCCTCCGAACGAGCGGTCGGGCTTCTCATCGCCGAGCACCGGCGCCGCGTTTTCGATCCCGAGCCTCAAGCCGCCCTCCTGGCCAACTTCGCCGGGCAAGCCGCCTACGCCATCACCAACGCGCGGATGGTCCAGACCGCGCAGGAATCGGCGATCGGACTCCATTCCTTGCTGAAGATGAGCGAGGCGGTGAGCTCGACCCTGCGCACCCGAGACATCCTTCGAATGCTCGAGGAATTCTGCGTCCGCCTGATCGGCGTCCGCGGGTGCCGTCTGTGGGTGACGGGCGCCGCCCTCAACCACAACGGCCCCGGCCTGGCTGAGCTCGTCCCGCTCAACGGCGAAGCGACCCCGATCGAACAGGCGGCGGCGATCAAGGTGTGGGAGACCGGAACGGAGCTCCTCCTCAACACCGAGGAAGCGATCGACAGGCTTGGGGCTGGAACCGAAGTCTCGAACCTGATGGCCATGCCGCTCCGCACCGCGGACGAGGTGCTCGGGGTGCTCGTGGCTCTCGACAAACCCGGCTCTTTCAACCAGCGCGACCACTCGCTGCTCGAGGGGCTCGCCAGTCAGGCGACCATCGGGCTGGTCAATGCGCGGCTCGTCGAGAGACTCGAGGCCCGCACCGGGCGCATCTCTCGCCTGGTCGAGACCCTTGGCGCCGAGAAGCAGAAGCTCGAGCACGTGCTCAGCAATATGGAGGAAGCGGTGGTGCTCCTCGACCAGGAGGGACGCGTGGCCCTGGCGAATCACTCCGGGCGGCGCTTGCTGGGACCGAGCGGCCCCGTCTCGCTGCCCGCTGAGGCCGGCCGCTTCCGGGATCCGATCGGCCTTCTTCCGCGCCTGGCGGCCGTGCTCGGAGGGGACAGCGCGGTGCATGAGACCGTCCCGAACGGCGAGCGCTACTACGAACTGTCAGCCGCCCACTTGAAGGGCGAGGACGGGGCCATCGCGGTCCTCCGCGACATCACCGAGCTCGTGCGCATGGACGCCATGCGAACCGACTTCGTCTCCCACGTGTCGCATGAGCTCCGGACGCCGCTGGCCGCGATCGTCGGCTCGATCAAGCTCATTCTCGACGGCCACGCCGGAGAGATCACCGAGACGCAGAATCGACTCCTCAACATCGTCGAACGAGAGAGCGCCCATCTCATGCAGCTCATCAATGACCTGCTCGACCTGGCCAAGCTCGAGGCTGGCCGCACCAAGATCGAGAAGGAGGACGTGAGTCTGGAGGCGCTCATCGCCGAGGCGGTGGAGTCAATGCAGCCGCTCGCCCAATCGCAATCGATTCATCTGACGGCAGAAAGCGATGGACTCGGGTCACCCCTGTCTTGTGACCCGTCCCTCATCCGGCAGGTCCTTCACAACCTGATCGGCAATGCGATCAAATTTACGCCTGCAGGCGGTTCGATACGAACGGTGGCCAAGACCGGCCCGGCATTCGCCGAAGTGAAGGTCATTGACACGGGCATCGGCATTCCGCGTGACAAGTGGGAGGCCGTGTTCAACAAGTTCGAGCAGCTCGGCTCCCACAAGGGACCGGTCAAGGGCACTGGGCTCGGCCTGGCCATCTGCCGTCAGATCGTCGAGCGGCACGGTGGCCGGATCTCGGTCGAGAGCGAGGAGGGCGTCGGATCCACTTTCCGCTTCACCCTTCCCCGCGGCGAGCCGGTCGTCGAAGTGAAGGCGGTAACAACCAAGGACGAGCCATGCGTGAGCCCCACATCCTGATTGCTGAGGACGATCCGAGCCTGCAGACCGTGCTCGCCGAGACCTTCCGTTCCACCGGCTACCGCGTGACGACGGCCGGAGACGGCGACGAGACCCTGAAGTACTTCAGTGCCGAGCTTCCCGACGCCGTGGTCCTCGATGTCGGAATGCCGGGGAGAAACGGGTTCGAGGTCTGCCGTGAGATCCGGGCCCGCCCCGAGGGGAGCAACCTCCCCATCATCTTCTTGACCGCGCGCGGGGCCGAGGCCGATCGCCAGTGGGGGCTCGACGCCGGAGCCGATGACTACTTGACCAAGCCGTTCGATCCGGCGGCCTTGACTTCGGTGGTCGCCGAGTTGATCGAATCGCGCCGGCAGGGCGAGGAGCGGAACCCGCTCACCAAGCTTCCCGAGTTGACCACTCTCGCCCGCCGTGCCACCGGGCTCAAGGCCGGCGGGAGGGCGATCTCGGTCGCGGTGCTCGAGTTCGAGGCCGAGGCCGCCGACACCTACCGGCAGAAATACGGGGACGTGCGCTTTGCCGCCGCCATCCGCACCGCCGCCACCTGCTTGCGACAGGTGGTCGGCGCCGCCTCCGGCAACACGGCCGCCGTCAATGCGGCCGGCGGCCATGCGGCCAGCGGCAAGGCGGCGCCCTCCCTGCTACTCGGGCATGCCGGCGACGTGAGCTACTCGCGCTTCATCCTCGCGGGCACGTCGGCGGCGGTCGCCGCCGCGGCCGCCCGCGCCCACGCGCTCTTCCACCGGCAAGCGCCGGGGCTCTATGACCCCCCGGATCGGGAGCGGGGGTTCGTGGCCGCGCGACGGTCCGACGGCACGACCCTCCAGGCTCCCCTTCTGGAGCTTCGCTTCGAGACCACCACGCTCGAGGCGCTGGCTCCCGATGCGGTCAAGACCGGTGACAGTCTCGAAGCGGCCTAATCGCGGCCCAGTATTCAAGACGAGGGCGTTCAACATGATCATGGCAGGACGGCGGACCCCATGCGACTTGCGCCCGGCTCGGTGCGCCTTGCGCTCGGCTCCATGCGCTCTGCATGGCGTCCCGGCGCCGTTCGGCAAGCGTGGGGAACCGACCGGGCTCGATCGCGCCTGGACGGTCCTTCTCTTCATACTCGCCGCCGCCGTCCTGACCACCGGCACGGCGTCGGCGAACGCCCGCCGGACCGCCATGGGAGACGTGATCACCGCCCGGAACGGCGCTGCGGGAAGCGCCAATGTCGCCTTTCGAGCCATTCCCACGGCGCTCGATCAACCGCGCATCATCCCGCTGCCGATCGGCCTGGCGCAGGTCGCCATCTCCCCCCCCACCTTCAACACCGACGATCCGGACTTCTCTGCGGTCGAGATTGCGAACCTGCTCCTCGATCCCCCCTTTGACCTGCGCTTGACCTCGCCCCCATCCGGGGAGGACGCGAGAATCGAGGTGCGAGTCGCCAAGGATGAGATCGTCTTCGACCTCGGGGAGGCGCAATCGCTGGTTCCCGCCGGGGCTTTCGAGCACGGCGGTCGCTTCGGCATGGATCTCTTCAGCTCGGATTTGGGGTTCGTCGAGCTGGGCATGTCGCCCCTCTTCATCGCGCGCACACGCATCGATCTCTCCGACGATCTGAGAGGCGCCTTGCGCAACGCCGAACCACTCACCTCGAGCAAGGTCTACGCCGTCGACCAGATGGCCGAGGCTCAGGCGGCGATGGCTCTGGGAGTGGCGGTTGCCCGACAGGTGGCCGGACCCGATCCGGCTTTCCTGGAGGTCGCCGAACCCGCCTACGCGGCCGACGGCTGGCGTCTCTATGCCGGGGCGGGGTTCAGATATCTGCTCGGCCTGGCCTACTTCGACAACTCCGGACGGGTCGACGTCATTCCGGCCGAACCCCTGCTCGACCCCGACGACCCGACCGATGTCTCCGTGCACTCGATCATGCGGACCTCGGTGCCCGGATCCCCGGGGACCGTCGGGCACGGGTTCGCCCTCGACCTCGGAGTGGCGGCGCTCGAAGGGCGCACGTGGGAGATCGGGCTCGGAGTGACCGACCTCGCCGGCTCCATCGTCTGGCGCACCAACGTCGAAGAGATGACTCTCGACCAGACGACCGGTGAGCTCGTGACCCGAACCCTCGCCGAGAATCAACGGCATCGAAGCAAGCTCAGCCCGCAAACGACCTTGAACCTGGCGCGGCACTGGGGCGGGACCACCCTCGCCACGGACGTGCGCCACGGGATCGACGGTTTGAGCTATCACTTGGGCGCGGAGACCCGCCTCGGAATCTATGCGCTGCGAGGTGGGGCGATCCTCGACGGCGCCGGTCTTCTGCAGGCGACCGGAGGCGGTGGCATCCGCATGGGGCCGGTCGGGCTCGACGCCTCGCTGTTCACCTCGAGCGCCAATCTGGCCGAGAAGCGGGCGCTGCTGCTCGGACTTGCCCTTGCCATCTACTAGCGATCAGGGTATCGATCAGCGCGGAGGGCTATAGCGATGTTTCAGCTGATGCAACGGATGCGGGGGATGCGGGGGATCTCGAACGCCATCGCGGCTGCCGGCTTCGCCGGGACGCTCACTCCCACTCTCGCTCTCACCGTCGCTATCGCTCTCACCGGTTGCGGCGCCAACGAGGTGGTGGTGAGCGTCAACCTCCTCTCCTTCATCGATCCCGAGGAACAGACCGGCCCCTACGCCGCTCCGCCGGGGGTGATTCTGCCGCCGGAGACCATCGAGCCGCAGACGATCTCACTGGTCGAGGGTCTGCCCAACGCCGTGAACATGGAACGGGTCGAGTTGACCTTCTCGATCGACTTCGCCGGCGATCCCTCGACCGGCGACGGAACCGCTGAGGTGCGGCTCTATTTCGCCGACCCCGATTCCGGCAACGGCTCGGCCGTCTACCAGACCCAACCGGTCTACACCGGAGTGGCGACCTTGACCGGGGGGACGACGACCCAATTGAGCAGCACGTTCGAGGCCACGCAGGCGAACGGGCTCCTCCCCCTCTTCCAGAGCGGCCAGTTCAGCTTCGGGATGGCGATTGTCTACGACGCTTCGGGATCGATCGACCCGGTGGTGGGCACGTGGACGCTCACGCGAATCGATGCCGTCGTGGTCGGCACCGGCGATGTGTTCTGACGATATTTTCTGACGATATCTGACTTCGCCGATATCGTCTCCCCACCCACCTCACTGGCGGGTGCCCGTCTGGGCGGTGTCCGCCCGGACGGTGTCCCCCGCCGACCGCTTACGTTTGCCGCGGAGAAGATCGCCGAGGCCCTTCTGGAGGCGGTCCTTGGCGTCGTCGACCACCTTTCCAGCCTCATCGCGGGCGCGGGCCTCGACTTTCTGCTTCGTCCGCCCAGCGATTCTCGCCTCGATCGCCCGGAGATCGATCTTTACCTTGGGGTCTTTCACCGTGCCGAAGATCTTGAAGTCGAGGGGAATCCGGCCGCTCTCGTCGGCGATGAGATCGAAGAGCTCCTGGCGATTGGCGAGCTCGGGCGGTGTGTACCGCTTGGGCAAGAGCGCGTGAACCGCATAGTCGAGACTGCCATCGAGACCGGCGGTTCCCGCCAGGGTGAACTCACCGTGCTTGGTGCTTCCCATTTTCAGATCATCCAATCCGATGCGGCCGCGATCGACCTTGATCTTGGTCATCAAGCGCTGGAAATCGATCCGGTCGCTCTCGACGATGCCGATCTGGCGGAGGACGGCGGCGATCGCACCCTTCACCACGAGATGGCCGTCGCTCACCGAAGCGTTGCCGAGCGCGCTCATGAGAGCGGCGGGCGGCGTGTTGCCGGCCCGGATCCCGGAGAGATCGATATCCCCGTCGAGCTGGCCGTCGATCAGGTTCTTGACCGGAGTGGTCGCCGTGAGCAACTCGTTCGCTCGCATGCCGATCACTTTGAGTGTCGAATGGTAACGAACGGAGTCTGGATCGGCGAGGTTGATCACCACCTCGCCGTTCAGGTTGCCGCCGAGCAGGGCCGCGCGAACGTCGTCGAGGCGGATGCCGCTCTGGTCGATGGTCAAATCGAGCGCCGCTTGGCGGGCGACGAGGCCGCGCACGATGAGCTCATCGACCTGCACCCGTCCCCGGGCGGGAACGACCGGGGGTCGCCCCCCGGCTTGATCCTTGCCGCCGGCGGTGACGCCAGATTCGGCCTTCTCGGCCGGTCCCGGGGGCAGGAGCTCATCCAGGTCGAGGCGCCGGGAGTTGAGGGCCACTTCGAGTGCGGGCTGGTCGAGGCTCACGAGCTTGAGCCGCCCCCCGAAATCCGAGCGCCCGACGGTCATGCGGAACGGCTCGAATGTGGCCTGGCGTCCGGCAAGGGCCGCGACGAAGTCGAGGTCGCGGATCGGCGCCGCGAGCCCGCTCACCTTGGCGGCGATCCCGGTTCCCCGCGCCGAGCCGTCGAGCCTGAGCCCCTTGGCAAAATCCGGCGCTTGGGTGGAGAAATTGACGTCCGCGCTCACCGTGCCCGCGTCGACCGCCATTCCCGGCGGCAGAGTGATCAGAGCCGCGAGGTCGGCGAGCCGGGCGCCGTCGAGCTTGAGGCTGCCCGCCACGACCGGCTTGGCAAAGTCGTGCACCTTGGCGGTCAGGGTGAACGGATTCCCCGACAGCTCGCCGCGCAGCCCCTTGGCTTCGAGGGCGTTGCGGGTGAAGCTCACCTCGCCGTTCAGGGCGGTGAGAAGCGGCTGGTCGCGGCCCGACGGCGTCAGATCGACGCCGGAAAGGACGAGGGCCCCATCGACCTCCGGCTCGGAAGCCGGGCCCCGTAGCCGAGCCGAGAGCTGGGCTGCCCCCGCCGCCTTGAGGCCTTGAGGGGCGCTGTCGCCAAGGAGGGAGAGCACCTTCGCCGGATCGAAGCGCCCGCTGGTCAGGACGAGATCGAGCTCGGGGGCGCGGGCGCTGTCGCCTCCGGCTATCCCTGCTGCTCCTGCATCAATGACGCCCGCGACGTCGAGCTCAATCGCCTCGAGAGCGAAGACGCCATGGTGCACGAGAGTGCGCCCACTCGCCGGCGCATGCGCCAACTCGCCGCGGAGAGCGAGCCGGAGCGGCCCGTAGGCCGCACCACCGCTCCGCTTGAGATCGGCGCGCACCCCGTCGAGAGCAAAGTCGCCGCGGACGCGAACCGTGTCGGCCTCGAACCCCACCCGCAGCTCGCCGTCGAGGTCGGCGAATTCGTACACTGCCTTCGCCATCTCATCCACATAGCGAAGGGAAGCATTGTGGATTTCGGCCGCCGGTACAGCGAGGAGGAACGCCGCCCGCTGGCCTGGAGCGCGCGGCCGGCTCGCCTCCTCCGGCGCTCTAGTTCTTCCCCCCTTCACCTCCGCGTTGAGCTTCCCGCGCGCATCGCGAAACAGGAACACCCGGGGCTCATCAATAACGAGACGCGTGACCCGGATCTCCCGGCGTAGGAGTGGCCCGAGCGCAACTCCCGCCTCGATCCCTTTGAGGCGAAGCACGGGATCCTCGCCCGGGCGCTCGGGGTTGCGAAGCTCGACATCGCCGAGACTGATCGCGAGGCCGCGGAACGAGAGGCCGAGGTGAGCGCGGTCGACCGCGATGGCAAGACCCGTCCTATCGCCGGCGCGACGCACCACCTCGGCCTTGATTCGCGCCGGGGGAAAGGCGAGACGCAGGGCGACGGCCGCCCCCGCGACGACCAGGACGAAAACCGCGAGGGCGATTCCCAGGCGGCGGCGCATCACTTGGGGCGCATCACTTG
>Ga0184637_10002383_pt1 | contig 12099 bp, 9 predicted proteins | sample PLM3_127_b2_FD_133143 | JGI IMG/M metagenome (GOLD analysis project Ga0184637, IMG submission 133143) | Groundwater sediment microbial communities from an aquifer in East River, Colorado, USA - PLM3_127_b2 | ecosystem: Environmental > Terrestrial > Soil > Riparian zone | place: USA: East River...
CCAATCGCCTCCCGCGTCGCTCCCGTTCCCAGTCGGCCCAGGTAAATCTTCCGCGGGCTGCGCGAGGCGAGTAGACCCGAGGCGATCTCCTCCGCGTCCCGCTCAAAGTCCCCCGCTGCATCGGGGTTGTCCGCCACCAGCACCGCGGGAGCGTGAGCGATGGAACCGGACTTCTCGTATTCCAGAATCTTCTCCACCATCGCCCGCACTTCATCTCCGTTTGCCGCCGGAAGCCTCCCGATGGCGAAGTCGGGCAGAATGTCCTCTCCGTTCACCGCGGCGTAAGCGGGGTCGGAGGCGGTCCAGAGATAGGAGGTCGGAATCACGAGAGGAGGCACCTGGTTCTTTACCCCGGTCCCGAGGTAGTCCTTGAAGTCGTAGCTGGCGTCACCCAGTAGCAACACGTACCGCGGGGCCGGCTTTTGCCAGTGATGGTAAGCATAGGAGAGGAACTCTCGGAGCGCCTCGGGAGTCGACTCGCCGTGACCGAACTCCGAGTAGACCTCCTCGAGCGAAACCGCTCGGCTCGACAACCCCTGGCCTTGCCGCAAATCGAGAAGGGGCGCGGCCGCTTCCAGAAGTCCCTGCGGGCCCACCAGAAGGTAGTCGGCGCGGTTGCGCTCGCTCTTGAGGCGGCTCGGAGCCGGCTTCTCGCTCTCGGGCTTCAAAAACCGCTTGCGCACTCACGACCAGGTAACGGCTGCCTGCCTCCACGCCTAGCTGAAGTCCTCTCGCAGTCGGTTGCGCGCAATCGAGCCATCGCGGCTCGGCCTCGCTGACGTCCAGTACGTGCGGTATCGAGACTGCCGTTGGTGTTGTAGCGGGCTACCACGTAGTCCAGGGTGGCCCGCTGGCTCCAGCCGGCGACGACTAACTTGCCGTCGCTCTGGATGGCCACGCCCTCGATTTCGTCGTTACCTCCAGTGATGGCGGTCGAGACGATGGCGCTTCTGATCGCCGTCGCCGCGGGAGCCGCCTCGATACCCGCCCGCGCGGCGACCCGCCTCGATCCAGTCCGCGCCCTCCGCTGGGAGTAGAAGAGAGCGTTATCGGGCCGTTAGTCGGCCGGAACTCTTCGAGAAGTCGGTGCTTGGTCCGATCCTCGACCTCTCTCAAAGCCCGCTGGACCTTGACGACCAGACCCCCCAGACGATCCTTCACCACGTAGTCGGTCGCGCCGTTCTTGAGACTCTCGATCGCGCGTTCCTCTCCGAACGTTCCCGAAACGAAGATGAAGGGAACCTCGGGGAGGACTTCCCAGACCGTCTTGAGAGCAGTCAATCCATCCATGCTCGGCAGGGAGTAGTCGGAAATGACAAGCTCCGGGTTGAGTGTCTTCAGCGTGCGGACGAGGTCTTCACGAGTCTCGACACGCTTGGTTTGGATGTTCAGGCCGCCGTTTCTGAGCGCGCGCGCCTCGAGCTCGGTATCGAGCGCCGAGTCCTCGATGAATAGGACGCGGAGTGGTTCGTCGATGACTATCTCGCGTCAGCCTCAATCTCCCCGCAGTTCATGAGGTTCCTCGGCCTGGGGAAGCGTGAAGTAAAACGTCGCTCCTTCGTCTACCGCGGCTTCGGCCCACACCCGGCCGCCATGGCGCTCGATGATGCGCTGGACCAGGGCGAGCCCGACACCGGTGCCTTCGAATGCTTCATTCGAATGCAGCCGCTGGAAGACGCCAAACAGCTTGTTCGCATGGTCCATGCTGAAACCCACTCCGTTGTCCCGGATGAAGTAGAAAGCTTCGGAGTCGTCGCCGCGACCCCCAATCTCGATCCGGGCAACCTCTCTTGGAAGAGTGTATTTTACCGCGTTCCCTATCAAGTTGATGAGTACCTGTCGGAGAAGGTTAGCGTCGCCGTGGGTTTTGGGCAGCGGCCCCAAAGCGGTCTCGAACTTTCGTTCCTTACAGCTCGCCAGCACCTCGTCCAGGACGGCCCGGGCGAGTGCCGTCATGTCAACGGGAGAATTCTTCATCTCGGTCCGGCCCAGGCGCGAGAACTGTAGAAGATCGTCGATGAGCTGACCCATCCTTCGGGTGCTCTGGATCACGATGCCCAGGAGCCGTTTTCCTTCGTCGTCCAGCCGGTTCGCCTGCTCCCGGAGTAGGATTTTCGAGAACCCGTCGATCGCGCGCAACGGGGCCCTGAGGTCATGGGAGATCGAATAACTGAAAGCCTCGAGCTCGTGGTTCTTTTTCTCCAGATCCGAGAGAAGGCGGGCCCTGGTCTCGGCAAGCTCACTTGCCGCCCGGGCTTGGGCCGCTTCGACCTCCTTCTCCAGAAGGCGCTCGCGGATCTGGCGGTTCTCGTCCTCGAATTGCTTCCGCCGAAGCTGGGCTCGAAGCCTGGCCTTGAGCACGTCGAACTCGCTCGACTTGGAAATGTAGTCATCGGCGCCCGAGTTTATACCTTCGATCATCGCCTCGCGGTCCTCCCTCGCGGTGAGCATCACCACCGGGATGTCCCTCCAGCCGGGCGAGCTCTTCACCCGGCGGCAAGTCTCGTGGCCCGAAAGGCCGGGCATGAGCACGTCGAGGAGGATGCAGTCCACGGGCTGGACGGAGAGGAGATCGAGGGCCTCTTCACCCGAGCGGGCGAGAATCGGCTCGTACCCTTCCCGGCGAAGCTCGGAGGCGAGCTCCTGGAGATAGGTCATGCTGTCGTCCACGGCCAGGATCTTCTTGGGCCCGAGGAGGCTCGAGGCCGCCTCCACGCTCAGAGTGGCGTCGGAGGACCTCAACACGGCCGAGAGCCTCGTGAGAATGACCTTCATGTCCTCTTCCTTGCGGACATAAGCATCGGCTCCGGCTTCGAGTGCCTGGAGCTCACTTCCGGACTCCTCCGAGGCGGTCAGGAGAAGACACGGAATTCGGCGCAGGGCGGCATCCTGCCTCAGACGGCGGATGACCGTCTTCCCGTCGATTCCCGGGAGCAACCCGTCGACCATCACCGCCCGTGGTCGGGTCGCAACCGCTAGCCGCAGCCCCTCCTCGCCGTTCTCCGCCGCCGCGACGACGTAGCCCTCCGCCTCGAGGGCCACTTTGAGAGCGTTTCGGTAAGTAAGGCTATCGTCGATGATCAGGATTCGCGGGACCGACGGAGCCTCCTCCATGGGCTGGATCCTGCGAATCAGCTCGTCCGCGCGGGAGACGACGAACGCAGGGTCGTAGGGCTTTCCCACGTACTCGTCGGCGCCCGTCCTCAACCCTCGGACCCGGTCGCGCACCTCGGATTCGGTTGAGAGCAGCATGACGGGGATTCCGGCGGTTCCCGGGGTGGCTTTGAGCTCTTTGAGGAACTCGATGCCATCGCCGTCCGGAAGCAGAACGTCGAGGACCACAAGCGCGAACCCGCCCCCCAACAGGGCGGCGCGGGCCGCCGCCACCGTGGCGCAAAGGGTCGTGGTAAAGCCCGCGTTTCTAAAGGACTCGTCGAGGTGCATGCGGACCGTGACGCTGTCGTCCACGATCAGGATGCCGGGTCTCATGAGGGCCTCTCCAATCTCGGACACCCCGCGAGTCTCATGAGGACAGGCGCTATCTGCTGGAGGGGCAAGACCTGCTCGCAGGCTCCGAGAAGGAAAGCTTCGCGCGGCATCCCATACACCACCGAGGTGGCTTCATCCTGCGCGAGCGTCGTCCCACCGGCCTTGCGGATGGCCAGCAAGCCTTCGGCGCCGTCTCGCCCCATGCCCGTCAGAAGACATGCAATGGTCTCGCCGGCGATTTCTCCTGCGATCGACTCGAAAAGGACGTCGACGGAGGGCCGGCAGGAGTGCCGCTCCGGATCCCTCGTCAACCGGAGCCGTCCTTTATGGACCTTGAGATGAACGTCGGCGGGCGCAAGAATCACTGTTCCTCGACCTCGCTCCGGCAGAGGTTCACCATCCCGCGCGAAGGACACTCGAAGAGGCGACTGCCCATCGAGCCAGTCCGCAAGACTCTCGGCAAAGAGCCGACCCATATGGATCACGAACAGGATCGGGACCGGGAAATCGGGAGAAAGGCCCTTCAGGATCTCCACCGCAGCGGCGGGCCCACCGGTGGAAGCACCCAGAGCGATGAGCCGCAAGGAGGCGGGAGATCGGCGCATCTCGACGGGTGAGGGAGAAGCCACGGACCCGCGGGAACGCAGCTTTCCTCGGGGATGGGTAATGACCTTGATTCGTGAAATCAGCTTCACGGTCGAAATCAGCCGACTCTCCCATTCGCCCTCTCGCTCTTCGCCCGCAGGCTTCTCAAGTACGTCGACGGCACCGGCGGCCAAGGCGTCGTAGGTTCGGAACATCTCTCCGCGATTCGTGGAAGCCGAGATGATGAGGATCGGGGTGGGACAGTACGCCATGATGTACTCCGTGGCCGCGAGCCCGGTCATGACCGGCAACATCATGTCGAGGGTAACGACGTCCGGGCGCATCGCTTGGCAAAACTCGATCGCCGTCTTGCCGTCCTCGGCTTCTCCCACCACCTCCAGTTCCGGATCCGACCCCAGGATCTCGACCAGTCGTCTTCGGACGCTGAGGGAGTCTTCCACGACCAAGACGCGTACCTTTTTCATGGCCTATCTCATGAGGTCATCGATGATCTCGAGCAACCGGCTCTGGTCGAACTCGCTTTTGACGATGTAGGCGGAGGCGCCCACGTCCTGTCCGCGCTTGCGATCGTCCGGGGACCCTCTGGAGGTCACCAGGATGGCCGGCGTGTCTCGGAGCAGGCGATCGGCTCTCGTCCTCGCGACGAGCTCGAACCCGTCCATCCCCGGCATCTCGACGTCCACGATGAAAAGCCCATATCTCCTCTCTCGCGCTTTCGCGAGCGCCTCCTCGCCCGAAACCGCCAGGTCGACCTGGTAGCCGGCGGATTCGAGGATGCTCTGCTCCAGCATCCGTGTGGTCAGGGAGTCGTCCACGACGAGGACCGGCAAAGGAGGTTCGACGGTTTCCTCGATCGGGTTCCCGTTCGTTCTCGACGACCGCAGGATCCCGTCGGGATCCAGCACAATTTGGGGAGCTCCGCGCGGGTCGAGTGCCGCACCCGCGACCACTGGGTCTAGCTCGAGCCAAGAAGGAAGGTGGCGAACGACCACGTTCGCTGTCCCGAGGATTCGATCCACTTCGAGCGCGGCGCGCCGTCCTCCCGATTGGACGATTGCGATCGTTCGCATCTTTCGGATGCTCTTCGGTGCTCCGTCCCTGAACAGGATCCAGGAAAGAGACAAAAGCGGGACGGCTTCCCCGTTGTAAAGCATCGAGTCGCCCTCGGGGGATCGGGATATCTCCTGTTCCCGAGCCCGGGTTGTCGCGGGAACGGAATCGAGGGGGAGGGCGGCGGCGACACCGCCGGCTTCGAGAAGGATTGCGGGGAGCGAAGAGAGAGAAACGGGAACGGTGATCTCGACGGTAGTTCCGTGTCCGGGTTGCGTTCGTACGTTGATCTCACCCTTGAGTTTGGACGCGGTTTCGCGGACCACGTCGAGCCCGACCCCCCGACCCGACACCTCGCTCACCGAAGTCGTCGTCGTGACTCCGCCCCGGAGAAGAAGGTGGATCGCGTCCTCCATTGACAGGGAATCTGCCCCAGAGACCGGGATGATTCCCTTTCGGAGAGCCGCTTGATGAATGGAATCGACATCGATTCCCCGGCCATCGTCCCGGCATGCGAAAGCCACACGGCTTCCCCGTCGATCGACCGATACTTGCAGGCGGCCCACGGGGTCCTTCCCTGCGCTCACCCGCTCGACTTCCGTCTCGATCCCGTGGGCCACCGCGTTGCGAACGACGTGAAGGAGCGCGTCCCGAAGCGCTCCGAGAACGTGCGCGTCCACGCGGTGATCGCCTCCAGAAGTCTGGAGCTCCATCCTTTTTCCCAGTGACTGCGCTGCGTCCCTAGCGGCCCGCTCCAAAGACGCGAAGATGACGCTCGCAGGAAGAAGCCGCAGCCGGTCCGCCCTTTCCCGGACCTGGAGGAGCTCGCGCGATGCCTGCTCCGTCCGAAGACCGAGCGCCCGCCGGATGCCGGCGAGGGAGCTTTCGATCTCGCTCGCGAGAGTGAGCGTTTTGGCTTCGTTCCGCGAAGAACCTTCGTGGTCGCCGCTTCTCTTGTCCCGGCCGATCTCCTCGACGAGATGCGCCGCCAGCTTGCGGGTCCGCGCGAGGCGCTCCAGGTCCTGGTCCAGCCCCGCCAACTGGATGCTCGTCTCCATCATCCCCTCCAGGAGGGCATCCATTTCGTCGAGCTCCACCCGCACCGTTTCCAGGGGGTCGTCCCCCGAAGGTCGGGTGGAGACGCTGTGCTGCGATGACGTCCCGGGGTCCAATGCGGAGAGGCGTGACCCGATTTCGTCGAGCAGGTGGAGCATCTCGTTGATCCGAGATTGGGGGACGACCCCCGGACCATCCCTCAATGGGCTCAGAGAATCTTCGATGGCATGGGCCAGATCTCCGATCCCGGCCTGCTTGACGACTCTCGACGCGCCCTTGAGCGTGTGGGCCAGACGGAGAAGCCGTGAAACCAGCTCCTTTCCGCCGGCTCCTTTTTCGATCTCCAGCACTCCCTGGCCGAGCCCCTGAAGGAGCTCCCGAGCCTCGATGCGAAAGTACCGATAGGGATCCTGAGCCATGGGTCACGCGTCGAGCTGGGGTTGGATGAAGCGGCTGAGATCCCGCGACAGAGTGGTGAGCTGCGACGCGGTTTGGAGCGTCTGGGTCGAGCTGGCTTCGGTCTCTTTGGTCGTCTGTGCCACGTCGGAGATCGCCAGATTGACCTGCCCCACGGCCGTGGTCTGCTGCTTGGTGCTGAGCTCGATCTCACGTGCGGCCTCGGTGGTGATCTTCACCAGATCGGCGATCTGCTTGAAGGAAACGGCAACGTCGGCGAATTGTCGCGTTCCCAGGTCCACCGCCTTCGAGCCGCTCTCCGTCGCCATGACCGTGGTATGGACCGCCGCCCGGGTCTCCTCGATGAGCTCTCGAATCTCCTTGGTGGAGCCTCCCACGCGGTCCGCCAGCTTACGGATCTCATCGGCCACGACCGCGAAGCGCTTCCCTGCATCGCCGGCGCCCGCGGCTTCGATGGTGGCGTTGATGGCGAGGATGTTCGTCTGCTCCGCGAGCTCGTTGATGATCTCCAGGATTCCACCCACTTGCTGAGCCTTCTTGCCCAGGTCGAGCATGTGTCCCACGATGAGGTCCACCTGCCGCCGAATCCCGCCGATCGCGTCCTGGCCCTCGCGGACGGTGGCGTCTCCGCTCCGGGCGGCGGCGGCGCTTTGTTCCGCGATCTGGGCGACGCGCTGCGCGCTCTCGGCGATCTGTTTCGAGGTCGCCAGGAGCTCGCTGATCGTCGTGGTGACCTCGTTCATCGCCGTAGCCTGCTCCTTCGCTCCCGTCGCCTGCTGACTGGCGGCGGACTGCAGCTCGGAGGACGAGCTCTGAACGTGCTGGATGGCCGCCGCGATCTGACGCGTCAGGGTCCGCGTCAGGAGAAAGGCAGTCCCGGCCCCAAAGGCCGCGGTCGCGACAACGATGACGATGAGGAGTGTGATGGCCGACGACGACGTCTCGGTGGAGACGCGCATGCCCTCCTCGAGCAGCTGCTCCTGCCGGCCGATGAACTCGTCGAGGTGCTGGTCGAGGACTCGACGCCTGGGCACGACCTCCTCCTCGAAGTGCCGCGCCACCTCTTCCGGGGAGTCCGCGGCCTTGGTACGGGCCACGGCGTCGTCCGCCGCGGCTTGGTGATCCGATGCGGCACGGTCGATCTGTTCGATCAACCGGCGGTCTTCTTCGGTTTTGACCCGGGCTCTCAGGCGCTCCAGGATGGCATTGAAATCCGCCTGCGCCGCTTTTCTCTCCTGGAGGAATCGATCATTCCGGGTGAAGAGGTATCCTCGATTCGCCGCGCCCTTCGCCTCGGTGGCGGCGCGCAACCGCTGGGCGTCGATGAGGTGCTGGGCATAAGTGGTGATCACGAGATCTTTGCCGTTCACCACCGACCGCAGCGACAGGACGGAAATGACGCCACCCAGAAGCGCCATAGCGACGATGACTGCGAAACCCGCTCCCGACTTTCGACCGAATGACCAGGATCGTCCCATGAAATTCTCCTTCTCCGTGGACGCGCCGCCCTTCGCGGCAAATCAGGACCCTCCCTGGATCGCTTCCAGGATCGAGGGAACGCTTACGATGGCACGGACGGCGTCGCCGACCCGGGCGAATCGATGGACGTACTTTCGAGCCTCACGATCCGGAGGGTGGAAGTTTCCCTTGGCGACTTGCACGTATCCCTCGAGCGCTCCGACGGCCAGCGCGAGACTCTCCCGTTTGCCGCAGACCACGAGCCAACGCGGGGCTTCCCGACTCCGGTCGTAACCCAAAAGTGATGCGAGCCCGTAAACCGGGAGAATCGCCCCGCGATGGCCGACGATACCGATCAGTCCCTGGCTCCGCGAAGGCAGGGGCACGATCGAGCCTGCTCTTTCCACCGCGGTGATCTCTCGGGTGCTCAAGCCGTAAGCTTCCTCCTGCAGTCGGATCGCGAGGAGATTCTCGACGTCCTCCACCTCGACCTCATGGGGGGCGGCAAAGGCCTGGTCGAAGTCGCGTCGTAGCTGGGCGAGCCTTCGAGCGGCATCCGCCGCTTGGTCGCTCACGCGATCCCTCCGCAGCTCCGGATCTCCCCCCGACAGATCTCCACTAGCGCATCGCGGCTGAACCCGCCGCCGAAGAGAAGGACCCGGGAGGAGTCCTCGCGCGCCAGGAGAATCGAAGCCTGCTCGAGCTCCCGCATCGCGACGTCGAGCTTGCCCCTCCGCTTGGCCAGAAGCCCCAAGTGGAGTCGAGGCATGGCGAACGCGGGGTCGAGATAGGCTGCCGACTGGTCGTGCTCCGCCGCCTTCTCGCGATTTCCCTCGTGCTCGAGGCAGAGGGCCAACAGGTAGTGGGCCCCGGCGTTGAGCTCATCCACGTCCAGAATTCGCATGCACATCTCCTTGGCCCCGGAGAGGTCTCCTCCATTCGTGAGAATCACCGCTCGGAGGAGCTGGGCGTCGGGGTCATTGCTCGAATCCGCCGGCAGGGCAGTCAAGAGCTTCATCGCGTCGGAGAACCTCTCCTCGTTCAGGAGGTCCAGAATGACGCCTCGATCCCAGGCTCGATTCGCTCCCCTCGAGGCTGGGGTTGGCCGCTTTCGCGGAGACGACGACGCCTCTTCGGCCGGGGCCGGCGCGCCGGAAGAATTCGCGAGGTCTCGGATGCGATTCGAGGCGCGCTGAATCATTTCGAACCAGGACGCGCTCGAATCCACGGGGCCCGGGGCCGGAATCGCGGGCGAAGCATCGAGCGCCTGAATCGCGGGAGAGAGGGTCGAGCGCCGTTGCCTCGGACTGTCGCGGAGCTGGTAATAGAAAGTCCCATGAGAATGCTTGAGGTGGAATCCGTCCGACATCCCGCGGAGCGTCTCCGCGTGTCCCAGGAACAGATACCCGCCGGGTGTGAGCGATTGACGGATCCGGGCCATGACCGAGCGGATGACCTCGGGTGCGAAGTACATCGTGACATTTCGGCAAAAGACGACGTCGAAGGCATGGGGACGCCAAAACGTGGGGTCCGGCTCGGTCAAGTTACGCTCTTCGAATCTCGCCATCGATCGGACGCCTTCGTCCAAGACGAAGTCGCGCCCATCGACGCGGAAGTGCCGCTGTCGGAGATCCGGTGGGGTTTCCCGGAGAGACCAGGTCGAGTAGCGAGCCCGGGACGCCTTCTGAATCATGGCGGGGTTGACATCGACTCCAACGATGCTGACGATGCCGGCATCTTTGGGCGCCGGGTGTTGCTCTCGGATCAAGATGGCCAGGGAATAGGCCTCTTCCCCCGAAGCGCAGCCCGCCGAGAGGATCCGAAGATCGCGGGAGCACCCGTCCGGACCCGCGTTTTCCGGGAGAACGACTTCCACGAACGCGCGGAAATGATCCCAGTAGCGGAAAAAGTACGTCTCGGCGACCGTCAGCTGCTGCGCGAGCACGCGCCATTCGTCGCGCCAGGCGGCCGCTCCCGAGAGCTTGCCGAGATAGCCCCCTCCATGGCCGAGACCTTCGGCCTCGACGCGGCTCCTCAAGACATCGGCGAGATAGTCGAGCTTTCCATCCTCGAAGGACAGGCCCAGCCGCCGCGCGATGAGTGTGCGGAACGACTCGACTTCCGCCCGCTCAATCACGACGGCCATGGAGTCTCCTCCGGTGTCGTTCGCTGCCAGACCTCATCGGGAAGAATTCGACTCGCCCGAAGCACGACCAGGAGCTCCGAGTCGAGGGCGCCGACTCCTTCGACCCATTGGTCATTCACGTGCCTCAGCAGCGGAGGCAACGGGTCGAGCGAGGAGTCGGCCAAAGCCCGGATTCCGAGGACCCCTTCGACCGCCAAGGCCAATTGCCTCGTTCCGACGCGGATCGTGACGTATCGACCAACGACCCCGGACCCGCGCTCTCCGAGGAGCGTGCCGAGGTCGACGACGGGCGTGGCCCTGCCGCGAACGATCGCTATCCCGGTAACGAACTCCGGCGACCCCGAGAACCCGCGCACGGGAAGCGGGCGCATGGTCTCGACGACGTGAACCAACGGAACTGCGCAGATGCGGGAACAGGCCCGAAGGAGGATGAAGCGAGTTCGAAGCGACTTGTCGTCCATCGTTTCTGAAACCGTTCGAGCCGTCGATCAAACGCGAACCGCGGTTCGTGCGTCGAACGGACCGCTGCCAAGCGAGGTTCGCGACGCGCGCGGTAAGGGCGGCCGGTTGGCCGTCACTCGGCCCCTCCAGCCGGTCGCGGATTGAACATGTTTTAAAACAAAAGTATACGGTATGGAGGCGGAGATTTGGCCGGAAATAGCTCTGTTCGGGGCGCGACCGACGCCATCCGGGAAACTACGGACGGCCTCCATCACGCGCGCATCCACCAGGGGTGTACTTGCTTGGGCTCCTCAGGCGGAGGGCCGTGGAAATCCCGGTTCGCCCCAATGCTCCATTCGCCGAGAGAGCACGTCCGGGGCAGCGGCCCGTCGAACAGCTCGCCCTGCATGCAGGCGCAGCCGCGGTTCAGCGGAAGTCCCTCAGCTCGAGATTTTCGACATCGCTCGAGGAGGCGGCAGCCCCCATGTCGATTCGTCCCGAGCAGCGTGAGGCCGGCTTTCCAGCGGTTTCACCAGCTCGAAGGCGGATCGGCGCGCCGCCACGGCGGGACCGGTCTGGGTTTTTCGATCGCGCGGGATTTCGTCGAGTTGCACCGTGGACCGATTTCCGCCCGCGACGCTCCCGAAGGCGGCGTCTCGTTCAGACGAGGGAGATCGTCTGAGCATTGCGCCCCTACGTATCTCCCCGAGACGCCATCCGTGTCGGACGAAGATGGAAGCATCTTCGAAGTGCTGCCGGGTGATGCGGCCGAGACGGATCAAGAGCTCACCCAGTCGTTCCTCGTCTACGGTTGTGCGGATGCCGAGGATCGAACCATCTCGAAAGAACAATTCCCTCTTCGCGGTCCCGGCGGAAGCCCGCGAACAACCGGTTTCGCGGGTTTCATGGAGACGCTTGAGCCAACCGAGCACCTTCCGATTCAACCCGATGTCCCCCTTCATGGCTCCCGAAACCGCCTCTCCACCCATGATCCAGCTCCGTCGTTCTACAGGGTTACCAACCGCCGTTCGCCGGCGAGACCCTTGACCTTTTCCACCAGCTCCTCCAGATCGAACGGCTTGTACATGAACATCTCCGCGCCGCTCCAGGTTTGGAGGAACTCCTCGCGTTTTTTGTCCGAGACCGTTCTCGCGGTGAGCAACACAACGTCCGGCTGCTCGCGGCGCGCGACCTCCAGAGTCTGTTCCCCATCGAAGTCGGTCGAAACCTCGAAGCCCTCCTGGGCGAAACAGAGGCTCACGGTTTCCACGATGTCACTCTTGTCGTTCACGACGAGTACCTTTCCCCGCGTCGTCATGTTCTCCTCCAGTCACTCGCTGTAAGTGCGCTGTCGTCTAGGGGGTCAGCGAAGCAGTTCGCAGGTTGTGCATGACCACGTAGCTGTAGCCGACGGTGAACCCGATGCGCGCCAGAAG
>Ga0184637_10002384_pt1 | contig 12098 bp, 9 predicted proteins | sample PLM3_127_b2_FD_133143 | JGI IMG/M metagenome (GOLD analysis project Ga0184637, IMG submission 133143) | Groundwater sediment microbial communities from an aquifer in East River, Colorado, USA - PLM3_127_b2 | ecosystem: Environmental > Terrestrial > Soil > Riparian zone | place: USA: East River...
ATCGGGCGCCGGAGTTCCGGCGCATCGGTGGCGGTCGCGACCGTGACGCCCGGCAGGCTCGCTGCGGCGCTGGTATCGATCCGCCGGATTCGAGCCCGCGCCTCCGGTGACCTGAGGATCGCGGCGTGCAGTGTGCCGCCGAGGCGAAGGTCGTCGACGAAGCGCCCTCGACCGGTCAGGAGACGGGCGTCCTCCAGGCGAGGAACCGCCCGGCCGATCAGCGTCGGAGTCGCGCGGAGCGTCGCCGCATCGGTATCCAATGCACCCCTCGACGTTCGTTCGCCAACATCGTCGCGCAGTGGTCGCTGGCGCGTACCTGGCGTACGTTCGTTGCGATCCGAGTTTGATACCGCGCTTCGGTTGACACCCGACTCGGCTTGACCCTAGACTCGGCGCCCGCGGTGTCCAGTATCCAACGATGAAGGATAACAGCCCGCGCGCCGGCGAGGGAACGAGCCATGACTCCGTCCGGTTTCCTGCCTCGCGACGTCAGACGCCTGGTGCCTTTGACGGTCGCGACCCTCTTTTTGGTGGCCTGCGGGACCGGCGGAGGCGGTTCAGCGTCGCCCACGGCCGGTGGCAGCGCGGGCCCCCAGTACACCCTCGGCTTCTCTCAGATCGGGCTGACCGGGCCCTTCCTCGTCGGGGACAGCTATGGCGTGATTGACGAAGCCGAGAAGCAGGGCGTGAAGATGATCTTCCTCGAGGCCGGCGGGTTCGGCGGTCTCGACAAGCAGATCGCCAACACCGAGAACCTGATCCAGCAGAACGTCGACGTCCTGTTGCTCGACCCGATCAGCGACGAGGCTCTCAAGCCGCTGGTCCAGAAGGCCATCGATGCGAAGATCCCGGTGATTGGCGTCGGTGACCCCATCACGCATCCGGGCGTGGCGTCGGCCGTTACGAGCTCTCACGAGCAGATCGGGCAGGCGATGGCCGAAGGGATCATCAAGGCGTTCAACGGCGCCCCGGCCAAGGTGGTGATCCTTGCCGGGCCGCCCGGTGCCGAATGGACGACACGCCGCGAGAAGGCGTTCGAGGATGGCATCAAGAAGGAGTCGAACTTCGAGATCCTGACCGTTCAGTGGTTTGACGAGGTGACCCGCGCCAAGGGCCTCGCGCTGACCGAGGACTACATGAAGACGTTCCCGGACGCGAACCTCTTTTACGCAGCCGACAACGCGATCGGCCTGGGAGTCGCTGACGCCGTCAAGACGGCCGGCAAGGTTGGCGAGATCAAGATCGTGACCTCGGTCGTCGACCGCGACACGATCACGATGATCAAGGACGGGGTCATCACTGTGGACATCGCCCAGCAGGTGGTTCTGATCGGCCGCCAGGCGGTCCAGACAGCGCTCAAGATCCTTGCAGGCGAGAGCGTCGACAAGGAACAGATCGTCCCGGTCGTGACCATCACCAAGGACAATGTCGACGAGGTGAACTTCGACACGATGATCGCACCCGAGGGCTGGAAGCCCTAGGTTTGGCCCCGGAGAGGTTCGGGCTACGCCTAGCGGCGGAACTGCGCGGCCATGAGTGGCGGCTGTATGTCGTCGGGCTCGGCCTTCCACTTCTGCTTGCAACGACCTTCGCCTATCTCGCGCTGACCACGCCACGTTTCGCATCGGTCAGCAATATCCAGGACGTCGTCCGCCAAGGTGCGCCGCTCGCCATCCTGGCGTTCGGCCAGACGTTTGCGATCCTGAGCGGAGGGATCGACCTGTCGGTCGGCGGCACCGTTGGGCTCGCCAGTGTTGTCGACACGACGATTGCCAAACAATTCGGATTCGCCCAGGGCGCGATCGCGGCGATCGCGGCGGGCATCGCGGTCGGTGCGGTGAACGGCCTGTTCATCGCTCGATTTCGGGTGAACCCGTTCATCGTCACCCTCGGCATGCTCTCCATCGTTCGCGGAATCTCCCTCACGATCACCGGCGGCTCGTATGTCCAGGGGATGCCGCCGGGCTTCTCGAACCTCGGCTTCGGATTCCTGGGTCCGGTGCCGCTGCCAGCGCTCGTGGCGGTCGGCGCATTTGCCCTGGCCTTTGTCCTCCTCAAGCTCACGCCGTTCGGACGGCAGGTCTTCGCCGTAGGCGGCAACCGGGAGGCGGCGCGCCTCTCAGGTCTGCCGGTTTCCCGCGTCCTCTGGGCGATCTACATGGTCTCGGGGGCCATGGCTGGCATCGCCGGCGTGGTCCTTTCTTCTCGTGTCTCGTCGGGTCAGCCCGACCTCGGCCAAGGCTTGGAGCTCCAGTCGATCGCCGCAGTCGTCCTGGGCGGCGTCTCGCTGTTCGGCGGCCAGGGCAGCATCCTGGGTGTCCTCTTCGGCGTCCTCTTCATCAGCTTCCTCCAGAACGGCCTCAACTTGCAAAATGTCCCGTCGTTCCTTCAGCTCACGATCATCGGCGGTGCGCTGATCCTCGCAGTCACCCTCGACCGCTGGCTGACGGAGCGGGCCGCACGGGTATAGGGCGAGGCAGGAGATGGATCGGGCGGAGCACGTCGCGGCCACCCCACCGCCGAGCCCCGCGCTCCAGGGTCCGCCGGGCGCCGTCGTCCTCGAGGTCGAGGGCCTGACCAAAGCGTTTCCCGGTGTCGTCGCCCTCGACGCCGTCGACCTCGACATCCGCGCCGGCGAAGTCCACGTCCTCCTGGGCGAGAACGGGGCGGGCAAGTCGACGCTGATCAAGATCCTCGCCGGCGCCCTGCGGCCGGATTCGGGGGCCATCAAGGTCAATGGCGTCGCCCACGCGATCACCGATCCGGTTCATGCCCAGCAACTGGGGATCTCGACGATCTACCAGGATTTCAACCTTGTGCCCCAGCTCTCGGTGGCCGAGAACATCTACCTCGGACGGTACCCGCGGCAGGGCGTGCCGGGGCTCGTGAGCTGGCGGCGCATGTTCCGAGACGCCGCCGCGCTGCTCGCCGGCCTTGGCATCAGTGGGATCGCGGTGCGGGCCCGGGTGGACACGCTGAGCGTCGCCCAACAGCAGCTCGTGGAGATCGCCAAGGCATTGTCCGTTCAGGCGCGGGTGATCGTGATGGACGAGCCGACGGCCAGCCTTCCGCGGGTCGGTGTGGCACGCCTCTTCGAGACCATCCGGCGGCTGAAGCAACAGGGCATCGCGGTGCTCTTCGTGACGCACCGCCTGGAGGAGGCAATGGAGATCGGCGGCCGTGCAACGGTGCTGCGCGGGGGCCGCAGGATCGCCACCGTCGACGTCGCCGGGCAGTCTGTCCGCTCACTGATCGCGATGATGGTCGGCCGTGACCTGACCGAACTCTTCCCACGGCAGCGAGGGCCGGTCGGGGAGGAGCTGCTGCGCGTGGAGCAGCTCGCCCGCACGGGTTGGTTCGACGAGGTCAGCTTCAGGATACGAGCGGGCGAGATCGTCGGCCTGGCAGGACTCGTCGGGGCGGGCCGCACCTCCGTCGTACGGGCGATCGCCGGAGCGGATCGCTACGACCGCGGTCGCGTCTACGTCCTCGGCCGCGAGGTCAGGGCCGGTACGCCATACGACATGCTCCGGATCGGCGTCGCTCTGCTGCCCGAGGACCGCAAAGCCGAGGGCCTGGTCATGACGATGACGGTGGAGGAGAACATCTGCCTCTCGTCCCTCAGCGCGATCAGCCGCGGCATCTTCATCGACTTCCGTCGGCAGGCGCGTCTGGCGGCGCGCTTCATCCGCGAGCTGGACATCCGGACACCTTCGGCCCGGACGTCGGTCCGCCAGCTCAGCGGCGGGAACCAGCAGAAGGTCGTCCTTTCGCGGTTCCTCAGTCGTGCGCCGAAGGTCCTGATCTTCGACGAGCCGACTCGCGGTGTGGACGTCGGAGCAAAGGTCGAGATCTACCGGCTGATGAACGCGCTCACGGCAGCTGGCCATGGGATCGTCCTGGTGTCATCTGAGCTGCCCGAGGTGCTGGGGATGAGCGACCGGATCGTGGTGATGGCCGGTGGCCGCGTCACGGGCGAGTTCGACCAGGCCGAGGCCAGCGAAGAGCGGATCCTCCACGCGATGTTCGACCCGGGCATGAGCGCCGCCTGATGCACGCCGACCTCGTCCTCGCGAATGGCACCGTCATGGCGATCGACCGAACGATCGAGCGGGGTTGGGTCGCGATCGAGGGAGAACGGATCGTCGCGCTGGACGGACCGGAAGCCGAGCCACCCGATTCCGAACGGACCATCGACCTGGTCGGCCGCGTGCTCCTCCCGGGGATCATCGATCCCCACACCCACCCGGGGAACTACGGGATGCTCAGGGACGAGGTGAGGAGCGAGACGGGGAGCGCCGCGCTCGGTGGCATCACGACGATCCTCGGGATCGTCAAGTCCACCCGCCTCGGCGGTGAGTACAAGCCGTTGGTGGGACCGCAGGACGTGGGCTCCTATCTCGACGTGTTCGACGAAGGCCGGGCCGTCGTCGAGGCCGACTCGTTCGTGGACGTTGCGTTCACGTTCGTGGTCATGGGCGACGACCATGCGGCCGAGATTCCTCGCTACGCCGCGGAGCTGGGCGTCACGTCGTTCAAGTTCTTCCCAAGCACGGCCCAGACCGCCTGGCACGCTTCGATCGGGACGCCATCGACCGGCGACGACGGCACGCTCTTCCTGGGACTGATGAAGATTCGCGAGATCGGTGGCCTCGCGTCGTTCCACCCCGAGAACGGTCAGGTGGCCCGGATCCTCGAGCGCGAGATCCGCGCCAGCGGGCTGGAGGGGCTGGACGCCTGGTCGAGACGCAGCCCGGGGTTCCTGGAGGCGGCCGACATCCGGAAGGTGGCGACCCTCGCGGAGCAGACGGGCACGACGATCTACCCGGTCCACGTCAACTCCCGCGAAGGCGTCGACGAGATCGCGCGGACCAAGGACCGGGGACTTCCGATCGTCGGCGAAACGTGCCCCCGGTACCTCGTTCTCACGACCGACTACGACCGAGAGCCGATCGAGTACGCAAAAATCACGCCGCCCGTTCGTTCAGCCGAGGATCGCGACCGGTTGTGGGAGGCCCTGGCCGCGGGCACGCTCGATACCGTCGGTTCGGATCATTCGCCGATGAGCCGGGAGGCGAAGAACGCCGGTGCCGGGTTCTGGGCCGCTCGGGCGGGCCTGGGCGATACGGGAACACTGCTGCCTTTGCTCCTGAGCGAGGGCGTGAACCGTGGCCGGATCACGCTCCGCCGACTGGTCGAGGTCAGCTGCGAGACGCCGGCCCGCGCCTTCGGGCTATGGCCGCGCAAAGGGGCGATCGCGCCCGGCGCCGACGCCGACCTCGTCGTTGTCGACATTGCGCTTCGCCGGCCCGTGCGTGCGGCTGAGCTGCGGTCGATCTGCGACTTCAGCCCGTACGAGGGCATGGAGCTCACCGGCTGGCCGGTGATGACGCTGCTTCGAGGGCGACCCCTTCTCGAGGAGCGCTCGCTCGTCGACCGCCCGTTTGGTATGTACCTGGCACGTACGCCGGTGTAGATCGCCGGCCGGAAACCGCGGACGAGGAGGATCCATGGACCAACCGAACGACGCCCGTTCGCTCTATCAGCAGCAGGGCTTCGGCCTGCGGATGGGCTTCGGAGAGCGAGCCGCCCTGATCATCGTTGACATGCAGAACGACTTCACTGATCCGTCCGCCCAGACGAATGCCTCGCGCTCGGCTCAGGAGGCGATCCCTCACATCCTTCGCCTCCGCGACGTTTGCCGCGAACTCGGGGTCCCGGTCTTCTACAGCCGCGGAATCGTGCATCCCAGCAGAATCGACGAGGGCCTTTGGCAGGAGAAGTCGATCGGCCACCGCGACGGCATCGTCCAGATCGACGGAACCTGGGGCGCCGAGATCTGCGACGAGCTGCGGCCCGGTCCGGGCGAGATTGTGATCAACAAGCACAAGCCGTCGGTCTTTTACGGCAGCGACTTCGACGTCTACATGCGCAGCCAGCGGATCGATACGCTCGTCATCTGCGGAAGCAGCACCAGCGGCTGCGTCCGGGCGACGGCGACGGACGCGTTCATGCGCGAGATCCGGCCGATCATTCCTCGCGAGTGCCAGGTCGATCGCGACCCCGCTGTCATGGAGGCCAACCTGTTCGATCTTGATTCGAAGTACGCCGACGTGATCGCCATGGACGAGGGGATCGAGCAGCTGCGAAACCTGATTGGCGCCGCGCGAGCTTCGAGCTGAGCGTCGTTGGGCGACACGCGACTCGAGCGTCGGGAAGTGGGCGTCGGCGGCATCGGCGTCCACACGGCCGCGCGCGTTCTCGGTCAGGCGAGCCCGGGGCAGGTTCTCGTGACGCGCACTATCCGCGACCTGACGGCGGGCACGGAGATCGCGTTCACCCCGGTCCGGACCGTCAGTCTCAAGGGCGTGCCCGGGGAATCATCGAGCGCCTGAACGACAGTGCCTCTTGATGACGAGAGCTACAACTGCGGAGGCGCCCACGATTCCCGCGCGGACGATGCGAGGCGCTCCTGGCGGGACCCGGGCTGAACCCGTCAGCGTGACCTTCGCGGAGGCACGTCGATGACCGGTGCCCGTCCCATGTCGGCGGAGACGGAGCGCGGGACTCCCCGTCTGGTCGCCTTGCTCGCGACGTTCGGAGTCGGGCTCGTCGTGGGCGCCTTGACGCTGGGCGCGGCGCCATGGCCTGGTCTGGCCTGGACCGTCGCCTTCCTGATCCTTCTGACGGCCATCGGCGCGATCCCGGCCGCCACGCGGACGGGCATCCGCGGCCTGGCGATCCTCTACGTCGGGCTGCTCGCCGGGCTGGCCGTCACGACCGGGCTGCGGATCTCGCTGTCCGAGTCCGGCTTCCCCGGGGGATGGCGCTCGGTCCAGCCGGTCGGCGAATGGCGTCTCGCGTACGTCTCGGCGGTGGCGGCCGGCCTGTTCCTCGTATCCGTCGGGTTTCTCGTCGCCAGCGGGCGGGCCGGCATTGGACGTGACGCACGCCGCCCGTCCGTCATGCTCGGAGCCTCGCTCAGTGGGTCGGTCGTGGTCGCCGGTGCGCTGGCGATGTACCTGGGCACGACAGCCGTCGTGATCCCCGAGGGCTCGGTGATCCTCCACGTGACGATGACCGACGGGATCATCACCCTGGAGCCGGCCACCGTGCCGGCTGGTGAGATCCACTTCGTCCGATCGCAGCGCGGTCACCGCTATGAGGGCCCGTTCTTCGTCTCCGGCACTGGTCCCCAGGGAACGGCCGGTCATGTCTTCCACGATCCGCTGGCGGATGCGGATGTCGCGATGCTGGAGAGCGGCAAGCTCCCGAACGGGCTGACCCCTGCCGAGGTATACGGGGCCAACGCCATCGTCGGCGAGCCCCCGCCATGGCTCACGCGCGATGAATATGGCGGCCAAGCGTCGCTGGCGGCCGGCCGCTACGCGTGGTGGACGCTCGAGATCGGGGATTTCCCGGGCCGCGCCCGGTTCAGGGACCTGGTGTTCTTCACGGTCGGCGAGGATCGACCTTGAGGACCGTTCGGATCTTCGAGGCGTGGCGCGCAGAAGAGGGGGAATGGAGCGGGAGACGGGATTCGAGCCCCCGACATTCTGCTTGGGAAGTCCTGACGTGATGAGCGTTGTGGCACACGCGTGAAGAGGCGAGCGAATCTGTCTCACATATGGTGTCGTCGCGGCGTGATGTGCGTCGCCTCCGTCGAGGTCGAACGCCGACGCCCGGGTGGGTCGTGGACCGCCACTGGGAACATGATCGACGCGCGCGTCGGTCACACGGCCACGCTGCTGCCCGATGGCACGGTGCTCGTGGCGGGCGGCAGTGGCGCTGGCTACGACCCACTGGCCTCCGCCGAGCTAAGCGACCCGGGCAGCGGGTCGTGAAAGGCCGCTTCCAGCCCAGAACTGACGATTGGAGCCTCTACGGGCAAAGGCGTGGAATCGTCGGCTGCTGGCGCACGCAGTCAGTGCGTCGTCACACGATCAGACTCGGGTTTGGCCTCGCCAACCTACGTTTCGGACGATGCAGGCGGGTCCCGTCAGGCCGCTGATGCTGGCCCCTTGGCAGTGTCAGGCCGCCAGCTCCCGCGGATGCCGGCGACGAAGAGGGAACCGCCGACCGCGAGCCCGGTCAGGGCGAGGCTGACAATGCCCTCGGCCGTCGTGGTTGTGTCACTCGTGCAGGCCGAGCGACCAGACGACGACTGCGTCGTCTCCCCGCTGGTCGCTCCGTCCGGCCCGACGGTCCGTCGCATCGTCACGCCCTCGCCCGTGTAGGTCACCGTGCCGTCCCGCGCCACGGTCTTGGCAAGCGGAATCGCCCGGACCGTGCGGCTCCCGTCGGGGGCGGTGCCGAACTCCCAGCACGCCGGCTCCTCGAACATGCGCAGGCCGAAGAGGGCCCCCTGGGTGGCGCCCAAGACGAGCACGAAGACGAGGCCTCGCCGCCAGACCGTCTCGGCGCCCCGATCGGTGCGCCGCAGAAATGCGACCAGATACAGCAGCCCGACGACGAGGACGAGCAGCCCGATCGACGAGAGCGCGATGACGCCGAGCCACATCGAGGCGACGACCGCGCCGCCGAGCAGGCTCGCATGGCTCTGGAGACTCAGGACGGCCAATGCGGCCGGCGCCAGGATGACCGCAAGCAGCGCCACGATCTCAAGCCAATCAGGCGGGATCTCGGCTTCCCCTCCGCCGAAAACCGGCTGGAGGCGCAGCGCGAGAAAGGCTCCCGCCAAGCCGACATTCAGCGCGGCCGCGTAGATCGTCAGGCGACGACCGCTGCGATGGGGGCTCCGGCCGGCCGCTAAGCTCGGATCGCTGATCACGCCGTCATACTAAAGGAGGGTTCCCCCGAGGAGGCTGAAGCCTGTCCAGACCGACGGGCCAGCGTCTGACCGATCAGAAGAGGGGGATTGGAGCGGGAGACGGGATTCGAACCCGCGACATTCTGCTTGGGAAGTCTGGGACTCGTGAGCGTTGTGGCACGAGCACGAAGTGGCGAGCGAATCGACCTCAGTTATGGTGTCTTCGGCGACCACCTGTGGGGGCCAATCCTGGGTCCGATCCCAAGCATCGCCGGCGCCTCGCGGCGCTCATCGGCGCCCGGAAGATGAGCGCTTGGATTTGGTGCCAGTAGGCACCACTAGATCCAGCCCCACCAAAGCTGTGGATAACTTGTCTTTCAATCGTCGGGGCGAGGGAGCACCATCCGCCCATCACGCCACGACGTCCTTACCGCGGTCCGCGTGATCAGGGACCGGTGGTGCCCCCCATCGGTGAGTAGGAGGGATTTGCCATGCAGTCCGGGCCCGCACGTTCAACGACCCTGCCTCGTGGGAGGGGTTATCTCGCGCGCCTCTTGTCGGCGCTCCTGACGGCAACCTCGGCGATGGCGATCACCAGCGTGGCGACGCCACCCATGCCGGCGAGTGCGGCGCCTCCTGCATCGACAGTGACCGAGTTCCAACCCACGACCCCGACGAGATTCGGAGGTCGGTCGATCTCGGTCAGCGTGAACGCCAGCGACCCGAACGACGTCATCGTTTCTACCGAGAGCGGCGGGCTCTTCCTCAGCAGCGACGACGGAGCAAATTGGGCCCACGTCGGGTCCTTTCCGCTTCATCGGATGTCGGACGTCAAGTGGTCACCGAACAATCCGAGCCTCATCGTGGCGACCACGTGGTCGTCGAATGACAGCCAGAATGGCGGCGGAGTCTGGCGCAGCACGAACGCGGGAACGACGTGGTCGCGCACGACCACGCCCGCGGGCTGCGGCGCGGACTTCAACGGCTGGGGCATCGACTTCGAGCCGTCCAGCAATGTCGTCTACGCCGGTAGTGACTGCGGTCTACTCATGAGTACGGATGGCGGCGCCACATTCACCCGCCAGGTCATTCCGGGTTGGACCCACGCTGTCGCCGCCCGCCAGAATCGCGTCGACGTCTGTTCCGATGACGGGCATCGCTCGTACACGCGCAGCGGCGGGACCCTCACGCTGCTCAGCGGACCCAACCCGTTCCCTGCGATCGGCCCGGGCGCAACGACAGGTGGTTGCCCTCAGGTCAACGGCGGAGTCGCCGCCTCGGCGCACAACCTGGCCGGAGTCCCGCAGGAAGCCGGCGTGTTGTTCGTGATGAAGAATGGCACGTCCACGACCGCATGCGGCGGATCAGTGGCAACGCCCGCTGGGCTCTACTTCCTGCTCGAATCCGACGACGGAGGTGTGAACTGGACCCAGATCGGGGGCGCCTGCGCGGCGCGAGCACCGTGGGTACAGACCTTCCGATCCAGGAACGGCAATGCCGCCGACTTCGACATCTACTACAGCGGCGGGCTCAACATCTTTCGGGCGACGTGCACGAGTGGCGTCGTCGGTCTCCGCTGCACGGCCTTGCCCGCCATCGGTGCGTCAAATGTGACCGGTGCCCATGCAGATCCCTCGACCGTCGGGTTCGTGAACAACGGCAATTGCGCTCGATTTGCCGTCTCCGATGGCGGCGTGGAACGAAGCGGCGACTGCGGCGCGACGTTCACGATGGCGGCCGGGTCCGGATCGGGCAACGGCAACTTCAACGGCCTGCAGATCTACGAGGTCGCGGGTCAGGTGCACCCTGGTCACAGCGACTACATCTTCGGCACCCAGGACAACAGCATCTACGGCTCATCCAACGGCGGCGCCACGTGGCCAAACGTCAGCTGCTGTGAGGGCTGGAACTTCACCATGCTCCGCTCAGCACCCGCCGATTCGGGTCGAGTGACGTTCACCGCCTGCGGTGCGTGCGTCAATCAACAGTCTGGGGTGCACCTCACCGGAGTCGGCGGCTGGCCGAACGCCCCCGGGACGGGCCTCGGCGCAGACGTCGGTACGCCGTACCTCCTGCCGCCCACCACCGACACGTACGTGCAGTGGACCGCGAGTGGGGCGACCAACCAGCTGTACCTGACGACCAATGCCGGTGGCGCTTGGACGGCAGTCACGAACGGCACGACCAACTCGGCGCTGATGGGCAACACGTTCGTGTCAGGACCGGCCAGCGATCCGACGCTCTACCAGGCCATCTGCGTCAACGGTTGCGGCTCGATCGCGCCGTCCGGGTCCATGCTCAAGATCACGGGCGTGAACACGGGCGGCACGGTCACCGTGGCGACCATCGGCGGGGGATTGAACACGCTCGGAACGTACAACTACGGCAATGGCTCCTTCGAGATCCAGCAGCCGGCGTTCGGCGTCGATCCGAACAACCCGCTCCATATGATCGCCGCGGACGTCGGCACCAACGGCATGAAGGAGACGACCGACGGCGGCGCGACGTGGACCACGGACGCGCAACTTACGAGCCTAGTCACGGCGAACAACCGGTTCGCGTTCCGTGACGGCAGCGGGCGCCTCGGCACGGAGGCGCATGCTATCTACTTCGATCCGACGAACGGCAATCGGATCCTTGTCGGGACCGAGCACGCCGGCATCATCGCGTCGCTCGACGGTGGCGCCTCCTGGACGAAGCTCCCGGGCTCCGAAGCGATCCCGGCGATCACCAGCTTCTTCGTCGACGAGGTGCTGGACACGATCCTCGTCACGAGTTACGGCCGCGGGATGTGGAAGCTGAGCATCCCCGAGGCCGACCTCGCCGTGACGAAGTCTCATCGTCCCGATCCCGCCGTCGCGGGCACCGAGCTGTACTACGACATCGTCGTCACCAACAACGGGCCCGACGATGCCTCGATCGTGACGGTCACCGACGTGCTCCCCCCCGAAGTCACATACGTCACGAACACCCTTGCGCCGCCGGCGACCTGCGCGGTCGACTCGCCCCCGCCGGGAACCGGACAGACCGTGACCTGCCAGATCGGCGGACTCAACAATGGCGAGAGTCTGTTCTTCACGATCAAGGTCGCCGTCAAGGCGAATGCGATCGCAGCCACCGGGCCGCGCGGGATCACGAATACCATCTCGGTCAGCCAGCTCGGGGCCGCTGATCCGGATGGCTCGAACAACAGCTTCACCGACACGGTCATCGTCGAGGACAGCGCCGACCTGCGGGTCACGAAGCTCTGCAAGCCCGACACCACGGTCGACGCCGGTCAGCCCATCGACTGCACCGTCTTCGTCGACAACTACGGTCCGTCGGATGC
>Ga0184637_10002385_pt1 | contig 12093 bp, 10 predicted proteins | sample PLM3_127_b2_FD_133143 | JGI IMG/M metagenome (GOLD analysis project Ga0184637, IMG submission 133143) | Groundwater sediment microbial communities from an aquifer in East River, Colorado, USA - PLM3_127_b2 | ecosystem: Environmental > Terrestrial > Soil > Riparian zone | place: USA: East River...
AGGACAACGACGTGATGGTGCGGGCGATCTCGTGGCTCCGCAGGGGCGGTCGCATGAAATACTACGAGGTGAAGCGGCTGGAGCAGATCGAGGGGATCTGGGTGGCGACGGAAATGCACATGGTGACACGCAAGGGCGACACCACGCTGCACAAGACCGTTCTCCAGCTCGAGAACGTCCACTTCGACCAGCCGATGGACGAGAGCCGGTTCTCGACGCGTCAGCTCGAGAAGGGGCCCTAGGGCTCGGGGGGCGCTGTGGGGGGCGGATCGGCGCGGCGAATCGCGGGGGCCGCGCTGCTGGCGGGCCTCTCGCTCGCCGCGGCGCCGGCACCCGCCAGCGACGGCGACGCCGACGACCCGATGGGCGGCTTCGAGGACGACGGCTTTCCGTCGGGAGGACCCGAGCCGAGCGAACCGGAAGGCGAGTCGGAGGCAATCCGCCCCGAGCCCTGGTGGGAGCTCACGGGCAGCGTGGCCGTCACCAGCGCCTTCTCGTACCCGAAGCATCGCTCCAGCACGGGCACGGACTACCAGGGCCTGGTGGGCCTGCGCACGCGCCTGGGCCTCCAGCTCGACCTCGATCTCCCCTGCGACTGGCAGGCGCGCGCGGCGGGCTCCGGGTTCTACGACTTCGCCTACCTGGCCAACGGCCGCGGCGAGTACACCAACGCGGTGCTAGACAAATACGAGTGGGATGCGGACGTGGGCGAGCTGTGGGTCGAAGGTCCCCTGCTGCCCGCGCTCGACCTCAAGCTCGGACGGCAGGTCGTGAACTGGGGACGTTCCGACACGCTGCGCGTGCTCGACGTGCTCAATCCCGTCGACAACCGCGAGCCGGGCCTGCTCGACCTGATCGACCTGCGCCTGCCGGTCAGCATGGCGAAGCTCAGCTACTACCCGCACCCGCGCTGGAGCGTCACCGGCATCTACGTCCCGGAGATCCGCTTCAGCATCGACCCCCCTTTCGGCAGCGACTTCTATCCGGCTCTGCAGCCGCCGCCGCCCCAAGCCACGGGGAGCGGCTTCACCGACAATCCTGAATTTGCCGCCGCCGTGACCGGGACCTTCGAGGGCTGGGACATCTCCTTCCACTTCGCCGATGCCTACGAGGACGTCCCGCGGCTCGACCCCACCAGCCAGCAGCCCCTCGGCTACCAGCTGAAGCACAGCCGGGTCCTGCTCGGCGGGGTCGGCGGCAACTACGCCTTCGGCGCCTGGCTGGTGAAGGGAGAGCTCGCGGTACTCGACGGCATCGACTTCGCGACCACCGGGAAAAAGACGCGCATCGACGCCATGCTCGGCCTCGAGTACTACGGCTTCGCCGAGAACAACATCGCGCTCGAGATCGTGAACCGGCACCTCGACGACTTCGAGGGCTCGATGAAGGGCTTCCCGGACTTCGCGCGGCGCGACACCGTCGAGACCGCCCTGCGCTGGAGCGCCGACTGGTGGAACGCGAGGCTGCACAGCACGGCGCTCGCGATCGTGCTGGGCGCAAAAGCCCAGGACGGGAGCGTGCTCCGCTTCTCGGCCGACTACGACATCCGCGACGCCCTGGTGGTCGGCGCGGGCATCCAGATCTTCCTGAAGGGCGGCGACTCCGACGGTCTGCTCAACCCGTTCGCCCGGAACGACCGGGTGTTTCTGCGCGTAAAGTACAGCTTTTGAAAGGGTTTGCGGGATAGGCGATTGTTGTTGACGAACGTCAGTGACATCTGTTATTGATACTCGTCAGCGACCATGTCCGTCAAACCTCTCCCGATCTTTTCCAAGGAGCCGAGCCGCCGGGAGCGCCAGCGGCTCGAGACCCGGAGCCGGCTCTTCGAGGCGGCGCTCGCCGAGTTCCGCCGCGTCGGCTTCGCGAACGCGCAGATCGAAACCATCGTGGAGCGGGCCGGCGTCGCGCGCGGGACCTTCTACTTCCACTTCCCGACCAAGGAGCACGTGCTGCTCGAGTTCCAGCGCCGGCAGGAGATCGGCATCGCCGAGCGGATCGCGGCGCCTCCCGAGCGGCCGGAATCGGTGAGGGCCTTCCTGCTGCGGGTGGTCGACGCGATCTTCGGCGACGTCCGCGCGATCGGCGACCCCGCGCTGGTGCGCGAGCTGATCGCGATGTTCGTCCGGGCGCCGCGCAACGTCGACCTCAACGCGGAGCCTTTCGTGGTCACGCTGGTGGACTACTTCAGCGAGGCCGCCGAGCGCGGCGAGGTGCGTACCGACCTCTCGCCCGAAGAGATCACCTTCGTCTTCCTCACCACCCTCTTCGGCTACATCGTCGGCGCGACGGATGCTCTGGAGGAACGCCGGCACGAGTTCGAGCGCGCCGTAGACGTCTTCGCACGGGGGATTGCACCATGACGACGAGCTCTGAAGCCTGGGTCCACGGGTATCGCCGCTTTCTCGAAGCCCGCGACGGGACGGTCGACATCGCGCACGAGACGCTCTCCAACCGGGAGGCGTTCTTCCGCACGATCGACGAACGGGTGGTGCACTCGGCCTGGCGGCCGGACCCCGAGACCTTCCTGCGAAACATCGCCCAAGACCGCCCCGAGCCTGGCCTCGACGAGAAGATGCTGTGGCTGCTCGCCACCGCCAAGGTGAATCAGGGTGAGCGATTCGGGGTCGAGCTGGGGAAGCTCTGCGGGCTGACGCCGACACTCGACACGCAGCCCGAGCAGGTCCACGTCCTGCTCCAGGAGACCTACCACACGCGCACGCTCGCGGACGTGGTGGCGATCTTCGGCCTCCGGGTGCCGCTTCGCCCGCCGCCTCGCAGCACGCGGCGCATGATCCAGCTGATAGTCTTCGCGCCGATTCCCGAGCGCTGCCTGCTGCCCCTGATCGGGATGTCGGAGCAGATGGGCTGCGTGACCTTCCGGCTGCTCCGCGACCGCGGCGTGGCGCTCTTCGGGGGCGAGCCCGAGGTGGCGGAGCGCATCCGGCTGCTCTTCGACGAGATCCTCGCCGACGAGATCTGCCACGTGGGTCTGATCGAGGCACGCCTCGGGCGGTTCGGCCGCGCCGCGATGCGCGCGCTCTACCGGTGGCTCGCGCCGCGCCTCGCCCCGCGCATGGCGCCGGAGTGCGAGAGGCTCTTCGGGCCGGGCGCTGTGGCGCGCGCCATGCGCGTGCGGTTCGACCAGGCTGCGCTCGCCGCCGAGTTTCCGCGGACGGCCTACGCCTTCGCCTCGTGATCGGGGGCGGGGTACTCTCCCCGCCCCATGTCGCCCGCCGAGAGCCCCCGCGCCGCCGTGCACTTCCGGTCGCTCGGCTGCCCCAAGAACCAGCTCGACACCGAAGTCATGCTTGGCGCCCTGTCCTTGTCGGAGTTCGCGATCGCTGAGCGAATCGAGGACGCCGATGTCGCGATCGTGAACACCTGCGCCTTCATCGAGAGCGCGCGAGAGGAGTCGATCCAGGCGATCCTCGAGGTGGCGGACCTGCGCGAATCCGGCCGGCTGCGGGCGCTGCTGGTGACCGGCTGCATGCCCCAGCGCTACGGCGACGAGCTCGCCAAGGAGCTGCCGGAGGTCGATGCCTTCATCGGCACCAGCCAGTACGTGAATGTGCCGGAGATCCTGGGCGAGGTGCTCGCCGGCCGCTCGCGCGGCGTCTACGTCGAGGCGCGCCGCACGCACCTCTACGACCACCGCTCGCCGCGCCTGCTGATCGGGCCCGGGCACTCGGCCTACGTAAAGACCTCCGAGGGCTGCGACCGGATCTGCAGCTTCTGCGCGATCCCGGGGATCCGCGGGAAATTCCAGAGCCGCACGCTCGACTCGCTGGTCCTCGAATGCCAGTCGCTCGCCGCCGCGGGGGTGAAGGAGGTGAATCTGGTCGCCCAGGACCAGACCTCCTGGGGCAAGGATCTGCCCGGGCGGCCGAAGCTGGCACGCCTTTTGCGCCGGCTCGACGAAACCGAGGGCCTCGAGTGGATCCGCCTGCTCTACGTCTACCCGACGGCCGTGAGCGACGAGCTGGTCGAAGTGCTCGCGACGGGCCGCCGCGTGCTGCCCTACGTCGACGTGCCGCTCCAGCACGCGAGCGACCGCCTGCTGCGCGCAATGAAACGTGGCGTCACGGCCGAACGACAGCGCCTCCTGGTCGCGAAGCTGCGCGCGGAGATCCCGGATCTCACGCTTCGCACCACCGTGATCGTGGGCTTCCCGGGCGAAACCGAAACAGACTTCGAGGCGCTCTGCGACTTCGTGCGCGAGACGCGCTTCGACCGGCTCGGCTGCTTCCGCTACTCGGACGAGGCCGGCACCGCGGCCTCGCTGCTCCCGAACAAGGTGTCGCGCGCGGTCGCGCGCGACCGCCACAAGCGCCTGCTCGGGATCCAGCACGCGATCCTCGCCGACAAGCTCGCATCGCTCGTGGGCCGTGAGCTCGAAGTGCTGGTCGACGCCACCGGCCCGCACGTCGCGCAGGCGCGCCTGGCGTCGCAAGCGCCCGAGATCGATGGTGGCGTGCTCCTGCGCGGCAGGTGCCGCCCTGGCGAGCTGCGCCGCGCTCGCATCACCGATGTGCGCGGCGGCGTGGACCTCGAGGCCGAGGTGATCGCGTAGGCGAGCGCCCGGCTGCGCCGGAGCGAGGAGTGAGCGTGACGGACGGGCCTGCACGACAGCCCGAAGCGCTGCTCGAAGACAAGCTCGCCGCTCTGCGAGCCGCCTATCGTCGCGCGCTTCCCGAACAGCTCGACGCGCTCGCGAGGTGGCTCGACGCCTGCACCGGCGCAGGAGCGGCCGGCGCTCTGGAAGACGCCTGGCATCTGGCCCACCGGCTCAAGGGGACCTCCGGCTCCTACGGCTTCGTCGAGCTCGCGGCACAGCTCGAGACGATCGAAGAGATCCTCGAGGGCGCGCGACGCATCCGCTCGCCGGCGACGGACGACGAGCGGGCACGAGCCGTGGCTGCGCTCGGCCGTGCGCGGGCGTTGCTCGCGTAGTCAGGCTCGCCGCAACCGGAATGCCGCCCGCAGCCGCTCCACCAGCTCCTCGGGCTCGAAGGGCTTGTGCAGAAAGCTCGCGCTGCTGTCTTCGCCGAGCAAGCTCCGCGCCGCCTCCTCGGCGTAGCCGCTGACGAGGATCACCGGGAGATCCGGGCGGATCTGCCGGATCTCCTCGAACACGCGCGCACCGCCGAAGTCGGGCATCACGAGATCGAGCACGACCCCGTCGAAGCGCCCCGGGGTGCGGCGGACCGCCTCGATGCCCGCGCGGCCTCCGAGCACGGTCGTCACCTCGAAGCCCGCGTCCTCGAGGAAGGCCTGCATGAGCCGCAGGATCGGTTCGTCGTCGTCGACGACGAGGATGTGCCCGGTGCCGATCTCCGCGGCAGCGCGCTCGGAAGGCACGGGCTCGCTGCACGTGCCGGCCGCCTGCCGCGGAAGCAGCACGCGGAAGCGGGCTCCGGCGCCGGGCTGGCTTTCGAGCTGGATCGCTCCGCGATGACTCCGCACGATGCCGAGCACCGCGGCGAGACCGAGCCCCCGCCCGGTGAACTTGGTCGTGAAAAAAGGCTCGAAGAGGTGCGCCTGGTTCTCTGCGGCGATTCCCATGCCCGTGTCGGACACCTCGAGGCACGCGTATTCCCCGGCGCCGAGCTCGGGGGCTCCGATCGCGTCCTCGAGATCCCCGGCCTCGACCCGCGCGCGGCCCACGCGCAGCGTGACGCTGCCCACCTCGCCTGCCAGCGCTTCGCCCGCGTTGGTCACGAGATTGAGGACCACCTGACGCAGTTGCACCGCATCTGCCTCCACGGGCGGGAGGTCTCTCGCGAGCTCGGTGCGCAGCGTGGCGTTCGAAGGCAGCGAGCTGCGGCAGAGGTCGAGCAGGCCGCCGACGAGCTCGGCGAGGTCGACCGAGGCACGCACCTGCGAGCGCTTTCCCGCGGCGATCAGCATCTGCTCGGTCAGGTCGACGGCGTGCTCGGCCGCGGAGCGGATCTCCCGGAGCTTGCCCGCGAGCGGAGACCCGGCCGGCAGGTCTCCAAGCACGAGGCGGCTGTTTCCGAGAATCACGGCGAGCAGATTGTTGAAGTCGTGGGCGAGGCCGCCCGCGAGCACCCCCAGACTCTCGAGGCGTTGGGCCTCGCGCATGCGCGCCTCGAGCACGGCGCGCTCTTCCTGGACGCGCTTGCGCTCGGTGACGTCCACCGTACACACGAGAAGATTGCGGAAGGCCGACTGCTCCGAAGGGATCGCGAGCGACACCTGGGTGTCGAGCCGCTCTCCTTGCAGCGTGCGGTTGCTGGACTCGGCTTCGAAGAACGCCTTGCCTTCGAAGATTGCGATCAGCTCCTCGCGCAGCAGATCGAGCGACTCGTGGTCGAAGAGGCGGTCGAGCGTGCCGAGGACGAACCGCTTGTGCGGAACGCCCGCCATGCGCAGGGCGGCCTGATTCACGTCGAGGACCTTCACCATGCCTGCCGCCTGACGCAGAAACCCCGGATGCTCCGCGACGTAACGACGCAGGTCCGTCACCCCCTGCGCCTTCAGCGCGCCGAGTGCAGTGAGCACCTCCGAAAGATCCTCCTCCCAGATGCCGACCGGCGCGAGCTGGAAGATGCTCTCGTAGCGCTGCTGGCTCTGGTGCAGCGCGCGCGCGGCGCGTTCGCGCTCCACGGCGCGGCCGAGCTGCGTCCCCACGTGCCCCATGACCTCGAGCAGCCGCGGATTCGGAGGTCTCGAATGGGCATCGAAGAATTCGAGCACGGCGGCGATCTCGGAACCCACCAGGATGGGGAAGCCGAACGCGGCGCGGACCCCGATGTCCAGCGCGAGCTGAGCGCGGGGGAAATTCGAATCCTGGGTGACGTCCGGGATCCAGGCGGGCTCCCCGCTCGCGAGCACGCGGCCGGGCAGACCGATCCCTGAAGGGAAGGGGGTCCTCTCGGTCACCTCTCGAAACGTGGCGAAGCGGACGGGATCGTCGAGGTGCCAGAGCGTCGTGGAAACCAGCCCGGGGCTGCCGTCCTCGGCGCGGCGGTAGACGTGCCCCACGGGCCAGCCCACGTGCGTGCAGACGAGGTCGAGACAGGTCTGGAGCGCGGCGTCGCTGGTCGCGCTGCTGTTGGCCGCGACGGCGATCTGCTCGAGCAGACGGGCGTAGGCCGGCTCCGCGCGCAGGCTCGCCTCGCCCTCCCATCGAGCCGCGCCCTCGTCTCGCTCCTTCACGCGTCACGCCCTCACGGCGGTCCGCAGCAGCCAGCCCCGCACGCGGGTGCGCACCAGGGTGGGCTTGATCGGCTTCGTGAGATAATCCGTCGCCCCCGCGCGGAAGGCGTCGATCAGGTCCTTCTCGTCGAGCTTCGCCCCGGTCAGCATCAGGACGGGAACGTCCGCAAACGTCTCGGCGTCATCGGCGCGCAACATGCGGCACACGTCGAGCCCATCGCGTCCCGGAAGATGCATGTCGAGCAGGATCAAGCTCGGGCGCTTCTCGCGCGCGCAGCGCAGTGCCGAGTCGCCGTCGGAAGCAGTCAGGACGTCGACGCCTTCGGTCTCGAGTGTCGCCTCGAGCAGCGCCACCAGATGGGGATCGTCGTCCACGATCAGGACCGAGTCGCGGGGCCGCTTCGCGTCGAGCAGCGCCGACCCCGCCTTGAGCGTGCTGCGACGGGGCTGCCTCGCGTCGCCCGAAAGCTCGATCACCCGACCCTCGGCAGCGGCGAAGATCTCCAGCGACGACCCGGCAGAGGCCGCACGCTGGCGCGCGGCCTCGAGGATCTCGTCGACGAGCTCGTCGCGGCGGTCCGGATCGTGGTGGAACAGCGCGAGGCGCTTCGCGCGGGCGAGGATCGCGTAGTCCACGGCCCGTTCCACGGGCGTGTGTCCCCAGCCCGCCCGGTCCGGGAACTCGGCAAGGGTGTATTGCGCGTCGTGGATCACGAGATCCGCTCCGGCGAGAAAGCGCGCGTGCCGGCGATCCTCATGGTGGATCGGCTCGGCTCCAGAAGCGGCGCCGTGGGGATGCAGCGAGTGCGGCTCGTGATCGGTGGCATAGACCAACGTGGCGCCGTCGGCCTCGAGGCGATAGCCGAGGGTGAGCGCCGGGTGGTTGAGATACTGCGTCTGGACACGGATGCCGCCGAGCTCGAGGCTGCCCTCCGCGAGGTCCTGGAATTCGACCCGAGCGCGCAGCGCCTCGAGGTTGATGGGCGAGTACGCGTAGGCCATCTGACCGGCGAGCGTCTCTTCGAGCTGGCGACTGCTGCTACCGGGTGCATAGACCGACCAGCGATGCTCGGGGGTGAAGAGCGGCTCGAAGAAGGGGAAGCCCTGGATGTGATCCCAGTGGGTGTGACCGATCAGGAGATGTCCGCGCAGGGGGCCCGAGCGACCGTTCACGAGCTCGCGCCCGAGCGGGTAGGCTCCCGTCCCGCAGTCGAGAACCACGAGCGTGCCGTCGGCGGCCCGCACCTCCACGCACGCGGTGTTGCCGCCGTAGCGAAGTGTCGTGGGCCCCGGCCTCGCGATCGAGCCCCGAGTCCCCCAGAAGCGAACGCGCACGCCCGCCCCCTCGCGGGTAGTTCTCCCCGGCGAGCGTACACCCCGCCGAGCTCACGAGGGAAAGAATCCGGAACTCAGGCCGCCGCGGTGGACCCACGGCGCCCGGCAATGCGCCCCTGCGTCGTCTGCTCGTGGCCGAGCAGCCAGCCCTTGCGCTGGAGGCCGCCGGCGTAGCCCACGAGCCGGCCGTCGCTGCCGATGGCGCGGTGACAAGGCACCACGAGCCAGATGGGGTTCGCGCCGCACGCCGCGCCGACGGCGCGTGCAGCATCCGGGCGGCCGATCCCGCGGGCCAGTGCCCCGTACGACACCGTCTCCCCAGCCGGCACGGCGCGCAGCGCGCTCCACACGGCCCGCTGGAACGCGGTGCCTCCGGGATCGACCGCGAGCGCGTCGAGCTGGTAGAGGTCGCCGCTGAAGTACGCATCCAGCGCACGCGCGACTCGCGCCGCGCCGACGCCCGGCTCGCCCGACTCGAAGCGACCAAAGCGCCGCTCGAGCATCCAGGGCAGCGGCGGCTGGGAGTCCTCGAACGCGAGCGCGCAGAGGGCACCCTGGTGCAAGGCCATGCGAACGTTTCCGAGCGGCGTCGGGCGACGAGCGATCTCGAGCGTGGTCATGGGGAACCTCCTGGCAAGCGAAGTGTGTGCAAGCGAAGCGCGCAGCGAGCCGAAGGTGAGCGGAGTTCATTCAGGCCGGCCGTAGGCGAGCGAAGTTCACTCAGGCCGGAAGCGCGGGTCCGAACGGTCGGGGAAGCAGCGGTCCAGAGATGCAGCGCGGCGTAGGCTCGCCACGGCCTCCAGGCTTCGCTCGCCGCGAGCAGCGCGCGTTCCGAGGCGGGTCCGCGGCCGTTGCCGAAGGCGCGGCGCAGCCCGAGATCCCCGGCAGGGAACGCATCCGTCTCGCCGCAGGCGCGCATCGCGACGTAGTGCGCCGTCCAAGCGCCGATTCCAGGAATCTCGCACAGGCGCGCGACCAGCTCGTCGAGCTCGAGCCCGCCGTCGAGCAGAAGCCTGCCGCCCGCGACAGCGCGCGCGAGCGCGCGGATCGCCGCGGCGCGCGCGCCCGGCAGCCCGATCGCCGCGATGTCCGCCTCGGCGAGCGCGGCGGCCTCGGGGAACAGGTGCGTGAGCCCCGGCTCGGCCGGCGCCGGCAGCGCCTCGCCGAAGCGCGCGACCAGACGGCTCGCGAGCGTCGTCGCGCCGCGCACGCTCACCTGCTGCCCGAGCACGGCGCGCACCGCGAGCTCGAAGCCGTCCCAGGCGCCGGGGACGCGCAGACCCGGGCGCTCCCGCACGAGCTTCGCGAGCGCCGGGCTGCGTCCGAGCTGGCGGCCGATGCGCAGGGGATCGGCGTCGAGATCGAACAGGCGCCGCGCCCGGGCGACGACGGCTTGCAGGCCGTCGAGCGAGGGCAGCCGCAGCACCAGCCGAGCGCAGCCGTTCTCGGGCTCGGGGCGCACGGCGAGCGTGCCGGCTGACTGGCCCACGCGCAGCGTGCGCCGGTAGCCGAGCGCGTCCACCGCCTCGACGCCCGGTGTCGCGCGCAGCGCGAAGAAGCCGAGCAGCGCGCTCCAGTCGAGCGGCGGCCGATACGGCAGGCGCATCGCCAGACCAGCCGCGTCGTCGGGAGCCCCCTTGCGCCGCGCCCGCAGCTCGCGTGGCGTAGCCTTGAACGTCGCGCGCATCACCTGGTTGAACTGGCGCACGCCGCGGAAGCCCGCGGAGAGCGCGACGTCCGCCATGCGCAGATCGCTCTCGTCCAGCAGGCGGCGCGCGAAGTGCGCGCGGCTCGCGCGCGCGACCGCCGCCGGGCTCGCGCCGAGGTGCGCCTCGAACAAGCGGCGCAGGTGCCGCCCGCCGACGCCGAGGTGCGCCGCGAAGGCCTCGACATCGTCGCCGTCCAGAGCTCCCTGTGAAATCAAGCGCAGCGCCCGCCGCACCACCGCCGGGCTGCCCTCCCAGGCCGGTGTCCCGGGGGCGGTCTCGGGCCGGCAGCGCAGGCAGGGCCGGAAGCCCTCCGCCTGCGCCGCGGCCGCGCAGGCGAAGAAGCGCACGTTGCGGGGGCGCGGAGTCGGCGAAGGGCAGATCGGCCGGCAGTAGATGCCGGTCGTCGTGACGCCCACGAAGAAGCGCCCGTCGAAGCGGCGGTCGCGGCTCTGGAGCGCGCGGTAGCAACGGTCGGAATCGAGGTCCACGCCCCTTGGATACCACGCCGGGGGGGGCAAAACTGGAGAAATCCGGCTGTCAGCCCCGGGCCGGCCCCGAGGGCCAGGCGCGCCCGCGCTCTAGTACGTCCCGCCGAGCTTGCGGTGGTCCCAGGAGACCACCCGCTCGGGCGAGACCAGAATGCACACGCGCTTGGCGGCCGTCTTGGCCACCACCTTCTTCATGCCCTCACGCGCAGCGGGCTCCATCGGCGCCCCCCCACGCGTGGTGACCGAGATCAGCGTCTGCGTCACCGCCTCGAGGTCGTCGATCACCTGGGCGCGCCCGTAGAGCACCACGCCGATCAGCTGCGCGTACTCCTCGCCGGCTTCGGCGAGCAGGCTGACGCGCGGATCGCGCTTCAGGTTCTTCACCTTCTGGCTGGCCCGAAAGGTCGTCATGCGCACGCTGCCGTCCGGATCCAGCCCGAACCACATCGGCATCGGGTGCGGGTAGCCGCCGGGCCCGATCGACGTCAGGGTGATCGTCTTGGACGCATTCAGGAACGCCCGCACCTCCTCGTCGCTCATCTGGATCTGGCCGCGTCGGGACATTCGCAAACTCCTCAGTCCGGGTATTCGATGCGGATCTCCTTCGAGACGCACCGAGATTGACACGTGAGCACCCAGCCTTCCGCGAGCAGCTGGGGCGAGAGGCAGTCGTTCGCGTGCATCCGGACTTCGCCGCGCGCGAGCTTCGCCATGCAGCAGGAGCAGTAGCCCTCTTCGCAGGAGAAGGGCGGATCCAGGCCGGCGCGCCGCGCCGCGTGGAGCACGCGTTCGCCGGCCTGATAGGCTACCTCGTGCGCGACCCCGTCGAGCACGATCGTGATCTTCTCGGGAACCGTCTCGCCCTGCGCATCCGCGGCGTCCGGCGCGTCGAGGGGCGCGACGCCCGGATCGGGCGGGGAGGAGAAGCGCTCGATGTGGATCCGGTCCAGCGGAACGCCGAGCTCGAGCAGCGCGCTCTCGACGGTCGCCATGAAGGCGCCGGGGCCGCAGAGGTAGAACTCGGCGTCCTGCGCGCGCCCGACAAGTTTGTTTACGCCCGCACCGTCGAGGAAGCCGTCGCGCACGTCGAGCGAGTGCACGATCTCGAGTCGATCCGGGTGCTGCCTCGCGAGCGCCTCGAGCTCCGCCTGGAAGATGATCGAGCGCTCGTCGCGGTTCGCGTAGACGAGCCTGAGGTGGCGCCGACTGGTAGCCAGCGCCGACTTCACGATCGAGATCACCGGAGTGATCCCGCTCCCGCCGCTGAAGAGCATGACCTCGCGAGCGCCGCCCTCGAGCACGAAGCGCCCGGCGGGCGGCGTCACCATCAGACTCTCGCCGACGCGGACGTGATCGTTGATCCAGTTCGAGATGCGTCCATC
>Ga0184637_10002386_pt1 | contig 12092 bp, 9 predicted proteins | sample PLM3_127_b2_FD_133143 | JGI IMG/M metagenome (GOLD analysis project Ga0184637, IMG submission 133143) | Groundwater sediment microbial communities from an aquifer in East River, Colorado, USA - PLM3_127_b2 | ecosystem: Environmental > Terrestrial > Soil > Riparian zone | place: USA: East River...
CGACCTGCTCACCGACTTCCCCGAGACAACCCCGGTCGAGGAAAGCGTCGAGGTCGGTGAGGAGCCCCGCCCGCGCACGGAGCTGAACGAGAATCTCTTCCGGAACGTAGACGAGCTGGAGCTGTCGGTGCGTGCCTCCAACTGCCTCAAGACCGCCAACATCCGGACCATCGCGGATCTTGTGCAGAAGTCCGAAGCGGAGCTGCTCAAGACCAAGAACTTCGGCAAGAAGTCCCTCAACGAAATCAAGACCATCCTCGGCGAGATGGGCTTGTCCCTTGGCATGCGCCTCGACCCCGAGGAGCTGGAGCGCCTGCGCGCGCAGTTCGAGAAGTCCTTCGAGGGTTGACCGCCTGACCTCATGGGGGCCTCGAAAGGGCCCCCCAAGCCCCCCAACGCTCAGGCCGCCCCGGCGAAGCCGGGGCGGCCCTCGGATTCACGCGGCGGTCGGGTGAAGCGACGACCGTCGGCGACGGTGCGATCTTCGTGCGTTACTACCGCGTGAGCCGGGCCTTGATGCGAGCCACCGCTTCCTCTGTCTGCTCACGGCCGCCGAAGGCGGTCAGGCGGAAGTAGCCCTCGCCGCTCGGGCCGAACCCGGAACCCGGGGTGCCGACGATGTGGGCCTCGCCGAGGAGCTTGTCGAAGAAGTCCCACGAGGAGAGCCCGGGAGGCGTCTGGACCCAGATGTAGGGCGCGTTGCGCGCCCCGTACACCGTCAATCCCGCCGCCTCCAGCCCCTCGCGGATGATCCGGGCGTTGTCCATGTAGAAATCGACCAGGGCGCGCACCTCGCGCTGTCCCTCGTCGCTGTAGACGGCCGCCGCGCCCCGCTGGATGACGTAGGGCACGCCGTTGAACTTCGTGGACTGGCGGCGGAGCCACAGCCTGTTCAGCTCCACGGCCTCGCCGCCGGCGGTCCGCCCCACGACCTCCTTGGGCACCACCGTGAACGCGCAGCGCGTGCCCGTGAACCCGGCCGTCTTCGAGAAGCTCCTGAACTCGATGGCCACCTCGCGCGCGCCCTCCACCTCGAAGATGGAGTGGGGAATCTCCGGGTCCCGGATGTACGCCTCGTAGGCCGCGTCATAGAGCAGCACGGCGCCGTGGGCGCGGGCGTAGTCCACCCAGCGCTTGAGGGTGGCGCGCGTCATCACCGCACCCGTGGGATTGTTCGGGTAGCACAGGTAGACGAGGTCGACGGCCGTCTCGGGAAACGGTGGCTGGAAGCCGGTGGCCGCCGTGCACGGCAGATACACGAAGCTCGCGTAGCGGCCCGCCTCGTCGGCCGAGCCCGAGCGTCCGGCCATGACGTTGCTGTCGACGTAGACGGGATAGACCGGGTCCGTCAACGCCACCACGGACTCCGCCGCGAAGATCTCCTGGATGTTCCCGCTGTCGCTCTTGGTCCCGTCGCTCACGAAGATCTCGTCGGGGGCGATCGACACCCCGCGGGCGCCGTAGTCGTGCTTGGCGATCAGCTCGGTGAGGAACTCGTACCCGGGCTCGGGGCCGTAGCCGCGGAAGGTCTCCGGGCGCGCCATCTCGTCGACCGCCTCGTGCAGCGCGCGGATCACCGCGGACGGCAGGGGCCGGGTGACGTCGCCGATGCCGAGACGGATGATCTGCGCGGAGGGATGCGCGTCCTGGAAGGCCTTCACGCGCCGGGCGATCTCCACGAAGAGATAGCTGCTCTTGAGCTTCAGGTAGTGCTCGTTGATGCGTGCCACGGATGCGTCTCCTCGCGGGCGACGGAAGTCGTGTTGGAGTGGCCCGATTCTAGCGCGGATCATCCGCGCTAGCACGTCGTGTCGGGGTCGAGGCAGTAGCGATCATGGCGTCGTGAGGCCCACGTCGTCACGGTGAGCACGCGGCCGTCGGTGTCCAGCATGACGGCGCCGTCGCGATCGGTCCGATAGACGGCGGCGCCGGCCGCGACGAGACGGGCCTCGGTGTCCGGGCTGGGGTGACCGTAGGAATTGCGCGCGCCCACGGAGATGACGGCGATGGCTGGATTCACGGCGTCGAGGAACGCCGCGGTGCTGGAGCCCCGGGACCCGTGGTGGGCGACCTTTAAGACGGTCGCCGCGAGCGGCGCGCGCCGGCGGAGGAGATCGCCTTCCGTGCGCGCGGTGATGTCGGACGCCAGGAGAAAGGACGCCAGTCCCAGCTCGACTCTGAGGGCGAGCGCGCCGTCGTTTCGGTTCGGTGTGCCCTCGGCGCCCGCCGCGTCGTAGCGCGGCGACTCTGCCGCGAGCATGGCCCCGCCGAGCACCGTGAGGCCCACGCCCACGCGCCTCGCCCATGACACCAGTGCCTCGGGCGTGCCGGGCTCCGTCACGTGGAACAGTCGCCGGATCGCGGGCAGGCCGCCGGCGTGGTCGAGATCGGCATGTGTGGCGAGGGCGGCGGCCAGCGACAGATGGCCGCGGTTCCAGAGGAATGGCGCCACCACACGCTCGCCCGTGTCGAGACGGTAGGGGCCACCTGGCCCGGCGTCGAGCAGGGCCGCGCGGCCGTCGGGGGTCTCCAGCACGATGGCGTCCCCCTGTCCCACGTCGAGGACGGTGATCCGAAGACGCCCGTCGGGCGGCCGGATGAGCGGCCAGGACTCGATCACCGCGGCGCCGAGGCCAAGCACTGCTCCGGCGACGGCCAGCATCCGGGCGAGCGCCGCCGCGCTGCCGCGCAGCCTCCACGCGGACAGACCAAGACCGAGCGCACTCGTGTAGGCGACGACCGCGGTCCAGTGTGGCGCTGGCAAGTGGACGACGGCGCCCGGCACGGAGGCCGCCACCTGGACGACACCGCGTAGCGCCAGGAGCACTGGCCACACGGCGTTGAGGAGGAGACGTCCTCCCGCTTCCAGCACGGCGGTGAGGGCGACACCAGCCAGGCCCACCACGGTGGCGATTCCCGCCAGGGGGACAACCGCCAGGTTGGCGATCACGCCGATGGTGGAGACCTGGTTGAAGTGCGCGAGCGCAACCGGCAGGACAGCGAGTTGGGCGGCCACGCTCACGCCGAGCGCGGCGAGAAGCCGGTTGCGCGGCAGCGGAGCCAGGACGATTCCCGCCGTGGCCACGAAAGAGAGCTGGAAGCCGGGATCGAGGAGGTCCCCAGGGCGTAAGGCGAGGACGACGAGCGCCGCGAGAGCCAGGCTGTTGAGCACCGCCGCCTCGCGCTCCAGCAGCAGGGCGCCGAGGATCAACACGCCCATGATGGTGGCGCGCAGGACCGACGGCTCGGGCCCCACCACGCAGGCAAAGGCGATCACCGTCGCCATCGCCACGACCGCCGCGAGGCGCCGACTCGCGTGCGCCATCACGAGCAGCGCGAAGACCGATGCGGCGAGCAGGGCGACGTTGAAGCCGGAGACGGCGAGCACGTGATAGACGCCGGCCCGGCGGAACGCGTCGTCGAGATCGCGCGGGAGCGCGCTCCGATCCCCCAGCAGGAGCCCGCCGAGGAGGGCCGCCGAGGTCGGGGGCAGGGCCTCGCGCATGATCCCCAGAGCGCGTCGCTTGACCCGGATCGGCCACGGCGGATCGGGCTCGTCGAGCGGCGTCACGCGCTCGCCGCGTCCCGTGGCGAGCACGTGGATGCCCTCGCGCGCGAGATACGCGGAGTAGTCGAAGACTCCAGGGTTGCGGAATCCCGAGGCCTCACGCAGCTTCAGCTCCGCCGTGATGCGCTGGCCCTCGGTCAGGCTCGGGAGCTCGCCATAGATCGCGATCTGGAGTCGTCCCGACCGGGGAAGACTATCCACACGCGCCACCTCGACGACCAGCCGGGTTCGATCGGGCGCCCAGCGAATCGGCTCCGCCGCGAGCGTTCCCTCGATCAGCGCGGTCGCCGGCATCGGCAAACGGGCGACGTGGTCCGGCGGCAGAGGGGGCGCCGTGGCGCGGAGCGTCCCCAGCGCCACCACGGCCGCCAGCAACGGCACCGTCGCCCAGCGGGATGGGCTCCACAGTGCCAGGGCCGTCGCGGCCACCAGGCCCACGCCTCCCACACACCAGGCCGCGTGCTCCAGGCCGACCGGGGCGAGCGCAACCCCCACGGCGAAGGCCAGGGCGAGAGGCGCGAGGGGGATCGACAGCCAGCGCATCGAGCCCTCTCACGGAGGGGTGACGGTGACGTGTTGGCGTACGCGTTCGAGCTTCGTGGCGCCCACGCCCCGCACCCGCCGGAGGTCTTCGATAGAGGTGAAGGGCGCACGCTCCCGCGCCTCGACGATCCGCGTGGCCAGCGCGGGCCCGATGCCGGGAAGGCGTGTCAGCTCGTCCGCTGTCGCCCGGTTGAGGTCGATCGGCTCGAGGGCCGAGGCGCCGGCGTCAACGCGGACCTTCGATGGCCGGGGCGGCACCCCTCGCGGTGATCCGTCGGCGCCAGCGGGAGTCTCCAGCGCCTCCTCGCGATCGAAGCCCTCGAGCCGTTCCACCACGTCGGGATGGGTGCGCCGCCAGCGGTCGACCGCGAGTCCGCCCCCGAAGGTGGCGAGCAGGGCGACGAGTACGAGGAGCTGGTGGCGCGAGTAGAAGGCCATGACGCGACGCTGCCACGGCCCGGCGCCCGCGGCTAGAGTGCGAAAACGGAGACGCCGGGCCGTATCTCTCTGGTCACGCCGTGGCGCGCTCGGGCGCGCGCCGCGCCCACGCGTGAAGGTGAGCGCGGCGCGGAATTCGCGCGCGCGGCGCGCGGGTGGGTCAGGGGACGAGCGCGGCGCGCGTGATGGCCGTGGTCTCCCGCGCGTGCCACTCGCTTTCGGCAAAGGCGCGGTCGATCTCGCCGAGCGGATACTTGTGCGAGATGAGCCGATCGAAGGGCCACCGCGTGCGGTTGCGCACCAGGAAGTCGAGGGCGCGCGGGATCACCCAGGGATCGTACTGGATGACTCCCACGATGCGCTTGGCCCCCCACACCAGAAGCGACGGCTCCAGCTCCACCTTGGCCCCGCGGCTGATGGTGCCGATCTCGAGGTAGGTCCCCCCCGAGCGCAGCATCTCGATGCCCTCGGGGATCACGGCGGGGAAGCCCACGAAGTCGCAGGCCACGTCGACGCCCCTGCCGCCCGTCAGCGTGCGCACGAGGCTCACGCGTTCCTTCCGGTCGGCGACCTCCCGGACGTTGATGGTGTGGTCGGCGCCGAAGGCGCGCGCCAGCTCCAGCCGGCCGGCGATCTGGTCCAGGACGATGACCGTCTGTGCTCCCATGTCCTTGGCCACCGCGGCAGCCTGGACCCCGAGGCCGCCCGCGCCCTGGATGGCCACGCTTCCGCCGAAGCGGAGCCCCGCCTGGGAGAGCCCGAAGATGACCTGGCAGAGGGCACAGTTCACCGGCGACACCAGCTCGTCGGACAGCGCGTCGGGCACGAGGAAGATGGCGCCGCCGGGGCGGAGGTAGTAGTACTCGGCGAAGGCGCCGTGGAAGTGCGGGAAGTCGCGCGGACCGCGCGGGCGCTCGAGCTTGGCCGGGCAGTTGGCCGGCTCGTTGTTCAAGCACACGTAGCAGCGCCCGCACGGATAGAAATAGGTGTAGGCCACGCGGTCGCCCTCCCTGAGCGGGCGGCCGAGCGAGTCGGTCTTTACGCGCGCGCCGAGCTTGGCCACGCGCCCCGTCATCTCGTGGCCGAAGATCCAGCCGTCTTCCGGCAGGCGCAGGGGCGCGTCGCCGCGCCAGAAGTGGAGGTCCGAGCCGCAGACGTTGGCGAGGGTCACCCGAATCAGCACGGCGTCGGGCTCGACATCAGGGATCGGCACCTCACGGATCTCGAACGGCCTTCCGGGTCCGAAAAAGACGGCAGCCTTCCCCGTGCTCATGCGTGTCCTCCTGATTTAATGGGGGGCCCCGAAAGGGCCCCCCAAGCCCCCCGGCGCTCGGGGGACCCCGGCCAAGCCGTGGCCCCCCTCGATGCCCCCCGGCGCTCGGGGGACCCCGGCCAAGCCGGGATGGCCCTCGAAGCCCCCCGCGCTCGTCGCCCCGGGGAGCCGGGGCGCTCTTCGATTTCGCGACGGGCCCCTAGCTCCGCTCGTGCCCCAGCTCGAAGGCATCGTGCAGGGCGCGGACGGCCAGCTCGGCGTACTTGTCCTCGATCACGCAGGACACGGCGATCTCGGAGGTGGAGATCATCTGGATGTTGATGGCTTCCCGGGACAGGGCGGTGAACATGCGGGCCGCCACGCCGGAATGGCTGCGCATGCCGACGCCGACGATGGAGACCTTGGCCACGCGCTCGTCGTGGACCGTCCCCTCCGCGCCGACCTCGCGCGCGATCTCCTCCAGCGCCGCGGCGGCCCGCGCGTGGTCGCCGCGGGGCAGGGTGAAGGAGATGTCGGTGTAGCCGTCGCGGCTGATGTTCTGGACGATCATGTCCACCACGATGTTCCGCTCGGCGACGGCGCCGAAGACCCGCGCGGCGATCCCTGGACGATCCGGCACGCGCAGGATCGAGATCTTGGCCTGGCTGCGGTCGTGGGTGATGCCGGTGACCACCGCCGCTTCCATCCCGCTCTCCTCTTTCGTCACGAGGGTGCCCGGATCCGGCTTGAACGTCGAGCGCACATGGACGGGCACTCTGTACTTCTTGGCGAACTCCACGGAGCGCGCCTGCAGCACCTTGGCGCCCAGGCTCGCCATCTCCAGCATTTCGTCGTAGGCGACACGCGACAGCTTGCGGGCGTCGGGGACGATGTTGGGGTCCGCGGTGTAGACGCCATCCACGTCGGTGTAGATCTCGCAGACGTCGGCCTTCAACGCCGCGGCCAGGGCCACCGCGGTGAGGTCGGAGCCGCCCCGCCCCAGGGTGGTGATCTCATCGTCCTCGCTCAACCCCTGGAAGCCCGCCACCACCGCGATCTCGCCGTCGTCGAGCGCGCGCCGCACGCGGTCGGCGGTGATCCGGCTGACACGCGCCTTGGTGTGGGCTCGATCCGTGCGCATCCCCACCTGAGGTCCCGTGAAGGAGCGCGCCTTGAAGCCGAGAGTGTGAAGCGCCATGGCGAGGAGCGCGATCGTCACCTGCTCACCGGTGGCCAGCAGCATGTCCATCTCGCGCGGATCGGGCGTCGGCGTGATGTGATGGGCGAGGGCCGCCAGCCCATCGGTCGTCTTGCCCATGGCCGATACGACCACGACCAGGCCGTGTCCGCTCCCGCGCTCCTCGCCGCTGGCCGTGCTGGCGACTCGCCGGGCGACGTTCAGGATCTTCTCGTGATCGGCCACGGACGAGCCGCCGTACTTCTGGACGATCAGCGCCATGACCCTCGAAATCTACACGGGGCGACCGGGGCGGGCAAGGCCGTGCGCCGCGTCGCGGTCAGCGCCCCGCGGTCTCACGCCGAGGACTCCGCTCGGGCCCGACCCACCTCGCTCAGGGTCACATGTTCGCGCAGGAGGAAGAGCCACCCGATGAGGGTGACCGGGACGAACTGCACGGCGTGGAGAATGATCGCGTAGCCCACGGCCTCGGCGCGGGCGACGCCGAGAATTCCCAGGGCCACCGCGGCGGCGGCGTGGAAGACGCCGATGAACCCGGGGGCCGAGGGGATGGACACGCTGACGCCCACGAACGCCAGCACCACCCACGGGGCGACCCACGAGAGCGAGAGATGGAGGGCGCGCAGGACCGTCCAGGCGCCGAGGGCGGGGATGACCCACGCCACGACCGTCCACACGAGCAGGGGGACGAGGTGCTCCGGCGTGCGCACACCATGAACGCCCCGCACGAAGCGGTCGAAGACGCGGGTGACCCGGCTCTGCAGCCGCGGCCAGTGTCGGAACACCCAGCGCGCGATGGCGTGCATGGTCTCCGGGCGCCAGGCCATGCCCGCCAGGGCGGCGATCCCCACGAGGTTGACGGCCAGCATGACCAGCGCTCCCCACTGCAGATACGCGGGGACGGGGATCATCAGCACGATGAGACCGACGAGGAGGACCACGGTGAGGCCGTCGAGCACCCGCTCGACCACCACGGTCCCCAAGGTGGTCCAGAAGCCGTGACCCCAGCGATGGGCGACGACGTAGACGCGGGCGACCTCACCGGCCCGCAGGGGCAGGACGTTGTTCACCATGTAGCCGATCATCGTCGCCGCCACCAAGCCGGGGGGATTGGAGCGCGGGGGAAAGAGATAGCGCCAGCGCGCCGCCCGCGCCCACAACCCGAGGGGGGCGAGGATCGCCGCTACCGTCACCCAGCCCCACTCCGCGTTGCGCAGCTGCACGCCGAGCGCGCTGAGATCGACGGTGGCCAGGAGATAGACGATCAGTCCGAGGCTGATCGCGATGCCGACGACGACCTTCAGGACCTTGCCGGTGAGCAGTCTATTCAGAGGCCTAACAGCGTCCGCACGACATCGGGCCAGGTCTCCGTGCTCACGCGGGGCCGCCCTCCACGCGGATGAGCGCGGTGGGCAGGGCCACCACGGGCAGGCGGTCGATCCGGGCGAGGGCGGCGCGGACGTCACGCTCCGTCGCCTCGTGCGTCATCATCACCACCGGAACGGCTTCCGTGGCGCGACCTTTCTGGATCATCGAGGCGATGGAGATGCCGTGCTCGCCCAAGACGCCCGTGATGCGCGAGAGCACGCCCGGGCGGTCCTGGGCCATGACGCGAAGGTAGTACGCGCAGCGCACGCCATCCATGGGGCGCAGGGGCAGGGCCGCCACGCCCTCCGAGGGCAGGTCGAGGGCCAACGCGGGGATGCCGTGAGCAATCCGCCGGGCGATCTCGAGGATGTCAGACCACACGGCGGACGCGGTGGGGAGCTGCCCCGCGCCGCGGCCGTAGAACATGAGGTCGCCCACGGCATCGCCGGTGATGAACACGGCGTTGAAGACCCCCGACACCGCGGCGAGCGGCGAGCCGGACGGGATCATGGTCGGGTGCACCCGCACCTCGACACCTCCGTTGGCGGCCTTGGCGATGGCCAGGAGCTTGATGGTGTACCCCAGCTCCCGCGCATAGGCGATGTCGGCGGCGGTGATGCGGCTGATGCCCTCGGTGTAGATGTCCTTCAGGTCCACGAACGTGCGGAAGGCCACGGAGACGAGGATCTGAAGCTTGTGGGCGGAGTCGAGGCCTTCGACGTCCAGGGCCGGATCGGCCTCGGCGTAGCCTCGCGCCTGCGCTTCTTTGAGCACTTCGGCGAAGTCGAGTCCCTCGCCGGTCATCTTCGACAGCACGTAGTTGCAGGTGCCGTTGACGATGCCCGCCACGGAGAGGATGCGGTTGGCGACCAGCCCCTCCTTGACCGCGCGGATGAGGGGAATGCCGCCGGCCACCGCGGCTTCAAATGCCAAGGTCACACCCCGCCGGCGCGCCTCGTCGTAGAGCGAGACGCCGTGGTGGGCAAGGAGGGCCTTGTTCGCCGTGACCACGTGCTTGCCCGCCGCCAGCGCTTTCATGATGAACGTGCGCGCGGGCTCCAGTCCGCCCACCAGCTCGATCACCACGTCGATGGCCGGATCGTCGAGAACGGCGGAGGCGTCGGTGGCCAGGGAGAGGCGGGACAGGTCGAGTCCTTCGCGCGGGCGCGTGACGTCGACGTCGGCGACGCGGCTCAGCACGAGGCGGCAGCCGGCGCGTTCCTCCAGGGTGGCTCGCTGCGCCTCCAGGAGCTTGACGACTCCCGCGCCGACGGTGCCGAGCCCTAGGAGCCCGAGGCGGACGTCCCGCATCAGAGGCCGATCAGTGGGTGAGCTGCTTGAGACCGCGGAGCGCCTGCCGGATGCGCTGCTCGTTCTCCACGAGGGCGAAGCGCACGAAGCCTTCCCCGTACTCGCCGAACCCGATGCCCGGCGAGACGGCCACCTTGGCTTCCTGAATCAGCAGCTTGGCGAACTCCAGCGATCCCAGGGGCCGGAAGGCCTCGGGAATGGGGGCCCACACGAACATGGTGCCCTTCGGCTTGGGCACGGACCAGCCCATCTTGTTGAGCCCGTCCACCAGCACGTCGCGGCGCTTGCGGTACACCGCGTTGATGTCGGCCACGACCGATTGATCGCCCTCCAGCGCGATGATGCCGGCGATCTGGATGGGCTGGAAGACGCCGTAGTCGAGGTAGGACTTGATCCGCGCGAGGGCGTGGATCATCTGCCGGTTGCCGCAGGCGAAGGCGAGCCGCCAGCCCGCCATGTTGTAGGACTTCGTCAGGGAGAACAGCTCGACCCCCACGTCCTTCGCCCCGGGCACTTCCAGGAACGATGGCGGGCGATAGCCGTCGAAGGCGAGGTCGGCGTAGGCGAAGTCGTGGACGACCATGAGGCGATGCTCGCGGGCGAAGGCCACCACGCGCTCGAAGAAGGCGCGGTCCACGCACATGGTGGTGGGGTTGTGCGGGAACGAGAGGATGAGCAGCTTGGCCTTCGGCCACGCCAGCTTGGCCGTCTCCTCGAGCTTGGCGAAGAAGTCGACCTCCGGGGTCATGGGGACGGAGCGGAGATCGCCGTCGGCGATGATCACGGAGTACGAGTGGATCGGATAGGTCGGGTTCGGGACCAGCACGCCGTCGCCGGGCTGGAGCACGGCCAGGGCCAGGTGGGCCAGTCCCTCCTTGGCGCCGATGGTCGCAATGGCCTCGCAATCAGGGTCGAGCTCGACGCCGTAGCGGTCGCGGTACCACCGGGTGATGGCCACGCGGAGACGCGTGATCCCGCGCGACGCGGAGTAGCGATGATTCCGCGGGTTCTGGGCGGCCTCGATGAGCTTGGCCACGATGTGCTTGGGGGTCCCGAGGTCCGGGTTCCCCATCCCGAGGTCGATGACGTCCTCGCCGCGCGAGCGCGCCTTCGCCTTCAGATCGTTGACGATCGCGAAGACGTACGGAGGCAGGCGCTTGATGCGATAAAAGTCGTCCATGTGGCGTCCCCGGTGAGGGTCCCCCGATCATACTGCGCGCTCTCGAAACGAGTCAACGAATGACGCGCGGCGCGGAGGTCGGACGGACGGGGAATACGGGACGCTCGTCGGGACCCCACGTCCACTACGGGGTTCTCGTCGGCGGCCGCCCCGTGAACCCGCGGTCCTTCGTGGAATTAGTCAACATCGGGGGAGCGAGCGCCGCTCCCCCCGAACGCCCCCCACCGGCATTGCGCGGAGTCTCATCTCGGATTGCGACGGCGGGGCCGCCGGTCGGATGGCGCGCGACTGACTGTAGCGAGTAGCGAGGGTGCGGTCGGGCGGTCAGCGATGGCGGTCGAGGAACTTCAGGCAGAGCTGGTTGAAGACCTCGACCTGCTCCCAGAAGTGGACGTGGCCGGCTCCGGGCACGGTGTGCAGCTCAGCGTCCGGGATACGCTCGGCCAAGAGGTGCGAGAAACGCGGCGCGACGAGAATGTCGTCCTCGCCGACGGTCACCAGGGTCGGGACCCGGAGCGCCGAGAGCCGCTCGAGCGTGTCATGGGCGAGCACGGCGTCCCCCTGACGCAGGAAACCCGTCTCCGACTGCGGATAGGGGTTGGCCAGTCCGTTGGCCAGGATCGTTTCGATGAACTCGGGGCGCTCCTGCCAGGTCACGGGCGAGAAGAGCCAGAGGAACTGTAGGCGCAAGTACCGCTCCCGGCTCAGCGAGGGCCGGGCCGCGCGCCAGGCCGCGAGGAGGGCGCGGGTTTGCGCATCGGGTCGCGCGAACGTGCAGTGGAGCTGGAGCGAGCGCACCCGGGACGCATGGCGAAGGGCGACTTCCTGGGCGATCATCCCTCCCATCGAGGCCCCGACGATGTGGGCACGGTCGATCCCGAGGGCGCTCATCAGGCCCACCGTGTCGTCGGCCATCATCCGCGTGGTGTAGGGCAGTTCCGGCGCGGCCGTCTGTCCAGCTCCCCGATTGTCGAACGCCACCACCCGGTAGCGCCCCGCGAGCTCCCGGAACTGAAACCCCCAGGCCAGATGATCCCCGCCGAACCCCATGATGAGAACGACCGGCTGCCCCTCCCCCGCCGCCTCGTAGAACATCTCGATCTCGCCCACCCGAACCTTCGGCATCTGTCTAGTTGGAGGGGGCGCCGCGCCCCCTCCAAACCTCCCCATTCACGCCGGGAACCACCACCGTGCGAATCGACACGCGACGGCGGGGAGCCATAGCTGGTACACG
>Ga0184637_10002389_pt1 | contig 12087 bp, 11 predicted proteins | sample PLM3_127_b2_FD_133143 | JGI IMG/M metagenome (GOLD analysis project Ga0184637, IMG submission 133143) | Groundwater sediment microbial communities from an aquifer in East River, Colorado, USA - PLM3_127_b2 | ecosystem: Environmental > Terrestrial > Soil > Riparian zone | place: USA: East River...
GCCGAGCGAGGCGAGGGCGGAGAAGATGGCGCCGCGCATCAGGTCTGAGCTGGGCCTAACGGTCGCGGCCCGGCCGCCACGCCGGCTTACGGGCGGCCCTTTCAGGCGGCGACCTCGCGCGATACCGGCGATCACTCGCATGAGTCCGGCCGCGGAACGTCAGGGCGTCGTCGTGACCTTGGTGTTGTCATCAAAGTCGGTGCCTGTCTGGCCGTCGGCGGCCTGTACGGTGACAGTTACCACGGGCTTGATCTCTGTACCAGGGGTTGCAGGGGCATTGCGCGTGTACGTACAAAGCACTGCGTCCAGACCGTCGGGGTCCACATCATTGGGGCCATCGCCGTCATCTGGGTCAAGCTCAATTCCGACTACTGTTCCAGCACCACCCGCCGTCTTGCAGTCGCCGATGCTGCCGTGGACGCTATCAATCAGTGATGTCACGTTCACCTTAACGTTGCTGTCATTGTCGATGATGACGTAGTAATCGACTTCCGACTCAGGCGAAGTCTTCTCGTCGTTCGAGGCCGTTGGTATACCGCCCGGGTCAGGGTCATCGCCGTCGGCCCGCACGCCCATTTCTATTGGCAACGTGGGCTTTGGCGTCGGCCCTGGTGTCGCCGTCGCTGCGGGGGACGGTGTCGGGGTCGCGGCCGGTCCGAAGGTGATCTGCGGCGACGGTGAGGCCGGGGTGCCCTTCTTCACCTCGACGACGGTCTTGCGCCCGAAGCGGCGTTCGCCGTCGCTGACGACCAGGACGACGTTCTTGGCGCCCTCGCCTGGCGCGGTCCAGGTAGCGGTGGTGCCTGCCCCTGCGCCGAAGTCTCCGCCGTCCGGCGCCTGCCATACCGGGAGGAGTGAGCCATCGTTCGGGCGGGCAAGCTTGACCGTGGCTGAGCGCATGAATTCTCTGACCACAGGCCAGACGTTGGCGATATCCGACTGCCCGGATGCGTCCGACACGGCGAAGCCGCTCAGGCGGTATGCCTGCACGATCTCCAGCTTGAAGGCGACGCTGAACGAGTTCTCGATGACTATCCGTCTACGCTCCGTGCCGCCGAGATCGAATCTGACGGCGGCGGCCTCCTCGTCCCAGCGCAGCGGCGAGGCGCCCTCGCCCTGGTCCAGGTTCTTGGCCACCAGCTTCACCGTGACGCCGGGCCTGATGTCGTCCGGATTCGCCGGCTCCCGGACCGCCGCCTCCGCAGCCAGCACCATCGCCTGCAGGTAGCCGATGGGCCGCGTTACGCCGCCCACGCCTTCGATGCTGTAGGGGCTGACGACGAGCATCACCTTGCTGGGCTCAACGTCTTCCACGATCTGGCTGATGGCCCGCGGCATCGTCTCCCAGTAAGACACGGGGTCCGCGATCGGCAGGACCTTGATCATGTCCACGGCCTTGCCTATCTCCTCCCAGTCGTACGCCTGGCGCTGGTCAGTGGGCGGAGGCAGAGTAAGGCTGAGCCGCTTGTCGCCCAGCCTGTCCGCGAGGGTGGTGATGAATTCCGTGAACTCCGGCCCCAGGTCCACGTCCACGGACGAATACTCGAGGTCGATGCCATCGAGACCGGCGTCACTGACGAGCGAGACGATCGCCTCGATGTGAGCGTCACGGCGCGACTCGTCGGCCAGAATATCGTTGACGACAGCCGCGGTGTCTTCGCCGCTGCCGATCACAGTCGGTATGACGAGGAAGTCTCTCTCTTCCGGCAGCGCGGTGGGCGTCCCCTGCACCGAGCCATCCTGGGCCGGCGAGTAGTCCCGCGGGTTGACGATAGTCACCTGCGCATCCGCGTGGAGGCTGCCGCCGGGGGGAAGCGAACCCGCCAACTGGTATGGCTGCGCGGCCACCCTGAGGACGATGAGGTTGGCGGGAATCTCCGTGAATTCGCCCTCAGCCCTTCCGCCTCTGACCACCTTGACGTCCGCCACCCTCTGCCAGCGGTTCTCAACAAACGTGTAGAAGCCCAGGCCGGCGGGGTCCTCGATAGTCTCGCTCAGGGGCAGCGCAAAGCCGGCCACGGCGGGCAGCTCCTCTTCATCCAGGTCGAACTCGATGTAGTCGCTGACCGGCTCCAGGCCGGGGGATAGGGCTGGCATTTGCGAAGTGAATTGCCCGCGAATCCCGCCCACGTCGATATCACCGCCGTTGCCGTCGCTGCTACCGCCACCGCCGTCTCCGCCCAACAGCGACGACACACCAACGACGAGAATTATCACGACGGCGAGGAAGGCGATGGTACCGCCGATAATGATCGGAGCGGGGTCCCGCTCCGGCCGGCGACGTAACAGCCGGTCGAATGGGCCCTCAGGTCTGGGCAGGTCGCGTCTAAACCGCCTTCCGGGCGGTTGCTCGCGGGGCGGGGGGCGTCGCATGTGTTAGGGCTGAACCACCTTCATGGTGTGAGCGGATTCGCCTGGCGCCTGCGGGCGCGACCAAGGTTAGCGGTAGTGTAACACAGGCCCTGTTTTGCGATACAGGGGACGATGTGGGTGCTATTTACAAGCGGGGCAGCGTGCCATATAATTCATCGTTGGGGACAGTCGCGTTTGACTGAGGGCTTAGCCTTCAGTCCTTTTTTTACGAAAACCCCCAGGAGTTGACGCTCGCCATGCCAAACAAGCCGCTCCCATTGACCAAGGACGGTCTGGACAAGCTCCAGAAGGAACTGGACTACCTTCTGACGACAAGGCGCGCGGAGGTTGCCCAGCGCATCCACGACGCCAAGGAGCTGGTGGGCGCACAGAATACGCCGGAGTACGAAGACGCCCGCAACGAGCAGGCATTTATGGAAGGACGCATCCTTACGCTTGAGAACGTTATCCAGAACGCGGTGATCATTGAACAAGCCCACGATCACCAGCGTGTGAGCCTGGGCTCCACCGTCACAGTCCTGAACCACAAGGGCGAAAAGGACCATTACACCATCGTCGGGTCGGCGGAGGCAGACCCGAAGGCGGGCCGGATCAGCAACGAATCGCCGGTCGGCCTGGCGCTGCTGAGCAAGGGAGTCGGCGACGAGGTGCAGGTGAACGCGCCCGCCGGCGTTCTACGCTGGACGATCCTAGAGATCAACTAGCGACTCGATTAGGGCCAAGGCTACAATCAGGCGGGGCGCTAGGACGCCCCGCCTGATTTTTTTGCACTATGGGCGAAGATGAGATCGTAGCGCTGCGCCGGGAGAAGCTGGAACGCCTGCTCTCCAGCGGCGTCGACCCGTATCCCGCGCGGACCCGCCGGACCCACACGGCGAAAGAGGCCGTCGAGCTGCTTGAGCGCTCCCCGGACGGGCACGACGTCGTCGCTGTGACGGGTCGCGTGACGGCGCTGAGGCGGATGGGGAAGGCGTCGTTCCTCGACCTTCGCGATGGGTCGGGCAGGGTCCAGGCTTATTTCAAGCAAGAGAGCGTGGGCGTGGAGCCTTACGAACTGCTGCTGCACGCGGTGGACCTGGGGGACTTCCTGGGCGTAAGCGGCACGCTCTTCCACACCAAGAGCGGAGAGCCGACGATCGAGGCGCAGAGCTACACGATCCTCGCCAAGGCGTTGCGCGCGCCGCCGGAGAAGTGGCACGGCCTTCAGGACGTGGAGGTGCGCTACCGCCAGCGCTACCTGGACCTGATGGCGAACCCGGAGGTGCGGGACACCTTCGTCACGCGGTCGCGCATCATCCAGCAGATCAGGCGATTCATGGAGACGCGGGGCTATCTCGAGGTGGAGACGCCCATTCTTCAGGGCAGCGCGGGCGGCGCGGCTGCCCGTCCATTCGTCACGCACCACAACGCGCTCGACCGCCAGCTGTACCTGAGGATAGCGCTGGAGCTGCACCTGAAGCGTCTCGTGGTCGGCGGGTTCGACAAGGTGTACGAGATCGGGCGCATCTTCCGAAACGAAGGCGTCTCCACCAAGTGGAACCCAGAGTTCACGATGCTAGAGTCTTACGAAGCCTACGCCGACTACAACGACCTGATGGCGATGGTGGAGGAGATGGTCTCTACCGTCGCCGGCGAGGTCCTGGGAACCAGCCGGGTAATGACAGGAGAGGTTGAGATCGACTTCTCGCCACCGTGGCCGCGCATACCCCTGCGCGATGCCATTCGCGACCGTTGCGGCGTGGACTTCGACGCCTATCCCGAAGTCGAAGGGCTGCGCCGCGCCGCGGCCGCCTCCGGCGTCAAGGTCGAGCCTTCGTGGGGCCGCGGCAAGGTCATCGATGAGCTACTGAGCCTGCACGTCGAGCCTCATCTGATGCAGCCGACGTTCCTGATCGACTATCCTGTCGAACTCTCTCCGCTGGCCAAGCGCAAGGCCGAGAACCCCCATCTGGTGGAGCGCTTTGAGTTCTTCATCGCCGGCCGCGAGGTTGGGAATGCCTACAGCGAGCTGAACGACCCCATGGACCAGCGGGAACGGCTTCTGGATCAGACGCGTCTACGTGCCGCCGGCGACGAAGAAGTGGAGCTGGCGGATGAAGACTTCCTGGTTGCACTGGAGCACGGGATGCCGCCGGCCGCTGGGCTCGGCATCGGCATCGACCGGTTGGTGATGGCGCTCACGGGCGTAAGTTCGATACGAGAGGTGATTCTGTTCCCGGCGCTGAGGGAGAAGGGCGACGCGTGACCAGGCGTCTGCTCCGCGCCGTCGTCTTCGACCTCGACGGCGTCATTTGGGACGGGGAGCCGCTCTACCACGAGGCGTTTAACCTTGTGCTCGCCCCCTACGGCCATACGGTCACCGATGCCGACTACGCCGGGATCATCGGCCTCTCCGTCGAAGCTGCCTGGGGCCGGGTGCGAGAGCGGTTCTCCCTGACGGAATCACCATCTGTCTTCTACAGCGTCTACAACGAGGCGGTGCTCGATCTGCTGAAAAAGGCCACGCAGCCGCTCCCCGGCGTACGCGAGCTTCTGGCGGAACTCAAGCGCCGCGGCATTCCTGTCGGCCTCGCCTCCGCATCGTTGCGGCAGTGGGTGGATGCGACGCTGGCGGGTCTGCGGCTGGAGGACGCCTTCGACGTCACCGTCTCGGCCAGCGAAGTACAGCGGTCCAAGCCCGCGCCGGACCTCTACCGCGCCGCCGCTGAGCGGCTTGGCGTGGCGCCGGACCAGTGTCTCGCGGTCGAAGATACGGCAGCCGGAATCGCTTCGGCAAAAGCGGCCGGGATGTTCGCTGTCCAGATTCGGGCATCGTCAACCGCTCTGCCACCGCTGCAAGGAGCGGATTTTATCCTGGAGGACTATTCGCAGTTTGACCTGTCATGGCTGGAGGCGCCGGTAAGCGAGGTGGAGTCTTGAGCACCAACGACGGACCTCGCAACTCGGAACCCGAAACTCGAGACTCATCGCGAGCGCTTCCTGCCGAGGTGCGGGAGGTCGCCGATGCGCTCATCGCTGATCTCGAAGACAACCTCAGGGCCCTGCTCTGGCACGGCTCGTGGGCGCGCGGCGAGCAGACTCCGGAGAGCGACCACGACATGATCGTGGTCGTCCGGCAGATGAATGAGGCTACCCTCCTCGGCCTAAGCGGCGTCTTTGACGGGCGCAGCGGCTGGTCGACCTATGTCAAGACCGAACAAGAGCTACGACACTACCCGCTGACAGGCAGGCTTCAGTTCCACTACGGGTTCATTGCGCTTTACGGGGGCATCGATGCCCCGCCGGTGACCCGAGAAGGCATCATCGAAGACCTGCGGCGGACCGCGACCGATGTTCAGCACGAGTGCCGCTATCGCCTGATCCACGGCAGCGGCGGCAAGCTCTATGCGGGCATGGACCCGGCGTACGCACGGCTGCGGACCGCCCGCTGGATGTATTACCAGGCCAAGCTGGCGGTGCTGGCCCTCAAGGCGCGCGAGGTCCTGAGAGGCCAATCGTATCCGCTGAGCCGCCACGAGCTGCGCCGGCGGTTGAGTGATGAGGAGGAGCTCGCCATCATCGATATCATCGATCTCTGGCCGGCGTTGCGGCAGGGGTTCGAAGAGGACGTGACGCCTCTCGCTCTTCAGCTGGACGCCTTCATGAGGAAGCTCGTGAACGAGCTAGAGGAAGTGAAACCGCCGCAATGAGGCGCCACTTCACGGCCACCGGCTTCGTCGTCGATGGCTCGCGCACGCTGCTGCACTGGCACAAGCGATTGCAGCAGTGGATGCCCCCCGGTGGCCACATCGAGCCGGACGAGGACCCGGTGCAGGCGGTCCTTCGGGAGATCGAGGAGGAAACGGGGCTCGCCACGGAGGTGATCCCTCTGCGAGAAGGGGCTCTGTTCGAGTACCCGGAGCAGCTCCCGCCGCCGTACACGATACTCGTGGAGGATATCCCGGGCCCGGGAGAGCCGCACAAGCACATCGACATGATCTACTTCTGCCGGGTCGTAGATGGAGGGCCGGACCGGCTTACGGACGACCCGACGCTGCGCTGGGTGGACGAGAAGGACCTGAGACAAAGCGCGCCAATGGACGTCGCCGGCTGCGGCGTCTCAGTGGCCGTTCCGGACGACGTGCGCGAACTTGCCCTTGTCGCTATAGAGACGGCCCGCCGCGCCAACGAAGTGTCTTAGACTACACGCATGCTCTCCACGCAGTTCGTTCGCGAGCATCCGGAGGAAGTGCGGCGCGCCCTCGCCCGGCGCAACACTGAGGCCCCGCTGGACGATGCGCTCGCGCTCGACGCCGAGTGGCGGCGCGCGCTGACGGAGGTGGAGTCGCTGCGCGCCGAGCGCAACGCCATCTCGAAAGAGATCGGCGATCTGTCCCGGCTCGCGAAGACAGCAGACACGAAAGAGGCCAAGCACGCGGAGCACCGCCGCGGCGACCTCGTGGCGCGATCGTCGTTCCTGGGCGAGCGCCTGGACGGCCTGGAAACGCAGGTGCGCGAGATGGACAAGCGCCTGCGCGACCTTCTCCTCGAAATTCCGAACATCCCGGCTGACGACGTGCCCGACGGCCCCGATGAAAGCGGAAACGTGGTCGTGCGGCAGTCTGGCGAGCCGCGGGCGTTCGATTTCGAGCCGAAGCCGCACTGGGAGATCGGCGAAGCGCTCGACATCATCGATCTCGAGCGCGGAGGTAAGCTTTCGGGCTCCCGCTTTTTCGTGCTGAAGGGCGCCGGGGCGCGGCTGGCGCGCTCTCTCGTCGGCTGGATGTTGGACTTCCACACGTCGAACGGGTACCTGGAGGTCTACCCTCCGGCGATGGTGCGGGAGGAAAGCATGTGGGCCGGCGGCTGGCTGCCGAAGTTCGCTGAGAACATGTTCCACGATGCCGAGGAGGACTACTGGTTCATCCCGACAGCCGAGGTAGCGCTGACGAACATGCACCGGGACGAGGTCCTGGAGCCGGGAACTCTCCCGTTGAAGTACGTCGCCTACAGCCCCTGCTTCCGCCGCGAAAAGGCCTCCGCTGGGCGCGACGTACGCGGGATCAAGCGCGTGCGTCAGTTCGACAAGGTGGAGCTGTACAAGTTCGTCGAACCGGAGCAGTCCGAGGCAGAGCTCGAGTCGCTGGTGGCGGACGCGGAGTCCGTCTGCCGGGCGCTCGGCATTCCGCACCGCGTCGTCCAGCAATGCACCGGGGATCTCGGTTTCAGCGCCGCGAAGGCGTTCGACCCCGAGCTATGGGCTCCGGGTAGCGGCGAGTGGCTGGAGGTCTCTTCCTGTTCAAACTGCACCGATTTCCAGGCCCGGCGGGCGAATATCCGCTTCCGCCGCGAAAAGGGAGGGCGCCTGGAGCACCCGCACACGCTGAACGGCTCCGGTCTTGCGATCCCTCGCGTGCTCATCTCCGTGCTCGAGAACTACCAGCAGGCCGACGGGTCCGTCCTCGTGCCCGACGTCCTCCGCCCGTACATGGGCGGCATGGAGCGGATAACTCCGCGCGACGCCCCCGCCGAATAGCATCGAACGGCGCGACCGGCGCAATCCGCGCGCTTCCCCCGCTCGTATTGTCGTTATGTCGAAATAGTCCCCGCGGAAGGAGGCGCGCATGAACGCCCGACTGATCCTCATTTCGCTCCTGGCGCTGCTGGCCCTGGCCGGCGGCTCGGTCGCCGGCGCGGCGGAAAACCGCAACTTTGTCGCTCCGTTAAAGTCGGGCCAGGAGACACCCCCGGTAGATAGCGACGCTGCCGGCCTGGCGAAGTTTCAGCTCAGTGCGGACGGCAATGAGCTCAGCTTCAAGCTGATCGTCGCCAACATCGATAACGTGCTGTTCGCCCATATCCACTGCGGCGCCGCGGGCGTCCCCGGACCGGTCGTCGTGTTCCTGTACGATGGCCCGACCGTGACCACCAACGGTGTCCTCTCCGAAGGCGCAGCGACGGATGCCAACGTCATCGACCGGCCGGACTCCGCCGCCTGCCCGGGTGGTATCAGCGACTTCGATGACCTGCTGGAAAAGATGCGCAGCGGCGGGGCATACGTCAACGTTCATACGACGGCGAATCCCACGGGCGAGATACGCGGTCAGATCCGCTAACCACCGCGTCCAAAAGCGGAGCAGCGGCGGTCCTAGAACCGCCGCTGCTTCCTGGGGATCGGTGTTCTACTCAGAGGATAGCGTCGTCGCGTCTGCCTTGCGGCCCTCCAGTATTGCCCTGCGCGCCAGCCGGAGGTCCGTGCTCTTCGCCGCTCTCGCTACCGTGGCAGTGGTCGTCCTCACCGACGCCGTCGCCATCGTGACCGTTGGCGGGGTGATCCGGATTACCCTCGCCGGAGGGACCGTGGCATTCCTGTTCCGGTCCGGTCGGATCATCGGTCACGTCGCCGGAGTCCTGGCCCTGATCACCCTGGCAGTGATCGTCCACGCCGGCGCCGTCCTGGTCGTGTCCGTTGTCGCTCTGTCCATTGACATTCTCACCGTCGTGGCCTTCGCCGGGCGGAACGTCGCACTCCCCGGTGTCACCGGTCTCGTCACCGGTGTCGCCGCCTGAGTCCTCATCGAAGCCGGCACTGTCCTCATCAGCTGAATCGCTACCCTCGTCGTCCGCCCCGCTGTCGCCTTCATCCTCCGGAGGATCGCCTGGGCCGTCCTCGTCGGCGGCGTCGCCATCCGAGTTGTCATCAGCGTCCGGCTCGTCCTCACCGCCGGCTTCGTCGCCGCTGGGCACGTCCGGCACGTCGGGGGTGTCCGTTTCGTCGCCGGCAGGCGAGGCATCAGGTGCGGCGGGGGAGCTTGTTTCGGCTTCCGGCTCGTTCGCAGCCGTCTCCTCTGGTTCGGAATCGTCTGCGGGAGACGGGGCTTCCGCCACGATCTCTTCACTCACGAAAACGGCGCTGGCGGGCGCTTCCGCCGGGACTTCCTTTAGCACCAGCACCATAGGCTGCCCTGCCTTGGCCACTGCTGGGTCTACCGCCGGCGCAACCACCACAACGTCAACGTTGGGCACGATACTGCCGGGGCGGCCGATTTCGGCCACACCACCGGGCCCGGCCAGCGATACGAACGTAGACAGCGCCACCGGCAGCAGTGCCGAAAGCGGTACCGCTTTGATGATTCTCAGCCACCTCATCTGAACTCTCGCATTCCTAACCGGACAATCAGCTTCCTTTACTAATTACGACGCCAGCAACGGCGAGAAGGTTAAGGGATGGTTGGTGAAATCTCCTTAACCCGCTCAACCGTGCGTTAACCCGCCGTTTCTTGCAAAGGATGTCGCACGACTACCGAAACTCGAAGCGGCGGGCTTCAGGCCCGCCGCCGCGTCTTGTTCTGCTGTCCGCTCGGCCTACCAGCCGCCGCTATTCCCGGGTTTCCCGCGTACTACGCCACAGCGGCGGGCCTGAAGCCCGCCGCTGCTCTCGTCATTCGTCTTATTACGGCTATTTCTTGCCGTGCCCGCGGCCTCCGCCACGCGATTGCGTGGTCTCCGCCCCCTCCTCGCCGTCCTCGCTCTGGTCCTTGCTAGCGCCCGACACCAGCTCGCCGAGGTTCTTCGGGCCATCCTCCAGGACGGCCTGCTCCTCGTCCGTCAGCGCCTTGCGCAGCTGGCCGAAGCCGAACTCGGGCTCGCCGTCTTCACCGGTCGGGATGGTGGCGAGCAGCTCCTCGACCGTCATTCCCTGGGCCAAGGCGAGCTGGTACAGCTTGAACAGGGCGCCGAAGCCGATCCCTTCATCGTGTTGCGCCAGGACCTCTTCCGGCGTCACGCCGAATTCGTCCGCTATCGCCGTCGCGATCTTTTCCTCACCGTTTCCGGTAGCGCCATTCTCCTCGCCGTCAAGCGCCTGCACACCGTCGCCATCGTCCGTTCCGGCAACAGAAGTGGCAACGTCCACAGGCCCCGGGCCCGCCAGCGCCGTGTAAGACCCCACGGCGACTACGATGGCGCCCACCGCCAAGAGCAGGGGCAGCAATCCAACCTTGGGCATAAGGATCACTCCTTTCGATTTATGTCACATTGTACGCGGGGTGGCTGACCGGGTGCCACCGGCGGGCGTTAAGATTTCGTACTAAATCTGTCTAATCTCTACTCGCCTCCGGGCTAGTCATCCTTGCCTTCATCGGCTTCATCTTCATCATCATCTTCGCCGCCGTCATCGTCGTCGTCCCCATCTCGCTCGTCCTCGTCCTCGTCGTCATCATTTTCGGACCCGACGCAAAGCACCTTGATATCTTCGGCGAGTACGGAGTCGTCGTCCTGGATCTCGCCCGTGATCCAGACGTCAAGCGCCGAACCCAGGTCGCCCTGGACATCAGTGTCTTCATCCACGAGAACGGAGACTGGGCCAGACGGCGTGTCAACGGTCAACGAGCCGTCATCCTGCGATAGCAGCGCGCCCCGCCTGATCATAGCCTTACCGTTATGCACCTTTAGACGAAGGGCGCCTCGGCCCCTGGCCTCGCCGGGGTTGCACTTGTCGCTATCTTCCCCATCTTCATCATCGTCACCATCGTTCTCGTCGGTGTCCACCTGCTGAACCCCGGGCGCGGGCGTCGCGCTGAGGACTCCCTCGCATCGCAGGGCCACGGCCAGCGCCCGCAACTGCTGAGCGTCGAGGACCGTCCCTTCGACTCGCACCGGGTCGCCGGCCTCGAGTCCGCCCTCGATCTGCGTGCCGGCGTCACGCGAGATTTCGACCAGCAGGCCCGGGCCCTGGACGCTGACCTTATCGCTGGTCAGACTATCGAGCCGGCCTGTCACCTCAAAGGTGTCGCCCTCAATCCGAAGCTGGAAGTGCGGGTCCTCTTCAGTGGCGCAGTCGATGACACCGGCGCCCGCGCAGACCGAGCGCAGTTCGCGGGCGGTCATACTGCCGTCTTCCGCCGCCGTTCCGGCCATCTCGACGGCCGTACCGGCTGAGAGATCACCAACGAGGTTGAAATCCGCCGCCAGCGTTGCGGAAACATCGCCGCTGGGACCGGCCACCACGGCGGCACCCCCATCGAAGCTGGAGAGAGTGCCTGTGACCCAGAAGTTGGCCCCCTGACGCTGGAAGAGAAACTCGGAGTCCTCCGCCCCCGCGCCGGCGGGCGGGCAGTCGATCGGCTCCCCGGTCACGCCAAGCTCCACTTCGGTGGCTTCGTTTGGGTCGGCGCCCGCGGACGGCGGCCCCAGGCGCACGTCGTCCGCGAATAGCGCGGCTGACGCGGAATCGCCGGAGAGCCAGTCCAGAGCGCCGCTGTTGGCGACAGCGACGGCCACGACTATCGGTGTGAGGACCAAAGCGGCCGCTGTCACAATCGCTCGACTCATCACAATACCTCCTTAGCAACCCCAGCTTGAGTGAGCCATACTACTTAACGTCGTTATAGACGCTCTGGTTGCGCAAGCCGTTGCGGGCGGCAGGGCAACCCCACCTGGGTGCTATCATGTCCGTACGATGCGCATCCTGGCGATAGACGTGGGCACAGGAACGCAGGACATCCTGCTCTTCGACTCCACGCAGCCAGTCGAAAACGCCCTCCAACTGATTATGCCTTCGCCCACGCAGATCGCCGCCGGCCGTATCCGCCGGGCGACCGCGAGCGGGCGGGCCGTGCTCCTGACAGGAGTCATCGCCGGCGGCGGGCCGTGTCACTGGGCGCTAGAGGACCACCTCCGCGTGGGGGTGCGCGCATTCGCCACGCCGGAGGCGGCGGCGACGTTTGACGATGA
>Ga0184637_10002392_pt1 | contig 12079 bp, 14 predicted proteins | sample PLM3_127_b2_FD_133143 | JGI IMG/M metagenome (GOLD analysis project Ga0184637, IMG submission 133143) | Groundwater sediment microbial communities from an aquifer in East River, Colorado, USA - PLM3_127_b2 | ecosystem: Environmental > Terrestrial > Soil > Riparian zone | place: USA: East River...
CGTCGTTCAGCCACGGGCGCGCCACCGAGGCGATTCCCGCCAGGCGCGCCGCGCGCGTCATCTCCTCGATGCGCTCGAAATCGTAGCTCATGCGCTCGGCGTCTATCCACACCACGTCCAGGCCGAACCCTCCGAGGTACTCGACGAGGCGCGGCGACGCGAAATCCGGATTGAACATCGTGACCACCTGGCCGGCGGCCAGCTTCTGCTTGATCTTGTTCATTGCCGCTCCCCTAGGAGTTTGTCGGACTTAAGTCGGACAAACTCCTCATGAAAAACCACCCGCACGATTGTCCTGAGTCGCTGGTTTGCGGCATTATAAAGGGCTCCGGCCCGGACCGTCCGTTGCGGACTGGGGTGCGGCCAGGAGTTTGTCGGACTAGCAGCTTGTCGGGCTTTCGCCCCGACAAGCTGCTAAATTGAACGACAGGTTATGAGGGGTTGCAGTCATCCTGAATTGCTTTTGGACGTCAGGTGTATTAATTCAGCCTGTCGGCACCGCGATAACCAGGAACGACTACCCATGCGTTCACATCGACCGTTCATGACACCCAGTCCGACAGGCTGCCAACTCAAGGGAAAATGCACAATGACCGCCGCTCATACCCTCGCTGAATTCGCCGTCAATCTCAAATACGACAGCATCCCGCCGGAAATCATCGAGCGCGCCAAGGATTGCATCATCGACACGGTCGGCGCCTGCGTCTTCGGCTCCCAGATGCCGTGGACGCAGATCGTCATCGAACACGCGAAGCGCAACAGCGCGCCCGGTGAATGCAGCGTATTCGGCACGCCCGTCAAAGTGCGGGCGCCGTTCGCCTGTCTTTCCAACGGCGCATCGGCGCACGCTTTCGAGCTCGATGCGCTGTGCGAGCCGAGCGTCGGCATCCATCCCGGTGCCGCGTTGTGCGTGCCGGGCCTCGCCCCCTCGCAGGGCCGCAAGGGCAACGGCAAAGCGCTGCTCTCCGCCGTCGTCGCGGGCTACGAGGTGCTGTATCGCATCGGCGACGCGGCGAACCAATCGATCGAGAAGGTCGGCTTCCATTCGCCGGGCGTGGTCGGCGCGTTCGGCACCGCGGTGGTGATCGGCCGGCTGTTCGAGATCGGCGTGGAGAAGATGGCGCATGCGCTCGGCATCGCGGGCTCGCTCGGCTCCGGGCTGATGGAGTTTTCCAGGACCGGCGGCATGGTGAAGCGCCTGCATCTCGGTCGCTCGGCGGAAAGCGGTTTCCTGGCAGCGGTGTTGGCGCGAGACGGCTACACCGGTCCCACGGGCGTGTTCGAGGGCAAGTATGGCATGCTCAACACGTTCTGCCGCAACGCGGATCCGGCACGGCTGACTAAGGAACTCGGCTCGACGTGGCATGTGATGAAGACCAAGATCAAGCGCTATTCATGCCACGCGACCGCGCAGGTGCCGGTGACGCTCACGCTCGACCTCAAGGCGCAGCACAAGCTGTCCGGGGACGACGTCGCGGGCATCACCATCGCTGCCAACGAGAAAACGGTGAGCCATCACGCCATCAACGAGCCGCAGGACATGACAATGGCGCAGTACAGCACGCCGTTCTGCGTGGCGCTCGCGCTCCACCTGGACCCGATGGACCCGCGGTCGTTTTCCGAGAAGAGCCTCGCCGATCCGAAGATTCGCGCGCTGGCTAAGGGCGCGAAGGTCGAACTGTTCAAGGGAGCGTCGAGCGTCGTGGCGCAGGACTGCCGGCTAACCCTCAAGCTGAAAAACGGCAAGGAGGTGACCGCGCAGGGCAACAACTTCAAGGGCACGCCGACGATGCCGCTGACGCGTGACGAGCTGCGCGACAAATTTCTCAAGCTCACTGCGCACAAGGACCGCGCGAAAGCGGAGAAGTTGTTTTCGCAGCTCGCGGCGGCGGAGAAGGTGGCGGACTTCAGCACGCTCGACTTCGCGCTATAGGCAAACCTCTAACCGCGGAGGACGCAGAGGACGCGGAGGAAGAACTGAGAGTCGAATCACGAATCACGATTCACGAATCACGCTTCTTCCAGGACGACGGGAGGACACTGAATTGGCGGCGGTAGACGAGTTTGAATTCTTTCTCGAAAAGGAGTGGTCCGACGGGTTCCCCGTCGTGACGCCGACCGAAGCGCGCGTGCAGTGGATGCTCGCCGGCGCGCGCCGCGATCCTGACGAGGTGGTCGGTCCCATCCCGCCGGCCCTGGAAGTCGCCACTGTGCGCACGGTCGCCATTCACGCGCTGATGGCGGGTTGCAAGCCCGAGTACCTGCCGGTGGTGCTCGGCGGCGTCCAGATCATCCTGCGCGAGGAATTCAACATGGCCGGCGTGCAGTGCACGATGCACGGCGTCGCGCCGTTGATGATCGTCAACGGCCCTTATGCGCAGAAGATCGGGCTGCACGGCGGCAACGGCTGCTTCGGGCCGGGGTTCCGTGCCAACGCGACGATCGGCCGCGCGATCCGGCTGATACTCCTCAACCTGGGCGGCGGCATCTCGGGGCGGGCCTCCGCGACGGTGTTCAGCTCCCCCATCCGTTACACTGCTTGCCTGACCGAGAACGCGGCGAGCAGCCCGTGGGAGAGCCTCGCGGTGTCGCGCGGCTATGCGCCTGGGGACAACGTGATTACCTGCGCCATGGCCGAGAACCCGCGCCTGCATTTCGACGACGCGAGTACCGAGCCGGACCGCCTGTTGACCGGCATTGGTGATGCGATGACCGCGCCGGGGTCGTGGAACATGTGGTTCGTCTCTGATCTGGTCGTCGCCATGAGCCCGCAGCACGCAAAATTGTGCGCGGACGCCGGCATGAGCCGCGCCGCCGTAGTCGAGCGCCTGAGCCAGCTCGCCGTGCGCAGGCAATCGGGCGTGAAGTACGGTGGCAACTGGCGGCCCGAGCGCGCGTGCGCGATGGGCATCGATCCCGACGATGAGCATGCCCTGATCAGGGCCGTCAAGGACCCGCAGCGGTTGCATCTCATCGTCGCGGGCGGCAACGGCCCGATCACCGCCGTCTGCCATGGCTGGAACGAGACCAGCCGGGCGGTGCATGGCACATACGCGGTATGAGGGATGAGGGATGAGGGAAGCGAGATACGCGATGCGCGATGCGGGATGCAGGTTTCTCTCATCTCGTATCTCGGATCTCGTATCCCATATCGCGGATCAGGAATCACGATTTTGAGTAAGGAAACGACATGACAGATGATCTCGGATTCATCGACCCCACCGCGGGCGGCAACAAGGCGAGGATCGCGCTGGCGCCGCGCCCAATGGACCTCGCCGGCAAGGTGGTCGGCCTGCTCGACAACACCAAAGAGCAAGCCGATATCATTTTCGAAACCGTCGCGGATGTCCTGCGCAGCCGCTACGGGGTGGCGAAGGTCATCATCCGGCGCAAGGAGGCCTTCTCCCGGCCCGCGACCGAAGCCTTGCTGAACGAGATGGCGAAGGAGGTGCAGGTGGCCGCGGCCGCCCTCGGCGGGTGAGGGTCCTGCACGTTGTGCAGTGTGCACGACACGGTGGAGTTCGAGAAACGCGGCATCCCCGCCACGATGTTCCTCACCCAGGCGTTCAAGAACGCGGCGGTGTACCAGTTCCGCGGCAAAGGCATGGACGGGCATCCTTTCATCGAGTTGCCGCACCCGGTGAGCAACCTCACGCGCGACGAGATGCGCGCGCTCACGCTGAAATACGTGGACCAGTTGGTGCGTCAGCTCACCGCGTGAGCTGAGCAGGTGACGAGATGAGGGTGACGAGGTAATGGTGACGAATAAGGGTGACGGGAAACCGTTCAATCGCCGCTCGTCTCAGTTGTACGTCACCCGTATCTCGTCACCCGTAATCGTCACCCTTATCTCGTCACTGTTTCTTGCCGCGCTGGCGCAAGCGCAGTCCTACCCATCGCGCCCGCTGCGGGTGGTGGTGCCGTTCGCGCCGGGCGGCGCGGTCGATCTTGTTGCGCGGACCGTCGCGCCGAAGCTGAGCGAGGCGTTCGGCCAGCCGGTGGTGGTGGACAATCGCGGTGGGGCCGGCGGCACGATCGGTGCCGACATCGTCGCCAAGGCGCGGCCCGACGGTCACACGCTGCTCGTCGCCAGCATGGGCGTCGCGGTCAACGCGGTTTTGTATCCCAAGCTGCCGTACGACACGTTGAAGGACCTCGCTCCGATCACCTCGCTGGGCGAGCAGCCCAACATCGTGGTGGTGCATCCCTCTCTATCGGCCCGGTCCGTCGGCGAACTCATCGCGCTGGCCAAAGCCAGGCCGGGGCAGATCAGTTACGCATCCGGCGGAGTGGGGAGCAACACCCATCTCGCGACCCTGTTGTTCCTGCAGATGGCCAAGGTGGACATGCTGCACGTGCCGTACAAAGGCCTCGGACCGGCAATTGCGGACCTGGTGGGCGGGCAGGTGCAGCTCGCGGTGTCGAATGTGTCCACAGCGCTTCCTCATGTGAAATCGGGCAGGCTGCGGCTGCTCGCGGTGACGTCGGCCCGGCGCTTTCCCCTTTTCCCCGATACGCCGACCGTGAGCGAGTCGGGTGTTCCGGATTACGAGAGCAGCGGCTGGTACGGCATGTGGGGCACCGCCGGCACGCCGCAGGCGACGGTGACGGCGCTCAACAAGGCGGTGACGAAGATACTCGACACCCCCGCGGTGAAAGATCAATTCGGTGCGCAGGGCCTGCAACCCATACCGACATCGCCGGAGGCGTTCGGCAAACGGCTGCGCGAGGAAATCAGGAAATGGGGACCCGTGGTGAAGGCTTCGGGCGCGAAGCCAGAGTGACGAGGAACCCCAATGCAACCGCAGATGGAAATGGTACTCCGACCCCTCGGCGGTATCCAATGGGCGTATCATTCGTATAACCCTTTGAAAACCCGATATTGGTAGGGCGCACGAATATGAAAGGCACGTACACCGCCGTAGTTAAAAAATCCGGCAAGTGGTGGATCGGCTGGGTCGAGGAGGTTCCGGGCGTCAACTGCCAGGAAGCCACGCGCGAGAAATTGATGGATAGTCTCCGCATTACACTTCGGGAAGCCTTGGAATTCAATCGTAAAGACGCGCGTGAAGCCGCGGGCGAAGGATTTGAGGAAGAACCTATCGCGCTATGAAGCGCGGTGACCTCCTTCGTCACCTGCGCGAGCACGGTTGCGCGTTGTTGCGGGAAGGTGGCAATCACTCGTGGTGGCACAATCCCGCGCAGAACAGACGTTCGGCAGTACCCCGCCACAACGAAATCAACGATTACCTGGGCCGGAAGATCTGCAAGGATCTCGGGATTCCGTTCGTGCGCTGATGCGGCCTGAATACGACTTCTCGAATGACGTCCTCAGGGTCAGGTCTTGAATCTTGAATCGAGTATCGGCGTTCATCTGCGTTCATCGGCGGTTTCATTAGATTTTCTTGGCGTCTTGGCGGCTAATTTTGGGTTTGAAGTTTTTTCCAGCCATCGTGCCGCACCCGCGCGACGATCTCGAAGTCTTTCCCCAACGGCCTGACCACCGCCGCTTCGCCTTCGGCGAGGTAGGGCGCGCCGGCGGTGGCGTAGAACGGGTTGCCGTGGCTCGAGATCACCAGGTTGGCGCCGGGTTTGACGGGGGTCACGAATAGCGCGCGCAAGCCGGCATAGCGGTCCGGGTTCTCGGTTTGAGCGGGCCCGCCACGCACCGCGCTCGCTCCTTCCGCCCGGCCGAACGCAAGCATCGCCGTTTCCATCGTGCGGCAGCGTGGGCTCGCGAGCACTTTCCCGACGGGAATCTTCATTTCGCGGAACGCGACGCCGATCTGCCGCGCTTCATCTCGGCCCTTGTCGACGAGCGGGCGCTGGTTGTCGCAGTCGTCGTCGCTCCTCGACCTGACGTCGTCGCGCGAGAAATCGGTCGAGGTGTGGCGGAAGTAGATGACGTAGCCGCCTTTTCGCAGCTCGGACAGCAGCTCCGGACCGGATATCGATTTTACCGGCAGCGCGCTGCGCCCGGGGGCGGGCAGTGGCGTAGTCTGGAACTGTTGCGCCGATGCTGCGGCGCACGCCAGCCCCGCGCACAGGATCAGCGCCGCATGACGGACCATTGTCTGGTGGAAATCCTGCATTGCTTGTCTTCGTCCGGATGATATGCTCGATGTTGCTTCGCCGGAAGGCACGATACGCCTTTCGTAACCACCCACGTAAACGGAGGAGACCATGAAAACCACCGCAGCCGCAATCGCCGCTACCGCAGCCGCCCTGTTACTGGCGCCGCCATTCGCCGGCGCCCAGACCTGGAAGCCACCCGCCGATAGCGAGCGCTGCCCCTCGAAGTGGGGCGCCGGCGACGAGCGGGGTGCGGCCAACCACATGAAGCCCGAAACCGTGCTCAGGGCCACGAAGCTCATCCGCACCGGGGAGGTCATCGAGCTCGGACACGTTTTGAGGGCGGGCATGCCGATCCAGGCTACCCGCCGCTTCGATCTGCATACCAAGCGCACTTTCATGAATACGCAGTCGAACCAGCGCGGCAGCAACGAGGAACTCGTCACCACCGAGCTTGGTCAGGTGGGCACCCAGTTCGACGCCTTCCCGCACCAGAGCCACGGGGACAGCCTGTATAACTGCATCAAGATCAGCGAAATTTCGACACGCACCGGCTTTACCAAGCTTGGCGTCGAAAAAGTTGGCACCCTAATGACGCGCGGCGTGCTGATCGACGTCGCTGGACTGAAGGGGGTGGACATTCTGCCCGATACCTATGAAATCACGGTGCAGGATTTGCAACAGGCGCTGCAAAAGCAAAATCTGACTTTGCGTCCCGGCGACGCCGTGATCATCAACACCGGCTGGGGCCGGCTGTGGGGCAAGGAGAACGCGCGCTACATGAAGGGCAACCCGGGTATCGGCGTCGCCGCCGCCGAATGGCTCGTGAAACAGGATCCGATGCTGGTCGGCGCGGACAACGGGCCGGTCGAGGTATCGCCGAATCCCGATCGCGAGATCAGCTTGCCGGGCCATCAGATTTTCCTGGTGGTGAACGGTATCCATCTCCTCGAGAATCTCAAGCTCGACGAGCTCGCGGCAAAGCGCGTCCATGAATTCGCTTTCGTGATGCAGCCGCTCAAGATGCAGGGCGGGACGGGTTCGACGGTCGCGCCGGTCGCGATACGCTGAAGCCCGGCGGCGAGCCGACAGGTCACAGCGCAAAGGAATTGAACCGCCAAGACGCCAAAGAGCAATCAAAGGCACAGAACACCGAACGGACCAATCGCCTCGGCGATTTGATCCGGGTTTTGGATCTGTAGTTTTTGAATGCCTTTTGGCGTCTTGGCGGTTCATATTGAATCTCTTGGTAGTCCCTGGCGGTACGAGGTTTACCTGACATGCAAGCTCGTACGCTCGAAGACTGGGGCTTGCTTGCCGCCCTCGTCGCGCTGTGGGGATCGAACTTCATGTTCATCAAGCTCGGCGTGGCGACGGTGCCGCCCGCGACGCTCGTCGCCGCGCGGCTGGTGATCGGCGCCATCATCCTCGTCGCAGTGGTTCGCGCGCTCGGCTACACCTTCCCGCCGCTCGGGCGCGAGTGGCTGCCGTACCTCGTGCTGGCGATCGTCGGCAACTGCCTGCCGTTCTGGTTCATCACCTGGGGCCAGCAGTCCATCGACAGCGCGCTAGCGGGTATCCTGATGGCGATCATGCCGCTCACCACGCTCGTGCTCGCCCATTTTTTCGTCACCGGCGAGGGGATGACGCGCAGCCGACTGACGGGTTTTCTGCTCGGATTCACAGGGATTGCCGTGCTGATGGGGCCGGCGGCCCTGACCGGGCTGGGCGGATCATCGGTCGAGATCCTGGCCCAGTTGTGCGTGGTGGCGGGCGCGCTTTGTTATGCGACGCAAAGCGTGCTCGTGCGCCTGATGCTGAAGGGTAACGTGATGGTGGCCTCCGCCGCCATCATTGTCATCGCGGCGTTGATCAGCCTGCCGGTCGCGCTCGTCGTGGATGAGCCATGGAACCTCTCGCCCAGCCGGGCGTCGGTCTATGCCGTGATCTGGATCGGGATCGGCCCCACCGCGCTGGCGGCCTTCATCTTTCTCAAGCTCATCGGCTCGGCGGGCCCTACCTTCATGTCCCTGACCAACTACTGCAACCCGGTCGTTGCCCTGCTCCTCGGCGTGGCGCTCATGGGCGAGGAGCCGGGGGCCAATGCCTACACCGGGCTGGTGCTGATCCTCGCCGGGATTGCGCTGAGCCAGCTACGACGTGTTCCGGCGCCCCACGGCCGGATTACTGAAGGATGAAGGCGGAAGGAGTGAGCCGGGGTTTCGAATAAAGTGCTTGCGCACGTTAGAGCCGGCGAACGCCCGGCCCGATGCAGCGGGGCGGGCCGGAAGGATAAAGTGAAACCAAAGTCTCATTGTTTTCTGCCTTCCGCATTGGCATTTCCCCCGTCCGTTCCTTGAAAACGACCGTTCGCGTCCCCACTTGATGATGTGGTGACATTGGTCACGGCGCTCGAACCAAGACGCCCTGACAATGTCAACTGGACATGGAGGCAAGCGTTGTCTTTGGGTGTGAGGTGAAGATGAACATCATCTACAGCAGCGACAGCTACTACGTGGTGGAGTACCCCGCGCAGCACGGCTACGAGCTGGTGGACCGGCGCTCCGCGCGCGGCACCTTCTTCCAGGGCGACGTCGCGGAGCGGTTCCAGCAGTCGCTGCAGGCCGCCGTCGCGGAAGACGCCTCGGTCGAGTGTGTGGACGATTTTCTCAGCAGCTTCGACATCCTGCTAAACCAGCCGCTCGTCTTGCATTGACCGGGCTGTGCCCTGTCAATCAGTGATGGGTGATAAGCGGCGAAAAGCAGTAAAACCGGACTTTCCGCCACCCGCCGCTGCTTATTCCCGGAGCGCGGCTAGTATTTCGTCCATCCGCCGCACCGGCAGTGAGAAGTGTCCCTCCTCGGGGTAGAACTTCGCGCGACATCCCGGTATCGCTGCAGCCAGCCGTTTTCCCATCGCGAGCGGCACGGTTGTGTCCTGCTCGCCGTGCCATAGATGGCACGGCACGCGCAACGATTCCACAGCGATTTCCCACGGTTGAGCGTACAAATTCAGGTCGAGCGCGACGCCGCGCCCTCCCTGGCGCAATCCTTCCCGAAACGCGTCGGCAAACAGGGCCAGCACTTTGGGATCCGACAGCACCTCCGCGTCTGGCGGTGGCAACGCGGAAGCGAGCAGCTGCAGTATCAATTGCGGACTATGGCGCAGCACGGGGGCAAGGGCGCGGCTGAATAGCTGCGAAACCCCTGGCGCGTGGCGCGCGAGCGCGAAGGAAAAGCGCCCGAAAGGGCTCATCCCCGCTGTAGCTTCGCGGATGTCGACCCGGCCCAGGCCGCAGACGATCCCGAGTATCGTGACACGGTCGGGCAGCACGGCGGCGCAGGCGACCGCGTACGGTCCGCCGCCCGAGATTCCCATTACGCCGAAGCTCCCGAGCGATAGCGCATCGGCGAGTTGGGCCACGTCGCGCGGCCAGTCGGAAATGCGTCGTCCCGGCTGAAAGTCGGACAGCCCGTATCCCGGGCGGTCGGGCGCAATCAGCCGAATGCCAGAGCGCGCGGCTATCTCGTGCCCAAGACGCGCATCGAGCCGCGAGGCGGGAAATCCGTGGCAATAAAGAACTGGCCGGCCATCCGGCGCGCCAAACTCGGCATAACCGAGCCGCCGTCCGTCGCGCAGGGTCAACAGTTTGTCGTGAGAAGCGTGGGTTGTGGGCCGTGAGCCGGGTTTTGGGCTGACGTCGTTACTCATCACCCATCACCTGTCACCGGTCACGCATCATTCGATTCGTGACCAACCCGGCTGGTCGCGGTCCAGCATCCGCTTGATCGCCGCGAAGTGCAGCGCGGTCTGCTCGCTGTCCTGCGCCATCTGTTCGCCGGTCAGGCCCGCAATGCGTTCCGGCACGATGCGCAGCGGCTTGCCGGTCCCCATCGCCAGCACCTGCAGCATGCAGGCGCGCTCCAGGTAGTAGAGATCGTCGAAGGCGGCCGCGACTGACGGCCCGCACACGATGACGCCGTGGTTGGCGAGGAACAGCACGTCGGCTTCACTTGCTTGCGCGCACATGCGGCTGCCCTCGGCCGCGTCGAGCGCGAGCCCGTTGTAGTTGTCGTCGTAGGCGACGCGGCCGTGGAACTTGAGCGAATTCTGGCTCGCCCACTCGAGGCGACCGCCGTGCACTACGGTGAGCGCGGTGGCGTACGGCATGTGGGTGTGCATCACGCATTTCGCCGACGGCTTGGAGCGGTGCATGGCGCCGTGGATGAAGAAGGCAGTGGGTTCGACGCGGTGCTTGCCCTCGACGACGCGGCCGGCGGCATCCACGACGACGAGGTCTCCCGGCGTCACCTCCGACCAGTGCAGTCCCTGGGGGTTGATCAGGAAATGGCCGGGGCGCCCCGGTATCTCCAGGCTGAAGTGGTTGCAGATGCCCTCGCCGAGACCGAGCCGGTCGGCCCAGCGCAGCGCCGCCGCGAGATCGATCCGCTCTTCAGTTTCAACGTTCCTGTTAGCCATTGTTCAGAACCGAAAATCCCAGGATTTGGAATTTGGTTCAATCCACCTGGACCTTGGCGGCTTTCGCGACCTTGCCCCATTTATCGGTTTCACGCCGGACGAATACAGCAAACTCTTCCGGCGGCATGCCCGAAGCCAGCGCGCCCTGCGCGAGAAATTTCTCCCGCGTGTCGCCAGCCTTGAGCATGGCGGCAAGCTCCTGGTACACCCTGGCGACGATCTCGCGCGGTGTGCCGGCGGGCATCACCACGCCTTGCCACGAGCTGCCATCGTAGCCTTTCACGCCGCCTTCCTCGACCGTCTGCAGGTCGGGCATGGGCGGAAACCGCTCCCTGGTCGAGATCGCGATCGGCTTCAATTTCCTGTCCTTGACGTGCGGCAGCACGGTAACTGCGGTATTGAAGGCGAGCTGGATCTGGCCCGAGATCTGGTCGATCACCGACTGCGCCTGGCCCTTGTACGGCACGTGCACCATGCTCACCCCCGCCATGTACTTGAACATCTCCATCAGCATGTGGGGGCTCGTTCCGTTGCCGGTGGAGGCGTAAATGATCTGTCCGGGGCGCGCTTTGGCGAGCGCCACCACGTCCTTCACGTTCTTCGCCGGGAACGAGGGGTGGGTGGTGAGCATGCTGGGCAGCGTCGCCATCAGCGTGACGAAGCTGAAATCCCGCGCCAGATCGTAGCCGAGCTTGCGGTAGATGCCGGGAGAGATGCTTTGCGCCACGGTCATCATGCACACGGTATAGCCGTCCGCCGGCGATTTGGCGCACAGCTCGAAGCCGATATTGCCGCCCGCGCCGCCGCGGTTGTCGGGGATCACCTGCACGCCGAGGCTCCTGGACAGGCGATCGGACGCCATGCGGCCCATGAGATCGGTCGGTCCGCCGGGCGGAAACGGGATGATCATGCGCAGCGGCTTTGCGGGATACGCTTGCGCCTGCGCGAGGGACTGGAACAGGACCGCGCATGCAAGCAATAGCAAGCAGCGAAATGCGTTCATGGTGCAGCCTCCTCTTCGAACATTGTTCTACCGGGCATTCTAACCCGCCGTTAAACCGGAATCGATGATCCGGTTTAACTCCGCGCGTAGGAACGGACGACTCTATCGCCGTTCAACGCGCGGGCCTGACTACGGGATGGACGAGTCACGAGCCGCCAGTCACGAGTCACGGCCGCTCAAGCGGCAAGCTCGACGACCTGGCGGTGGTGGTGCGGCTGATCGAGGAAGCGGGCGAGGATGCGGTAGGTGTCGAGATCGAATACGGGCCGCGAGTCGAGCTCCCGCAATTCCTCTTCCGAGCGCACTGTGCCGAGATAGCACCAGCGATCGAGCACGATCATCTCGCCCTCCGCGCCGCCTTCACGCACTCCGACGCGTCCCTTGAACGGCCACGGCCGCATCCGCAACCCGGCCAGCGCGGCGCCGAGGCGCAGGCCGTGAGCGACGAGGCTTTCCTTGCCAACGCACGCGCCGCGGCAGCGCTTCAGCTGGTGGGCGAAGCAGGGGCCTTTGCCTTTTTCCAG
>Ga0184637_10002393_pt1 | contig 12077 bp, 10 predicted proteins | sample PLM3_127_b2_FD_133143 | JGI IMG/M metagenome (GOLD analysis project Ga0184637, IMG submission 133143) | Groundwater sediment microbial communities from an aquifer in East River, Colorado, USA - PLM3_127_b2 | ecosystem: Environmental > Terrestrial > Soil > Riparian zone | place: USA: East River...
CGCCGTCATGAGACGATCGTACTGGAGCATCTGGATGTACCCCAGGAGGTAGAACCCGATGCCTCCCGCTCCCACGAAACCCATGATGGACGAAGCTCGCACGTTGTATTCGAACATGAACAGTAACTGAGCCAACAAATTGTTGGCGGCCTCGGGGAGAAGGGCGTAGCGAGCTAGCTGGAGGCGGTTGCAGCCAACCGCTCGCACCGCCTCGAGGACCTCGGGATCGACACCCTCGAAGATCTCGTAGAAGAGCTTTCCCAGGTAGCCGAGGGAGTACAGGGCGATCCCCAGCGTGCCCGCTGCCGGCCCGAGGCCGACCGCCACGACGAAGATGATCCCCCAGAAAAGCGACGGGATCGTCCTCACGACCGCGAGCGCGAGCCGAGCCGGTCCGGTAATGGCCGGGCCGAACAGCGTGGGAGTGGCGATCAGTGCCAAGGGCAAAGCCGCGGCGAACCCGAGCAGCGTTCCGACGAAGGCGATCTGGAGCGTCTCCACGATGGCGACCGCAACGGTGGGGAGAACGCTTACGTTCGGAGGAAACAGGTCCGCGGCAAAGCGCCCGATGTTCACAGCGCCTCGCCCGAGTCGGGGAAGATCGAGCAGACCCATGTTGCCCATCGAGGCGAAGAGCGCAGCCAGGAGGCAGACGGCTACAACCCGGGGAGCCCAGCTCGGCGCGCTCAACCCCTGATTACCGTCTCTAGGTCGTCGACGCCCACGCTCGCCGCGTCCGTATCGAGCACCTTTTCCCCATCCCTCAGCACCACGACCCGATCTGAGGAACGGCCGACGATCTCCAGCTCGTGCGTGGTCACCACCACCGCGACCCCACGATCCGCGATGCCCTGCATGATCCGCATGATCTCGCGGCTGGTCACCCGGTCCAGCTGCGACATGAACTCGTCGGCCAGAATGAGCCGAGGCTGCTGCATGAGCGCGCGGGCGATCGCCACCCGCTGACGCTCGCCCCCGCTCAGGGCGTAGAGCTTCTCATTTGCCTTGTGCCCGATGCCGAGCGACTTGATGGTCGCCCCCGCCTCCTCGAGACAGTCGGTCGGGAACAGCTTCAACAGGCTTAGTGCAGCGTCCACTCGGGCTAATGCGCCGGAGAGCACGTTGTCCAGGACGGACAGGTTCCGGACCAGGCCAAGCTGCTGTGGGATGTACGCGACCCGAGGATCGAGACTGTCCCGTACGCTGACGCGCGGAAGCGGCGCTCCCATCACCTCGATCGTCCCACGTTGAGGGCGAAGCAGTCCTTTCGCAAGCTTGAGGAGCGAGGTCTTCCCGCTGCCGCTGGGCCCTACGATCATCGTGATCTCGCCCGCCACGGCGGATAGGCTCACCCCTTTGAGAACGGGGATCTTGCCGTAGGCGAACCAGACGTCGCCGATGCTGAGTGTGGGCCGATGGTCTTCGCCGTCGGCGGAGCTCAGCGCATCCGCTCCACGAAGGCGAGCTGTGTGACGGCGAGATAGGAGTCAAGGCTAGCCAGATGCTCTGCGCCCGTCGTTGGGGTGAAGCCAACGAAAATGCCCGAGATGAACTTACGCATCAGGGGCCGGTGCTCGGGACTACCGAGCTCCATGAGAGCGTCCCGGAGCTGGGTGCGAGCGGGCCCCTCGAGATTTTTGGCGAACACCACGCCATGGGAGGGGATGGGCCCCTGTGTCTCGATCACGCGCGTGTTGTCCAGGACCTCTCGGTACAGGCTCTCCGCAACGTCGCCGGCGATCACCGTCGCGTCAACCTGGCCGGTCTTCAGCGCCTCCCAGCCCTGGGCGTAGCCACCGGCCAGGATCACGTCCCCAAAGAACTGCTTCGGGTCGACTTCACTGTTGCTGGCGGGCAGGAGTCCGAGCTCGACGAGCCTGGCCATCGGTGCAACGTAGCCGGACGTCGAGAGCTGGCTCGGGACGGCGACCCGCCGGCCCCGAAGCTCGCCGACGCTGGTGATCGGGCTGTCCTTGCGCACGACCCAGTACGAGAAGTAGTACGTCGCGTCCACCTTCTGGTCGCCGATCACGACCTCTCGTACCTCAGCGAGGGCTACCTCGGCTCCCGCGTGCTTCTGAGCGAGGGCAGCGGGCCAGGCGCTCATGAACGCTGCGTGCGCGTGGCCGAATCGAAGCGCTTCGATGACGCCGGCGAAGGTCGTGGGGAAAACCAGCTCCACGTCCCGCCCGAGTCGCTGCTGCAGGAACGAGCGCAGCTCGCCTGCGTCTGTGGACAGCTGCTCGGGTGTGTTCGTCGGTTGAACGGCTATGACGAGCTTCTCGGCCGTCTGCGGCGCTGGCGCCCCGGTGGGTGCGGCGCATCCGACCGTAAGAGCGAGCGCGAGCGCGATGCCGGCCACTGCCTGCCGGCGGGGTCGAGTGAACCTGGCGAGAGTCGTCGAAAGCATGCGAGTGAACCCCTGTATCCGGATTGACGAAAAAAAGCAGCTTAGTATGCACTAATACAACAGTTTAGTCGAGGCATTCTATCCCTGCCAGAGACCTCCGTTACAATCGCGGCGGAGAAATCGCCTATGAACCGCGGCCTTACTCCCGCGAGGATTTTCCTCGGGATTCTGACGCTCGCCGTCGCAGCGGGCTGCGCTCCCGCTCTTCCCCAATCAACGCCTGGAGGACGGGCTGGTTCGTCGGGGGCGCCCGGGGCAGCGACCCGCAAGATGCTTACGATTGGCGTTTTGCGAGAGCCGACCGATCTCGGCGTCCTCTTCGGCCAGGGAACCGCGACCACGGCTGGCGGCGCAGGTAGCGTGAAGGTCATCGTGCACGACAAGATGGCTGTCGAGATGGACCTCGACACCTGGCGGCCGCAGCTTGCGCAGGCCATGCCCTCCATCGACGCCGGCACGTGGCGCGTAAACGACGGCACGATGGACACGACCTGGAAGCTCCGGCCGAACATCAAATGGCACGACGGCACGCCCTTTACGACCGACGACCTGCTCTTCTCATTCAAAGTCTTCATGGACCCAGACCTGCCGAACGGTCGGGTGTCGCGGCGGTTTGCGGAATCCGCCAGCGCTCCCGACGCGGAGACCTTCGTCGTCCACTGGGCCGGGACGTACGTCGACGCCGACCAGGGGGACCTCAGCACGATTCGCCCGAAGCACCTGCTGGAGGACCTGTACCTCCAGGACAAAGATGCCTTCCAGAACAGCTCCTGGTTCACGACGGAGTTCGTCGGACTCGGCCCGTATCGTCTCGTGCACTGGGAGCTAGGCTCGCATCTGGAGTTCGGGCGGTTTGACGCCTACTACCAGGGCCGCCCCGCCTTCGACCGCATCGTCGTGCGCTTCATTGGCGACCCGAACGCCCTGGTGGCGAACATCGTGGCCGGTGACGTGGACGTCGTTCTGCCCGTAACGGTCGATCTCGAGACCGCCCTCGACGTTCGGCGGCGGTGGGATGGCACCGGAAACCAGGTGCGGGCCGATCTTACGGGACTGCTGCCTCAGCTCGAAATGCAATACCGGGATGTCGCGCGACCTCGCGGCGCTTTCTCGCAGCCAATGGTGCGCCAGGCCTTCTACCAGGCGATCGATCGCCAGACGCTTACTGAGGTGATGACCCAGGGGCTCGCGCCGGCGGCTGATAGCTGGTACTGGCCGACGCATCCACTTCGAGGTGAAGTGGAATCCTCGATCCCGCAGTACCCGTTCAACCCTGCCGAGGCCACCGCCTTGCTGGCTCAAGCCGGTTGGAGCCGAGGATCGGATGGCATCCTCGTTAATGCCGCCGGCGACCGGTTCGAGGTGGCTCTATGGGGCCTCACCGGCCAGGTCTTCGGCATCGAGCGGCAGCTGAGCATCATCGCCGACGGCTGGAAGTCGCTTGGCGCACAGGTCGAGTTCCAGCCTGTACCCACGAGTCGGCTGTCGGACGCTGCCTATGTGGCGCAGCACCCCGGCCCCCTGCTCACCAGCTTCGCGGCTCGGCAGTATCACACGGATCGGATGTCCTCCCGCGCGATTCCGGGGGAGTCGAACCGCTGGAGCGGTTTCAATCGGGGCGGCTATTCGACTCCCAGAGTCGATGCGATCTTCGATGGCCTGAACTCGACGATCGACCGTCGCCAGCGGCTGACCTTCCAGCGGGACCTGGTCCAGGAGCTCATGGGGAACGTGGTCCTCATGCCGCTTTACTGGGAGATCGTTCCGACGCTGATGGTGAAGGGCGTGCGGGGGCCGAAGCACGGCGCCACCGAGAGCACACGCAACATCTTCGAGTGGGATAGGGACTGACACCACACGGCATTCCGAGCGCAGCGAGGAATCCGTGGCTCTAGGGTACGGATTCCTCGGCGCTGGGCGGCGCCTCGGAATGACAGATTCAGACCGTCAGGATCACCTTCCCGGTGCTGCCCCGATCCTCGACGAGTCGTTGGGCATCTGCGGCCTGCTCCAGGGGGAAGCGCGCGCCGATCACCGGCTTCCATCGGCCCTGCGCGAGCAGCTTCAACACCGCCAGCCCGGGCGCACGCAGCTCCTCCGGACGAGTGCGTTTACGGCCGCCGGTGCTGTACCCGATGATGGCCTTGTTGTCGCCATAGATCGAGCCAAAGCCGACGGGCGTAGGCGGGCCGCTCGACTGGCCGAACGCGACCAGTCGACCGAACGGCGCGAGGCTCGCGACGCTTGACTCGAACGTATCGGCGCCAACGCCGTCCAGCACGACGTCCGCGCCTGCCCCGTTCGTGAGGGCGCGAACCCGCTCGACGACGTCCTCCTCCCGGTAGTTGATGGCTGCGTCCGCACCGAGATCGAGGATGAGCTTCGCCTTCTCGGCGCTCCCGACGGTCCCGATGATCTTCGCGGCGCCGAGGACGCGCGCGAGCTGCACAGCGGTACTGCCGATCCCGCCCGCGGCGGCATGGATGAGTACCGTATCGCCCGGCTGCATTCGACCCGCCAGTGTCAGGAGATTGAGCGATGTCGTCCCTACGGATGGAAAGCACGCCGCCGTCTCCCAGTCCAACGAGTCAGGAAGAGGGAAGACGCCGACGGCACGGCTGATGCCGTACTGCGCGTACGAGCCACCATCCGCGTGCGCGGCGACGCGCTGGCCGACCTCGAGGCCCTGCACCCCCGGCCCCACCTTGTCGACCGTACCGGCGGACTCGAGGCCGGGGATGAACGGCACCGTTGCGGCGAGGTGGTAGCCGCCGCGCCTCTGCTGGATGTCCGCGAAGTTGACCGTCGTGGCCGCCACCTTGATGCGCACCTGGCCCGGCCCTGGCTCCGGCATGGGCGCATCCATAAGCTCGAGCACCTCGGGTGGTCCGTGTTTTGTGACGAAGATTGCGTACACATCGCCTCCGAACGTCAGGTGGGTCGCCCATTCTACCGGCATCATCCAGGCGCTTGTCTCGGCCTCTGGCGTCGCCCTACACTTAGCTCAACACCGCGAGCGGAGCGCCAATGTCCGTCGATCGCCGGCGCGCCACGACCGCCATCGTTCTCCCGATCATCGTCTTCGCAGTCGCCGCCACGGTCGCGATCTTCATCGGGGTCCTGCTCCACCAGGTTCCGCACGGCACTGCGCCCGCGGTCGCCCTGCTCCTCGTCCTTCTGATAACGGCCGGGGGCTTCATCGCGGCGTACGCCGTCCCGGACCGCGACTAGCCGAACGCTCGAGCCTCCTCGCGGTCGGCCCAGAAGAAGAAGATCACCGTTAAGACCACGAGGAAGAAGCTTCCTCCCACCACCCACATGAGCAGTCCGCCAACCTGCTGATCGGACACGGGGGAAATCCCCAGCTCGAGTGGCCTCGTGCCGTAGTGCCTGTACAGCACCCAGTCCGCGAGGGTGAGCAGCGACCCCACCAGCGAGCCCGGGATCGTCTGGAAGAAGCAGTAGAGCATCTGGGCGGGCTGGGACATGCGCGGGATCACGTCGGGCACAGGGCTCAGAATCGGCATCCAGGTGAGCGTCGCCGCCGCGATGAGGACGATGTGCGTGGCTCGATGCAGCGGCTCGTTCGCGAAGAGCGCGTCGTAGATCGCGGGCGTATGTACCAGAGCGAAGAGCAGGTTGAACGCCGCGAACGCGAGGATCGGGTAGGCAACGGTTCGTAAAGCGGCCTGAAAGGGCAGGCGAAGCGCGATACCGCGAACCAGCCAGTCTGGAGTTCCCAGCAACAGCAACGGCGGAGCGAAGAGGGTAATCAGCTGGTGCTGCACCATGTGGGCGCTGAACAGATAGTCATCGGCGAGGTGGTGCAGCGGCGATTGGAGAGCGAGGAGCAGCACGGCGATTCCGCTGGCGAAAGACAGCACCCGAAGCGGGGACGGCGAACGGCGGAGCCGCCTGCCAACGACCACGGCGCCGACGCCGTAAGCCGCCGCCAGCGCTCCGATCGCGACGATCAGGCTTGGGTGGACATCCCAGCCGGCGGTGAGGACGGTGCTCAGGCTATCGGGCATTGTCGGAATGCCATGGTACCTCTGAAGCGCGCTCTATGCCGTCACGCGGCCGAAAACCGCTCATGGTGAGCCTGTCGAACCATAGGTCCTTCGACAGGCTCAGGACGAGCGGTTCAGTTCTAGGCATTTCGGCCGTAACTTTCTGTTCTGGTGGTTTAGTCTTAGCGACGTTTCGCGGGTGGCCGTTCCCACGATCGGAGGGTGAGTATGAAGCCTGACCTCATCGAAGTCATGGTCGAGATCCCCCGTGGCAGCCGAAACAAGTATGAGTTCGACAAGACCCGCGGCGTCTTATTCCTCGACCGCGTGCTCTACTCCTCGGTCCATTACCCCACCGACTACGGCTACATCGTCGACACGCTGGCCGATGACGGCGATCCTCTCGACGCGCTGGTCGTCGTCAACGAACCGACCTTTCCCGGCTGCCACATCACCGCCCGCGCCATCGGTGTGCTGAACATGAGAGACGAGAAGGGCGGGGACGACAAGATTCTGGCGGTTCCGATCGGCGATCCGCGTTATCGAAGCATCACTGCGCTGGAACACCTCGATCCCCACTGGCTGGTTGAGATCGAGAATTTCTTTCGGACTTACAAGGAGCTGGAAGACAAGTGGACCGAGGTAGTCGGGTGGCAAAGCGCCGAAACCGCCGCGCGGATAATCGCGGAGGCCCAACGGAACTATTCCAGCCATGGTCATAGCGAGCCGTGACCCGGCTCCACTCGAGGGCCACAGTCGCCGACACGGCGCTCGGGCCGAATGCCGTTGATCCGTTCGCGCCGAGCGAGACGCGATTCTGCATCGGGCCGCACGCGGGCGAAGAGATGGTCCTCGATGAGCAGCGCTCCGCCTACCTCCTCAGCCCGCACGAAAACCAGCCCTACGCGGAGCGATACGGCATCCAGGAGGACGAGACCGTATTCGCCAACTTTCGGCACGACGGGCATTGGTATGTCGTCCGCCTGTCGGAAGGCGCAGTGGAGAAGACGATACTGCAGATCTCGCACTTTCCTATGCCGGGTCCCTTCCAGATTGCCGGCCACCTGCAAATCCGGTTCAAGCTAGAGGTCGGCAAGGAGGCGATCCTCGTCCCTCAACTGAAGGGGGATGTCGATGAGACGGGGCAGCCGCTCCAGTCCGGGACGCTAACGGACCTCGTCTACAGTGCGGAGGCGGTCGGCGCCAGGGGCGACGAAACCTACAGCCTGGTCAAAGGCCTCCAGAAGCGATTCGTGCTCGCCCATCGGATGGTCTCGATCCCCGATCGCCAGAAGACCATGACGGATGCCCTGGGGAACCCGCGCTGGGTGGAGCAAGCGGAGATTCGGACGCCGCGCGTTTACGCTCAAGCGCTACTCCGCAATTGCGTGCTGGCCGGCAAGCGCGATGGCCTATCGCGCATGTACCACACCATCGGCGCGAGCTGCGCAACCGAAGTCTTTGCGCGGCTCGATGAGACGCTCGCCTACGGTCGGTTCCAGGAGCTGCGGCGCCACGTGAGTGAGACGTGCATCCCGGTGAGGGGCTTCAGCTATCTTCGGGCGCGCGGCATCCTGGGCGATATCCTCCAGGATCTCAACGATGAGTTTCCTGGTCCGCGCCCGCCGTAAAGGCCAGTGCTGAATAGAATTCGCGCCGCGTGCCGGCCGAATCAAGAAGGGGGACCAAGATGCGCCTGCCACGGGAGCGCTTCGACTATTCTCCCATCGCGCACCGATCACCGTGGAAGCTGCCCAACGGTGCCCGCATCGCCGTCTGGACCATCGTGAACGTCGAGGAATGGGACATCGAGAAACCGATGCCCCGCCAGGTTCTGCCGGCGCCACAAGCCGCCTCCGTTTTGCCCGATGTGCCCAATTGGGCGTGGCACGAATACGGCATGCGGGTAGGCTTCTGGCGTCTGTTCGAGGCGCTCACCTCGCGCGGGATTCCAGCCAGCACCACCATCAACGCCCAGGTGGTCCGCTCGTACGAGCCGCTCGCGCGCGCCATGCTGGAAGCCGGCTGGGAGTTCCTGGGCCACGGCGTGGTACAGGGCGCGATGCACCTGCTCCCCGACGAGCGCGCGTCCATTCGTGAGGCCGTTAGGCTGCTGCGGGAGTTCACCGGCAAGCCGCCCGCGGGGTGGCTCGGCCTCGGCCTGACCGAGACGTGGGAAACGCTCGACCACCTGGCCGCGGAGGGCATCCAGTACGTGGCCGACTGGGTGGCCGATGACCAGCCCTTTGAGATGCGCACGACATCGGGGCCGCTGATCTCGGTTCCCTACACCCAGGAGCTCAACGACATCGCGATGATGGTGATCCAGCACCATGCCGCCGCTGAATGGCTGCAACGCGCCAAGGACCAGTTCGATCGGCTCTACGCAGAGGGCGCCACGAACCCGCGCGTCATGGCGCTGGCGGTCCATCCGTACATCTCGGGCGTGCCGCATCGCATCGGCTACGTCGAGGCCGTCTACGACTACATGCGCGAGAGGCCGGGCGTCTGGCTGACGACCGGGCAGGAGATCTGCGACTGGTACCGATCCGAGCCGTGGACCGTGATAGGCTGAGGGCCGAGAGCCACTCGCAGATGATCACCGGACGGGCGGCTGTTCGCGGACCGACGTAAGGCAGATGAGCGCGCCGATCGGATTGCCGGCCACAGCCCATTCTCGCGTTGCGCTCAACTGTCTGACGTCTGCCTCTTCGATCTTCGCGGTCGCTGTCCTTGTGATCAACGACCACATCCTCAAGGTGTGGTCGCCTTCTTGGATCACAGGAAAGCTCAGCGACTTCGCGGGTCTCTACTTCATCCCCTTCGTTCTCCTGGCCGCGATTTTCGCTATCTTGTGGCTCATCCAGCGAGCGCCTGGAGTAGGTCGAGCTCGGGTGCTTAGTCCCTGGGCCGAGCGAGCCGTTACCGTCGGTGGCTACGCGGCAGTGGCAGCGCTCTTCACAGCACTCAAGCTTGGGGATGGCACGGCTTACCCTGCCCTCGGCGTCGTGAAGACCGTCACAGGTAAGAGCTTCTCGGTCACTGTGGATCCCTCCGATCTCGTCGCGCTCGTCGTCCTCATCCCCTCAGCACTCTTGTGGCGGGACAGACTGAGGCTAGCGCGACAAAGGCCCCTGCGGTTGTTCGGCCCGCAACGCGCGATCGCGCGCTGGAAAGTGGCGCAGCTGTCGGTGCTGGCGATCGCCGCCGCGGGGATTGTCGGGACGAGCCCTCCGCCGTTCCAGCCTGCAGTTATCTCTCTTGCTCCGGACCCGCACGATCGCAAGAGTCTTTACGCTACCGTTGGCAGAATTTCCTACTCGAAGAGAGAAACGCGCTTCGATCCGGACGAGAAGGCCCCACGCCTATTTCTCTCCGCCAGCAGCGGAGCGCGCTGGACCGAGATCGGGGAGGGCGGCCAGACGCTTGTGCCTGACCCTCGTCGCAGGGGCACAGTTTACTTCGCCCGGGGGGATGAGATCTGGGTGACCTCGAACGGCGAAACGCCAAGGCTGATCTGGCCGTCAGCAGGCGGCTCGACGCCATTGCCGATGGTAGCGCCCGATTGGAAAGAAGGCCGGTTGTTCGTGGGCGGTCGGAGCCCGGCGATGACCGAGGATAGCGGACAGTCGTGGAAGAGCCTTGTGCTAGCCCCTTCCGCGGCAGGGCCGATTACGGCTCTGGCAACAGCGCCTTCGCGGCAAGGGCTGGTTTTTGCGTCGAATGCGAGCCTGCTGAAGAGTGATGACGCTGGGTCATCTTGGGTACCTGTCGCCCCCCTCGAAGAGCCTCTCCGAGCCCTCGCGGTGCACCCGGGGAATGCCCGACTCCTTATTGGGGCGACGAGCAATTCCATCATGCGAAGTATCGATGGAGGCGTGAGCTGGCGTCAGGCCTGGGCTACTGACGACGACTTGTACCCGCTCTTCGCTGTCATGTTCGACCCTGAGCGGGAAGGCAGAGTCTACGCTGTGCGATATCGATGGGAGCTTCTTGTCAGCGAGGACGCGGGCGAGAGCTGGGCGACCTCATTGCGGGCGGACGTCCACGAACTCGCGGTTACCCGCTGGCCGGACCGCGAGACATTCGTCGCAGGAGGATCCACTGGCGCGTTTCGTCTGAGAGAGCCGGCGGTTCCGGATCCTTTGTCCAGGTGGCAGCCCGTCGACCACGGCTTGATGCCCGCGGGAGGCCTGCTCTTTGGACCGTTCTCCTGGTTCGTAGCCTTCGTGGAGTCCTTATTGGTACTCAGCGTCTTCCTGGCAGGGTCTGTGGCAGCGCGGTTTTTCGGAAGCGCGAGTGTTCGTCGCTCGTTATCGGACAACGCCGCCGTCTGCGCATTTGGAATATGGGCGGTAATTCCGGCCGCACTCGTGATTGGTGGCCTGTTCGGGTTCCGGCTTAGTAAACCCGCAGACCTGTTGCTGGTCGGGGCGTGGCTGCCGCTACTGGGCCTTCTAATCCTGCTGCGAAAGCGACCACGATGGTGGGCGATTGTTCTGGCTGCGCTGGGCGTCGCCGCGGCATCGCTCGTGCTGCTCAGCGCCGCCGCACTCCTCGCGATGGTATTGCAAGACAGCCCCTGGTTCATGATTTCAATCTGGCTTCCCGGCGCGCTTATCTTCCTGGCGGAACTCCGCCGCCTGCAATGGGCGCGAGATGCGGCGCTTACGGTTGTGGTGGCCAACGCCATGGCATGGGTGCTCGTCGCCGACGGTTTCCCATTCAACGTGGCCTGAAGCGAGTTCGGCTCAGGTCCCCCGCACCGTCTCCCAGAACAGCTCGTCCACCTTCGCCGGCTGGTGGGTGAGCCCCTCCTCGAACGACTGCCGAGCGGCCATCTGCAGCATGCGCCGATTGGTGCTGAGCCCTGAAGGGAACGGGTCCTCGCCGAAGATCTCTGCCTGCTTCTGCGGGTCGAGGTCGGGGAAGAGGAGATACGCCTCCTTCGGGGAGCGACGGTACGCCTCTTGCTTGGAACGCTCGAAGGCGTCGAATAGCGCCTCTGGCACCCACGGCTCCTGCTCGGCGATGCGCTGCTGCAACACCACCGTGTGATTCACCGGGGTGAACCCGGTCCTGGCGACGAACTCCTCGACCCAGGAGCGGCCGCGGTCGTCGAACATCCGGCGGACGGCCGGCCCCTCCTTCACGGGAACGGTTATCTGGTCGCCGTAGGCCGCGGCGATCTCGCCGGAGTGCAGCTTCTCGTTGATCGCGTCGCCGCGATCCATCCAGATGATCTGGACGCCGGGCGGGTCGTCGTCGATGCCCATGAGCACGCCATGGCTGTCATCGTGGGTGCGGCCGTTGTACCAGGTCACATCCTGCGGGCCGAAGCCGTACAGCTCCTTGATCATCGCCCGCATCCACAGGCCCGCCGTCATGGTGAAGTCGGGGATGCCGAAGCTCTTGCCCTTCAGGTCGGCGAAGGTTTCCACGCCAGAATGCGTATTCACGTAGCTGTTCAGCGCGAGGAACGCGCGGCTATAGAAGATCGGCAGCGCCGTCCAGCCGCGCTCGCGCAGGTGCGGCCGGTCATGGACGATCATGTAGTCCGAGAGCGAGAACTCGAAGACGTCGAAGTCGTTCTCCTTCAGATGGTGATGAAACATGGGGCCCGGCGCGCCCATCTCCCACTCGATCTCGATGACCTC
>Ga0184637_10002394_pt1 | contig 12071 bp, 9 predicted proteins | sample PLM3_127_b2_FD_133143 | JGI IMG/M metagenome (GOLD analysis project Ga0184637, IMG submission 133143) | Groundwater sediment microbial communities from an aquifer in East River, Colorado, USA - PLM3_127_b2 | ecosystem: Environmental > Terrestrial > Soil > Riparian zone | place: USA: East River...
CAGAATCCCCTGCGTGCCGATGTAAATCCAGCTGCCGGCGGTCATCTGGCCGAACATTATCAAGCCCAACCCTTCCAGTTCGCGAAATTTTTCCGGCGTGGCCCAGGCGGGGACCAGATTGGAGTTGGCGATTAGAACGCGCGGCGCCCATTTATGGGTTCTGGCAATTCCCACCGGCTTGCCGGACTGCACCAAAAGAGTTTCATCATTCTCTAACTTTTTTAAACTTTCGACAATAGCCCAGAAAGAGCGCCAGTCCCGCGCGGCTTTCCCCCGGCCGCCGTAGACCACCAATTCCCGGGGATTTTCGGCCACTTCCGGGTCGAGGTTGTTCATCAGCATCCGCAAAGCGGCTTCCTGATGCCAGCCCTTGCAGGAAAGCTTGTTGCCTCTCGGAGCCGAAAGCGGGCGGTAGCCCGGCGTTTCAGCCGATTTGGGTTTCGATTGAGTTAAAGTAGGCATCGCTCAACTTGCTTAAAGACAGGTCAAAATGCGGGGCAAATGAGAAGGCCGCGCCGCCCACCGTTCCCAATTTCGTAATAGGAACATTTTCTTTTTTGGCGGCTCCTTCGAGTTTGTAGGCCAATTGCGGTTTGACTTCTACGAGAAAGCGGGATTGCGATTCGGAAAACAATAACAGGTCGGGGCGCAAAGCCGGTTTGGCTTCGAGCGTGAAGCCAAACCGCTTTTCTATGTTCCCGATGCACATTTCGGCCAAGGCGACGCCCAGTCCGCCGTCGGAGACATCGTGGCAGGATTCGATAATGCCGGCGCCGATTTGGGGCAAAACGAAGGCCTGAATTTTCTTTTCGTTCTGTAAATCCAAGGCTGGCACTTCTCCGGCTACTTGTCCGGTCAAGACTTTAAGATATTCCGAGCCGCCGATTTCGGGTTTGGTTTCGCCCAGCAGGTAAACCCAGTTCCCTTCGGCCTGAAAGTGGGAAGGGGTGGCCTGGTCGATATCCTCCAGAATGCCCAGCATTCCAATCACCGGCGTGGGATAAACCGTGCGGGTGGGGTCTTCGTTGTAAAAACTGACGTTGCCGCCGGTGACAGGCGTTTCCAGCGCGCGACAGGCCTCCCCCATTCCGGCAATCGCTTCGGCAAAAGTCCAGTACACCTCCGGGTCGTTGGGGTTGCCGAAGTTCAGGCAGTTGGTAATCGCCGCCGGCCGGGCGCCGACGGCCACCACGTTGCGGGCCGCTTCGCAAACGGCAATGGCCGCTCCCCGGCGGGGGTCCAAATAGCAAAAGCGGGCGTTGCAGTCGGTTTTGACGGCAATACCCTTCTTTGTGCCGCGGATGCGCAAAAGGCCGGCATCGTAGCCGGGGCCGAAAACCGTGTTGGTGCGGACGGTGGAATCATACTGATGAAAAACCCAGCGCTTGGAGGCGATGTTGGGGGAGCTAAGCAAATCGAAAAGCGCTTTCCCCAAATCTTTCGGCGGGTCGGGGGTTTTGACGCTTTTAATGCCATTCTCGAGATAGGCCGGTTTTTTGGTTTTGGGGTGATAGACCGGCGCGCCGCCTCCCAGAACCAAACTGTCGGCGGGAATATCGGCCACCGTTTTCCCTTGAAACTTTACGACCAGCCGTCCCGTACCGATAACTTCCCCGATTTGGACGCAGTTCAGATCCCATTTTTCAAAAACTTCCTCGATTTCAGCTTCTTTCCCCTTCTTTCCAACCACCAGCATCCGTTCCTGCGATTCGGAGAGCATAATTTCGTAGGGGGTCATCCCTTTTTCCCGCAAGGGAACTTTGTCCAAATCAATCTCAATGCCGGATTTCCCTTTGGCGGCCATTTCGGAGGTCGAACAGGTCAGTCCGGCGGCCCCCATATCCTGCATTCCGACAATCAAGTCCTTTTCGATAATTTCCATCGAGGCCTCGAGCAGCAGCTTTTCCGTAAATGGGTCGCCGATTTGCACCGAGGGGCGGTCTTCTTCCGATTCATCCGTGATTTCCTTGGATGCAAAGGAAGCGCCGTGGATGCCATCCCGGCCGGTGGAGGAGCCGACTATGAAAACCGGGTTGCCTGCGCCGTTGGCAATGGCGCTCACCAGCCGACCCCGTTTGGCCAACCCTACCGCCATTGCGTTCACCAGCGGGTTGCCGGTGTAGCAATCTTCAAAATAAACTTCTCCGGCCACCGTCGGGACGCCGAAGGAGTTGCCGTAGTCGCCGATGCCGCGCACCACACCGTCCAAAAGATAGCGCACACGGGGGTCGCTCAAATTTCCAAACCGGAGCGAGTTCAAAGCGGCAATCGGGCGGGCACCCATCGTAAAAACATCCCGCAAGATTCCGCCCACCCCCGTGGCGGCCCCCTGATACGGCTCCACGGCGGAGGGGTGGTTGTGGCTTTCGATTTTGAAGACGATTACCCGCTCGTCGTCGAGCGCCACGGCGCCGGCGTTTTCTTCCCCCGCTTTGGCCACCAGAGCCGGGCCTTCGCGCGGGAGGGTTTTCAAAAGGGCAATCGAGTTTTTGTAGGAGCAATGCTCCGACCACATCACGGAATAAATCCCCAATTCGGTGTAAGTCGGCGTGCGGCCCAAAAAGTCCATAATTTTTTGGTATTCCTCTTCGGTCAGCCCCAGCTTTTTGGCTAAAGCCAGATTTACCTCTGGTTCTTTCATCTGAATTAAGTTAGCAAACCGGTGGGTATAATCAAGAGCCAAAACGGGGGTACTGCAAGGTTGAACGGTCTGTTCTGACAGGTTGGAGAATATAAGCTTGCCTTCTTTCCCTTTAACAAGTACCTTCTCTACCGTGCAAACGGGGGGGTTCTCTGCGATAACTAACCTAAAAAGGAGAGGGAGTATGAAGAAATCGAAAGCTATTGTTGTAGTTTTCGGCCTGATTTCTATTGGGCTGGCACTGTTTTCCGCCGGGTGCGGCTCCAAAGCGGTGCAATACGATCCATTCCAAGTGCCGCGGGAAAAGTTCTATGGAGGTCTCAAGACAATCGCTCTCGCCCCCATTTGGGCCCCCAAAGAGCTGGAGGTGTCCGATTCGGTGAAGGCGAAGTTCGAATTTCTCCTTGCCGCAGAGCTTCGCGGGGCTGGGTTCACCGTAGTTCCGTCGGAGGAGCTGGGGACACTACGGAGCACGTTAACCGACTCGGTGGGTGGGATATACGACTCGAAAACCGGGATGCTGGATACCGTGAAATTCAAAACCGTATTGAAGCAGATGTACCCCCAGCTTCAAGCGAAATTCGGCGTAGATGCGATGCTGTTTTCCAAAATTGACATAGTGCTGGCCGAGCTTGACAACGAAAAGGCAAAGTGGCATGGAACCTCCGAAGGGGTTCAGAAGAAAAAGTTTTGGAAGCGCTTGCTCGGCATCACGCACTTCGGCACTATCCGGGCACTCTCTTTTTTTGTGTCCCTCGAAGATAGCGACTATACAAGCCTGTATGTGAACGCAGGCGGAATCCAGGCCTTGGACAAGGTAGGTCCTGCCGGGGGCTTCGTGCCTGTGCCACAGGAAGAACTCTTTGCCAAAGAAGAGCGGAACGTTAAGGCCGTACGCCTGGCCCTCGACCCGCTTTTGGGGAGAAAAAAAGAGAAGTAGTAGGGTTATTCTTCCTTTCTTTTGGCGCGTTATTTGGCGCAGGTTAGATGAAACTTAACCTGCGCCACAGGTATGTAAAGCTGGTGAAATTACAGTTCAATCTTGGAGGCGGAGAGGTGGTCGAAGTAGTCCTGGGAGGTTAAAAGTAGAATCTGGTATTCGGAGGCCAGCTTGACCAACAGCTCGCCGGCTTTCTGGCGGCGGGAAGGGTCGAAGTTGCCGAAGGGGTCGTCCAGAATCAAAACCGGTTTTTGCTCCGGGAAGATGAATTTCAACAACGCCAGCCGGGCGGCCAGATAGAGCTGGTCGCAGGCGCCGGCGGAAAGGTTTTTGTGCGGATTGACGAACTCCTCTTTGGCTTCAGAATAGACCTCAAAACTTAAATTTTGCTTGTCGAAACGGGTTTTGCTGTAATGTCCGCCGGTGATTTCGGAAAGCTGCTTGGAAACCTCCTCGTCCAGCACATCGGCGGCGCCGCTTAAGACCCGCTTGCGGGCCTCTTCCCAGAGCTCGTGGGTTTTCAGATAGACGATGAGTTTGCGTTCCAGCGCGGCGATTTTTTTGTTTTCCTCGTCCAGCCGCTCTTCCAAGGACACTTTCAGCTCCGCGCCGTCCTCGGTCTGCTGGATGCGGCGGGCGATGGCGTTTCTGGCTGTTTCCAGATTATGTTTTTCTTCCTCCAGGGCGATCAGTTTTTCTTCCAGCACTTCCAAATCTTCGGAATCGTGCTTTTTGGCCGGCTGTTCCCGCAGGTCGGAGAGCCGGTTTTTGGTGGAAGTTAGATCCGCTTCCAGTTCGGCCCGGGTATGCCCCCCCAAAAGATTCTCATAGCGCAGGGTGGCTTCGGTTATTCTTTGGGCGCGCTCCCGCGAGCCCTCGCATTTTTCCCGCAGGCCGGCGGCGGAAGTTACCCGGTAGCGGGCCAGAAGTTCGTTTAAATCCCGTTGCAGCTGTTCCAGTCCGCCGATAACGGTCTCTTTTTTCCCGGAGGAGTTTTTGTATTCCCATTCCTTGCGGGCCGCCTCCCGGACTTTGTGCAAAAAGGAAAATCCGGCCAGCCCCGACCAGACGGCGCCAAAGGCGGCGCCGGCCCACCAGATCGGAGCGACGAGGAAAGCCAGAATCACCGAGGCGACGGTTGTCCCCAACCCGATTAAAATGGGGAGGGGAGAGGGAAAACGGGGGGCATTGGCATCGGCGGCGAGCGCTTCGTCCTGATGCAGCTCCAAAAGCCGCTGGCGGCTTTCGATTTCATCCAGCCGGGCGATATCCTCGCGGGAAACGTCTCCTTCTTTGGAAGCGATTTCACGAAACTCTTTGACCTGCCGTTCGGTTTCATCCAGATTTTTCAACCGGACGGTCAGGTTGGCCAGCTTTTCGTCCAACAAAAGCTTTTCCCCTTCGGTGGGAGGGGGCTGGCGGGAGGCTTCGATTCTTTTTTTCAGGTCCCCCACCTGCCGGAAAACACCGGTGTAGGACTTTTCAATCTCGGCCAGGTCGGTGCGGTTGGCCAAAAGGGTTTTGACCTCTTCGGTCACCTGCGTAAGCTGGTATTCGATTTCCTTTTTGTACTTTTGGGAGGAGCCCAGCTCTCCCTCTTCGCCAAACCGGGCCAGCCGGGCAGCCAGCTTTTCGGCAATCGACTGGGCCAAAACCTGCTCGTTGCCGCCGGTTACGGCCTCTTCCAGCTTTTCCCGCCAGGTGCGCGGGTTTTCGGAAACCGTGGCCAGTTCTCCCTGGCGGATGAAGGAGGTGGACCAATACAACTCTTTTTTGGCCAGCCCCAAATGTTTGGCCAGAATCTCGTCTATTTCAGACAAACTGTCCCACTTTTCGTGGCCGCCCAGTTTTTCCAGTTTTACTTCCCCTTTTTCAAAATCCTTGGAGAGCTGCCAGCGCTCGCCGCCGTCCTCCAGTTCCAGCACCAGCTCGAATTTTTTATCCGCTCCCCAGCTGGTTTTTTCCTTGACCTCGCGGCTGACGTCCTGGGGGTCGTCGAAAAGCCCCGCGCCCAGGGCCTCCACCAGGGTGGATTTCCCCGCCTCGTTGGGGCCCTTGACCAGATTCAGCCCGGGGGCGAATTCGGCCTTGAAGTTTTTCAGCTTGCCGAAGCGTTTGATTTCGCAGCGCTCGATTTTCATCCTCTATTTTTTCTCCCTCGACTCCGCTCGGAGTTTTCAACCGGGCCGGCCGTCAGCGAAAGTCCCAGGGCCAGCGCCTCCTGGCAAAGAGCTTTTTCTTCGGCGCCGGCTTTTTTCATCTCTTCTTCCGCCAGGTACAAAAATTGTCCGGTGACGGTCTGGCGGGGGTATTTTTTGGTATTTTGGGCCGGTTTACGCTCGTCGGTGGCGGTCAAAAACAAAAACTGGTCTTTATAGCCGCCTATAACTTCCTCGACCTCGAACCAGTCCGAGCTTTTTTCGCCGGCCAGCTTGACCCGCAAGAGCCGGTTTTCCCCTTTTTCTTTTTTCAAAAGAGCCGGCAGTTTTTCCGGATCGCTCAACGTTACTTCCTTCCAGACCAAAACCCCCAAAGGCAAAAAGGTGAGTTCAACCGGATTCTTCTCCAAATCGACGAGCACTACCCCGGCGGAGTCGGTGGTGTTGAAATCCTGCGCTTCCGGCGGGCCGGAAAAAGCGTACGGCGTTTTCTGGGCCATTCCGCTTTTGAAAGCCGGCAGGCCGCCCAAAGCGACGTAGGCGGCGCCGGTTTTGCCGATTTGCGCCTCGGTTATCGGGTAGTTTATCCCTTCCCAGATTCCGGAAGCGATCACCACGGTGGCGCCGGTCTTGGCGGCTTTTATTCCGTCCAGCAAGGACTCTTTCGATTTCGGCCCGGCGGCGGGATTGGCGATTACGGTTAAATCCAATTCCTTCAGTTCGAGGGTTTCATTTTCGGTGGTAACCGGGTAGAGATTTTCCGGCCGGTCCAACAGGTCAAAATGATAGTAGAGAGAGCCCTTCCCCAAATGGTCGCGCATGCCCGGCGTCAATATCACCGGTGTTTTTCCCAGCCGGGCGATTTCCTTCAGCACGAATTCGACCGCCGGGCGGGAAATTTCGGAAGAGTCAAAAAGCCCGCCGGCGACGATTACGGCATCCACCTTTTCGGCAATGGCGGTTTCGATTATCGCCGTCCAGGCCCGCTTTAGCTGGGCGCGGACTTTGTCCCCCGCTTTTCCCAACCCCAAATATTTGGCCCCCAGGCGCAGGTCGGACGTGTGCAGAATTTTCGGCATACCCCTTTAGTTATCGGTTGGGTATCCGCAAATCTTAAAGCGGGCGGAAGCATCGGCTTGCGGCAAGCCGAAGTTTAGGTCAAGCTTGGCCCCCAAAAAGCCGATAAAAGGAGATAGAATGCCCGAACCGGCTAAGATTTTGGTCGTGGACGACGACCGCCGCATCTGCGCGCTTTTGGTAGAAACCTTGGAAGCGATCGGCTATCAAGCCGCCGGGGCTTTCAACGCCCGAACCGCCCTGCAGAAAATCGAGACCGAGCGATTCGATTTGGTCATTTCCGACATCGTGATGCCGGAGATGAGCGGCATCGAGCTTTTAACCGAGCTGCAGAAGAAGCACGCCGGCCTGCCGGTGGTAATGATTACCGGCAACGCCTACGAGGATGTTTTGAGAGGGGCCCGTTCCGCCGGGGCCACCGCGCTTTTGACCAAGCCGTTTCGAATTTCCCAAATCGAACAGGCGATGGAAGAGGCCTTGGGGAAAAAGGCCGGTTCGCTGGCCGTTTTGGTGGTGGAAGATGACCCCATCTTTCTGGAGTTTTTGGGGGACAGCTTAAAGACCAGGGGATATGCTCCTTTGAAGGCCTCCACCGCGGCCCAGGCCATGAAACTCGCCAAAGAGTATCCGGTGCGCTTCGCCATTTTGGATTTGAACCTGCCGGACATCCACGGGGTGGAGTTGTTGAACCGGTTGAAAAAGGAAAATCCCTACCTGCCGATTGCTTTGATTACCGGCCAGAGTTTTTCGGAGGAGGAGACGGCTTCGGCCGGGGCCGAGTGGCTGTTGAAAAAGCCGTTCCAGCTCCAGGAGCTCTACCGGGCGATTGAATCGGTCCACCCGGGCAATTTTCAGCAAGGCCAGGACGGGCCCTCGGCTTAGAAAATTTCCGAGGCTAAAGCCCCGGCTACCCTCCGGGTTCATTTTTCCTTCCTCTTGCCATCCAAAATCACATTTCTTATATAGAATTCGTGGCGATTAAGCCGGAGATTTTGGAGGCGTTTGAGAATCAATACCCCGGGCGGGATTACGTCATTTCCATTTCCTGTCCGGAGTTCACCTGCGTCTGCCCCCGCTCCGGCCTGCCGGATTTTGCCGTCATCAAAATCGACTACGTGCCGGATAAAAAATGTCTCGAATTAAAGGCGCTGAAATTTTACATCCAGAGTTTTCGGGACGTCGGTATCTTCCACGAAAACGCCGTCAACCGGATTTTGGAGGATTTGGTCAAGGTCTGTTCCCCACGCAAAATGACCGTAGTCGGGGATTTCAACCCCCGCGGGAATATTCACACGGTGGTTACGGCGAGTTATCCGGATAAGTGACATAGGGCGGTTCCGCTGTGTGAAGGGCGGTTCGCGAACCGCCCCTACATTTAAGAATGAAGTTCAATCCTGAACAGCACCATCGGCATTCCATTCGCCTTCCCGAATATGATTATACGGCGGGCGGAGCATATTTCGTTACGATTTGCACCGCAAACCGCGAATGCCTTTTTGGCCAGATTCTGGAAGATGAAATGCACGTCAATGAACTTGGAACCGTTGTTTTAGAATGCTGGGAATGGCTATCGAAGCAGTATTCCTATGTGACTTTGGATGCGAGGATTCTAATGCCAAATCATCTGCACGGAATTATCGTCGTCAATGAAGATGATTCCAGAAAGGGCGGTTCACGAACCGCCCCTACAATGGTTTCTAGGAGGAAGCCGTTGGGCCGTTTGATTGGCGCCTTCAAGACCGTTTCAACAAAACGAATTAACGAAAGGCGCCAAACGCCGGGGTTAATTCTTTGGCAACGCAACTATTACGAACATATCATTCGCAATGAAAACTCGTTAAACAAAATTCGGAATTATGTTCTGGGAAACCCCTCAAGATGGAATTTTGACTTGGAAAACCCAGATGGTCCATTAAGTCAGGCGAGCCATGAAAAGGGTGCTTTGCTGGAGAAAACCTTCTTTGATGAATTGAAAAAATCCAAATTGTAGGGGCGGTTCGTGAACCGCCCATTTCGCGGGAAACCAGAAAAATAAAACCCCCTCGCGTACGCCGAGGGGGTTTTGTTGTTTCCGTGTTTCGGCTTAGTACATATCTCCGCCGCCGTAGCCGCCGCCACCGGGCATGGCCGGGGATTTCTTATCCTCCGGCTTGTCGGCGATTATCGCTTCGGTGGTGATTAAAAGCGAAGCGATGGAAGCGGCGTTTTCCAGAGCCGTGCGGGCGACCTTGGTCGGGTCAATCACGCCGGCTTTGATTAAATCCTCGTATTTCTCGGTTTCGGCGTTGAAGCCAAAGGCCCCGGTCTCGGATTTAACCCGGTTAGCCACCACGCTGCCTTCGTGGCCGGCGTTGGCGGCAATCATCCGCAAGGGTTCTTCCAAGGCCTTCCGTATAATTTCCACCCCGATTCTCTCGTCCCCTTCCACTTTTACTTTATCCAGAGCCGAAAGGGCGCGGATGTAAGCAACCCCGCCGCCGGGGATAATCCCTTCCTCCACCGCCGCGCGGGTGGCGTGCAAAGCATCTTCCACGCGGGACTTTTTTTCTTTCATTTCGGTTTCGGTGGCCGCGCCGACGTTAATGACGGCCACGCCGCCGGCCAGCTTGGCCAGCCGCTCCTGCAGCTTTTCCTTGTCGTAGTCGGAGGTGGTGTCTTCAATCTGTTTCTTGAGGGAGGCGATGCGGCCTTTGATTTCCGCCGGCTTGCCGGCGCCTTCGACGATGGTGGTGTTGTCCTTGTCGATGGTGACCCGTTTGGCCCGGCCCATATCGGCAACCTGGGTGTTTTCGAGTTTGAAGCCGGTCTCTTCAGAAATCACCTTGCCGCCAGTCAGGGTGGCGACGTCGGCCAGCATCTCTTTTCTCCGATCGCCGAAGCCAGGGGCCTTTACCGCGCAGACCTTCAAGGTGCCGCGCAGCTTGTTGACCACCAGAGTAGCCAATGCCTCTCCTTCGACTTCCTCGGAAACGATTAACAAAGCCCGGCCGGATTGGGCAATTTTCTCCAGAACCGGAAGCAGTTCTTTCATCGAGGAAATCTTTTTGTCGTGAATCAAAATGAGCGGGTCTTCCAAAACCGCTTCCATCGTATCCGGATTGGTGATGAAATAGGGGGAGAGGTAGCCGCGGTCGAACTGCATTCCTTCCACGAATTCCAGTTCAATGGCGGTCGTTTTACCCTCTTCAACCGTGATGACGCCATCTTTGCCGACTTTTTCCATCGCTTCGGCAATCTTGTCACCGATTGTTCTGTCATTATTTGCGGAAATGGTGCCGACCTGGGCGATTTCGCTCTTGCCGGAAACCGGCTTGGAGATCTTCTTCAGCTCCTCAATTACCGCCGCAACCGCTTTTTCGATGCCCCGCTTCAAATCCATCGGGTTGGAGCCGGCGGTGACGTTCTTCAGCCCTTCGCGGAAAATCGCCTGGGCCAGAACGGTGGCCGTGGCGGTGCCGTCGCCGGCCACGTCGGAGGTTTTGGAGGCGACCTCCTTCACCATCTGGGCGCCCATATTTTCAAAATTATCTTCCAGCTCGATTTCCTTGGCCACCGTGACGCCGTCTTTGGTTACCGTGGGGGAACCGAACTTTTTGTCGATGACCACGTTGCGGCCTTTGGGACCCAGCGTTATGCGGACCGCATCGGCCAGCTTATCGACCCCTCTTTTCAGTTTCTCGCGGGCCTGCGAGTTGAATTCCAGCATCTTTGGCATAGCTTTTTATCTCCTTTTCTTCAGATTGTTGTAGGGGCGGTTCGTCCCTCGACTACGCTCGGGATTAAACGAATCGTCCTTACGCCTACTTTTCAAAAACCGCTAAAATGTCCGTCTCGCGCAGAATCAAATAATCGGCGTTGTCAACGGTGATTTCCGTGCCGGAGTACTTGCCGTACAGCACCTTGTCCCCCTTTTTCACTTCGAGGGCGATCTTTTTGCCGTCGTCGGTAATCCGGCCGGGGCCGACTTCCACGATTTCCCCTTCCTGCGGTTTTTCCTTGGCGGTGTCGGGGATGATAATCCCGCCTTTTTTAACCTCGGCCTCGTCAATCGGTTTGAGCACGACCCGGTCGGCTAACGGTCTGATTTGCATATACTTCCTCCTTTTACCTTTATGTTGTTGTTTTTCAACAGCTTAACTTCTGTTGTTAGCACTCATTTCTATTGAGTGCTAATAGTATATACACTTTTTTGGTCAAAAAATCAAGGGGATTTTTTGGTAAGACACGGGTTTCTTGATCCCAACGGGCGAGGTAACCTCGCCCCTACAAATTCTTGCCAACGAAGATAAAATGCTCTACTTTCCCCGCTCAATGTTAGAGAAAAAAACTTACCCGGTCATAGTCGTTCACGGCGGGGCGTGGGATATTCCCAAAGCGACCTGGACAGCCCATATCGACGGTTGCCGGAAAGGGTGCGAGGTCGGGTTGGAGGTTTTGCAGTCCGGCGGCACGGCCTTGGATGCGGTCGAGGCGGCTGTCCGGCAATTGGAAACCGACCCGACTTTTGATGCCGGGTGCGGGTCGTTCTTAAACGAAGACGGGGAGGTGGAGCTGGACGCTTCCATAATGGACGGGGCGACGCTCAAAGCCGGGGCGGTGGCGGCGGTTCGGCGGCTTTTGCATCCGGTTACGCTGGCGCGAAAGATTATGGAAGAAACCGACCACTTGTTGCTGGCCGGCTCTGGCGCCGAAAAATTCGCCCGGAAAATAGGGATGAAATTTTGCTCAACCTCCGCGCTTTTGACCGGGCGGGAACTGGAACTCTGGAAAAAGCTGAAGAAAAAGAAAACCTTCCACGCGAAGACAGTTTTTTCCGGACAACTCAAAGGCACTGTCGGTGCTGTCGCCCTCGACGCCCACGGCAATTTGGCCGCGGCCACTTCCACCGGCGGGACGCCGCGCAAAATGGCGGGGCGGGTGGGGGATACGCCCATCATCGGCGCAGGGACATACGCCGACAACACCCTTGGTGCGGTAAGTTGCACCGGGTGGGGAGAGGGGATAATGCGGATTGGTTTGGCACGGCTGGTGTTGTTTCATCTGCAAGCGGGTTTGTCACCTTCTTCTGCCGTCAAGAAGGCCGTGGAGGAGATGCGCCGAAGGGTGGATGGATACGGCGGGGCGATTTTGGTGACGCCTCGCGGGCAAATCGGCCTTTACCACAATACGCCGAGGATGGCGTTTGCATATTCGGAAAAAGGTGGGGAAGTGAAGGCGGGGATTAAGACACCTCACCCCTAACCCCTCTCCATAA
>Ga0184637_10002395_pt1 | contig 12070 bp, 14 predicted proteins | sample PLM3_127_b2_FD_133143 | JGI IMG/M metagenome (GOLD analysis project Ga0184637, IMG submission 133143) | Groundwater sediment microbial communities from an aquifer in East River, Colorado, USA - PLM3_127_b2 | ecosystem: Environmental > Terrestrial > Soil > Riparian zone | place: USA: East River...
GTATTCCCCAAAGAGCGCCACTTCTTTCGTCACGAACAGACGCGCGCCACCGACCAAATGAAACCCTGGGCTCGTATCCGTGTCCGTGGAAAAAGATTGCGTAGACTTAGCGAAATAAATGCCCATCCCCAGGCCAGCATAGGGCTGGAACTTCTCTCCCGGATAGCGGGCCATGAGGCTGAATGCTAAGGTGGAGACCCGAGTCAGAGCCCCGGGCTGACTGAACGCTATGGATGTTGCAGGACTAGTCGCGGTTGCTGTCTGCCCCTCCAGATTAGGAGTGGTCGTGTAGAAGTCAGCCTCGACACCCAGCCATTTGTAGCGGTCAAAATAATGCCCGCCCTTCACTCCATAGGCAAAGGCGTTGTTCAGGTCAAGGTTGCTGACCCGGACTCCTCCTCCCGTATTAAAGACGCTGCCCAAGTCCTCCGGGATGGTAAACCCCAGCTGGGCGCCGATGTACGACTCGGCAGAGGCCAGCGAAGGCAGAAGGGGGATCAGCCCGACGAACACAACCACCAATAGCGAACCTATGTAATGGTTCTTTTGCATGATGACCTCCCCGGTTGGTCGCAATGTGACCGGTTATTGTGTGGGACTGCAAGACCCCGGGGCTGAAAACCCAGCGGGGAGGGATGCCCCCCAGGAGGACGATGGGGCATCCCCGTGGCGTGGCACAACCACCACGTTTCCCTCTAGGGCCCGGGTCGGCTGATTCTGATTCAGGGTGGGGACCGGAAACATGCTTTCCACCGGAACAGAAAGCTGAGCAAGTGAGGTGCCGAATCCGGAGACTCTCTATGCTTGTAGTTTTGTTCACTTTTTCTGATGGCGTCCCATAGCAGGAAACAGGGAAGTGAAGGGAATAGCCTCCACAGTTGCCATGGTACGAAGCCGATCTCGCTGATTCTAAAGACATGAGAGTGCATCGATTTTCCTATAGGAAGTGTATGGATTTTCCTATAGGAGATGCTGCGAAGAAGCTGCATTCGACGACCGGGCTGTTGCTGAGTGACCGGTAGCCTGTCTCAGGCGGCCAATGAAGAGGAGCGCGGTGATGAACAGCCAGTGCAGCCAGATCCAGAGAAATTCATTCGTCAAGATTGCTGCGCCGCTAGCCGAGAAGAACGCGTCAACACTGAGCGGCGAGACCTCGATCGGCCTGAACGGGAAAAAATACCTGGTGTTATCGAACGGCGCGAAGAAGGCAAGGCCCAGGCCTCCGTTGGTCATCGCATCGAGGACCCCGTGCGAGGCAATGGCCGTTGGCACACTCGTAGACCTGACAAAGATATGCGAATTTGAAAAGACCTGGAACAAAATCATTACATTCCGGGTTGCCTGCAAGCAATTCTCTAATCGTTCCCAGAAGCTCTGAAGGTAGTCGTAAATCCGCTGTTTTCGCTGACTATCCATAGCTTGATGACCTTACTGTACCGGTCGCCAGCTAACTTCGACGAAATTCTAGCAGCCATATGGTTACGCGTTAAGCCAAGTCTGCGGATACCTGGAAGAACACATGGGTGGAACTTGCTGACTGAAGCACCGCTTGCAGCCGAGGCCAGAAGGTGCAATAGTTATAGAGGGAAAGCTCTACGGGCGGCGCAGATGACCACCGAGCTTGGACAGAACCAGAGCGATGTGCTGGCGGTCCGGATAGCCTTGGCTATGGCCGCAGCCATTCTGCTCCTTGATACCTTCACCCCGCAGGAAATGCCGCCGCAAATGCTCTATGTGCTCTGCATCCTGGTCTCAATCCGGTCTCATCGCGAACGCACGATCTGGGCGATGGCGATCCTCTGCACGGGCCTGACCGTGTTGGGAAGCTTCCTTTCTCCGCCTTCGTTCGATCTGAGTATCATTCTCTTCAACCGGATTACCGCGATCATCCTCCTCTGGCTGACAGCCGTTTTGGTCTTGCAGTATCGCCGAACCCACGAGCGGCTGCTGCTCCTGAAAAAAGAGCTGGAAGCGCGTGTTGAGCAACGGACCCAAGAGTTGTCCCGCGTCTTCGAGGAGCGCGAGCAGCTTAATCGAAACCTCCACGACGATATCCTCCAATCCCTCTACGCCGTCGGGCTGAACTTGGAGGCCTCCCACCCACCACAGACGACAGATTTCCCACAAGTGACCGCGCCTATCAACCAGGCCTTGAACCAACTCAAACTCGTCATGCGGCAAATCCGCAACTATATTGCGGGCCCCCAGCCAGCTCGTGATGAGGGACAACCGTTTGACGCGGCCCTCGCCACGCTCGTGCTGAGCATGACCCTCGCGCAGGGACCTCATCTGCGCCTGACCATTGACCCGGGACTCTCCGACAGCGTGTCGCGTGAACAAGCCGAATCCATTCTCCACTTCGTCCGGGAGGCATTGAGTAACTGCCTCCGACATTCTCACGCGCAGCAAGGCTTCGTAAGCGCGCAACGACAGAATGGCTCCCTCCGGATCGAAATCCAGGATGACGGGGTGGGATTCAACCCCGACGCTGCCAGGAAAGATGGCCAGGGTTTATCCAACATGAGCGCTCGGGCACGAGCGCTGGGAGCGGATTTCAAGATTGTGTCCTGCCCGGGCTATGGCGTGCACATTGCCCTTGATCTCCCCTTGCCGCAAATGAGCTCCCCATCATGAGTGCAACGAAATCCATAGGGGTGCTCCTGGTGGACGACCATGCGGTCGTTCGTGAGGGGCTCAAGATGGTGTTGGGACGCGATCCCCAGATCAGGATCATGGGAGAGGCAGGTACCGCCCAGGAGGCGGTTTCAGAAGCCCGTCGCATCAAGCCGGATGTTGTCCTGATGGATATCCGCCTGCCCGACGGTGACGGCGTCCAGGCCTGCGGGGATATTCTGGAACAATGTCCGAAGACTCGAGTCCTGTTTCTCACATCCTTTGCCGACGATGATACTGTACTGGCGGCGATCCTCGCAGGCGCTCATGGGTACCTTATTAAAGAAATCGGGGTTGACACCCTCGTGGACTCAATCAAGCGAGTGGCTGCTGGCGAATCCATTCTAGACCAGGCTGTCACCCAGCGTGTGCTGTCCTGGGTAAAGACCCATGGCATCTCCTCGCCCGGCCCCGGCCGCGAGCCATTGTCCCCACAGGAACAACGGATCGTGGCCTTAGTCGCCGAAGGCAAAACCAACAAGGAAATCGCCGCTGACCTTGGGATCAGTCCCAAGACGGTGAAGAACTACCTCTCCACTATCTTCCAGAAGCTCCAAATCACCCGCCGGACCCAAGCTGCAGCCCTTTTTGCCAAGCAGTCCGCCAATAGGGCCAATCGGCCCTAGTCGTCTAGGGCCGTAAAACTTCCTACTGGTTCCCTCTTCTCCCTACCCGCAATCAGCGTCACCATGGTAAACCTGACGCATGATTTCGACCCACAATCCCAAGACCGTTGACTGATCCGATCTCACAAGGTCGGATGGCGGCAGGAAGGAGGACTGCCATGGATTGTCTGCGGTGCCACGGAATGATGGTTGAGGACTGGTTCGAGGATACCAAGGCCGATCCGCGGGACATGAGTTTTTTCGGCTTGCGGTGCGTGTGCTGCGGGAACATTCTCGATCCCGTCATCGCGGCGAATCGGTCGAGGCAGCTCCTTGCCCCTGATCACGAAACGACACCACACCTCCTCATCGCTGAGGCAGTCGAGAACTGGGATATCGATATCGAAGCGGCCTGATTGCTTATTGACGCTCGACCCAGCCTCGTCGGTCAGCGGATGTCCTGAAAGAACGCGGGGGGGAGGATCGGAAGGTGGAACTCGACGTGCAGAATGATGAGCAAGACCCGGGCGAAACTGCGCCAGATTCCCATCTTGATGAACTTGCGGGAGTCGGTGAGGACCGGTGGCGAGAGCAGTACGGGGGTCACGACCAGAATCAGCTTTTCGCAGAAGGCCACGTCCTCCAAGATCGGCTGATCCGGAAAACCACCCAGCCGCTCAAAGAGCGAACGCCGCACGAACATCGCCTGATCACCATAGATGATGCGGGAATGACGGCACCGGAAGTTGTCCAGGAAGGACACCAGTCCCAGCCGCCAGTCATCACCGGAAAACCGGTGGAGGAACCCTCCGGCCTCGATGGTCAAGTCGGCTTCTAAGGCATTGAGTCGAGCCAGCGCGCTGACCGGCAACCACGTATCGGCATGCAGGAACAGAAGCCACTCGCCAGTCGCGTGTTTTGCGCCGGCGTTCATCTGGGAAGCGCGTCCTTTCGGTGCAGTCAAGAGGATGCGTGAAGCGTGATGCGTGAAGTGTGAAGCGTCCGAGGCGATGAGAATCGGAGCAACCTCAAACCCGAATTTATTGAGGACTGCAAGCGTTCGATCTGTGCTCCCGCCGTCCGCCACGATGACTTCATAGTCGCCCGGTTGCTGCAACAGATACCGCAGCGTCTCGGGCAGCGCCGTTTCTTCGTTGTAAGTGGGAATGATGACGGAAATCATATCGTCAGTTTTGAGTTGCAAACTCACAACTCAACATTCACAACTCATAACTCCTGCCTTTTGCGTCTCGCCTAAGCTGTGAGCCAAGTCGGCACATAGCTCTTGGCATCTGACGCCCAAGCAGAGGGATCCTCGTCAATGGATTCGAATAGGTCACTCACGGCGGTCACCATCGCATCAGTGAGAGCCAGGTACTCCTGCCCGCGCGGTCGGAGGGCTTCGGCAGAGGTCCGGCCGCTGGCGATCGCTCTCTAATGCACGGTGGCCGAAACCATGATGGGCCTCTTCTTGGTGCAACAGAATACGGCGCAGCCGCCCGAACGGCGCATTCCGCTTGACCAACCCTGCCTCGATTCGCTTCAGGATCGCCTCACCCAACCCTTCCTGGATGATCTGCTCCGCTAGAAGGGTTTCGGCCAAGTTACCTTGGTAAATCGCCTCTGCGATCAGCGCCCGATACCGTTCCAACGGCAGAAGCATCGGGCATGAGCCAAGGTGACGCGGGGCTAGCCACGCAATAGCTCCCTGAAAAACCATAGCATGGTAGCCTTCTTGTCGCGCCTGCCCCAGGAGAAACCGACGCATACCCGCCTCCCGAGCTTGCGCAGCCTGCGCCTTGGCACAATCGCGGGCCAGGTGCTCCCCCTGCTCTAAGAATTGCAGCAGCCGGGCGAACGGCACCCGTTCGTCAGGACGGACGAGCATTTCCAGGGACCTCCTTTGGCGGTGTACCGTTCAACCGCCAGTCGTATTCAAGAAACTCCACCCTGTACGATACTGCCTCCAACTCACGAGCCAGGTCCGGATCAGTCACATAGCGCTTCACATAGTTAATCAATGATCCGGAGTGACCTATAAAGTCGTCCTCAAACCAATTGAAAATCATGGAAAGGCGAGCGATCTTCTGTTGCCGATCGAACTGGTTCCTAGTCGGATCGTTAATGAAGCCTCTGACGCTCTCCTCCAATTGCTGGTCCAACTTGTCCGCAGAATAGGCCCAGGACTGGAGCCTGGGGCAGGAACCGGACGCGCAAACGATGGCGAAATGGATGAGCGGTTCGCGGAAATCCGGGATCAGGAGCTTCCGCTCCAGGTCATAGAGATTGATCGTCTCACCGCCGACTTGATAGTCCCGGGCGATGAAATAACGGTATCGCCCGACCAGCGTCATGGGGGAATAGCCGTCCAGGATGCCCTTGATGGCAAAGGCATTATAGGCGTTGATCCAGAAGGCCAGCCGATCCTGCCTGGTGGGCAATTTGTTCGGGTCCACTCGATCCAATTGCAGTAGGTAAGCCTGAAACCTGGCATCAGCCGTGATGCCTGGATAATTGACGACCCCATCCACGACATAGGCACGCAACAGCTCATCGAATGTTCGGTGGGAGAATTCGTTTGGAGCAATCGGCTCTGCCGGGTTGAACGACTTTGGCACTGTGGAGCAGCCGGCCATCAGTAGCAGTGCCATAGCAAGGTTGAGGTTAAGGTTGAGAGGCGAGAGAACTTTCATAACCATGTTTTCCCCTTAGCCTCAACCTCAGCCTGAGCCTTCCAGGCGACCAGCGCGGAGAGCGGACGCCGGAGCACTGAGACGACAACGCGGCTACCCAGCATGTTGCAGGATGAACGGTCAGAACAACGACGGATCGCGTCACGATCAAACCGAACCAGGATCTCTTCGAGCGAGGGCTCCAGCGGGTCCCCACATCGCTCAGCGCGAGGCATGGCGCGACAATTCCTGATGCACCGATCGCGATGCTGTATCGGCCGACGTTCAGCGGAATATTACAGTACCCACAGGTCGAGTTGCACCGCAGGCAGACTTCAAAGGCAACCAGTACAGGACGGCCCTGAGCGAGGTTCAGCAACGGCTGTGTGGTGGTGCGGAGTGAGGACATCACGTGAATCTAGACTCCACGGGAAAGGTCTGTTGATTCGACTTCATTATGATGATGCGACCATTATTGAACATCATTGAACATCTGAATGACGTTTTTTCGTCTCCTCTCAATCGGCCGGTTCCCCAGACCACTCCGTCGGCGCATTAAACCGATTGATTTATTAACCAAATCACTATGAATCACTATGAAAGAGATATGGCATGGGCATTGCTCGGCTTTTCACCTCTTAGGGCTACTAAGACCCAACAATTACGGGTAACTTCCACTTTAACCGGAGACTTGGGAGGACAGACATGAAGACCACGACAGCGATCCTTGCTCTCACAGTAATATTGGGGTTCGGGGCAGCCACCCTTGTCCATGCTGCCGATGCAAAAAAGCCCGCGCCAAAGTTGGACACCAAGCCAGGGCCAGCCTTCCTGATGGTGCAGGGGAAGCTGACCAAAATTGACGGCGATTTTTACGTCGTAGAAGATTACGAGGGCAAGGAAGTCCGGATCTATGTGAGCAAGGATACGAAGAAGATGAATGGTCCCAAGAAGCCCGGCGATTCGATCAGGGCTGAGATTACGACGGGCGGTCACGCGAACTCCATCCAATAACGCTCCGACTGGCAGACCGACCACCGTCTTCCTGGATGGGCTGGCCTCGCAAAGGCCAGCCCATTCTTTTTTGCATGATTGCTAGGCTCCCACCGTGACGGTGATCTCATGAGATCCCGCGGCACCGTCCCCGGGTACGGTTCTTGTTCCACTATCTCCCGTCAAACCCAGGCACCCTCCTGCCTCTTGCAGTGTTAATGGCCCCCCTCGATCAAGTGAAGCCCTACCTTTCCCCAGAATAAATGGTGGACATAGACCGTGTAGGTGAAGACCAGGCTGATGCCAATCACGAACCAGACAAGACCGATCCGGAGACCGTAGGGCGACGCGGCGGCATTATAGATGGTCAGGCTGTACGCCGGACCCGTGGTTGCAATCAGCAGATTGGGAAAGACGCCCCACGCGGCACTTCCCAGCAGACCGAGAATCAGCACGCTCGATGACGCAAACGCTTTCACGTGGTGCTCCAGCCGGCGAAAGGAGATAGTCCCGGCCAGACCAAAGGCTGCCACCAAGGGCAACGCGTATCCGATTGGATGCGCGTTGTAGTTTTGGCGCAAGCTTGGCTGCACGAATGTGACTGCGACAATCGTCGTCAACGTCAGCGGCAGAACAGCCCATGCGGTTTTCTCACCGATCCTGTTTGCACGTCGAGCAAGCTCTCCCTCAGTCTTCATCGCGAGATAATTTGCCCCATGGACCGTGAGAATGGCGGCGCTCGTCAGCGCCATCAAGACCGTGTACCAGTCCAGGATGCCGGGCTCAGGACCGGGCAGAAAGTCAGTCCAGAGGGCTGTAAAAAAATATCCGTCAGCATTGAGGGGCACACCGCGGATGAGGTTGCCCAAGGCAGCGCCGAACACCAGCGCCAGGAGAAGACTGGCGCCAGCAAAGCTTACGTCCCAGAAGGTCCTCCACAGCCGATGGTCCAGGTGAGATCGCAATTCGATGGAGAGTCCGCGAAACATCAGCAGCCACAGCACCATGATCAGGGCCAAATAAAAGCCACTGAATCCCGCCGCATAGGCCTTGGGAAACGCAAAAAAGAGCATGGCTCCCGCGGCGATCAGCCAGACCTCGTTCCCATTCCAAACCGGGCCGATGGCCGCGAGAGCAGTCCGGCGCTCAGCATCCGTCCGGGCTGTCAGCAAGTAGATGATGCCGGTCCCGAAGTCGAAGCCGTCCAGGACTACGTAGATCGCCAACATCACCGTGACGACCATGAACCAGAACGTCTCCATGCGTCAGGCCTCCTCGCGATCAGTATCCTGACCCCACGGGCTTATGCCCGTCGGCCATCGCTGGCCCGCGGTGAATCGTCTCGAAGACCAGAAAGAGAAAGAGCAGCCCTAGCAATAGGTAGAGTCCGAGAAACCCCAGCAGCGTGAAGAGGGCAGTGCCTGAATGAATCAGCGGCGAGGCGCCATCGGCGGTCCGCAGTAACCCATAGACCAGCCAAGGCTGACGCCCGAGTTCCGCTGTCATCCACCCGGCTGTCGTGGCAATGTAGGGGAAGGGGGCACTCAACATGATGAGCCAGAGGAGCCATCTCGTCCTGTATAGCAATCCCCGCCAAAGTAGGATCGCGGCCGTCCCCATAATCGGGATGAAGATTGTCCCCAGTCAAGCCATGATGTGGTACGCGTAGTAGAGCAGCGGAATGTTGTCCGGCCATTCTTCTCTGGGAAACGCATCAAGCCCTCTCACCTGCGCCCACAGCTCGTCATACACCAGGAAACTCAGTACCCGCGGGACGATGAGCGGATTGTCGATGGTCATGGTTTCCATACTCGGCTGACCAACGATCACCAAACCCGCACCCCGCTCCGTGCGAAAGAGCCCCTCGAAGGCCGCTCCCTTGACCGGTTGATGCTCAAAGACCTGACGGGCATTCCCGTGGCCTGTCGGGAACACAAGCAGCAAACAGGCAATGGCGGCCGCGACAACGCCGGTTCGAAGGAAGGTTTTCCCATAGGCGGCATGGATGCCAGCCAGCACATAAAACGCGCCCACTGCAGCCATCACAAACGAACTCGTCGCCACCGCGGCTGTCATATTGTGGGTGTACTGCCAGAGCAGCCAGGGATTCGTCAGCAGGCCCCACAGACTGCTCACGTGAACTCGGCCGTCCGCGGCCACGGTATAGGCGACCGGATGCTGCATCCAGGAGTTGGTCGCCAGGATGAAATAGCCTGACAGCCATGACCCCAGGAACAACATCAAGGCAGCAAACCATTGTACTCGAGGGCCAAACCGTTTCTCACCGAAAAGCAGAATCCCAAGGAACGAGGATTCCATGAAAAACGCGAACAGGCCCTCCATCGCCAGGGTCTGCCCGATGACGCCTCCAGCAAAATTCGAGAACTTCGCCCAATTTGTGCCGAACTGAAACTCCATGGGGATGCCGGTGACGACGCCGAAGGCAAAACTCAAGGCAAAGATTTTGGTCCAGAAGCGGGCGACCGCGAGATCATGGTCGCTTCCATTCCGAAAAGCTTTGGTCCTGAAATACAGGATCAACAGGGCCAAGCCCATCGTCAACTGTGGAAAGAGGTAGTGGAATGTGACGGTGACGGCAAACTGAAGCCGGTCATAGAGGAGCGCGGTCGCCATGTGCTCTACCTTCGAGAGTCGTGTCCATTACGACGGTTCAGCCAGCAATGCCTGACGCGCCAGGTGTCGTCTGTCAATTTGGTATCGCCTTCTTAAAAACGATGTCACCGTAGAAAGCCGTCGCCGCCTCTTGCGTATTGTCGGTGTCGGTCATGATCGCGACTCCATTGATCATCGGAGGCTCATCGCCGAAGGCCTTCTTGTAGTCCTCGTAAACATTCCGTTCTTCACTGACCCACACATTGAGCTTCGCTTTCCCGCTCTCCAGCACGAACATCATGCTTCGTTTCGTGTAGGTATTAGGCGTCACGGTCCCCACCGGCGCTCTGCTCTCCCAGATATAATTGATCGCTCCCAGGGGCAACTGTTTCCCATAGATGATCCGATAGGCCTCTCGTCCGACCTTCTCGAAAAACCCCACTTTGCTGGGGTCATACTCAAACGTGATGTACAGCCGTGCAGGATAGTCGTCCCCCTCCTTACGGAAGACGTCGCCCTTACTGAGCACATTCGCCACCTTCCACCGCCACTGGACGATCGGATACTCCCGTGGATTGATTGTGATCTCCCTGGTGAGACCGGACGAAGCTCCCTCGCTGACAGCCTTCACGGCCACAGTACCGTCTTCTTTGACCAGCATGTATATGGTGTGTCGAGGAACTCTGGGGAAGATCAGAGGCTTCCAGTCGTCCGGTAATGCTTCCCCTTCCTGTCCTGCGGAGAACTTGCCAACCTCAAGAACCGACCCGGGTTGCGCGTGCGCGACCGAAACGAAGACAAGCAAGACAACCAGTGATCCCAGAGTCCTTGTGAGTCTTCTCAATCTATCAGTCCTTGCTGGTTCACCATTCATCTCTCCTCACCCGAAGAGGGTGGCCTGGCTGACCTCCACTGCGCCCGTCCACCGAGCATTTCCCTAACACTCTCCACTTCCAGACAGGGGGATGGACTGGACCTTACTGCGCCCGTCCAGCGAGCACATTCTGATCGTGCGCGCTGCGGGAGCACGAGGCCTAGTCCAATCCCCCTGTCATATCACCTCGTCCAGGAAAACCACTTGCTAAGGATGTTCTTCATCCACTGAGTGAAGTGGGCCTTGCGCCAGAGATTGACGACTTTCTTGTTGACCTCGGCCTGCGTGGGATAGGGGTGAATGGTCCCGGCGATGATTTTCACTCCGGCGCCGGCCTTCATGAGGACCGAGAACTCATTGATCATGTCGCCGGCATGGGCTGCCACGATAGTCGCGCCAAGAATCTTGTCCGTGCCCTTTTGGATATGGACCCTCGCAAAACCTTCATCCTCGCTGTCCAGGATCGCCCGATCCACTTCATCGAGCTTGTACGTGTAGGTTTCCACCTCGAGCCCTTTGGCCTTGGCGTCCGCCTCGTACATCCCCACGTGCGCGATCTCCGGCTCCGTATAGGTACACCAGGGAATGATCAGCGAGTCCGTGCTGGCATGGCGCAGTCCGAAGGGATGTGGGAACAACGCATTCTGGATCACGATCTGCGCCATCGCATCCGCTGTATGGGTAAACTTGAACGGAAAGCAGATGTCGCCAGCCGCATAGATCCGGGGATTCGTCGTCTGAAGCCGCTTGTTGACCTTCACGCCATCCTTCAGGTCATACTCAACACCGACTGTTTCCAACCCCAGTCCCTCCACATTGGGCGCCCGTCCGATCCCGACCAGGATCTCATCCACCACCAGTTCCTTCATATCCCCGTTCATCGCGTAGTGGACCACTTTCTCCTTGCCCCGTCGCTCGATCCGCTGGACTTTCGAATGAAAGACAAAGCAGACGCCGTCCTTTGCCATCTGTTCCTGGACCACCTCTGCCGCATCCGCGTCCTCGCGAGGAAGGATATGGCCTGTCATCTCAAACAGGCACACGCGGCTTCCAAAGCGAGCGAACGCCTGGGCCATCTCACACCCGATGGGTCCGGCTCCGATGACGGCGAGGCGGAGTGGCAATTCGGTCAGCGTGAAGATAGTCTCATTGGTCAGGTAACCAACGTCCGCCGCACCGGGAATCCGAGGGACCGCGGCGCGAGCGCCAGTGCAGATCGCGGCTTTCTTGAAGGTCAAAGTCTTAGCTTCCACCTGAATCGTGTCCGGCCCCGTGAACCGGCCTTCCCCGATGTACACGTCCACGCCCAATGACTTGTACCGGTGGGCAGAATCTGTGTGGCTGATTCGTGCCCGCAGTTTCCGCATGCGCGCCATGGCTTCCCCAAAGTCGTACTTCACGCCAGGAGGGATGTGCAGCCCGAACTCCTCCGCGTTGCGGACCTCGGCCCAGACGCGCGAAGCGCGAATGACACCCTTCGAAGGCACACACCCGACATTCAGACAATCCCCACCCATCAGATGTTTCTCGATCAAGGCCACCTTGGCGCCGAGGGCCGCCGCGATCGCCGCCGTCACCAACCCTGCGGTTCCAGCTCCGATCACCACAATGTTGTACCGACCCGTCGGTTCGGGGTTGAC
>Ga0184637_10002397_pt1 | contig 12062 bp, 12 predicted proteins | sample PLM3_127_b2_FD_133143 | JGI IMG/M metagenome (GOLD analysis project Ga0184637, IMG submission 133143) | Groundwater sediment microbial communities from an aquifer in East River, Colorado, USA - PLM3_127_b2 | ecosystem: Environmental > Terrestrial > Soil > Riparian zone | place: USA: East River...
CGCTTCCCGAAGTACCCGCGTCTTCCCGTGCTTGGCTGTGACGGGTATCGCCCGCTAAAGGGCGAGCAGAAGGGGCGGCAACAGTTGGCCGGAGACCAGCGTCTGTTCATTGATGAGGCACGAGCGTTGTGCTAATATGTCGCTAATCGTGGCGCAAACCTTAACCATGAGGGACTGACCTATTCTCCGAGAGCTTCGGATTAATGAACGGATCCGAACCAGAGAGGTCCGTCTCATAGGTGCGAACGGGGAGAATGTAGGAGTAATCCCTTTCCCGGACGCAATGGCCCGCGCCCGCGAGGCCGGCCTCGACCTGGTAGAGGTAGACGCCAACGGCAACCCTCCCGTCTGCCGGCTGCTCGACTACGGCAAGTGGAAGTACGAGCAGGCGAAGAAGGAGAGGGACGCGCGCAAGCACCAGCGCGGAACGATGGTGCACGAAGTGCGCCTCCGCCCGCGGACGGGCCAGCACGACATAGACCTGAAGGTCCGCATCGTGGAGCGGCTTCTGGCCGAGGGCGACAAGGTGAAGCTCTCCGTCATGTTCCGCGGCCGGGAGATGTCGCATCCGGAGGTGGGGCAGGATGTGCTGGAGCGAGCGTTGAGCCGCCTGACCGACCTGGCAACGGTGGAGAAGCCTCCCGGCATGGAGGGGCGTTTCTTGAGCGTGATACTGACGCCGACCGTAAAGAAACCGCCGCGAGCGAAGGAGCCGGAAGAGAACTCCGAGTCGCCGGGCCCAAACGGCGGCAGTCCCGGCAGCTCGGACGGACAAACGGTCGCTACGGAATAACGGGGAGACCTGGGAGGGACTGATCAGGTGGCGAAGTACAAGATGAAGACGCACTCCGGCGCCAAAGGCCGATTCTACATTACAGGCAGCGGCAAGGTGCTGCGCCGGAAAATGCACATCAACAACTTCCGTCGCAAGAAGCGGGGCGAGACTCTGCGCCTCTTCTCGCGAAAGATGGGCGTGGCGCCGGGGACAGCGAGGCGCGTCAAACGGCTGATGCCGTACGCTTAGGGACGAGGAGATTTCGCGATGTCGAGGGTAAAAGGCGGGACGGTAACACGCCGCCGGCACAAGAAGATCATCAAGATGGCAAAGGGCCATCGCGGATCGCGCCACAAGCTCTTCCGCCAGGCTAATGAGTCCGTCATGCACGCCCTGCGCTATGCCTACGAGCATCGGCGCGACCGCAAGGGACAGTTCCGCCGGCTCTGGATCACGCGCATCAATGCCGCCGCGCGCCTACACGGCCTCAGCTACTCGAAGCTCATGGACGGCCTCAACAAGGCGAAGGTCGAGATCGACCGCAAGATGCTGGCGGACCTCGCCGTCCGCGACGAGGCCGCGTTCGGCAAGATCGCGGCCTCGGCGAAGGCCGCGCTGAAGGGCTGATTCGCCTTCGCGCTCACCCTTCGGCTACGCCCTGCCTCCGGCCGGGCTACGCTCAGGGTTCGCTGGCATCTACGGTCCTTCGACAAGCTCAGGACGAACATCGCGCCTCATCGCTTGAGTCGCCGCGATTGCAGGCCTGAAGGCCTGCAGCTACGAGGGCACCTAACCCGCCCGCAGCTCCGCCCCTAGTTCCTGTCGCAGCCGTTCCACGATGCGCCCTCGTTCCTTCGCCACCTCCGCGTCCGCCAGCGTCCGCTCCGCCGACTGGAACGAGACCGAGAACGCAAGCGACTTCTTACGCTTCGGTACCGGCGGGCCGGTGTACACGTCGAAGACGGCGATCGAACGCACGAGGTCCGAGCTCTCGATCAGCTTGATCGCTTGGGCGGACGGGACATCCTCGTCCACGATGATGGCGAGGTCCTCTTCTACGGACGGATACGGCGAAACTGGCTCGTAGTGAACGGCCTCGGGCACATGGGGTAGCAACGCGTCGAGGTCCAGTTCGAACATCGCCACGTCCTGCTTGATATCGAAAGACGCGACGACGCGCGGGTGCACCTGGCCCACGAGCCCGATGCGTGTGCCGTTGACCGAGACATCGGCGGTGCGGCCGGGCAGGAACGCCTCATCGACCGCCTCATCGTACTCGGCTGAGACTCGGAGGCCCGACAGCAGGTGGTCCAGGTGGGCCTTGGCGTCGTAGAAGCCGGCTTGGTCGCCTGAGGGGCGGCCCCAGCGGTCCGGCTTCCGGCCGGAAATCGCCGCGCAGACGGTCTCTACCTCATGCGGCAGCTCGTCCTGCCGCGGCAGGTAGACGCGCGCGACCTCGAAGAGGGCGACCGGCCCGCTGGCGCCGAACCTGGCGTTCTTCGCCAGCGTCGCCAGTATTGAACCACGCAATGTGGTGCGTGCGTATTCGAACTCGCGGCTCATCGGGTTGGCGACGTGCAGCGGCGGCGTCACCTTCAGGTCTTCCCTCGGAACGACCTTCTGGAGCGTCGGGAGGTCGGTGAGGGAGTAGGTGATCACCTCCTGAAGCCCGGACGCGGCAAGTATCCCGCGAGCTCGTTCTCTCAGCTCGCGCAACGGCTGACGTTGCATAGGCGGCAGCGCGCCTCGCAATTGCGCTGTCGGCAGTTCGTCGTAGCCGACGATCCGCGCCACCTCCTCTACCACGTCGTCTGGGATCGAGACGTCCGTGCGCCAGTAGGGAACTCTTACGACAAAGCGGTCCGGCGGCACCCAGCGACAGCCGAAGCCGAGCGCTTCCAGCACCCGCCGCACCTGGGCCACGGGCAGCTCTATCCCAAGGATCCTGTGCAGGCGCTCCTGTGTCAGCGTGATCCTTATCTCCTTCGTCTTGCCCGGAGCGATGTCGATGAGCCCCTGGGCGGCGCGCCCGCCGCATAGTTCTACCATAAGCTTCACCGCGCGTTGTGCCGCGATTGATGGGAGCTGGGTGCTCAAGCCCTTTTCGAACCGCTTGGAGGCGTCCGTCATCGCGTTCAGCGCCTGCCGGGTGCGCCTAATGCTCGGGCCGTTGAAGTTGGCGGACTCAAGGAGCACCGTCCTGGTCTTCTCCGTGACCTCGCTTTCTGCCCCTCCCATCACTCCCGCTACAGCCACCGCCTCCTCGGCATCGGCGATGACAAGCATGTCCGGCAAGAGATCGCGCTGGCTGCCGTCCAGAAGCGTGAGCTGTTCGCCGGGCCGTGCCCGCCGGACGACGATCCTCTGCCCCCGTAGCCTGGCGAAGTCGAAGGCGTGCAAGGGCTGGCCCATCTCGAGCATCACGTAGTTCGTTATGTCCACAACGTTGTTGATTGGGCGCATACCCGCGGCGACCAAGCGCTCCTGCATCCACGCCGGTGACTCGCCGATCTTGATGCCCTCAATAAGGGCAGCCACATATCGAGGGCAGAGCTGCCGGTCCATGATCTCCACCTGGGCGCGCCCTTTTATCGGCTTTCCGCTCTCCTTGTACTCGATCGACGGGTCGCGCACCCTGGCGTTGCTAACGGCCGCGACCTCGCGCGCTACGCCAAGCACGGAAAGGAGGTCCGGCCGGTTCGGCGTGAGGTCGAGATCGAACGCCGTCTCCCCAAGGACCATTGAGAGGGGTTGGCCGACGGGCGCGTCCGCGGGGAGGACGACGATGCCTTCGTGGGATTCAGAGATGCCCAACTCTTTCTCGGAAAGGATCATTCCAGCTGATTCGACGCCGCGAATGGTGGCCCTCTTGAGCACCGTCGGCATTCCGGTGTGACCTTCGATCAGCCGCGTGCCCTCCGGCGCGAACGGCACCTTCTGGCCGGCCGCGACGTTCGGTGCCCCGCAGACCACGCGGTGATACTCCTCGCCACCCAGGTGTACGGTGACCAGCGTCAGACGGTCTGCGTTCGGGTGCGGCTCCACCTTCACCACCTCCGCGACGCGGATGCCGTCCCAATCGCCTGCCGAAGAGACGATCTCGCCCACTTCGACCCCGGCTACTGTCAAGCGGCGGGCGAGTTCCTCGTTGGGGAGCGTCAGGTCAACGTAATCGGCAAGCCAGCGAAGTGGTACACGCACTGGGTCCTCAGAACTGCTGGAGAAAACGGAGGTCGTTCGCGTAGAAGTGGCGTATATCGTCCACGCCGTGGCGAAGCAACGCTATCCGTTCGATCCCCAGACCGAAAGCGAAGCCCGTGTAGCGGTCCGGGTCATAGCCGGCGTTAGCGATGATCTCTGGGTGCACCATGCCGGCGCCGAGAATCTCGATCCATCCGGTCCGCCCGCACGTCCGGCAACCTTCGCCGCGGCAGATGAAGCAGTCGATCCGCAACTCCATGCCCGGTTCGACGAAAGGAAAGTAGTCGCAGCGGAAGGCGACCTTGCGGTCCTCGCCGAAAATGCGTCGGGCGAACTCCGCCAGAGTCCCTTTGAGGTCCGCCATGCTGATGCCGTCATCCACCGCCAGGCCTTCAACCTGCGTCATCATCCACTCGTGTGTGGGGTCCGTGGCCTCGAAGCGGTAGCACTTGCCGGGCACGACGACGCGGATCGGCGGCTGGGTGTGTTCCATGATGCGAATCTGGTTCGGCGAAGTGTGCGTCCGCAGGAGCATCGGGCGGCGCCCGTCACGCTCGTAGTCGATCCAGAGGGTGTCCCACATGTCGCGCGCCGGGTGGTCGGCTGGGATGCGCAGCGCCTCGAAGTTGTAGTAGTCCCACTCGATCTCCGGTCCCTCCGCCACTTGGAAGCCCATGTTCTCGAATGCCCGAAGCACATCGCTCAGCGTCTGACTGATCGGGTGGAGGCGACCGTGTGGCAGCGGCGGTCCGGGGAGCGTTACGTCCTGGCGCGCGCCCTCGATGACCTGCGCGAGGCGAGCCTGCTCCAACCGCCCGCGATGCTGGTCGTACGCGGCTTCGAGGCGCAGCTTCACGCGGTTCGCTTCGGCACCAAGGTTGCGGCGCTCGTCCAAGGGCAGCTCTGCCAGCCTGCGCAAGACGTGCGTTAGCCTGCCCTTGCGGCCGAGATAGGAGAGACGCCAGGCCTCGAGTTGGTCGGCGTCCGATGCGGCGTCCAGCTCCTTGAGAGCCGGCGCCTCAATTTCAGAGATAGAGTCCGATACAGAGGTCATCTTGCACGGTGCGGGCTGAGGGGCGTCTGGCCGTGGCTTATTATAGGCAGCGCCAACGTTCGCGGGCAACGCGAAAGGGCAGGTGAGATACGCTTGACAGACATGCGCCTCGCGATATGATTTGGCACGCGCAGACCGAGAACGCAGTAACAGAAGGAGGTAGCGAAGATGCGCGCTTACGTACTGATCGAATCGGCCGTGGGCAAGGCGAACGCCGTGGGTGAGGGCGTGAAAAAGCTGGATCTGACAGAGGCGACCGTCGTCTCGGTTGACGCGGTGACCGGGCCGTATGACGTGATCGCACTGCTGGAATCGGAAGACCTCGACAAGCTGGGGCGGGCGATAACAGACGGGATACAGCGCGTCGAGGGCGTACAACGGACCACGACCTGCCTCGTGGTCCGCCTCGGCTAGCGAGCCAACGGCTGCGACAAACGTTATCCCGGGGACCCGCTAATGATTTCGGTTGACGAAGCGCTCGAGCGCATCCTGAGCTACGTACACGTCCTGCCCGTGGAAGAGAAGCCTCTGATCGAGGCCCTCGGGCAGGTCCTGGCTGAGGACGTGGCTTCGTCGTTCGACATACCGCCGCTGGACAACACCGCCATGGACGGATACGCCGTCCGTGCGGAGGACACCGCCGGCGCCGGCGCCGAGACTCCGGCCCAACTGAATGTCATTGGCGAGGTGGCCGCGGGTTACGTGTTCGGCGGTCAAGTGGGGCCGGGTACGGCGGTGCGGATCATGACCGGCGCGCCGGTGCCGGACGGTGCGGACACGATCGTGCCGTTCGAGGAGACGGACGAGCCGTTCGAAAAGCCGCCGGAGGGCACGCGCCAGCTCACCGGAGAAGTGAAGGTCTTCAAGCAGGCCGCGCCCGGCGCCAACATTCGTCGAGCCGGCGAGGACGTACGAGCGGGCCAGACCGTGGTACCGCGTGGCACGGTCCTGAGACCGTCGGAGATCGGCGTTATCGCCTCTGTGGGACGGTCGAGCGTCAACGTCATCCGGCGGCCGGTGGTGGCCGTGCTGTCCACGGGCGATGAGCTCCTGGCGCCCGGCGAGCCGCGGTCCGGCGCGCGAATCTACGATAGCAACGCGCACAGCATCGGCGCGCTCGTTCGCCGCTATGGCGGCGTGCCGATGCTGCTCGGCATCGCGAAGGACACAGTAGCAGCGTTGACGGAGAAGATCCACGAAGGGCTGGCGGCAGACCTGCTCGTCACGTCGGCGGGCGTTTCACGAGGAGACTACGATGTCGTGAAGGACGTCCTGACCCGCGAGGGCGAGATCGATTTCTGGACGGTCGCGATGAAACCCGGCAAGCCGCTGGCATTCGGTTATTTTCGCAAGAACGGGCGGCAGGTGCCCCACATCGGGTTGCCGGGCAATCCTGTTAGCGCCATGGTTGCGTTCGATCTCTTCGGAAGGCCGGCGATGATGAAGATGATGGGGAAGACCGATTGGCAGAGGCCGCTCGTCAGAGCCATCGCCCAGGACCGCATCGTCAACCGAAACGATCCCCGTCTCTTTCTGGCACGGTGCATCGTGACGGAGCGGGGCGGAAAGTATTATGCATCGCTCACGGGTGCTCAGGGGTCCGGTATCCTGACCTCGATGATGCGCGCCAACGCCTTGACGCTCATACCCGCCGAAGTAGACGTTGTGGAAGCGGGCGAGGAGATCGACGTGTTGATGCTGGACTGGAGCCGGGGCGAGGAATGGGGGTCCTACCTCGCAGAAGGACGGCAGGCTGGCCCAGTCGCATCAGGTACAGACCTCTGATTCGAGATCCGGCGACAGAGGTGATGCGGACCGATATCCGGGGTCCAGCTCGCCGGGTCCGCTAGAACGCCGGCAGGATGTCGCCGAAGCCCGCGGCGATAGCGACGCCCAGCGCGGTGACCGCGATCACGCAGACCGCCGCAATGAACGTCAGGATCAGACTATACTCGGCCAGAGCTTGGCCGGACTCATCCGTCAGACGCGTCCATCTGAATGCGACAAGGGTATTCATCGCTATCATCCCTTCCCTGGATACTACTTCTCTCCTAAATACATAGACGCGTAATCCGCCGCGATGTTTGCTATACGGGCGTGAAATTTCGGGAAAACCCTCTAAGTGTCAGCTTCGCGCGGGTTGTCCGGCGGCGACTAGCGGCAGCAAGATGAGGCTGCTCCAGAGCCAGCCTCCCAGAACATCGGTCGGCCAGTGCACCCCCACCCACACGTTGACAGGGCCTCCGGCGGCGATCAGCACGGCCGCCGCCACTCCCACCGCGATCGCCGCGCCTCGCGCCAGCGGCAGAGTTAGCGAAAGATAGAGAAGGAAGCCGTAGAGATACGACCCGCTCATCACGTGACCGGAAGGAAAGCTGGGGCTGGAGAAGCCGGCGCGTGCATCGACGATATCTGGGTCAGGCCGCGGTCTGTCCACCAGCTCTTTGACGGTCGCCTGCAAGACCAGGAGCACAGCCAGCCCCACTGCTAGCAGGACCGCCTGCCGCCGGTGTCCGCGCAGCCACAGGATCAGCGACACAGCTGCGCCCGTCGCGAGAACAACTTCCGTGCCTGTAATCGCTCGAACGGCGTCGGAGAGGTCCTGGCCCGGAAGCGGTTGGTCTTGTATCCAGTCCATGACGGGCCTGTCACTCGGTAGCGTGTCGTTCGTGGCTGCAAGGAGAGAAAGGATGATCGCCAGGCACAGCAGGGGGAGCCATGCGACGGCGAAGGTCCGGAGGAGCGCTCGGTCGTTCATCTCGGCTCAGGGATCAGGGCAGGCTGACCTCATTTCCGGCAGCGGCAGCCGATCGGTAGATCGCGTCGACTACCTTATGGGCTTCGAGCGCTACTTTGAAGTTCGGAAACGGCTCCCTTCCTTGCGCTATCGCATCGAGGAAGAAGTAGTCGGCCAGAGAGTAGCGCAGCGCATTGGCGAACGCCGGCTCTGTGAGCCCTATCAACTCGAGGTAGCGCTCGCGCACCTCGGGCTCGGTTACCACGACCGCGTCTTCGGCGTGCTTCTGACAGCCGATCGGGCCGCTGAAGTCGTTCTCGATGTGAAAGAGGCCGTTTTCGAAGAAGAGCTCGAGGCGCCGAGAGGAGGGGCGGCCGAGAATGTTGTGCCAGACGGAGACCAGCTCGGCCTGGGCCCCGCCGGTGAACTCGAAATGGGCCATCGCCAGGTCCTCCACGCCTTCGTGTCCGGCGAAGTTCCGGATGTTGCCCCGTACCGTGCGAAGATCTCCGGCGAACCAGCGAAGGACGTCCACATCGTGGATCGAGTGCTCGAGCAGCGTTCCGGCGCCCGCCTGGGCCTGGTCCTTACGCCAATCGCTCTGATAGTGGCCTTGAATCGGGAAGAACTGGTCGTCGCGAAACAGGACGGCCATCAGCCGCCCGAGCGTGGGGTCCTCCGTAAGCGACTTGAGGATGGTGAGGATGGGCGAATGGCGCAAGATGAGGCCGACGCCCGTTTTCACGCCTGCGCGGTCGACAGCCCCGACCATCTCCTCGACGTCCGCCAGGCTGGTGGCGAGCGGCTTCTCGCAGAAGACGTGCTTGCCGCGTTCGGCTGCGCGCAGCACCAGTTCCTTGTGGCCGGCGGTGGGGACGCAAACGTAGACCACGTTGACGGACGGCGAGTCGATGACCTCATGCGGGTCCGACGTCACGAGCTCCGCGTCTGTGACGTCGCCGAACGAGCGGGCGCGGTGTTCGTCCAGATCGCACACCGCGACGTAGCGGGCGTCGATAAGCCGCTGCTTGATGAGAGACCTGATCGCGATCGAATGGAAGCGGCCGATGAAGCCGCAACCGATCAGGCCGATGCCGAGAGGATTCACGGCGGGAGTGTCAGACGCGGCAGGCGGAATGCGTCACGAGTGCTGGTTGAGACCCTGAACGATGTGGTCCAGCGCCGATGTCACGAACGTGGCGAGAGTCGCGCGTCTTTCTTCTGCTGACTCGCGGGGCGATACGTGGCGCCCCAATAGGCTCTGCTCGAACGTCATGAGGATCGTGTAGATGATGTGGCGCGCCACGGTTTCCGGCGAGTTCTTGGGAAGCTCGCCTTTCTCTTGATATCGGCGCAAGACGGCGGTGAGGGCGTTCTCCCACAGGCCCAGCAGGTGGTCGTACTGCTCCAGCGCGGCCTCATCGCCACCCAGGCCTTCCATGATGATCAGCCGCAGGAAGTCCCGGTTCTCGTCCATGATGTTTATTGCCCCACGCGCCGTCCAGTGCAAGGTCTCCTGGAGCGGCGCGTCTGCTTGCAGACGCGCCAGGTTCTGGAGGCTGTTCAGGAATCCACGCTCCTCTACCAACGCCTCCAGAAGCTCCCGCTTGGACTCGAAGTGGTAGTAGATCGCGGCGTCCGTGATCCCTGCCTGCCGTGCGATATCCCGCACCGTGGTCCGGGCGAAGCCTCGTTCCGAGAACAACCGCAGGGACGCGTCCAGGATCTGCTGGCGCGTGTGCGGGCCGCGGCGCGTGCGCTTCGCGGTGCGCAGGCGATGTAGCGGTTCGGTCTTCAACTCTTACCCCAGCACGAAACGTAGCATTGGCCGGTTAGGCGGGTCAAATGGAAAGCCGTTAACTATCGGCTGTTAGCTGCGCTAGTAGAAGACCTGGCGCCCGGTCAGGTCAGCTATCTCTTCGCTCGGCATGCCGAGCAGCTCACCGTAGACGTAGTCGTTGTCCTGGCCGATCACCGGCGCCGCGCGCCAGACCTCGCATGGCGTGTCCGACATCCGCCACGGGATGCCGGCGTGCTTGCGAACGCCGACCTCTGCGTGCTCCTTCTCGACGAAGAAGCCGCGTTCGTTGAGGTGCGGGTCTTCTGCCAGCTCGCGGTTCATCATCGGCACCGCGGCCGCCACGCCTGCTTCCTGAAGCCGTCTCGTCGCGTCGAACGAGTCCTGGGCGAGGCTCCACTCCTCGATCGCAGTCTCGAGATCGTCCTCGTTTGCTTTCCGATCGGCGAGAGTGCGAAATCTCGGGTCCTCGGCTAGCTCCGGTCGGCCCATCACTTCACAGAGCCCGAGCCATTCCTCCTCGGTGCCGCAGGCGATGCTGATCCAGCGGTCTTCGCCCTCGCAGCGAAAGACGCCGTGCGGCGCTATGTGTGCTACGCGGTTGCCGTTGCGCTGAGGCTGAGCCCCGTTCATCGCGTACTCCATGAACCCCTCACCCAGCACGCCCATCGTCGACTCCCACTGCGACATGTCGATGTACTGTCCCTTGCCCGTGCGCTCCCGGTAGAAAAGAGCCGAGAGCACCGCGAACGCCGCGTGCAGGCCGGCGTTCGGATCCCCGTACGACATGCCGACGTGCATCGGCTGCCAGCCGGCGTAGCCTGTGAGTTGCGACATGCCGGACAGAGGCACCTGCGCCGGCCCGTAGGAGACATAGTCGCTCTGCGGCCCGCCGCGCCCGTACCCCGACATGCTGATCATGACGAGCTCCGGCTTTACCCTGCGAAGCTCTTCATAACCTAGCCCAAGCCGGTCGATCACGCCGGAGGCGAAGTTCTCCACCGCCACGTCGCTCATGGAGACGATCTTCTTCGCGATCTCCGCTCCCTCCGGCTTCGAGATATCGAGGGTGATGCTGCGCTTGCCCTGGTTGTACTGGTTGAAGTAGCCGGAGCGGTTAACGCCCGGCTGGCCACCGGGCCAGGGCGGAAGCATGCGCAACGTGCAGACGCGCCGCATCGATTCCATGCGGATGACCTCCGCACCCATGTGGGCGAGCTGCATCGTGCACGTGGGCCCGGCCCAGACCCAGGTGAAGTCGGCGACACGAATTCCGTCGAGAGGTCCCGGCATCAGACCGCGCCGGCTTCCCGAAGCTCGGCGAGTTCGCTCGCTGACAAGCCGAGCCGTTGGCCCAGCACCCCCTCGTTATGCTGACCGAGGGCAGGCGCGGCCGTGCGGATTTCCCACGGCGTGGCGCTCAGCTTGTACGGCGCTCCGGGCTGTGTGATCGCTCCCGCCTGCGCATAGTCGACCTCGACGAAGAAGCCGCGCGCCTTCAGATGCTCCGAATCCAGCAACTGGCTCAACGTGGACGCCGGCGCGAACGGTATACGCTTGGCCTGCGCGGCGCGGTAGAGATCGTCAATGTTCCACTGGCTCACCCACTCTTCCATGAAGGGCCTTAGCGCATCCCAGTTCGATGCGCGGACGAAGCGATTGGTGGCCACCTCCCACTGCGTCCACTCGGGCGTCTCCATCAGCTCGACCAGGCGCTGCCACTGGTGCTCCTCGACGCAGAGGACGAAGAGCCAGCCGCCGTCCTTGCACTGGAAGAAGTCGATCGGATGGATCGGCCGCTGACCCCACCTCGCCGTCGGCGTCTCCATGTAGGGCCAGAAGGCGAACGTCATCTCGAGGATCGCCGTGATGCACTCCTGCGCCGATATCTCGACGTGCTGTCCCTTTCCGGAGCGGAGGCGCGCGAAGAGGGCGCCCATCGTCGCGAGCGCTGCGTTGACACCCGCCTGGTAGGCGCCCTGCCGCCCAAAGGGGCGCAGCGGTGGCATCTCCGGATGGCCCGGCCAGCCGTTGAGCCAGGTCCAACCGCCGGCGCTCAACGTCGTCAGGTCGTACGCCTTCCAGTCCCGGCACGGCCCGCTCTCACCGAACGGCGATATGGAGGTCGCGACCAGCTTGGCGTTGGTCTCGCGGAGCCGGCTATACTCGAGGCGCAGCGACTCAGCTTCTGCCGGAGGGAAGTCGTGAATGAAGACGTCCGTCGTTTGCAGAAGGCGGTCCAGCACTCGTCGGCCGGCGTCATTCGTTATGTCCAGAGAGACGCTCTGCTTGTTGCAGTTGAGGTAGAGGAACGTCCCGCTCTTGTCGGGATGAGGTGTGCGCCCGGGGAAAGGCCCAAGCTTTCTGTCCGGATCGCCGTCGGACGCCTCGATCTTGACAACCTCGGCTCCGAGATCTGCCATCAGCTTGCCGGCGTAGGCGGCGGCGCCCGTGCGGTTACATTCGACGACGCTGAGACCTTCGAGGGCGCGATCAG